>Ga0210391_10000192_pt1 | contig 72579 bp, 66 predicted proteins | sample IncBWC12OmetaG_FD_160573 | JGI IMG/M metagenome (GOLD analysis project Ga0210391, IMG submission 160573) | Forest soil microbial communities from Barre Woods Harvard Forest LTER site, Petersham, Massachusetts, United States - Inc-BW-C-12-O ...
CTTTGCAATCGGAATCACCGTATCATTCACTAGTCGTCTCTCCAAGGCGTGGGATTGGCTAGGTATATAATACATCACCAGGTTGATCGCCTTATCCCGAGAATCATGTAAATCCGATGCTGATCACCCCCCAAGCGGCCGACGAGGCCATCCGCGGTCATATGCCGCAGTTATCAACTGAGTTACGCCCCTTATTACAGTGCGTTGGCCGCATTCTTCGGCAAGACATCCATGCCGAACGGGACAATCCCCCCTTCGACCGGGTGTGTATGGACGGTGTCGCGATCAAGAGTGCCGCCTTGCAAGGAGGCGTTCGCCGCTTCACTCTGCAGGCGACGCAGGGCGCCGGCGTCGAACCCATGAGACTTCAGGACGGCGATCACGCTATCGAAGTAATGACCGGCGCCAAAATACCGCAGGAATCGGACATAGTCATTCCACTGGAGGAGTACTCGCTTGACGGCGGAGTTGTAACCTTGAGCGATAACGTCAGGATCTCACCGTATCGAAATGTTCAGCGCCAGGGTGAAGATGGCCCCGTGGGCAGCATTATGCTCAAGAGCGGCGCGCTGCTCGGACCCCCGGAGATCGCCGTGGCCGCCTCTGCGGGGTTGGCCCGCCTGACGGTCAGCGCCGAACCCGCTTTCATGATCATTGCGACCGGCGATGAACTCATCGAGCCGGGCGAACCGATTGCCGAGCACCAAATCCGGCAATCGAATGCATACGCCATGGTGGCCGCCCTCCGCGCGCGTGGCTTTGAGCGCATCGGTCACGATCATATTGCGGACGACGAGACCCGGCTAATCGAGCGATTGGGACTGCACTTGGCAACGCACGACGTGTTGGTCTTGAGCGGCGGCGTCTCGAAGGGAAAGTTCGATCTGGTGCCCACAGCGCTCAAGCAGCTCGGGGTACGCGAGGTCTTTCATAGAGTAGCGCAGCGCCCCGGAAAGCCGATGTGGTTCGGCATAGGGCCCAACGGTCAGTCGGTATTTGGATTGCCGGGCAATCCGGTATCGACCCTGGTATGCCTGATTCGATTCGTCATCCCGGCCCTCATCGCCGCGGCCTGCGCTGCCAGGGTCTCCCAGGAGCGCCTGGCATTGAGCGCGCCCGTCAGATCTGATGTGCCGTTGACCTTGTTCATGCCGGTATCGGTAGTGCCCGACCAATGGGGTCGGATCTGGGCCAAGCCGCGGCCCACGAATACATCGGGCGATTACATCAGTCTCGCCGGAACTGATGGATTCGTCGAGCTCCCGGCCGGCCCCAACACCTACCCCAAAGATTTTGTCGCGAACGTTTATCGCTGGTAATAGGCGCGCACGAACGCGGTCTACCTAAATTTCCAGTTGGGCCGGACGAAATGGCAGGTATAGCCGTCCGGATACCGTTCCAGGTAGTCCTGATGCTCGGGCTCGGCCTCCCAAAAGTCACCGGCCGGCGCAACCTCGGTCACAACCTTGCCTGGCCATAGACCCGAAGCATCAACGTCGGCGATTGTCTTTTGAGCGATTCGCTCTTGTTCATCGCTGGTGTAGTAGATCGCTGAGCGATAGCTTGGCCCGGTGTCGTTGCCCTGCCGGTTCGGTGTGCTCGGATCGTGAATCTGGAAGAAAAATTCGAGAATTTGACGATAGCTGAGTTTGGCTGGGTCAAAGATGATCTCGATCGCTTCAGCGTGCGTACCGTGATTGCGGTAGGTCGCATTGCGCACATCGCCGCCCGTGTAGCCCACCCGCGTGGATACGACACCGTCATAGCGGCGAAAGAGATCCTGCATGCCCCAAAAGCAGCCGCCGGCAAGTACCGCTCGTTCCTCGGTCATTGAAAATACTCCAGGTGATTCAGAGGATGCCCCGCAGCTCTAGGCTCTCATGGGGCATTTTACGCCAGCCTATGCCACGAGCCGCGCCGGCAGCAAGCGATCGTATTCCCGCTTCACCACCGCGTAGCATTCGCAGGTCCGCGACTCCAATCCCGCGCGATCCAACACGGTGATATGACCACGCGAGTACCGAATCAGCCCCGCCTTCTGCAGATTGACCGCCCGCTCCGTCACCGCCTCGCGACGCACCCCCAGCATGTTGGCGATGAGTTCCTGGGTCATCACCAGCTCGCAACCTTCCAACCTATCCAGGCTCAGCAACAGCCAACGACAGAGTTGCTGATCCAGCGAATGATGCCGATTGCACACCGCCGTCTGCGCGGTCTGGGTGATCAACGCCTGCGTGTAGCGCAGCAGCAAGTGCCGCACCGGTCCGCCGCGATTGAATTCTGCCTTCATGAACTCGGCGTCGAGACGGTAGCCGGAGCCGGCGCTTTGCACCACGCCTCGGCTGGGAGTCGACTCCCCGCCCATGAACAGGGAGATTCCGACGACGCCTTCATTGCCAACCACCGCGATTTCCGCGGAGGCCCCGTCTTCCATCACATTGAGCAGCGAGACGATGGACGTGGTCGGAAAGTAGACATGGGGCAACGCCACCCCCGCCTCATGCAGCACCGCACCCAGCGGCATATCCACGCGTTCGAACAGTGGCGACCAGCGAGTCCATTCCTCGTCAGGCAGGGAGGCCAGCAATTGATTCTGTCTCGGTCCGGTAGCGATCACGCCCGGCCCTCGCTCAATAGCGCTGCTGCCAAGCTCAGCTTGGCCGCCCTATGGTGCATCTCCCTGCCCCATTTCTGCAAACGGCTGTCCTTCGGTCGGCGAATCATCGCCTATATTTCATAGTTTAACATGCCGCACGGCGAGCGATTGTCCGATACCGCACATAGTCCGGCCGATCGCAGCGCCGCACGCCCCGCACGGCCCGCATGCGCCGCACCATTGGCTGCTGCAGGACTAACCGATCGCGCGCGCGTTGCTCAGGCGGAGATACTTGGCTTCGAAAATGTCGCGCGGCAGCGGCTTGCTGATCAAGTAACCCTGCATTTCGTCGCAGTTGAGTACCCGCAGCAGCCGAGATTGCTCCTGGGTCTCAACACCTTCCGCCACCACATTGAGCTTGAGCGAGTGCGCGAGATTGATGATGGTGGACACCAAGGCCAGGCCTTCCGGGCTTACCGTCATGTCGATGATAAAGGAGCGATCGATTTTCAAGGTGTGCACGGGCAGCCGCGCCAAGTGGCTCAACGATGAGAATCCCGTGCCGAAGTCGTCGATCGCAATTCCGACGCCGAGCGCACGAATCGCCCGCAAGCTCGCGATGCTGAATCTCACGTCTTCCATGATGACGCTTTCCGTAATTTCCAATTCGAGTCCGGCCGCCGCCGCCGCATCGGCGCCCAAAACCTGCTGAATTTCCGCCACGAAACCCCGATTGCGCAGTTGCACCGGCGAGACATTTACCGCGATTCGCACGGGGCGCAACCTCGTCTCACGCCAGTGCCGATAAACCGCGGCCGCCTCTTGGAGCGCCCACTGCCCCACCTCATGAATCAGCCCCGTTTCCTCCAGAATTGGAATGAACCGGTGCGGCGGCACCATTCCTGTCAAAGGATCCTTCCAGCGCAGCAGCGCTTCGACCCCCGTCAACTCTTGGCTCACCAGATTCACCTTGGGCTGGTAGTGCAGCACGAACTCGCCGCGCTCCAAGGCCTGGCGCAATCGACTCTCCAAAGACAGGCGTTCGGCCATCGAGGCGGTCATCTCCTTCGCATAGCAAAGGTAGCGCGCGCCGCTGCGCTTCGCCCCCTTCAGCGCCGACTCCGCATTCTTGAACAAGGTGTCCGCGTCCGATCCATCCTCGGGATACACGGCCACACCGACCTTGGCAGAAATCCGCAGTACCGCATCGGCCACCAAAAACTCATGGCCTAAAAATGCCTGCAGAGTATCTTTCAGCACCCGCGCTACCTCCTCGACGCGCTGGATATCCGGCAACACTATGCCAAAATGATCGGGCCCGACGCGGGCCAGCAGATTCGCATCTCCCACCTGTCCGATCAGCCACTGGGCCACCTGCCGGAGCAGCGCATCTCCCGCGGGCCGCCCTAGGCTACCGTTGATATTCTTGAAACGCTCCAGGTCGATCAAGAACAATGCCAGCTTGCGCTGTCCGGTTCCGGCACTGCGGATGTACTGCTCCGTGCGCTCCAGAAACAAACCGCGATTCGCAAGCCCAGTGAGCACATCGTAGTAGGCGATATAGTCCAGCCGCTCCTGCTTCCCGATGTGGTCGATGGCGAAGGCAATGTCCCCGGTCAATTCAGTCAGCAATTTCAGTTCGTCGGCATGAAAGAACTCGGTCTCCTCGGCATACAGCGCGACCATCCCCACGACTTCTTCTGCAATCAATAGCGGAAACACCGCCATGGAGCGGATTCCTAGCGCCACCAGTTGAGCGTGGAACACCACGTCGGTGTTGGTCTCGAGGTCGTTGGCCCAGAGCGCGCGTCGCTCGCGTACCGCACGCGCCGTCAACGTATTGCCGAACGGCGCGCCCGCGTGCAGCGAGAGTTTCTCTCTCACAAATTCCAGGTACGCCTCGCTGATGCCCACCGCAGCCATCGGCACGATTTTCATGGCTGCGCGATCCACCATCCCTATCCATACCTTCGGGAAACCACCCTGCTCTGCGGCAATGCGGCAAGATTCGGCAAAGAGCTCGTCGCGGCTGCGCACCCGAACGATGAGCGTGTTGATGCCGCTCAGTACCGCGTGCACCCGATTCAGACGAATGATGCGAGTCTCTGTCTCCTTGCGCGCCGTGATATCGCGCACCAGGGTGACGATGGTCCAGCGCTCGCCCGTGCGCTGTGCGTGCCGCCGCAGTTCCATCCAGTTCCGCACACCGTCGGGGCCGCGGCCGAGCACTTCCTCGGGCTTCATCTCTATATCGCCGGCGATCAGAGTATCGTAAGCGCGCTCGAGTGCCGCCGGTGACGTGTCGAACACCTGTGCGGGCGACAGCGCCAAGAGCCCCGCACGCGTCTGCAATTGGCTGCGGCAGGCCGTCTCATTCGCGTAGATGAAGCACATGCTCGGCCGATCCACCAGATAAATTGAATCGGACGAGGCATCCATCGCCGCCGCGAAGCGCAATAGAGCCTCGGCGTCGGCTCGACGCTTCGCCGCCTCGCTCTCACGCCATCGATCTTGCGCCGGCTGCAGCAAATACGTGTGGCCTTCGCGATCCGATACCGAATCCACCTCGCCCGCCGTCAATTCCTGCAGCCGCAAATCTGCGGCGCGCAGCGCCCGGATCACCATCGAAATTTCCGCCGCCGGCTCCTCGGTGTCGCTCGGTGTGTCGATCTTTACCGCAGCCCGACCCGGCTGCGCCGCGCCGCCCGATTCCACGCCTGGCCGCTCATGCCCGCTCATGCTGTCCCGGCAATCAGCCCCAGCGTATCCAGCACCCGCTGCGTCTGACTCAAATTGCCGATGATCCTCTGAACAGGCCGCGGCGAGATTTTCAGCAGGGTCGGCGTCATGCGGATATCCTCGGCCAGGGCACGTTGCGGTTCGAGGAATACATCGACGATTTCGATTTCATGCCGGCCCGGCAAGTATTTCCGGCATAGCGCCCCAAGGTTCGCCGTCGCCTGCACCGAATTCTGCGAGTCCGCCGCAACGTACAATTGAAATTTGAAAATCGCGCGCTGCCGCATGGCCGTCACTTGCGCAGCGGCGCCGCCGCGTCGCCGCTGCGCAGCTCGCGCATGCGCACGTTGCCGCGCAGCACCTCCGCCTTGCGGCTCGCCGTCGTGCGCGCGAGCAGCGTTTTCTCGATCTGCTTGGCGATGAATTCGGTTTGCACCGCCTTGAGCCGCACCCCCAACTCCGCCTGCTCGGCGTCCAGGGTAACTCCCTTGAGCTTGCGCGCCACCGCCGCCACTTCAACCGCCACTCGTTCCGCGCTCTCCTTCTCCCAGCGCATGGTGCCCATCAATACCTCGCCCCCCGCGGTGAATATATCCGCCAAAGTCACCCCGTCGTTGCTCAGGATCAACTCACGCACTTGGTTCGAGTGTGCAGTGCCGCGCGATTTGATGATGGACATGCCGCGGTTGCGTTCTCCCGCCTGCACCAAGTAGTTCAAATGTATCCAGGTATCTGCCATGGCCGACATATGCAGCAGGGTATCGTCTTCGGCGCGCTCCGAAATCTCGTTGCTGAGGCTGGTGCACACCAGGGTAATGCGCTCGGCCTTCGACCAATCGAGGAGCCGCTCGGCCACTCCATACGCCGTCATTTCATTGCCGAATTGCGACAGCGCCGACACCGGATCGATCACCAGACAGCGCGTGCCATGAGCCTGCGCGAGTTCCTTGATGCGTACCAGGCACATCTCGGCGCTGCCGTTCACGGTGCGCGAGGAAGCCATGCGCAGAACTCCGCTCTTGACGTGGCGGTTGAGCAGAATGCCCACCGAACTCAAATTGCGGATCACTTCGGTACCGTCCGAATCGAAGCTCACGAATAGGGTGCGCTCCCCGCGTCGGCAGGCCGCCTCCGCGAATGCGCCGCTCAAGGTGGTCTTTGCCGTGCCGGGAAAGCCCGTGATGAGCACGCAGGCCGCGCGGTAGTAACCCCCGCCCAGCATGGTATCCAGCCGCTTCACCCCGCTGGTCACGCGTTCATGGGTGACCGCCGCGTCAGCCCGCCCCAGCAGGCGCACGATGGCGACATCGAATCCCATCTTGCCGATCACGAACGGGGATTCGTTTTCATCGAATTGCGAGCCGCGATATTTCTGCACCCGTAAATTGCGCTGCGAAACCCCGAGCACCACGCTGTGATTCAAGATCACTGAGCAATCCACCATGAACTGCATGAAGCCGTACGGCTGCTGGGTGACCGAACTTGGCTCATCCACCGACGCTTTCAGGGTCACGATGCAGGTCAGCTCGCACTTGAGCAGCCAGTCATGCAGCCGATAGATTTCCCGTCGCCGCGCCGCGAGGTCCGGGAGCAGCGCCAGCACGATGTCCAGTGCGTCGAACACGATGCGCCGCGTCTTTTGCGCGGCCACCTGCGCCTCCAGCCCGGCCAGCATGCCGCACAGATCGAAGTCTCCCGAATGCGCCAGGTCCGGCTGCGTCTGCGCGTCGACAAACAGCAATTGCTTGCGCAGCAGTTGCGGAATCCGCCAGTCGAAGCTCTCGGCATTGGCCATGATGCGCTGCGAGGTCTCTTCGAACGCGACGAAGATTCCCGGTTCCTTGAAATCGCGCGCGCCATTGACGAGGAATTGCAGGCCGAATATGGTCTTGCCGGAGCCGGGACCGCCCTGCACCAGTGCCGTGCGGCCACGCGGCAGGCCGCCACGTGTGATTTCATCGAAACCCGCGATGCCGGTGGGCGCCTTCCTCGACGCGGCGGCACCGCGCAAGCGGTCGGCCTTCATGGTCCCCTCCCTAGGATACCCCCGCACCCTACACCGGCACCCCCGTGAAGTATGTGCGTTGGCGTACGGACACAGAGCATAATGGCGACGTGTGCGCACGCTCCGTCAAGGGCTTGGTCAACTATATCGGCGAGATGGCACAGCGGCCGCGTTACTACGCCAACGACCATTCCCGGGACATTCTCAAGCTCCATCCACACGAGATGGCTATTGAAGATGCGCGCTTGCGCGTCGAGGCTCCCTCTCTGGCCCGGGAAGGCTTTGAACTGGTTGTGCACCCCAGTAAAATCGAGGACTTCAAAGATGCCGCGGCGGTTGCGCAGCTCCATCCTCGGGAAATCGAACTATTGCTGCTGGAAGTAACCGGGGCAGACCATGTCGTCATCCCCGGTCCCGGCGTGTTGAGATTCGGAGAAGGGTCGAAGGATGCCGGCAAATACTCCAATTCGTTGCCCGCCCGATTTATCCACGTCGATGTTTCCGACGCGACAGCCGAGCAATTCGCACATCGTTCGATGCCCAAGGTCGTCGAGGGCACGTTGAGGCGTTTTGCTCATTACAACGTGTGGCGTGCCTTGTCCCCTCCCCCGCAGGATATTCCCTTGGCCGTATGCGATGCACGTAGCGTCGCGCTTGCGGATCTTATGTGTGCCGATGCGGTTTTCGATGTGCAGGGAAAACCCGAATGGTCCTTCGAAGGGTGGGTTGTGCGGCACAACTCAGAGCACCGCTGGTCTTATTTTTCGGGCATGACCCGCGAAGAGGCGCTCATCTTCAAAACCAACGATTCAGATCCAGCGCAGCCGCATTGCGTCCCCCATTCGGCTTTCGACGACCCATCCTGTCCGAAGGGTGTTCCCACGCGCGCCAGCATTGAAATGCGGGGAATCGCATACTGGTTTGGTTGAAGCTACGGATGCAGCGCGCGCCGCAGAGCGTTGCAACTGTCCCTCCAGGCATCGGCTGCCACGCGGGCATCAACTGCCAATTCAAACGCATGGTAGGCGCCGGGGTACACATGCATTTCCACCGGCACGCCATGGCGCGTCAGACGCCTTGCATATTCCATGTCTTCTTCGAGAAATAAATCGAGAGCTCCGGTCGAAATGAAAGCCTTGGGTAAGCCGCTCAGATTCTCTGCTCGCGCCGGCGCCGCATACATCGACATGCCCGGAGATCCGGGGGGCGCATTCAGCAGCGCGGACCAAGCGAACGAGTTGCTGTGAGGCGTCCAGATGAATTCACCGGCGTACGGATGCGGATCGGTCGAAACGCAAGTCCGATCGTCGAGCATCGGGTAAATCAAGTGCTGGAATGCGAGATGGTATTCCCGCCGATCTCGCGCCAGCAATGCCAGCGCGGCTGCCAGCCCACCCCCCGCACTTTCACCCATCACACCGATCCGGTTTGAAACCACGCCGAGTCTTGGCGCCTCCTTAAATAGCCATGCCAGGGCCGCATAGCAGTCCTCGATCCCACCGGGAAAGGGTGACTCGGGCGCCAATCGGTAATCGACTGAGACGATGACGCAGTTCACTTCGAGCGACAAGGCCCGGTGGATCGGATCCATCATGGCGGCAGAACCGGTGACGAAGCCGCCGCCATGGATGTGCAAGATGCATGGCCGCAAGACTTCCCCTTCCCGGGGCCTATAGATCCTGACCGAGACCTCAGGGGCTCCTTCGGGACCGGGCACTGCGCGCGTTTCCATCGCAACCCGCTCGGCAACTTCAGGATCGCTTTCAACGGGAAAGTCGCGCGCTCGTATCATCGGCAGGAGATCTGACGAGAACGCCACAGTCGGAAACAGTTCCAGCAAAGGCGCCAGATCCGGATCGACCAAATGTCGGCTGCTCATAACCCCTTCTCTTGCTCGATCACTCGCTAGGCACGAAAATCCAGAGCAATACGTACACCAGCAGGCCGACACCCGCACATATGAAAAGTACGGTGAAAAGCAGGCGCCATACCCAGGATTCCATTCCGGTCGATCGGGCAATTCCGCCGCATACGCCGCCGAACCACCGATCGCTGCGGCTGCGGCGAAAAGTATTTACAGCGGACGCAAGTGGGTCACTGGAGTGCGCCTGCCCGGCGCTCAGCAGGTGTTCCTTGGCGCGTTTGAACTCGTCCTCCGTCAAACCATTGTTCGCGCGCAATTCCGCCAGTTTGCTAAGTTCATCCGCAAGCGCCATAAGGAACTCCTTGAGAAACCCGTATGCTCCAGAACACCGCAACCGGGAGAAAGTCACAATGGCGACCGTTGCCCTTCAGGGCAACCGCCATATCCTACAATATTACATTGCGTGGGATACGTGCGGGGGCGTCTCGTCAGAGAGCATTCTTGATGCTGCAAGGGCGCCCGTGGCATGCTTTCAGAGCGCCTACGAGATTGTTGGAGGCTTAAGATGGTGACGAACACCAGCACGCAAACCGCCAGGGATGCCCTCGCGAAGTGTCTGCTCCTGCCCCTTCTGCTGAGCAGCGCATCGCTGGCGCAAAATGAGAGTTTTCACGGCGCTCCGGCTTCGTCCAGGGCCGACAAGAATACCTACCAGGGCCAAAACACAACGTCCGGTAAGGCGGCGTTTGAACACAGTTGCGCGGCCTGCCATGGCGCAACGGGAGAGGGCTCGGGAAACATACCCTCTTTGATCAGCGGGGCCGCGCAAGGAGCCAGTGACGGCGAGCTCTTTTGGTACATCACCCAAGGTGACGTCAACAATGGCATGCCCTCCTGGAAAACTTTGCCCGAGGAGCAGCGCTGGGAGATCATCAACTATATTCGCGTCCTCGGCGCCTCCAAGCCGGGCTCTCCGCGGATACCGTTTTCGTCCGAGGACGCGGTTACCGTCGGCATCAACGCGCCCGCGCCGCGGGCTCCGTTTACCGATTACCGTTTCGAGAAGCCCGGCACGATTCGCAAAATCACGCTTCAGGATCTACCTCCTCCGCTCGCAACGACATCAGCCGGCAATAGCCCCCAGGTGGTGGCACGCCCGGAAAATGCCTGGCCGAAAGTCCCTGCCGGCTTCAAGGTTGAGCTGTACGCAGCCGGCCTCGATCAGCCGCGGCTGATCCGCACCGCACCGAACGGTGACTTTTTCGTCGCGGAAAGCAATCTGGGTGAGGTCCGGGTGTTCCGCGGGGTCACCGCCGAAGGCAAGTCAAAGCAATCAGCCACTTTCGCTAGGGGCTTGAAACGACCGTTCGGAATCAATTTCTATCCCCCTGGCCCGGATCCGCAATGGGTCTATGTCGGCAACACCGATTCGGTAGTGCGCTTTCCCTATAGGAACGGTGATTTGCAAGCCCGCGGTGCGGCCAAGCACATCGTAGACTTGCCGAGCGGCGTTGGTCATTGGACACGTGACATTCAGTTCACACCCGACGGCAAAAAGATGTTCGTATCGGTCGGTTCCGGCTCGAATATCAACGACCCTGATACGACCCCCGAGGAGAAAGATCGCGCCGACGTCCTGGAGTTCAATCCCGACGGTACAGCAATGCGTGTGTACGCCTATGGCATACGGAATTGTGTTGGGTTGGCGATCCAATCGAAGACCGGTGCGTTATGGTGCTCGGTCAATGAACGCGACGGGCTGGGCGACGACCTCGTCCCCGATTACATTACCCACGTGCAGGACGGCGGCTTCTACGGCTGGCCCTGGTGGTACATGGGCAGACACCAAGATCCGCGCCACGCAGGAAAGCATCCCGAACTTCAGGATAAGGTCATAACGCCCGATGTCATACTCCATCCGCACAACGCATCGCTTGAACTGACGTTTTATGACGGCAATCAATTCCCGGCTGAATATCGGGGCGACATTTTCGCCGCCGAGCATGGCTCCTGGAATCGATCGGTGCGCGTCGGATATGAGCTGATTCGCGTGCCGCTCGACGAGTCCGGACACGCGACCGGCGCATACGAGGATTTCATGACCGGGTTCGTCGTCGATAACGGGCATGTTTGGGGAAGACCGGTGGGAGTCACGGTTGCTCCTGACGGTTCGCTGCTGGTGACGGATGACGGATCGAAGTCCATCTGGCGGATCAGCTACGCAGGCAAACAGGGAGCCAAGTAGCGGCTTCGTGCGGCCTGGATCCGTCAGCCCAGCGGCTCAGGAACACGATCTTTGATGTTCCGGTACATCAGTTCGGCAAAGCCTTCGGCCTTCACCGGACGGCTGAAGTAGTAGCCTTGCGCCTCCGTGCAGTCGTGTTCTTCAAGGTACAGGAGTTGTTCGCGAGTTTCCACGCCTTCCGCCACAACCCGCATATGCAGGCTCTTTCCCATGTTGATGATGGCTCTGACCACGCTGGCGTCGTCCGCATCCGTGGTGAGATTTCGCACGAACGACCGATCGACTTTCAACGCATCGATCGGAAACCGGCGCATGTAGCTCAAGCTCGAATAACCCGTTCCAAAGTCGTCGAGCGCGAGCTGAACCCCGAGTTCTTTCAGCGCGTCGAGAACGAGGGCGGTCGGCTTGGAATCCTGCATGAGGAACGTCTCGGTGAGTTCCAATTCGAGGCGCTGTGGATCGAAGCCGGTCTCGGTCAGGATCGTCTCCACGTCGGCCACGAATTCCCTCGAGCGCAGTTCTACCGCCGAGATATTTACAGCGAGTCTGAGTGGCGGCAATCTTGCATCCTGCCAAGCTCTGGCTTGCCGGCAGGCCTCGCGCAGCACCCATTGGCCGATCGGCACGATCAAACCGGACTCTTCGGCTATCGAAATGAACTGTGCAGGGAGCACGGACCCGAGAGTCGGGTGCCGCCAGCGAAGCAGTGCCTCGACGCCGGCCATGACGCCCGTCGCCACGTTCATGATCGGCTGGTAGTGCAATTCCAGTTCATGCCGCTGGACCGCGTGCCGCAGGCTGCTTTCCAGGGATTGCCGTTCGGTTGCGCTCGAATTCAGTTCCGATCGATAGAACTGATAGTTGTTGCGTCCTCGATCCTTGGCTTCGTACATCGCGGAATCCGCATTCTGAAGCAAGGCCTCTATGTTGTTGCCGTCTTCGGGGTAAACGCTGACGCCGATACTTGCGGTGACATGCAGCTCGTGTGAATCCATGACGTGAGGCATTCTGACCGCCTGGAGCAATTTTTCCGCGCAGATTGCGGCGTCTCGTGCGTGCGTCATTTCCGATAACACAATCACGAACTCATCGCCGCCCAGCCGACTCACTGTATCGGACGCCCGCACGCATTCACTCAAACGCATCGCGACGGACTTCAGGAGGTGGTCGCCGACCAGGTGACCCAGAGAATCGTTGATGTTCTTGAAGCGATCGAGGTCCAGGTAGAGTAGCGCCAACCCTGCACGGTGTCGCCGCGCTACGGTAATCGCATGAGTAAGGCGGTCGTTCAGCAAGGTTCTATTGGGTAGTTCGGTAAGGCTGTCATGCTGGGCAAAATAGGCCAGCTGGAGCGTCAAAGCCCGAGCTGTGCTCACGTCATGAAATACCATGACTGCACCCGTCACGCGACCGCGGCGGTCATGGATGGGTGCGGAGGAATCTTCGATGGCGGATTCAACGCCGTCGCGTCGGATCAAAATACAGGTCGGCGGGAGCCCGACGATTTTATTTTGATGAGCCGCCATCGACATGGGATTGGGCAGCGTCGCCCGTGTCTCCGAGTCGATGATCCTGAACACGTCCTCCAGGGGACGGCCAATCGCCTCCATTTTCGGCCAACCCGTCAACCGTTCGGCGATGATATTGACATAGCTGACATGACCATTGATGTCCGTACAGACGACGGCATCGCCAATGGAATTGAGCGTGACCTGTGCCCGCTCTTTTTCATCGAACAGCGCTTCCGCGATCGCCGCCCGCTCGATCACGGCGGCGAGAGTCTTCGGCAAGACGTAGTCGTCCAGGCGTTCCTTTAATAGAAAATCCTGTGCGCCACGTTGGATAGCCGATTTGGCAATCGCCGCGTCCCGCGATGAACTCAGGATAACTATGGGTATATGTGGTATCGCGGCAAAGAGTCGGTCGAAAGTTTCGATGCCCACGACGTCGGGTAATCGCAGATCCACCAACACGGCAGAGATGCCGTTGGTCGCTTGATGCTTCTGTTTGCTGATCGCAGTCAGACGCTCCAGACCGAGTGCACAAGTGGTTACCCATTCGACGTGGAACTTGCCATCCCCCGACTCGGACAGTGCATCTCGAACGACCTTCGCGTCCAGTGCGTCCGCTTGAATCAGGAGAATGTTTTTCGGCATATCCTTTGCCCCGCGAGAGGTCATACGTCAGTATTAGCGCATGCAGTTTCGGATTCGGTCTGTACGCTGCCGTACTCATCTAAAACCCTAATGGCCCCGAATCTGTCGTGGAGACACCATGCCGCTGAATTTGTCGTTGGTATCCCGAATCCGCTGGCTCTTGCTCGCTCTGGCCTTGCCGGGCGACATGTGGGCTGCAGACCTTCAGATAGAGCACGTAACGGTCGTGTCTCCCGAGAGAGGCAGTCCGTTGCGTGACGCTTTCGTACGAGTACACGATGGCCGCATCGTCGCGGTCTCAAGAGCGGGCGACGCCGTCGCTCGGTCGAGCAAGAACACCATCGTGCTGGATGGCGGAGGCCAGTTCCTGGCTCCCGGCTTGATCGACAGCCATGTTCACCTCGGCGAGATTCCCGGCATGACGCCCGAGCAAGAAGCCCAGCACCCGGATATCGCCGGAGCCGCCCGGGACCAGATTCCGCGCAGCTACCTGCTGTACGGCTTCACCACACTTGTCGATCTGATCTCGACGCCGCAAGCCATGATGCGCTGGAAAAGCCACGACATCGTTCCGGACACGTACTTCTGCGGCGGCGCTGCGCTGATGGATGGCTACCCGATGAACTACGCGCCGAAGCCGCAACGCTATCAGGGTTGGCCCTATATGCTCATCGAGTCCGGCACCCAGGCGCCCGACGGGATCGACCCGGCAATGCACACGCCGCAGGCCGTGGTCGCAAAAATGAAGGCCGATGGCGCGATCTGTGTGAAAACGTTCTTTGAGCGTGGATTCGGCGAGGTCCGGGATCTGCCGGTGCCGAAGCTCGAAACGATTCGCGGAGTCGTGAAGGCCGCGCACTCCGTAGGGTTGCCCGTGCTGATGCATGCGAATTCAGACGAGGCTCAGAGGTTCGGGCTCGACGCGGGCGTCGACATAATGGCGCATGGGATGTGGAATTGGCATCAGCAGCATTCCACAACGACCGAGGTCACGCCGGGCGTCAAAAAGATACTGGACGACGAACTCGCGCAGAACGTCGGCTGGCAACCGACGCTTCAGGTGCTCCACGGCATCACAGATCTCTTCAGCAGTTCGTATCTCTCAGACCCACGACTGCTCCGCGTTCTGCCGTCGAACCTGATTGACTGGTATCGCTCCCCCGAAGGCCAATGGTTTCGCGAGGTGATCTCACAGGACATGAAGTTGCCCGCGGGCGCGAACCCAAATGACTTCGAACGTGTCATCACCCAGGGTCTCGGCCCGGTCATGGATCGCGGCGCGCACGCGACGGCGTACCTTGTCGCACGACACGGCCGCATTTTATTCGGCACCGATACGCCGAGTGCCCCTACCTACGCCAATCCACCCGGTCTCAATGCGTGGCTGGAGATGCATCGGCTCATGGACGCGGGGGAGACTCCGGCGCAGATCTTCAAATCCGCAACGCTGACGAACGCACGGGCGCTGAAGCTGGATCGGGACATCGGTACCTTGCAGGTCGGAAGACGCGCCAATTTGCTGCTGCTCCGAGAGGATCCGTCCCAAACGATCGACGCCTATGCGGAAATCTCGAAAGTGATACTCAACGGCCGAGTATTGGACCCTTCTGAATTGGCGGCCAACGCTGCGCGCTGAGGTTCGCGGCATGCGACATAATCCAATGGCGCACTTCTATCTTGTTGATTTAAAAGGCCCGTATGTTGGACGGGGGTAGCCGAATCATTTGAACCAAGAGCGGGCCCTCATCGCCCGCCGTCGCCTCACTAAGTCGGATACTCACACGTTAGGCCCCCGGGAAGCAGTATTGGAGGATGCGGGTGGCCGAGATTCCAGGTTACGGTAGAATTCGCGCTCCAATTTGTTGGTCCGGAACACCGTGAGATATGAACGATCAGACATCAAATCTTCGGTCAACCGATGCGAAAGAATCGGAAATCGAACTGCTGGCGCGTGAAACGGGTACCCCTGTTGATACGGTGCAGGAAATCTATCGAGTCGAGCGCGATAAGCTCGAGCGATCGGCGCGCATCAAGACCTATGTTTCCGTGCTGGCCCACCGGCGTGTAAAAGCCCTGCTGCATATCGAGCGCGGAAACCGTCACTGAACCAGATGCCCGCGAACTCCATTCGCCGCCTTGCGGCAAGCGGAATTTGCGGAGACAGACACCACGGCGTCGTTTGCCACTCCGTGAATCTCTCGGTATCCGCATTTGCGAAAGTCCGGGTCAACCGTTCTTGCGATCCATTTCAGATGGCCTTTCCCAACAGCACCCGCACTCACCGAGAGTGGAATCCAGGCAAATCCGTTGATTCTCTGACCGGCAACGACCACCGCCGGCGGTTGCGTATTCATGTCATAAACGCTGAGCACAATGTCATCAGCTTCGTCGTTATAAATTCTGATACTCACCTGATCGTCGGCGACAGCCGCCGCAGTCATCAGCGAGAAGCCGATGAGGATGGCAGCCTTAGTCAGTGTACCCATTTGCCCTCGCAACATCGTTGCCCACGTAACGGTTCCTATCAGTAAACAGTTTTGACCGGCGCGCTGAACGAATACCCCACACCGCGTTCGGTGAGGATGTACTGCGGTTGCGATGGGTCAGTCTCGATCTTGCGACGCAGTCGCAGCACCTGAACGTCAATGGATCGGTCGTAGACCTCATTGTCGTACACGCGGCTGGCTTCGAGCAGCTGATCCCGGGTCAGTATCCGTTGTGGGGCGGCCAGCAACGCGGCGAGTAGATTGAATTCCCCGTTGGTCAGCTCGAGCCGTTGCCCCGGGTGCTTCGTCAGCCGGCGCGTGCGCAGGTTCAGTTCGAACTCGGCAAAGCGGTAGGCGCGAACGTCTTTCTGCCTCGCCTCGGTCAAGGCCGCCCCCTTGGTCCGTCGCAGTACCGTCCGAATCCGCGCCAACAGCTCCCGGGGACTGAACGGTTTGGTCAGGTAATCGTCGGCGCCGAGTTCAAGACCCATGACGCGATCGGCTTCATCGTGAACGCCGGTGAGCATGATGACGGGAATCGCCGACTCCTCGCGCAACTTGCGGGCAAGCGTCATCCCATCCTCACCCGCCAATCGCAGGTCAAGGACCACAAGATCGATTGCCTGCTCGGCGAGGCAGGCCGACATCTCCTTGCCGGTCGAAGCCACGCTGACGCGCAGCTCGTTCTGTGTGAGGTAATCCTGTAGCAGGTCGCGAATCTGAGGGTCGTCGTCGACGACCAAAATATGCGGCTGGATAGTCTCAGGCATACCGATTCTCCGAGGCCAGACACCATGACTCTAGCATTTGCAGTGTGATCGGCCGAAGTCGCGATTCGATTTCATGAATCCCGCGATATATTGCATTTGTAATCAGGACACGGCCTGGGCGAGAGCTTCGGCTAGATCCACGCGCTGGAGCGGTTTATGCAACACCTCCTTGACGCCGATGGCGGCTGCTCGCTGCGCCAGGGCTGCGCCCCCATGGCCGCTCATGAGAATGATTGGAATGTCGGGCCTGAGGAGTCGAATCTCGCGAGCGAGCTCGGTACCCACGAGCTCCGGCATCGCCTCATCCGTAAGAACCAAATCGAAGCGCTCGGGTTTGGATCGAAACACCTTGAGCGCCTGACGGCTCGACTCAAATCCCACCGGCTCGTAACCGAGCCCGGCAAGCATTTCTTCCGCGAGCGCCACCAGCATCGGTTCGTCATCGACGATCATCACCGTTTCACCGCGTCCGCGCGGGAGCTCGCGCACCGCGGTCGTCGTCGCGGGCTTTGCGACTTCCATGGTGACCGGCAGCCAGATCTCAAAGCAAGTGCCCTCTCCCAGCGCCGACTTCACGTCGATCGCACCGCCAAGATCGGTCACGATCCCGTGCACCAGCGACAGGCCGAGTCCCGTACCCTTACCCACACCTCTCGTCGTGAAGAACGGATCGAATATGCGCTCGACCACGTCGGGTGGAATGCCCACTCCCGTGTCTGCAATCACGAGGCGGATGTAAGGGCCGGGAGAGAGAGTCCCACGGGACACCGAACGCGCCTCGGTCAAATCGACGCGTTCGAGAACCACGTTGAGTACGCCTCCGTGCTCCATGGCATGCACGGCGTTCGTACAGAGATTCATGGCGACCTGATGTAAGTGGGTCGAATCGCCGATGAGCGCGGCATCACCGGCGATGAGCGTTTTCTCCAGCCGGATGTCGGCGGGCAGCGAAGCCGCGATGAGTTCCAGAGTTTCTTCGATGACTGACTGGACCCGAACGTGAGCGCGTTCACCGAGGCCGCTACGGCTGAACCCCAGAATGCGATCGACGAGCGCCTTGGCGCGCTCGGCCGCATGCATCACATTATCGATGTAGCGCCGCAGAGGGGTGTCCGGTGCAGACTGTTGTTGCGCGAGCTCACCATAACCCAGGATTGCGCCGAGTATATTGTTGAAATCGTGGGCGATACCGCCTGCCAATGTACCCATCGCCTCCATTTTTTGCGATTGGCGCAATTGTGCCTCCAACCGTTCGCGGTCGGCCTGCGCCTGTTTTTGGGCCGTCACATCGATGGCCGATCCGACGAAGCGATACGCTTTACCGGTCTCATCCCGCAGACACCGGCCCCGCGCAAGCAGCCAACGCCAGGCGTCGCTGCGCACCCGATATTCACATTCAAAACCCGGCGTTCGACCCTCGAGGTGATCTCGGAGCGCGGTTTCTAGGCGCATCGCGTCATCGGGGTGAACTTCAATTTGCGCGAGCCACGCGGCGCGGGTCGTGGTGATTTGGTCTTTGCGACCACCCTCGAGCATTGCCATTTTCGACGACAGAAACAGCCGATCGGTCGCCAGATCCCAATCCCAGTGTCCCTCGTTCGCCCCTTCCATCGCCAGTGCATAACGTTCCTCGCTGGCACTCAGCGCGCGCTCGCTCGATTCAATGCGGCGAAGCTGACGCCACAACAACCCAATTCCCGCGAACCCCAGGAGAGCAACCACTGCGCTGCGCGCCGCCAACCTGATCGCTTCATCGTGCCAGGGCCGCAAAGCCACCGCCTCCTCGCGGGTGACGGCGAGCACGAGGGTAGTGTCTCGGACGCGCGCCATTGCAACGAAATCCCGCTTGCCATCGATCGGATTGGTCAGTGAGTTCGCGCCTGCCCCCAATGAGACGAGCTGCGGAAATTTCTTCTCGATTGCATCGGGATCCGGCGGATCGCGCATCAGCAACTGGCCATTGTCGCGCAGAAGCTGCACGGCGCCGCCGCTGCCGAGGGTGACTGCGGCGTAGAATTTCTGAAGATCCTCGAGGTTGACGATGGCCGCCACGACGCCGGCGAACGCCCCTGTCTCGTCCTCCAAGCGCCGCGACAAGAAGATTCCCGGGAGCCCCTCGGAGCGAGAAATCAGCGGTTCGCTCATGAACAGGCCCGCCGCCGTACGGTCTCGCTGTGCGATGAAATAAGAGCGGTCCGACACGTTGAGATCGGGGGGTGAGGATCCGCGTGAACGGTGCGTCTGGATGCCTTGGGCGTCGGTGATCGTGATCAAGCGTATCTGTCTCACTCCGGAGGAGCGATTCGCAAGGACTTCGTCCAGACGCTCAGGGGGGATTTTCTTGCTATCGCTTTGATACCAACGCGCCGTATCGCGCAGTGTCAAATCGACGCCCTCAAACGTCCAGGCGGTTTGTTCGGCGAGCGCCGTCGCCACATTGGTGATTTCGCGGTGCGTAGTCGCAAGTGTGCTTTTATAGGAGCGCCAAGCGTCGTACGCCGACGAGCCGGCGAATGCAATGACTACCAGCACGCCGAGTATGACGATTCGCAGCCGCAGCCGCGCGAACCGCAGGCCGGCCGGTTGGGCGATCGGGTCGGTGTTTTCGAACATTCCCGCCTACCTGCTCATTTGGCGGGACTGATGATAGCGCTTACTGCTGCGAGCAGTGCATCGCGGGTTAGCGGCTTGGCGATGACCTGGGCGACGCCGAGTGCTTGAGCGGTTGTGCCGGCGGTCGATAGATCGGCGCGAAATTGAGCGGATATCGCAATGATCGGCGTTCCGGGATACACGGCGCGAATTTTGTCGGCATCGCGCGCCCCCGCATGTTTCGGCATTCCAATGTTCGCGATCACGAGATCCGTTGCAATGTGAGGCGGCAGGCCGCAGGGTTTGACTGCACGCACGCAATAGCCCGCGCCCGTGAGCCATTCCTGGAGGAGCCCGCGCATAAGATCATCTGCTTCGTATATCACGATCGAGGACATCGGACGCAGCGTCTCAGAGAAGGAGCGCGCGCCGATGTCGAGGCACGGCCCCCGCATTTCATTTGAAATGAGTATTACCGTCGAAACGAGTGTCGATCGCGGAAATTTCAATGGTAACGGCAGCGACATCGAATCCCGGGGCCGCGATTGGTAGCTTCCTGGCTCGGCAGAATTTTTTATTGGCGCATGGCGGTCATGCGTCCACATTCTTCGGAGGTTGAGCCATGCGTTTTCCCCGTAGCTACAGAAATCTCTGGTCCGTGTTCGCCCTGCTCGGCGCCTGGTGCGCAAGCGCCGGCGCGGCGCCCGCCCAAAGCCCGGCGACCGGGGCGCGATCCGAAGCCGCTGCATGTCCCGGGGATGACAGCGGCTTGAAGTTGCCCGCCGGCTTTTGCGCGACCCTCTTCGCCGATGGCATCGGTCATGCTCGCCACCTCGCAGTCGCGCCGAACGGGGTCGTGTACGTCAATACCTGGTCCGGGCGCTACTACGGCAACGATACGCCGCATGCGGGCGGCTTCCTGGTCGCCCTGCAAGACACTACAGGTGCGGGAGAAGCCGACGTGATTCGGCGTTTCGGTGAATCCGTGCAGAGCGGCGGCGCGGGCGGCACCGGGATCGGCCTGTACAACGGCAGCCTGTTCGCCGAGATCAATGACAAGATCGTGCGCTACGCGCTTGCTGCGGACTCACTCGTTCCGCGTGGGCCTGCAGTCCCGATCGTGACGGGGCTGCCGCTGGGCGGCGATCACCCCATGCATCCCTTCGTGATCGACGGCGACGGTTCCCTGTACATCGACGTCGCCACCGCGACCAATGCCTGCCAGGTGCAGAATCGCACGCCGAAATCGACGGGCATCGATCCGTGTACCGAGCTCGAGACCCGCGGCGGCATCTGGCGCTATGACGCAAACAAGGCAAACCAGACATTCTCGCCGGCCGGACGCTTCGCCACCGGGATACGCAATGCGGAGGGATTCGCGATCGATGCCGCCGGACACATCTTCGTCACACAACACGGACGCGACCAGCTGCATGCGAATTGGCCGGCTCTTTACAAACCCGAGGAAGAGGCCACGCTGCCGGCCGAGGAGTTGCTGCTGCTGAGAAAGGGCAGCGACTACGGATGGCCGGAGTGCTACTACGACGGCCTTCAGGGAAAACTGGTCCTCGCTCCTGAGTACGGCGGCGACGGCGGCAAGACGGCAGGTCCGTGCGCGGCGAAGAACGCCCCAATCGCGGCCTTTCCGGCGCATTGGGCTCCCAACGCAATGGCGCTGTACGACAAGCCACAGTTCCCTGCCCACTACCGCCATGGTGTGTTCATCGCCTTCCATGGATCCTGGGATAGAGCGCCCTACCCCCAAGGCGGCTACAACGTGGTATTCCAAGCTTTGGCGGGCGATCGCGCGCCGGGGCGGTGCGAGGTTTTTGCCGACGGATTTGCGGGTGCGCTAGAGTCGCCGGGACAGGCCGAACATCGTCCCTCCGGCCTCGCAGTCGGTCCCGATGGCGCGCTCTTCGTGTCCGATGACGTGCGCGGACGGATTTACCGCATCGTCTATCGGGGCGGCGCCGGCGCCGAAGGCGCTGCTGCCAAGTACACGGCCTGCCCAAGTGCATTCGCACCCGCCGGCCAGATCAGCGCCGATAACTCGAAACCTCCGGAGGGCACTCATCCCGATGCCGGTGCCGCCGACGACGTCGCGAGTCTCCCGGTTCCAGCCGGCGCGACGACGGAAATGGTTGCTCTCGGCGATCGCATCTTCCACGGTCAGGTCGGCGAAGCGACATGCACGGGTTGCCACGGCGCCAACGCGAAGGGTACCCCGCTGGGTCCCGATCTCACCGACACGCGATGGCTGTGGGGTAATGGCAGCTACGCCGCCATCGCGAAAACCATCACTGCCGGCGTCCCGCAGCCCAAGCAATATCGCTCCCCCATGCCGCCCATGGGCGGCGCGCAGCTCAGCTCCGATCAGGTGTCGGCACTGGCGGCGTACATCTGGGGATTGAGCCACCGTTGAGCGGCGCCGTCGAGCACGTCCACCGTGCCCACGACCGGGGTCGCGGTGGGCGCCTCCTAAGAGCCGAAGCCCTCTTCATAGCGCTCGCAGTAGGCGACGAATCTATGCAATGAGTTCGAAAGCACTTTCGTTTCTGGGTGGATGAGCGCAAAGCGGCGCACTAACCGCGGCAATCGCGTGGTCAGGATGGTCAGCCGCTTGGCCGCCACCAGGTCCTGCACCACATAGCGCGACAGGCAACTCAGGCCGAGTCCCGCCGCCGCGGCATACTTGATCGCCTCCGAACTGCCCAATGTCAGGTTGGAACGGATACGCTGAAGATGCGGCAGCAGGGCATGCTCCACGGCCTCACGAGTGCCTGAGCCCGGCTCACGCAGCAGCCACTGCGCATGGCTCAAATGCTCGGTGGTGATCCTTCGACGCGTTGCCATGCGTGCAAGCGGGTGCTTCGGCGCCGCGACAATGACGAGTTCGTCTTCCCACAGCGGAATCACACGGATCTCGGATGCGTGACACGGGCCTTCAATGAATCCGAGATCCGCGGCGAACTCCTGCACCGCATTGATGACATCATGGGTGTTGCCTATGCTCAACTGAAGCCGGGCCATCGGGACCTGCTTCGCAAAGCGCGCCAGCAGTTGCGGAAGAATGTAGTTCCCCAGGGTGGTGCTCGCGAAAAGACGCAAATCCATGGGGAAGGGTTGATCGCCGAAAGCTCGAGTCGCCTCGATGCCCTTCGCGCCGTCGAGAACCGCCAGCGCCGCCGGCAACAGGCCTCTGCCGGTGTCGTTCAATACCAGGCGCTTGCCTACCCGGTCGAAGAGCCGGGTTTCCAGATTGCGCTCCAATTCGTTGAGGGCAGCACTTGTCGCCGATTGCGACAACGCGACGTTGTCGGCGGCAGCGGTCGTGCTCCCGCTCAGCGCAACGGCGCGAAAGATCTGGAGTTGTCGCAGCGTAAGCTTCAATGGAAATCCAATAACCTATCCAGTCGTTAGATTATAGATAAATAATCCGTTTTACGGATACATAATCTCTCGCCACACTTCTCGCCAGAGTGAAATCGACGAACAGGAGAAGTGTATGCGTACGCCGAACATCAGCGCCGCCGCCGGCCCCCAACGATGCCCGAATCGCTGGCGGAGCGCCGCCAATAACCTTCCCGGCTTGGCGCTCGTCGCCGTCCTGGCCGCCTTAGCAATCGCTCTCGGGACCGTCGGCTGGTTCGCATCCACGGGTATCAGTGCGCTCACCCTGGCAATCGTTCTCGGCATATTGGTCGGCAACACGCTCTACCCTCGCCTCGCGCGAGCCGGCGCCGGCGGCGTAGCCTTTTCCAAGCAGACCTTGCTGCGCCTCGGCATCATTCTGTACGGCCTGAGATTGACGTTTCAGGACATAGCTCACGTCGGAATCGCCGGCGTGGTCATCGATACCCTGGTGCTGAGCAGCACCTTTATATTGTCGTGGTGGATGGGCACACGGCTGTTCGGACTGGATCGTGAGACGGCGCTGCTCATCGGCGCCGGCAGCGCAATCTGCGGGGCCGCGGCCGTGATGGCGACCGAGCCGGTGGTACGGGGTCGCGCCGAGCAGGTCACCGTCGCAGTATCGACCGTGGTGGTATTCGGCACCGTCGCGATTTTCCTATATCCCGCGCTTTATCATTTCATCAATCGAAATCACCTGTTGGCGATGTCGTCCGCTTCATATGGGATCTTTGCAGGATCGACCATTCATGAAGTCGCGCAAGTAGTCGCGGCGGGCAGGTCGATCAGCGAGGGCGCCGCGAATACGGCGGTCATTACCAAGATGGTGCGGGTGATGATGTTGGCGCCCTTTCTCGCCGTCCTCTCGACAGTCCTCGCGCGCATCGCGGCATCCGACGATGCACGAAACCCGCGCCGCGCGCAGCAATCCCGCCGCATCGTCATCCCTTGGTTTGCACTCGGCTTCATCGGCGTCGCGGCATGCAACTCCCTGGGGGTACTACCCAAGAGCGCGGTCGGCGCCGCCGTTGCCTTCGATACCGCGATATTGACGATGGCGATGGCCGCGCTCGGCCTCACCACCCATGTTTCGGCGATTCGATCGGCCGGAATCAAGCCGCTCGCGTTGGCGGCGGCACTATTTGCCTGGCTGCTCTTGGGCGGGGGGGCCATCAATGCCGCAGTTGCAGCATTCATCCGATGATGCGCCCGCCGTCCCCAGCATTTCACCGGCAATGAATCTCAGGGTTCGGAATTTCAAGTGTAACGGAGGCGACATCCGTTCCTGGTCCTACCGTGGCTTTATATGTTCAGACACTTACAGGGTCGCCAAGTCACCGGAGAAGGTCATGTTCGGATTCATTCGCCATTCACTCATGATCATTGCGAGCATCTGTCTCGTCGCGTTCGCCGGCGGCGCGCCCGACCCGTGACGCCGGCACAGGTGGCCGCCGAGCGGATCCAGTCCCAGTCAACCTCTATCACCCACTCAAGGAATCATTCATGAATGCCATCCGGATCCTCGCGCTCGTAGCGGCAGGGCTGATTACCGCGTTTCTCTTCGTTGCAATTGCAAACGGCGCGCCCATCGAGCGGCCACACGCCGGCAACACAAACGAGATGCACCATCATGATCGCGCAACCTTGCCGTAACACGCGGGTTGCGGGGCAGGAACTGCCTCTCGGCGCACATCTGACGACCTCGCGCCGAGGGTATACGCACCATGGCATGTATGTCGGCGGCGGGCGGGTGGTGCACTACGCGGGCTTCTCCGGATTCTGGCAATGCGGCCCGGTCGAAGAGGTCTCCTTGTCTCGATTCGCGCTGGGCCGCGAGCTGCGAATCGTCGATCATCCCGGGTCGGTATTTTCGTCCGAGGAAATCGCCCGACGCGCCCGCTCGCGCCTCGGCGAGAACGACTATCGCCTGCTGAGCAATAATTGCGAGCACTTCTGCAACTGGTGTCTCAGCGGCATCAGCCACAGCGCTCAGGTGCAGCGGCCACTGCAGCTGCCCTTCCGGATACTCGGTGCTCTGTTTCACACGTAATCCAAGCCGCGGACTTTGCAATATCCGGAACATCTGTCGCGCCCACGCTGTATCCATCGATCCAACAGGAGGAACGATTCATGTCACTGTCAACGCAGCTCCGCACCCCGACCGTCGAAACTGAATTCGTCGGTATTCCCGACACGCAGCTCGTAGTCTCGCGCGTGGCACTGGGAACATGGGCCATGGGCGGCTGGATGTGGGGAGGAACTGACACGCGCGAATCGGTTGCCACTATCCATGCCGCTCTGAGTCAAGGCATCAATCTGATCGACACCGCACCGGCGTACGGCTTCGGCGTGTCCGAGGAGATCGTCGGAGCGGCTCTCGAGGGCGTGCGCAGCCGGGCCGTCATTGCCACTAAAACGGGACTGGAATGGCGCGACGGCAAGGTCTATCGCAACGCGACGCGCGCTCGAATCATGCAGGAAGTCGATGACTCGCTGCGCCGGCTCCGTACCGACTACATCGACATCTATCAGGTCCATTGGCCCGATCCTCTGGTGCCGGTGGAGGAAACCGCCGAGGCCATGCGCTCGCTGTACGAGCAGGGGAAAATCCGCGCCGTCGGCGTGAGCAACTTTTCGGTTGCCGAGATGGAGCGCTTCCGCCGGGTGGCGCCGCTGCACGTGCTGCAGTCACCCTACAACCTCTTCGAACGCGCCATCGACGCGCAGATCCTGCCCTACGCTCGAGCCAACGGCATCACGACGCTGGGCTATGGCGCGCTCTGCCGAGGATTGCTGAGCGGACGCATGCGGCCGGACACCACATTCGATGGCGGCGATTTGCGGCACATCGATCCAAAATTTCAGCAGCCGCGATTCTCCCAGTATCTCGAGGCGGTCCAGCAGCTCGATGAGCTTGCACAGCGCCGCTTCCACCGGCGTGTGATTCATCTGGCGGTGCGCTGGATGCTCGATCGAGGCATCAGCGTCGCGTTATGGGGCGGCCGTCACCCCGATCAACTGGAGGCGGCACTCGGTGTTAACGGTTGGTCGCTCAACGCCCTGCATCGAGAGCTGATTGACTGCATCGTGAACATGGCGGTGGTCGATTCCGTCGGTCCCGAGTTCATGGCGCCTCCGCAACGTCCCCAATCCGCCAACTCGAGGAGCTGAGAACATGAAAGTAGGTTTTATAGGACTCGGGCACATGGGCGCGGCGATGGCGGCCAACCTAGTCAAGGCCGGGCACGAGGTGACGGTATTCAATCGCAGTCGTGGGAAAAGCGGCTCGCTCATCATGCTCGGTGCACACGAAGCGGCCGATATTGCCGGAGCTTGCGGCGGTGATGCGGTGATTACGATGCTGGCGGACGATGACGCGGCATCCGACATCACCTTGAACCTGGGAGGTGTCATCGACAGTCTGCACAAGGGCGCGATCCATCTCTCCATGAGTACGATCAGCGCCGCACTTTCCAAGCACTTCGCGCAGTTGCACGCGCAAGCAGGACAGCGTTACGTGGCAGCGCCGGTGTTTGGGCGGCCGGACATGGCCGCGGCAGCAAAGCTATTCATTGTCGCCGCGGGCGATCCCGCTGCCGTCGACGCCTGCAAGCCGCTGTTCGACGCCATGGGGCAAATGACGTCGAAGATCGGTGCGGAGCCGTCGGCCGCGAATCTGGTGAAGCTCAGCGCCAATTTTCTGCAGGCGGCGGTCATCGAAGCGTTGGGCGAGGCTATCTCGCTCATCGGTAAAGCCGGCATCGACCGGCGCGCCTACGTGGAGTTACTCACATCCACCATATTCACCGCACCCGTTTTCAAGATTTTCGGCCCCCTGATCGCCGATGGCAGATTTACGCCGGCGGCGTTCGCTGCGCCGCTCGGCTACAAGGACATCCGGCTCGCGCTCGCCGAAGCCGAGAGCCTGCGCGTACCTATGCCGCTTGCAGGCCTGCTGCGCGATCGATTTCTACGGCTCTTCGCCCACGGGGGCGAAACCCTTGATTGGTCCGCCATCGGCGGTTTGGCAACCCTGGACGCCGGCGCGCCATGCTAGCCATCGTCCGCATCGCGCTCCACCGGCCGTACACGTTCGTCGTGGCGGCCCTGCTCATTTTCCTCGTCGGCACGCTCGCGGCGCTGCGCACGCCCGTCGATATCTTCCCCAGCATCAATATCCCGATCATCGGCGTGGCTTTTCAGTACCAGGGACTGCCGCCCGATCAGATGGCCGGCCGCATCATCACCCCGTTTGAGCGGGCGTTGACGACGACGGTCAATGATATCGAGCACTTCGAAGCGAATTCCTATACCACCTACGGCATCGTCAAGGTCTTCTTTCACCCCACGGTCAATATCGCGACCGCCAATGCGCAGGTGACGGCGATTGCGCAGAGCTTGCTGAAGCAAATGCCCCCCGGAACGACGCCGCCGCTGATCGTCAATTACAGCGCCTCGTCGGTGCCGATCATTCAGCTTGCGCTGTCGGGCAAGGGACTGACCGAGCAGAATCTTGCGGACCTAGGCATGAACTTCGTGCGCCCGCGCCTGGTCACGGTGCAAGGCGCGGGCATCCCCTGGCCGTTCGGCGGCAAGGCACCGCAGGTGATGTTCGACCTCGACACCGCAGCGCTGGAATCGCGAGGGTTGACCGGGTCCGACGTCGCCGGCGCGCTCGCCGCACAGAATCTCATCACCCCGGTCGGTTCGGAGAAGATCGGCAACTATGAGTACACCGTCAATCTGAACAGCGCGCCATCGACCATTCCAGAGCTTGGCGACCTGCCGATCAAGAGCGTCGGAGGCGCGATGGTCTACATGCACGATGTCGCCCAGGTCCACAACGGCAATGCCGTGCAGACCAATGTCGTGCATGTCGATGGCAATCGCTCGGTGCTCTTGAGCGTCTTCAAGAACGGAACGACCTCGACGCTCGACATCGTCAGCGGCATCAAGAAGATGTTGCAGGTCATCAAGCCGTCGCTCCCCGACGCACTCGACATCAAGCCCATCGGCGATCAGTCGCTGTTCGTGCGCGCCTCGATCCAGGGGGTGATTCGCGAAGGCGTGATCGCGGCCGCGCTGACCAGCCTCATGATCCTCTTGTTTCTCGGCAGCTGGCGCTCGACTCTGATCGTGACGACTTCGATTCCGCTGTCGATCCTGGGCGCGATCGGTGCGCTGTCGGCGATCGGCGAAACTCTCAACATCATGACCCTAGGGGGACTCGCGCTCGCGGTAGGCATACTGGTCGACGAAGCAACGGTGACGATCGAAAGCATCAACTACCACCTCGAACAGGGCAAGGAAGTGGAAGCGGCGATCGTGGACGGCGCCTCGCAGATCGTCATCCCGGCTTTCGTGTCCCTGCTGTGCATCTGCATCGTGTTCATCCCGATGTTCTTTTTGAACGGCGTGGCGCGCTTTCTGTTCGTGCCGATGGCAGAGAGCGTGATGTTCGCCATGGTCTTCTCATTCCTGCTGTCGCGCACGCTGGTGCCGACAATGGCAAAGTATCTGCTGCGCATGCGCGCCGCGCACGTCGGCACCACGGGTACCGATGAGCCGACGACGACGAACCCGTTGGTGCGATTTCAGCGCGGCTTCGAGGCCCGCTTTGAGGGGCTGCGTGCCGGCTATCATGATCTACTCGGCCTTGCCATCGAGCATCGCAGGCTCTTTGTCGGCGGGTTTCTGGCGTTCATCGCGGTGTCCTTCCTGCTCGCGCCCTTCCTCGGCCGCAATTTCTTTCCGCAGGTCGATGGCGGTCAGATCCTGCTGCATGTGCGGGCGCCTGTCGGCCTGCGGCTCGAGGAAACTGCCGCGCGCTTCTCCTCGGTCGAGCAGGCGATCCGCCAGGTGATCCCGTCCTCCCAAGTGGCGGCGGTGGTGGACAACATCGGCACCTATCTTTCCTCGATTAATACGATCTACAACAATACCGGCACGATCGGCGAGTCGGACGGAGACATCCAGATATCGCTCAACCCGGGTCACGCACCGACCGCCGATTACGTCAGTCGGCTGCGCGATGAGCTGCCGCGCCGATTCCCCGGCATGAGCTTTTCGTTTCTGCCGGCCGATATCGTCAGCCAGATCCTCAACTTCGGGGCCCCGGCGCCCATCGATCTGCAGGTTCGCGGCAACGATCTCAGCGCGGACTATGCTTACGCCAACAAGCTGCTGGCGCAGATCCGTCATATCACTGGAGTCGCCGATGCGCGCATCCAGCAGTCGGCCGGCCAGCCTACACTCGATGTCAACCTGGACCGCACCCGCGCCCGCTACACCGGCGTGACCGCGGCCGACGTGACCGACAGTCTGGTCGTCAACCTGGACAGTTCCAGCCAGGTGGCGCCCACCTACTGGCTCAATGAGAAAAACGGCGTGACCTATCCGGTCGCGCTGCAGACCCCGCAGTACCAGATCGATTCGCTGCCGGCGCTCAGGAATCTGCCCATCAACGCCGCCGGCGCGCCCACGACGGTGCTCGGCGGTATCGCCGATATCCGCCGCACGATGAGCGACGCGGTGGTCTCGCAGTACGACATTTCTCCGATGGTCGAGATCTACGCGACCACTCAGGGCCGCGATCTCGGCGCGGTTTCCGCCGATATTCAGAAGATCGTCGCGCGAAACGACAAGGACAAGCCAAAAGGCGCGATCGTCGCCCTGGTGGGACAGACGGCTACCATGAACAGCGCCTATTCGGGCCTGCTGTTCGGGCTCTTGGGCGCCATCGTGCTGGTCTATTTGCTCATCGTGATCAACTTCCAGTCGTGGAGCGACCCCTTCGTCATTATTACCGCGCTGCCCGCTGCGCTCGCCGGCATTATCTGGATGCTGTTTGCGACGCATACCACGCTCTCGGTACCGGCGCTTACCGGCGCCATCATGTGCATGGGTGTTGCGACTGCGAACAGCGTGCTGGTAATCAGTTTCGCGCGCGAGAAGCTCACCGAGATCGGCGATGCCACACGAGCCGCCCTCGAGGCCGGGTTCGTGCGACTGCGCCCGGTACTGATGACGGCGCTCGCGATGGTGATCGGCATGCTGCCGATGGCGCTGGGTCTCGGCGAGGGAGGCGAACAAAACGCCCCGCTCGGCCGCGCCGTGATCGGCGGGCTGATCTTCGCCACCGCTTCGACGCTCTTCTTTGTCCCTGTGATGTTCAGCATCGTTCACCGGCACCATGTCCGAGTTCCGGCGCCGGAAACCAACTTCGGAGGAATTCATGCCCCAGCCTGATCGAAGCCCCCGCCTCCCCATTACTCGACGGCTGTCCCAGGTCGGCGGCGCGGTGGCGCTGCTCGCCATCACCATCGTCGCCTACGGCCTGGGTACTCGCGCGTCGCAAACTTCACGCCTGCACCAGCTGACTGAGGCGCAGGCGGTACCGACGGTGGCCATCGTGGCGCCAACGGCGGTGGCGAATGCCGCGGGTCTGGACCTGCCGGGACGTCTGGAAGCGTACATTCGCGCGCCTATTTATGCGCGCATCCCGGGGTACCTCAAGAGTTGGAAGCACGACATCGGCAGCAAGGTGAAGGCCGGCGACGTGCTCGCTGAAATCGACACCCCCGATCTCGATCAGCAGCTTACCCAGGCGCGCGCCGATTTGAGCGTCGCGGAGGCCAATGCCAAGCTCGCGCAAATAAGCGCCGAGCGCTGGCAGTCGCTGGCCAGCACCGACGCCGTCGCGAAGCAAGACGTCGATCAGCGCACTTTCACCTGGAACGCCAATATTGCCCAGGTCAAGGCGGCTCAGGCGAATGTCGACCGCTTGGTCGCTGAGGAAGGCTTCAAACGCCTGATCGCGCCGTTCGACGGCATCGTGACCGCGCGCGAAACCGACATCGGCGCGCTGATCAACGTAGGTGCCGCGGGCGGCGCGGAGCTATTCGTGGTCTCCGACACTGCCAAGCTCCGCGTCTTTGTCAACGTGCCACAGAACTATGTGCCCAGCGTGCCGGCGGGCACCCAGGCCTCGCTCACCGTGCCCGAACATCCCGGCAAGACCTACAGCGGAACAGTGGAAGCTTCGGCTCAGGCCGTCAACCCAAGCACCGGCACCACCCTGATGCAGATCATCGTCGACAATGCCGCGGGCGAGATGATGCCCGGCGACTACGCCAGCATCCGTCTGCAGATCGCCGCAACCGCCCATGTGCTCAGCGTGCCTTCGAGTGCGCTGATCTTCAACGCCAAGGGGCTGTCCATCGCCACCGTGGACTCGGGTAACCGGGTACTGCTCAAGCCGGTGTCGATCGAACGCGACCTGGGCGCGGTCATCGAGTTGGCCTCCGGCCTCTCGCCCGGTGACCGCGTCATCGAGAACCCACCCGATGGTATCGGCACCGGCGCCGAAGTACGTCTCGCCGTCCCGCCGTCGAGCGGCACGCTCGCCGGCCGGGCGAAGAACAAAAATGAACAAGGTTAGGGGCATACTCTGCTTGGGCGGAGCGCTGACGCTGCTGGTCAGCGCCTGTTCGCTCGCGCCGCCGCTCAAGACCCCGGTCGTTCCCACCGCGGATGTCTACAAGGAAATCGGCCCTTGGACGCAGGCGCAGCCGGCCGACCGGCTGGCGCGCGACAGTTGGTGGACCCTCTACGGTAACGCTGAGATAGACGAGCTCGAGAAAACGCTGGTCGCCGGAAGTCCAACGCTCGCCGCGGCACTCGCCAATTACGCAGACGCCAGAGCGCTCGCCGATCAGGCGCGCGCCGGACTCTTTCCCACTCTGGGACTCAGTGCCGGCACCGAGCGCGATCGGGAATCGATCCACGCGCCGCTCCGGGGCCCGACCACACCGACCTACTACGACGCCAATACCGTCGGCGGCAGCGTGAGCTACGAGTTCGACCTGTGGGGACGAATTCGCAACGAGGTCGCCGCAGGCGAGGCCAATGCCGCCGCATCTGCCGCGGATCTCGAGAATGCTCGGCTCTCGCTGATCGCCCAGCTGGTGAGCGATTACATTCAGTTGCGCAGCCTCGACCGCGACAGCGCAATTTTGGAGCAAACTGTGCAGGCCTATGCACGGGCCCTGAGTCTCACCGAGCAGCGCCACGATGCCGGCATCGCACCCGGCCTCGACGTCGCGCAGGCGCAGACTCAGCTCAATGCCGCGCGCTCGCAGTCGGCGCAGACGCTCGCTCAGCGCGCGCTGATGGAACATGCGATTGCAGCACTGCTCGGCATCTCAGCCTCGACCTTCTCGATCAAGCCGCAGATCGTCGACATCGCGCTTCCGCAGATTCCCAGCGGCGTGCCCGCCACATTGCTCGAGCGCCGTCCGGATATCGCCGGCGCGCAGCGGCGCATGATGGCGGCCAATGCCAACATCGGGGTCGCGCGCGCGGCCTATTTTCCATCGCTCACGCTCGGCGCCCAGGGCGGCTTTCAGAGCACCAGCATCGCAAACTGGGTGAGCGCACCCAGCTCGTTTTGGGCCTTGGGACCCAACGCCGTGCTCAGCGTGTTCGATGGCGGCCTGCGCCGCGCGCAGGTCGCTCAAGCGCGCGCCGAGTTCGATACCTCCTCCGCGTACTACCGCGGTACCGTGGTCAGCGCCTTTCAGCAAGTCGAAGATAGTCTCGCCACGCTCAATCACTACCACGACGCCGGCGTCGATGAAAAGGCCGCCCTCGACGCCGCGCAGCGCACCCTGGATTTCTCCATGGCACTCTACAAACAGGGTGCAACCGACTACCTGACCGTCGTCACTTCGCAGACCGCGCTCCTGCAGACCCAGCTGGAGGCGCTCAATCTCGATACCCTGCAGCTGACCGCCAGTGTAGATCTCATCCGGGCGCTGGGCGGAGGCTGGGAGGAGCCGACTACAAGGACTCATCCAGCAGAAAGTCCTCGAGAGTGACTCCGCGAATCGCGCTGCCGCCGAACCGATCCGAACTGACGACCAGCAGTTTCTCGCGGGAATAGGTTCTGATAAACCAATCGAACTCGAATGGCGAAGCGTGACCCGCCTTCACTTCGATCCAAGGTCTGCCCTGGCGGACGAAATCGATCTTGTGTTTTTCAGAACGCCAGAACAACGACTGCAAGGGTGACAGATGGCCCTCTTTCGCGGCTCGTCGGAACAATTCCGAGGCCACCGCCCATTCCCACCACACACCCTTTTCCTCGCCGGTGGATCTTTCCAACGAGCTTGGTGTCGTGTGACGGTTCGTCGACCAGGTATTCGCAGCGAGAAGATTAACGAATGGATACTTGGATGCCTTGCGTGAAACCCGCACCTTTCGAGCCGGATCCCAGGGCTCGCTGGCTCCGAGAACCAAGAGATCGCTGAGCAAATCGAGGTAACCGTGCGCAACCGTATTGTTTGCCATGCCGGACTCTTCCGCGAGAGTTGTCTGCGCCACGGGCGACGCACCGCGGCGCATGAGCTGCTCCAGCAGTCGCAGCAGCATGGGCCGCGAGCGGCCGGCCAGCGCGCATTCGCCGTAGATCCAATCCGCGGTCGTTTGAAATACATATTCCGGTACCGATCCCGTTTCAAGCACCGCGGCACACGCGGGAGGTGAGCCACCCGCGATGAGATAGGCGGGCAGAGTCTGGGCTCCGAGTGTCGGAAAGGCCTTGTCGTAGAAAATCCTGTACGGAAGCTGGATGAACAAATAGATTGTTCGCGCTAGCTTTCCTTTGCGGCCCGGCAGCAACTCCGCCTCTCGCTGAATGTCGCTGGCTTTGGAGCCAGTCGTGATGAGCAGCACCTTTCGCAGGACACCCTTATCCGCGAGACGTTTGATCGCTTTCTGCCAGCCGGCGACCGCGGTGATTTCATCAATGAAGAGGCGTCGAACCGACGTCCCTTCCGGAAAGTGACTCATCAATGATTCGACATCGCGCTCGAGCTCGTCGGGGCCCGCAATGTAATCACCATTTAAGAACAGCGCGGTCCCGGGCCCGAACTTCCGCAGCGTTTCCCGCAATTGGTATTCCAGCCAAGTGCTCTTGCCGTACTGCCGCGGCCCGCGAATGACGATGATGCCGGCCTCCCGCGGTAGCTCGGCAAGGCCGAAGTCCCAGCTGAAGAATCCGCTGGCTGGGGCCGCTTCAAGGTGAGGGAAGAGCCCCTCTCCCTGCATAATTCCCTTTAAGTACAGCTGGTTACGCTCAACAACGTTCATACCGTTGCATTTTACAACGTTCACAACGTTGCATCAAATGGCGCATACGCGATATATAGCGATCTGTTGAAATTTAGCTCCCTTGGCGCCGGTCCCATCTAGTGGAACACCATACGATCCAAATACCTGATCCGGATGAGTTGAAATCATGATTTTAGTGCTGTTGGTATTTCTAGGCGGTGTGCTCACCATTGTGAGCCCGTGCATTCTGCCGGTATTGCCGTTTGTGTTCGCCCGATCCGAACAGAAATTCCTGACGAGCGGCTTGCCACTATTGACAGGCATGGCGGTGACATTTGCCGGCATAGCCACATTGGCCGCGGTGGGCGGTGCCTGGGCGGTTCGCGTCAACCAGTATGGCCGCCTACTCGCGATGGTGCTGCTGGCGGCATTCGCCGCGGCCCTGCTGTCACGGCGGTTGGCCGATTGGATGGCGCGTCCGATCGTTGCGTTGGGAAATCGATTGATACCGCAGGGTGCGGAAGGCAACGCCAAAAGCGGCGTGGCCTCCTCTCTGCTGCTGGGAGTCGCCACCGGATTCCTATGGGCGCCTTGCGCAGGCCCGATTCTGGGCTTGGTCCTTACGGGTGCAGCCATATCGGGGCCCAATGCTCACACCACCGTATTGTTGTTCACCTACGCTGCGGGCGCGGCGACATCAATGGCCATTGCCATCCTCGCCGGCGCACGGGTATTGAGTGCGTTGAAGAGATCGCTCGGTGCGGGAGAGTGGGTACGAAGGGCACTGGGCGTCGCCATATTGCTTGCCGTGGCCGCCATCGCCTTGGGTTGGGATAGTAGCGTGCTCACCCGCTTGTCGCTCGCCGGGACAAATCGGCTGGAGCAGTCACTGATCGACGCCATAAAACCGGGCAGCGGCGCACCGGGCGATGCGAATGCCATGGCTAGGACCAATTCAATGGCCATGACCAATTCAATGGCCGGAGGCCATGCCATGATGATGTCGGGCAAGCCCGCCGGAGGTCTACCGATCGAGGGGGAAATGCCCTCTCTCAGCGGCGCCACTGCGTGGCTGAATTCGCCCGCTCTATCGCGCGAGGAACTGCGCGGCAAGGTTGTCTTGGTGGATTTCTGGACTTATTCCTGTATCAACTGCTTGCGGGCATTGCCGTATGTGAAAACGTGGTACGCGAAATATAAGGATCATGGTCTGGTCGTGATCGGTGTTCACGCGCCCGAGTTCGCCTTCGAAAAGGATCCGGCCAATGTGAGGCGCGCCGTGGGCGAGTTGGAGATCACCTACCCTGTGGCTCTCGACAACAACTATGCAATTTGGCAGGGATTCAACAATCAGTATTGGCCGGCACACTATTTCATCGATGCTGCCGGCCAGATACGCAGCCACCACTTTGGCGAGGGGAACTACGAGGAATCGGAGCAGATCATTCGCCAAATGCTCGCCCAGGCGGGCTACACCAATCTACCGCCGCCCGGCATGGATACCTCCGCGGCCGTCGGTGTGCAGGCTGCCGCCGACGAAGCGCACGACCAATCACCGGAGACCTACCTCGGCTATGCACGAGCGCAAAACTTCCGCTCACCCGGAGGCTTCGTGCAAGATCGCCTTCAAATTTACGCCATTCCGCCTTCATTGGACTTGAACCAATGGGCGTTGGGCGGGACTTGGTACGTCGATAACGAGAAGGCCGCCCTGAGTAAGTCGCGGGGCAAGATTGCGTATCGGTTCTACGCGCGAGATCTTCATCTCGTTCTGGGCCCCGGGCCTGCCGCAAAGCCCATCCGATTTCGCGTGCAACTGGATGGTTCGGCCCCCGGTGCGAACCACGGCGCAGATACGGATACGAATGGCGACGGCGTAATCAAGGAGCAACGCCTATACCAGTTGATTCGCCAATCCACGGCTGTTGGCGAACATGTCTTCACAATCGAGTTCTTGGACAGCGACGTTCAAGCCTATTCATTTACATTTGGTTGAGGACCGCACCATGGTTTTGAAGAACGACCTTATGGGTAATCGAACGCAACCCGCCCTGGATCGACGGCGTTTTCTCACCGTCGGTCTGGCAGCCCTGGCCGCCGGTACTGGCGTCGCCCGAGCGTTCGCGTCGACGCTGTCGGGGCCCGCATCGAGCACCGATGTGTCGATAGAGAGTTTCTCTGCCGCGGGCAAGAGCGAGGGCATCGTGCATGTTGCAAAGGTTGTGAAAACCGATGCTGAATGGCGCGCTCAGCTCTCGGCGCTGAGTTATCGTGTTACTCGTCAGGACGGCACCGAGGCGCCATTCTCCGGCGAGTACGCCGGCAATCATGCGGATGGGATATATCGTTGCATTTGCTGCGAGACAGCGCTGTACGACTCTAAGACCAAGTACGAGTCGGGGACCGGCTGGCCCAGCTTCTGGCAACCCATATCCTCGTTGAATGTCGTGAAGAGTTCCGATTCCAGCCTAGGTATGCAACGAGATGCGATTTCATGCCGACGCTGTGACGCGCATTTGGGGCATGTGTTCGACGACGGCCCGCGGCCGACCGGGCTACGCTACTGCATGAACTCCGTAGCGTTGCATTTCTTGCCGCGAGGCTGACGGGCCGATTCCACCACTTCCATTACTTTCTCGAGGAGCAATTATGACCTTCCCAACACGACGCTGGTCGAATCCGTTACTCGCGGTGCTTGCATTGGGAGCATTCTGCGTCGTTTTTTGGCGTTCGCCGTTGTTGGGCGCAGAAGCCCCTGTCGTCGTTGCGCCACCCGCCATCGATAACCCCAAGGCCCCCGGGAGCCTGCAGACCGCAGTCCTCGCGGGCGGCTGCTTTTGGGGAGTGCAAGGGGTCTTCGAACACGTGCGCGGCGTTCAAAAGGTCGTTGCCGGCTATGCCGGCGGCGATAGATCGACCGCCCAATACGAGACGGTCAGTTCCGGAACGACCGGTCATGCGGAGTCGGTCAAGATCACTTTCGACCCTGCGGCAATTTCCTATGGCCAGATACTTCAGATCGCATTCTCGGTCGTACACGATCCGACGCAGCTCAATCGACAGGGACCGGATGTCGGGACCCAGTATCGCTCCGCAATCTTTTACGTCGACGAGACGCAGAAGCACATTGCCGAAGCCTACATCGGCCAACTCGACTCATCGCACGCGTTCCCCCGCTCGATCGTCACACGAGTGGATGCGCTCAAGGGATTTTATCCAGCCGAGGACTATCACCAAGACTATTTGATTCACAACCCGAGCTCGCCCTATATCGCGATGTACGATATCCCCAAGGTCGAAAACTTCAAGCACCTGTTTCCCGAGCTCTACAGTGGGCGACCGGTATTAGCGAATGCGAAATAGTCGGAGGCGCGCCTCTAGATTTCCCAATGTCGCCGCGCGCGAGAAGTGTCTCGAGCGCTGCAAAGCAAACCGCGGTCCGTCACAGCCTCAGTACAGGAGCACCGCCTCGCGCTCACTGCGCCACTGAATCTCATCATGAGCCGTCAGCGCCTCTAAATCCGCCGGCGTCGCCGCCGGATCGTCCACCCAACGGCGCAGCAGATCGCTCCCGTTGATCACGTCGATCGCGGGCCGGTTCTTCTCGTACTCGTAGGCAAAGTCGCGCCAGAGGTCGTAATCCGGCCGCAGCCGCCGCAGAGCCTTGAACGCGAGCGCGAACAATCGCCAAGGCCTGAATCCCTCGTGGTCATAGTACGCAGGGTCCTCGACATGCACCTGGACCCCCGCGCAGAGTTTCCCCGCATGCTTATGAAATGTGGGCTCGAACCAGCAGGGCCGCAGCTGACAGCCCATCATCCATGGCGTTGCAAGCGAACGCATCTCGGCCAACAATGCGTGCACGTCCAGATCCGGCGCACCGAGCAGCTCCAACGGCCTTGTGGTCCCACGACCCTCTGACAGCGTCGTGGCTTCCAGCATCACCGAGCCCGGATAGCAGCGCGCCATCCAAAGATTGGGGGCGTTGGGACTAGGATTGACCCACGTGCGCCCCCCAAGCGGCCACCCATATCCCGGCGCCGCGTTCGGCTCCCAGCCTTCCATCGGCACGACGCGGTAGTCGACGTCGAGATGGAGAGTCGCCACGAACCAGCGCGCAAGCTCTCCGAGCGTGAGGCCATGACGCATCGGCATCGCACCGGCGCCGACAAAGCTTTCGCAGCCTGCTTTGAGCATAAGCCCTTCCACGGGGCGGCCCACAGGGTTCGGCCGATCCAGCACCCACACGGCCTTGTGCTTCTTCGCAGCCGCCTCGAGCACGTAACGCAGCGTGGTGACAAACGTGTAGATTCGGCACCCGACGTCTTGTAGATCAACCAGCAGGACGTCAAAGGTATCCATCATTTCCGATGTCGGCCGTCGTACATCACCGTAAAGGCTGAAGACCGGGATGCCGTGCACGGGGTCGGTATAGTCCCGCGACTCGACCATGTTGTCCTGCTTGTCCCCGCGCAGCCCGTGCTGAGGGCCGAACGCCGCGCTTAAGGTCACGTCACCAACCGTCGCCAGCGCATCGAGGGAATGGACAAGGTTGCGTGTTACCGACGCGGGGTGCGCCAGGAGAGCCACGCGCTGCCCAGCCAGCGGCTTACGCAGCTCCGGCTCTTCGAGCAGTCGGTCGATTCCAAATCTCATGAGCTAGTAACTTCGAGCGCGAATCCGTGGGGGTGGTGGAAATCGGGTTTGCCGGGCGGGTGCCGCAGCCCCCAGTACGAAAGTCTACCATTCTGGTCTTCGATCACCGCGGCCAGAGCAACCCGCAGATGACGGGCTTCGCGCAAGTCAGCCATATGCCCCAAGTGCACAGCCGACAGGAGCTCAAGCCCATCCTCGCCGCGGCGCACGGAAATTTCCGGAGCTCGCCCAACCTCGGCCGGCGACATGCCCTCGCGGTAGCCATTGAACCGGTAGACCGCCCAATCGAGTGAGGGCGAGAAATTGAATTCGTGGTACCCCGGCCCTTCCGCATCCGCGACGAAAGCTTCGAAGCATGTGTGCTTCCAAAGCGCATCCGCCCTTCCGCCCGCGCCGACGGGAGGAACGCGTACGCGGGGCATCTCCGCTTCAAGTGAATACTGGAACACAAGAATGCCGGCCTCCTCCGCCCGCAGCTGCACCCCGAGGCGGCGCACGGCGTCGTTGGGGGTCGAAGCGTGAGCAGTCAGCATGGCCGGTTGCGTATACGACATGCAGCTATTGTATTCGTGCCCTACCCGCCCGGTCGCGGCATTTGACATGCGTTTCCGATGGGAAACCTCAAGTCGGAGGTTCCGTCACATATTTTATTGAGGGCCCTGAAGTAATCTCCCTTGCCATGTGTGAGCGCTACGTGCTTCCCGACCAGGCCTCCGCAGAGAGGGAGTTTCTGCCGACGCGAGCGTGGTGGAAATTCACGTCCAGATTCAACGTCGCAGCACAGCAGTATGTGCCGGCAATTCGATGGCACGACGGCCAGTCCGAAGCGGTCATGATGCGCTGGGGCCTCATCCCGTCGTGGGCAGAAGGTCAGCCGGCCAGCACTCCACCCGTCATCGTGGAACAAGACGAAATCCAAGACTCGCCGATATTTCGGGCACCATGGTTGAACAGTCAACGTTGTATATTGCCGATCGCGGGCTTCTATGTATGGCAGCTGACGAACGCCAGGTACCGGCAGCCGTTCTTCATTTCCTTGCTCGAGCGGTCGGTATTTGGCCTCGCGGCGATCTGGGATCGATCTGTCAGCGAACAGGATGACGTGATCGAGAGTTGCTCGATTATTTGCGTGCCGCCGAATGAGCTGATGATGACCGTTGCCAACACCGACGGCCGCATGCCCGCCATCTTGCGACGCCGGGATTATCAGACCTGGTTGCGAGGAACTCCCGTCGAGGCGAAGGCCACGCTGCGACCCTACCGACAAAGTTCCATGCAAGCGCACGCAATCAGTCCGCGCATTAATTCCACCGCACCCGACGACGTTGGTTTGATTCAGCCTACAGGCTGACATCCGGCTCCGCCCTGAAATCCGGATATCGAGCTACCAGCTCGCGAATCCTCATCAGCCCTACGGCCGGAAGGAACCGGCCGGCATCAGCACCCGGAATGTCCGCGGGATCATCGGCCGAACGAAGACCAGACACCACGCCCGACACTCGCAAGTGGAACGCAACGCGCCTTCCGAAAAGTTGGAATACATCACGCTGTTCCGCAGTTTCCGTCTGACCATCGAGCACACAATTGCGCGGAAAGTCACCATACGAAGATACGAACTCGGCAAATGTAAGAACAGAGTCGACGTATGCCTTCACCAGCACATCATGGGCATCAAGAAGGGCGTTGAATTCCGATACTGTCATGCTTCAAATGCTGCTCGGCACTACGGCGGCAGCGCAGCCTAGCAGGAAGGTCACGCTTTCGCGCCACAAAGCGAGCCGCATCGTTTCGAGGTGCATGAGATGCGTGGCTCGACTGATTTTTACATCGCGTTTTGCAGGCGATGCCTTCAGGGCAGTGAAGAGCCAGTGCGCGTCGAGATCGGTTGCGAGACTGTCCCATTCCCCGCGAATGATGGCAACTGGCGCGCTGATCAGTCCCGGGTCGTAGCCGAGATCCCCTGCGCCGGCGGCAGCGATATCGGCCCAGGGTCCGCTCGGAATCTTGACGCTGGCCGGCGACCGGCGCCTGCTCTGCGGATCAGAATCTAAATACCGCTGTCCCCACTCCGCGAAGTGGCGCTCTGACAGGACGGGCCGTTCGTTCGCCGGCACTTCCGACGTAAAGCGACTCCACTGGTCCTCGAGAGAAACGAGACGCCACGCATGATAAGCCCGCGGCTCCGCCATCTTTTCACGCCATGCGATGGGCCCGAAAAACACCAGTCGTTCGACCAGATCGGGACAGCGTGCCGACAACCTTCCGGCTGCTATCGTGCCCCAGGAATGCGCGATGATTGAAATTGCCCGCGCGCCATGATGCTCTCGAATGAATCGCACGGCTCGTTCCAGCTGCTGACTCGCCTCCTCGGCCCGGCCGAGCACGGGGTTCAATTCGGCGGCCTCATTCATCTGCGGATAGGGATCCGATCCGCCAAATCCCTGGAAGTCGAGGCCCCAAACGTGAAACCCCGCGTCAATCAGTTCATCGCGCCAAGATCGGCCATCGAAGCGATGAGCGATCGACAGGGCCGATGGAAAAGAGCCGCCGTGTACATAAAGCACGATCTTGGATGTGCTTCCTGCGCGCCGCGCGATCGGAGACAGGTGGCGCAGGAACAGGGTCAATCCCGACTCCGGACTGGCAATTCGAAAGTGCTCCTCTCTCGGGTCAAGCTTGGGAAGCGACGACGTAAAACGAATCGGCGATGAAGCGCGGTTTTGCATGGCGCTATCTCTACTCCTTAAGCAATTCTGCTTCTGTGCGGTGCCAGACTGTGGCTTGATGTCGAAAAAGAATGCCCGCGGTTGACGTTGTGGGTTTCAGGGCCGGGAGTCTTAGTTGGCCATAGTATGAATATATTCAGACACTTACGACGTCTAGCCCGTTGCAATCGGCGCCACTGGACATAATGAAGTAGCACTGAGTCACGCAAGACTCTCGCGAAATCCAAAGCCCCGCGCGGCGCATAATGTTGCAGGGAGCGGGGTTACGATCATAGGAATGCGGAGTATGCCGTCAGCGAAAACGCAGCCGAGTCCGATGCAAGAATTCGCTGCGTGCGATTCTCATGGCGAGGGAGTCGAGGCAACCGTCGACTATCTCGTCCCCGGGTCACGAATCAATCGGCGCTACGTAGCCCCGGGCGCGGAGCTCAACACCGGGCGCTATGCGCCGCATACGATTTTCATCAGAAATGGCCGGCCGATGCAGAGCGCTCTAGGTTTGGACACCCAGGGATTCGTGCTCGCCAAGCAACCCAGCCTTGTGTCAGATTTCCGAGATAAGACAATGGTCGATGCGGTCTATTCTGCCGAGGTGGAGCGGATAGTAAAGGCGCTGACCGGCGCTGACCTCGTGGCGCCGCTCGGATACGTTCTCCGATCCTCCGGAACGACAAGCTCCCAGGTTCAGCCCCCCGCCAGCGAAGTGCATGTCGACATGTCGACTGATCGAGCGGTGCGGTTGGCCGCATCCATGTTTGAAAGATCGTTTGCCGGCCGGCCCGGCTTTCGTCGATTCATCGCCAGCAGTTTGTGGCGCCCGTTTTCGCCGCCTCCTCAGGACTGGCCATTGGCTGTCTGCGATGGGACGAGCGTGAGCGACGATGAAGGTGTGCCGAATGTAATGGTGCGGGTGGCAGAGCTGCCGGAGCCGGACAATATCCCTGCACACTGCGAGGACGAGGATGAACTGCCGGCCGCTTCGATATTTTATTTCAGCCCCAGGCACCGATGGTGGTACTTCCCCGACATGACAGGAGACGAAGTCTTGCTGGTCAAGTTCCACGATTCGGATCATTCCAAAGCCTGGCGAGCACCCCACACCTCATTTCGTGATTCTCGCGTTCAAAATGCGGCGCCGCGGGAAAGCATCGAGTTTCGGACCATTGCTTATTTCCTATGATTACGTCTAATCAAGCTGCGTCGCAGGATTCCCGTTCGAGTAACTCAGCCGTGGTGAGCGATACGGGACCGCGTGTGAGTGAAGATCAGCTGATCGCATTGCGTCGAGACGGTTTCCTTTTGGTCAAAGACTTGTCCCCGGTCGAAGACATCGCGCCCCTTCGCGCGCTCTTCGATCGCATGTTCTCGGAGCGGCGAGGCTGGGAGGCAGGCGACTTATTTGACATGGTCGGGCCAGATACCCCGGATCAGGAGATGGCACTCCCACAGCTTTTGCGACCTTCGCAATACGAGCCGCTTTTGCGGCAATCAAAGCTGGCCTCGAGCGCACGTTCGATCGCCGAACAGATTCTCGGACCGAAACTTGAGAACGATTTAGAGCATGCCATCAGCAAGCCTCCATTTAATGGCGCCGCTACGCCATGGCACCAGGACGATGCATTTCATCGCAAGGGCTCAGGCGTCCTGGAATCAATCTCCATCTGGATGCCTCTGCAAGAGGTCACAGTTGAAAACGGCTGTATGCGATACATTCGCGGCAGCAATCTTGGGCCGCTCTATCCGCACAGAAGTCCGCACAACGATCCGCGAATCCACGGATTGGAGACAATATCGACACCGGATCTAACCAATTGCGTCGCGGTTCCGGTGCGTGCGGGCGATGCAGTGATTCACCTGTCTCGTACGCTTCATAGCGCCGGGGTGAACACCGGCGACCAGCCGCGCCGCGCATATATCCTCGGTTACTCGGTCAAGACCCGCCGGGATAATGTTCTTATGCGTGACTACCCGTGGAATCTCGAGAAGCAGACCGCACGCGAGCAGCGCGCGTTGCAATCCCTGCCATTGGTCAAACGCACGATGCGCAGATTCAGACGGTTTGCGCGGGGTAAGAAATTCTAGCGGCCACAGCCAGTCAAACAAAGGAATAGCGCAGGAACAAATGACTTGCGCCCTGTCGCACGTCAATCAACTTACCCCATAGCGGATTACGCGGCGCAAATACCTTGCCCATGACCATGCCCAGTCTGCCATCGCCCTCCACGCGACCGGCAATTTGCGGCGCCAGCGTCAAGAACTGCTCGGACACCAGCCGCTGCTTGAAGAAATCGGCCAGCAATCGCGGACCCCCTTCCACCAGTACTCGTTTGACCCCGCGCACAGCGCAGACCTCGCTGCAAATCGCGCTAGCCGCAATCTCTCCCTCGCCCCGACGGATCGCGCGAATTTCAACGCCGCCGGGAATTCGCTGCCTGGCCAATCGTTTTGCACCCGCGGTTGTCGTGATGATCATGACCTTCACCCGACCGGATGCAAACACCGGTAGTCGCAGGTCGAGCGACCCACTACCGCTGACGATGACATTGAACGGCGGTCCCGACTTGCCGAGAGCGCCCCTCAGTTGACTGTATTCCGGTGCGAGTTCCGGACAAATGGCCTCGGCCGTCCAGATTTGTTGACTGTCGGCGGCCAGTGTCCCCGAACCGACGATGACCACGTCGGCTATGGCACGCAATAGGCCCATCACCATTCGATCCTGGGCGCTGAAGCCGCTAATGTCCCCACCACCGGCGTGCCCTCGCGTGCGCAACGACACCACCCCATCCAGGGTCGTTACAAAATTGCTGAAGATGTACGGACGCGAGCCGGCGTGCCGCAGGCGAAAACTGCCGTAGAGGCGCGTCAATCTCGCTGGGAGCGGCAACGTCATACCTTGGCTTCCCGTCCAGAGTGGTTTGAGAGGCATTAGCGCGCGGCGTTGGGACATGCTCAATCCTTGATCCACAGGGGACTCTTCCAGGATGCCAGCGCATTCAAGAAGACTTTCAACCTCAAAGGCAGGAATTTACGGTTCGAGTAAACGGCGAAAACGGGAATTTGCGGGGAAGCCCACTTCGGCAACAGCCGTATGAGTGCACCGCTCTCGAGCCCCTGGTCACAGTAGGTTGACGGCAGTAAACCGATCCCATGACCCCGGCACACGAAGCTGCTGACCGAATTGAAGTCGCGACTCGATATCGGCCCTGAGACACGGACGCGTGCCTTTTTTCTGCCGCAGACCAGGTCCCAGTCGGCCTCGTTGTTCCTGGCGTTGAGCATCACACAATCGTGCAGTTTGAGGTCCGCAGGCTCGATGGGAAGCTTTCTGCCCTTCAGGTATTCGGTGGCTGCCACGACGTAGCGAATGCTCTTACCTATGCGGGTGGCGACCGCGCTCGAGTCCCCGAGGTCTCCAAAGCGGATCGCGACATCGATATTTTCCGCAACCAGATCGAGGAAGAGATTCGTGATGAAGAGGTCGATCCGGATCCGCGGCTGAGCTTTCAGGAACCCCGAAAGGAAGTCCAGGAAGGGCTCCTGACCCAGAATGACCGGAACGGACATCCTCAACATACCCTCGGGTGTCCTCTGCCCTAGAGTCAGAACTCGCTCAGCCTCATCCAGGAGGGTCAGCGGCTCCCTGCACTGATTGAAGTACTCACGTCCCTGCGCAGTTAGGGTCACCCGTCGCGTTGTGCGTCTCAGCAGCGACACACCGAGCTTCGACTCCAGCACCGATAACCGCCGGCTCACCGTCGAGATCGGCATAGCCAACGAGCGGGCTGACCGGCTGATGCTCTCGAACTGAGCCACTTTGACGAATATCAGGACGTCGTCGAGGTTCGCCATGGGAGTCACTTTGCCATTTTTGGAAATTAGATTCCAGAGTTTCCCATCTTATCAGTCGCCGTGCGCAGTCCGACAATGCAACCGAGGAGATTCATATGACCACGAAACAGAAGACCATTATTGTGACCGGAGCCTCTCAGGGAATCGGTGCTGCGGTTGCGAACCTGTTCCTCGATCGCGGCTACAACGTAGTCGGTAACTCGCGCAAGATCAGTCACAAGAACGAGCTGCAGGGCTCGGACAACCTAGCCCTGGTGGATGGCGACATCGGTCTGGCCTCGACAGCCGAGATGATCGTTGGTACCGCGGTACAGCGGTTCGGCTCGGTCGATGCCCTGGTGAACAACGCGGGTATCTTCTTTGCGAAGCCGTTCACCGAGTACACGCCCGAGGACTTCCGAGCATTGTCGTCCACCAACTTGGATGGCTTCATCCATACGACGCAATTGGCCGTGAAACGGATGCTCTCGCAAAAGAGCGGCGGCAGTGTGGTAAGCATCACGAGTTCTATCGTAGATCATCCGCTTGCGGCGTTGACCGCGTCCGTCGCGATGATCACCAAGGGCGGTATCGACGCGATATCCCGAAGTCTCGCGATGGAATACGCGCCGCAAAACATTCGCGTAAACGTGGTTGCTCCAGGCGTCGTGGACACCCCGCTGCACAAGAACAATCCCAAGGAGTTCCTGCGCACACTGTCGCCTCTTGGGCAGATTTCGCGCGCCAAAGACATCGCAGAGGCCGTGTTCTATCTCACCGAGGCGAGCCAAGTCACAGGCGAGGTGCTGCACGTTGACGGCGGCGCACATCTGGGCCGGTGGTGATGATGACCAAGAACACGACGTACGCCGGTGCCGAGCAACGGCTGCAAGACCTTGGCATACACCTGCCCCGTCCACCAACCCCGCTCGGCGCCTATGTTGAGGCGGTGCAGACCGGTAGCTTGCTCTTCTTGAGCGGCACGCTGCCAGTGGAGGGGGGAGTTCCCAAGTTCCTGGGCCGTCTCGGAGCTGAGTTGAGCGTCGAAGACGGACGATGCGCGACTCGCCTGGCGGCGTTGAACGCGCTCGCGCTCGCCAGGGAACATTTAGGCTCGCTGGACAGAGTGACGCGCGTAGTCCGCCTAGGCGTGTCACTCGTCACGACTCCCGAGTTCCGTGAGCACCCGAAGGTGGCCGATGCCGCATCGGAATTGCTGGTCAGTGTATTCGGAGCTGACAGGACATCGACTCGCCTGGTCTTCGGCGTGGCGAGCCTCCCGGTGGGCGTGTGTGTCGTGCTAGAGAGCATTTTCGAAATCGGTAACTGAGCTGTGCATTTAGAAATCGTTCACTACCCGAGTGTTTGGTACTCGCATTTCATATAGGAGCATTTCGACGTGACACAGTTCGTGAAGTTCTTGGGCTGCACACTACTTCTGCTGGCTTCCGCAGCGGCCACCGCGAACACCCCACCCGTCCCGACGCAAATCGTCGATTTGGCGAACAAGGTGGACGGCGTGCATCCGGGTTTTCGCGCCTTTCATGCGAAAGGCGTTGTGGTGCAAGGCAGCTTCAAGGCCTCGGCCGAGGCTGCGCGGCTCAGCCGCGCAACGCTATTCAACGGCGGGTCAATTTCGGTGACCGCGCGCTTCTCTGATGGCAGTGGAATGCCGAGTGTGCCCGACGGCTCGCCCGCGATGCCCCGCGGCATCGCGATCAAGTACCACCTGGCCGGTGGGGGTGACACCGACATGGTGACCAACTCGTTCAAGTTCTTTCCGGTAGGGACCGGAGAGGATTTTCGTGATCTGCTGCAGGCCATCGTCGCGAGTCCACCCGATGCCCCAAAGCCGACGAAACTGGAACAGTTCTTCGCCGGCCATCCCAATGCGCCGAAGGCGATCGGTTCGCTCCCAATTCCGGACAGCTTTGCCGATGAGGAGTACCACGGGATTGACGCTTTCATCTTCGTCAGCAAGAGCGGCCAAAGGCAGGCAGTGCGCTATTTGATTACGCCGGAAAAGCTGGTGCACATTACGCCGGAAGAAGCAGCCAAGCAGTCGCCCGATTACTTGTTTGATGAACTGGCCAAGCGGATAGCGCGAAAGCCATTGGTTTTTCACTTGAAGGCGCAATTGGCCGAGCCCGGCGATCAGACCAAGGATGCAAGCCAACCTTGGCCTGATGACCGCAAGGTCATTGATCTCGGCGTGCTGACCCTGACAAAAGTCGTGCCCAACAGCCCGGAGGCGGAGAAGAAGCTGCTCTTCCTGCCTACGAACCTCACCCCCGGCATCGAGCTCTCCGACGATCCGCTGCCGAGCGTGCGCTCTGCCGCCTATGGCGTCTCGTTCGGGAGGCGCAGCCAGTAGATGATCACTCAGCGAAAGGTAAATCACATGAATCAAGCAAGCACCAAAGTCACCATGAATCTCGAAGTCCACGTCATCCCCGTATCCGACGTCGGACGCTCGAAGGAGTTCTACGAACGCCTGGGTTGGCGGCTCGACGAGGATGTCGCCCCGGCAAAGGACGTCCGCATCGTCCAGTTCACGCCGCCGGGCTCAGGATGTTCGGTTACGTTCGGCAAGGGAGTATCTCCCGCGGCGCCCGGCTCGGCTGTGGCGGCACTGATTGTCGCCGACATCAAAGCAGCTCATGACGAACTCATCCGCCGTGGTATCGGCGCGAGCGACATGTGGCATGGCGCGCCGTTCCCCCCGGAGGCGCGCCTTCCCGGCCCGGAGCCCAAGCGCACGAGCTACGGGTCGTTCTTCGCCTTCAACGATCCGGACGGCAATGCGTGGCTGGTCCAGGAAGTCACAACGCGACGCCCCGGTCGCACCTGATATAGAGAAGGAGACAACCCGTGAGCAGTTACATCAAGGTTGGCCAGGAAAACTCAACCCCAATAGAAATCTACTACGAGGACCATGGCTCCGGGTCGCCGGTTGTCCTCATCCACGGCTGGCCGCTGAGCGGTGCATCGTGGGAAAAGCAGACAGCGACACTCCTCGGCGCGGGCCATCGCGTCATCACGTACGACCGCAGAGGGTTCGGAAGATCCAGCAGGCCCGCCGTCGGCTACAACTACGACACGTTTGCGGCCGATCTCGATACGGTGTTGAGCACGCTGAATCTCGCGGACGTATCTCTCGTCGGCTTCTCCATGGGCACGGGCGAAGTCACCCGGTATATCGGCAAATACGGCACGCGACGGGTGCGCAAGGCCGTGCTCATCGGGACATTGGGTCCGTATCTCGTGAAAACGGCCGACAATCCGGAGGGCGTGGACAGGAGCGTCTTCGACGGCATTAAGGCGGCCATCAGGGCGGATCGGCCGGCCTTCCTGGTGGATTTTCTACACAGCTTCTACAACTTCGATGTCACAGGAGGCAAGCTCGTGAGCGAGCGCGTCGTCGAGGACAACTGGAATGTGGCCGCCGGCGCGTCTGCGACCGGCACGGTAGCCTGCGTCGATGCCTGGATTGAGGACTTCCGTCAGGACATTGCCAGCAACACCGTACCCACGCTGATTCTGCACGGCGACGCCGATCGCATCCTGCCGGCAGACGCCACGTCCCGAAGACAAGCGAAGATGATCAAGGATGTCAGGTACGTGGAGTTGAAGGGTGGCCCCCATGGCCTGCTGTGGACTCATGCGGAACAGGTCAACTCCGAGCTGGTGAAGTTTCTAGCGTAACTGTGGGTTCCTGACTTGCGGATCGTCAGCGGGTTTCGACCCGCCGGAAATGGCGGCATTTCGACCGTCTCTGTGGGATCATCACTTTGATGATCCGCAAATACGATGCCATTGTTATCGGCGGTGGCCAGGCCGGACCTTCCTTGGCGGCACGCTTTGCCGGCGCCGGCAAGTCGGTCGCGATCATTGAACGTCATCTCTTTGGTGGCACATGCATTAATAGCGGCTGCACTCCGACCAAAACACTGATTGCGAGCGCGCGCATTGCCTACGATGCACGCCGCGCACATTGCTATGGAATTGAGCTCCCTACGGCTGGCGTCGCAGTCAACATGCGTGCTGTTCAGGATCGCAAGAGGCGAATAGTAGATGCGTCCAGGACCGGCTTGGAGAATTGGATTCGCGGCATGCAGAACTGTACAGTGTACAAAGGCCACGCAAGATTCGAATCTGCGCAATCTGTCAGTGTCGACGAACAGGTACTAACTGCTGAATGTATCTTTATCAACGTAGGCGGTCGACCGCGAATTCCCGCCTTTCCCGGCCTTGGCAACGTCGCATCCTTGACAAGTACCTCGCTTCTCGAGCTCGAGGAGCTGCCGGCGCATCTGGTTATCGTTGGCGGGAGTTACGTCGGCCTTGAATTCGCGCAGATGTATCGACGATTCGGCAGCGAGGTCACGGTGATAGAGAAAGAGCCCCGGCTTTTGCCTCACGAGGATGTGGAAGTGGCCGCAGCGATCCAGGGCGCGCTCGAAGCAGAGGGCGTTCAGATGCGCCTTGGGGCCGAATGCATTCAACTTGTCCACCATGCCGAGTCGGTGACCGCAAACGTGCTTTGTTCAGAGGGTTCTCCGCAAGTCACAGGCTCTCATGTACTCATGGCCGTCGGGCGAATGCCCAACACCGACGACCTGGGCCTTGAAAAGGCCGGTGTGGAGACGGATCACGGAGGGTTCATCAAGGTCGATGATGAACTTCGCACCAATGTCTCCGGCATCTGGGCGTTGGGCGACTGCAACGGTAAGGGCGCGTTCACGCATACCGCCTATAATGACTATGAAATTGTGGCCGCCAACCTATTCGACGGGAACCTAAGGCGGCGCGTGAGTGATCGAATCCCCTGCTATGCGCTGTTTGTGGATCCGCCCCTCGGCCGGGTCGGACTAACCGAACGCGACGCCCTTGCGCAAGGCCACGCGATTCGTATCGGCAGTCGACCGATGACCAGGGTCGCGAGAGCCGCCGAAAAAGGCGAAACCCGAGGTCTAATGAAAGTTGTGGTCGATGCGCGGTCCAACTTGATTTTGGGTGCCTCGATCCTAGGCGTCGGCGCCGATGAGGCGATTCACTCGGTCATCGACGTCATGGCCGCGAAGGTGCCGTATACCACTCTACAAAACACCGTACATATCCATCCCACCGTCTCGGAGTTGATACCCACCATCCTTGGCGAGCTGGGACCTGCGACTAGTGGGTCGGTTTAAGTACCCGGCGCTGATAGACGCAAAGATGGGTGTGGATTGCCCCCAATAGCGGCGTCTCGATGCCGGCTGTACGGGCACGTTCTACAAGATCGCCGATGATTTGATCCGCTTCGATGGGTACGCCCCTCAGGAGATCTCGATACATGGATGAAGTCTGTGTCGAATCCGGTGCCGTCAAACCCGCCTTAGCCGCGACCATAAATTCGGGGCTGGGTGCTACACCGACGGCCTCCACAACAGCGGCGATCTCTTGGAGAAGCCGGGCCACGAATTCGGATCCGTGGGGCGCTTGCGCCACGTCGCCAATGGTGCCGCGCATCAGGCAGTTGATGCCGCCGAGGCCGGCGAGCAGGATCCACTTCTCCCACATCTCGCGCTTGATGGCGCTCGACAGTCTTGCGTCGAATCCCGCATCGCGCATGAACAGATCGAGTCCTTGAATGCGCGGCGACACCACGCCGTCCATTTCTCCATAAGCGATGTCCTGAAGCCGGTTGTGCTGCACGATACGGCCACGGTCATCGATGGACGCGGTGATTTTACACGCACACCCGACAACGGATCTCTTGCCAAACCGGCCGGCAAGAATGTCGACGTGTCTCATCCCGTTCAACACGGGCAGGATCATCGTCTCGGGTCCCACGGCTGGCGCCATGTCCAAGAGAGCGGATTCCAGAGAAAAGGCCTTCACGGTGAGCAATATGGCATCGTAGGACCCGGACAGCCGATCGGCTGTGACCAGTTTCGGGCGCAGGGTGTAGTCCCCATGCGGACTGAGAATCTCAAGTCCTCGCCCTTCCAATTGGGCCGCCCGGGCGGGCCGGACTAGGAACGTGACATCTCGGCCTGCCTGAGCCAGGCGGCCACCGAAATAGCCGCCGGTCGAGCCGGCGCCGACAACGAGCATCCGCATGCGTCCCTCCAGTACGCCATTCTATCAATGTTGAGCCTACAGGGCGGAACGCACGCATCGGTCGCCGCTTTATCCGGGATTCGGACACTTAGGCGGCGCACCCGGCCGCGACAGCTTTGCTTGAGCGGACCGTTTGAGCAGACCCTCAGCCGAGGTCCATAACGCCCCATTCTTGGCGCAGCCCATGGCGAAATTGAACAGCGCTCGCATTCGCTCAGGTTTCAGATCGAACACACCGTTGTATGTATAGTCGTCCGGAATGGCCGTCACTTGAAAACTCATGCCGTTTTGTTGTGCGAGCGCCAAGGCGGCCAACACCGCAGCACGGGTGCTATTGTGAAGCGACGCCTCAAGTCCTCGCTTCACAATAGCTGCGGTTCGCAACGGAGTGGTCACGGTAGGTGCGCCATATTGACCGTTCGCGAGAACATAGATGTTCGTCCCGCGAAACGCGTGGAGCTCAGTGGGTAGTACCGATGCGATTTCAGGCGCTATGAACACCGATGCCGTCGTACTCCCGTCGACGTGCATTTCTTCGGCAATCGTCCCTGATGTTTCAACCGGGATCATCACGGGCGGAAAGATTCCGGGCACACTGGCCGAGGCGATCAGCACTTGACGGAATAGTTTCAGTGCTCGATCGCCGCCGGTCATGGCTATCAAGCCCATATCCCAAATGACGGTGCGCTCGTTATCGAGATCCGTTGTTGCAACCAATAGCATTCGACCTTTGCCGGCCTCCGAGGCGATGGCTCGCATCATGTCTTCCGTGGCGTACTCGTTGACCAAATCGGACAGCGGCTTGCCTCGAAAGAGGCTGGAACCGAAGAACAACCCTGGCCAGTGAAATCGCAGCAGATGTTCGGATTCTCGTCCGGAGAATGACTTCGTCAGCTGCGCATCCCAATCGGGCCCCAAGAAGGCGAAGGGCGCGGTGAGTGCTCCAGCACTGACTCCGGTCACCAACTGGAATTCGGGACGGGTCCCGGCTTGCGTCCAACCTACCAAGGCGCCCGCGCCGAATGCGGCTCCTGCCCCGCCGCCGGAGAGAGCCAACACATTGATCGGGCGCCCACCCGAAGCGCCTTGAACCCGCCTGAGCACCTCGGCCGAGCGTTCTTCAAACGACCGCTGATCCAAAGTCACTATACGAACGGCGTTCGAGAAGCCCACGGGTGCGGGATCGTCGTGCTCGTAGATTGGAGCGGGTCGGCGCGGAGCAGTACTGCAGGCGACCACGCCGGCAGTACTGAGCATCACGGCAAGGAGCAGTTTGCGTCGCGGTCGTCTGGACACCCAACGTGACCGACGACTCAGCGGCCACGCGTGCTGCGGCATCTAGATCTCCTCGAGCCTCGAGATCGGGACCGGGTTCTAGGGCGAGCGCTTCTTCATAGAGCGCCGGTCTAGACTCAGCGGGCCCGCGCCGTTGGCCACGAGCAGCAGAAAGCCGCCTGCAATCGACAGGTTCTTGAAAAACATGATCATCTGAGTCTGGTCGGCGAGGTTGTTGTGGAAAGCGACCGCCGTCAGCAAACAGAAGCCCGCGAGCAGGAAAGCGGCGACTCGGGTCTTCCAACCCAGGACGATGGCCAGAGCGCCGAATACCTCGGTGGCGATCACCGCGGGCAGTAAGGCACCTGGAACGCCACTCGCGGACATGTAGGCGGCGGTTGCGCCGTACGCACCGAGCTTGCCGAGCCCGGAGAGCAGGAAGAGCAGGCCCAAGAGAAACCGGCCTGCGACGTCGACGGCACTCGCGAGGGTTGCATTGCGTTTGCTGACGGAATCACTCAAGCCCGGCGCCGTCACATTGGGGGATGTATTCATTGCAGATCTCCGTTGAGAGTTGGTTGAATCACGGGAATCGGGGGTGAGTAGCCGCGCGCGCCGCCAGCCTCGGGAACAACTTCAGCGCGTTACCGGCAAGGACACCGCGGCTTTCTGCGCTGTCCAGCTCCGCGCTTGTCTCGACCTCATGGCGGCAAGCGACCGCCAGATCCCGGCGAAGATACGGATAGTCGGAGCCGAAAAGCACCTGGCCCATGCCGACCACTGGGCAAAGCGTCCGCAGGATAGGTGGCCGCCATGACACTGCCGTGTCCCAATAGAGCCTGCGCAGCGTGTCCGCCGCGGTCCCACGCTCCTCCGCACCCGGGATCACTTTCATTTCGTCGATGACTGAGAAACGCGCCGCCAAATACGGAATCGTGCCGCCGGCGTGAGAAATGATGTACTTCACATTGGGGGTGCGTGCGAAGCTATTGCCATAGTGTAGTTGTGCCACCGCCCGTGTCGTGTCGGCGGTGAAATCGATCAACGTATCCGGCAGTCCGAGGGCGCGGGCGGCAGGGTCTGGGGACGACGTCGGGTGCAGGAAGACGACCGCTGCGCGCCTTTCGAGTTCATCGAACAGGGGCCTGAATCGCGCATCGCCGAGATAGATGCCGCGCGCGTTGGAGAAAAGCACGACGCCATCCAGCTTGAGAACGTCCAGACCATATTCCAGCGCACGCAACGCACCGTCGACATCAGGCAACGGTAGCGCCGCGTAGCCGCCGAAGCGGTCCGGATGTTCCTGGATCAGATTTGCCGAAAGTTCGTTCACCTGGCGGGCAAGATCACGGGCGGCAGAATCGTCGCCCATATGAACGCCCGGCGTGCTGATGGAGGTTATCGCGACGTTGATGCCTGCGTCATCCATGTAAGAAAGTGTGGACTCTTTTGACCAAGGCGCGGGCACGATGCCGCCGACAGGGCTGTGCGCGTCGTTCGTCGCGCGCCAGAAGACGTCGGGAAGAATGTGGTGGTGAACGTCTACGGTAAAGGTCATGGCTGCCCTCGGCGCCCTTCTACAACTGTCGTCGAACCGGTTTGTGTCACAGGTGCCGACTGTGTAACTCGAATTTGCGTTTTCACCTCCTGAAATTCTTCCATAGCGCGAAGACCTCGAGCGCGTCCGATGCCGCTGTGCTTGAAGCCGCCTTCCTCGAAAGCGTCGTTGATGATTCCCCAGGTGTTGGTCCACACCGTACCGGCCTTGATGGCGCGGGCGACTCTCTGTGCGCGATCGACATCCTTGGTGAAGAGCGCGGCGGCCAGGCCGAAGACGGTGCCATTCGCGCGGGCTATCGCCTCCTCCTCCGTCGAAAAAGTCTCAAAGCTCAGCACGGGTCCGAATATCTCCTCTTGGATCAACGGAACGTCCAACGCCTCCGTCTCCAGCATGGAGGGGCGATAAAAGGCGCCGGCCGCCAAGGGGCCATCCACGATCGGGCCGCCACGAACGATGATCCGGCATAGCGTTTTGCATCCTCGACTAGGCGATCGATGCGCTCGACATTGGCTCGATCGACCAAAGGGCCCATCTGACTATTCTGATCATCGGCGCGGCCCACAACGACCTTCTCTAAAAGGGACGCGATTCGCTCCCGCCAAGCGTCGGCCACACTTCGCTGCACCAGGACTCGCGAGCCCGTCATGCAGAATTCGCCGTTGAACTTTGTCAATGCGCTGATCACGAGGGGTGCGACAGTCTCGATGTCGGCGTCCTCAAAAACGACCAGCGGTGTCTTCCCGCCCAATTCCAGGCAGATCCTCTTCAGCGTCTGTGCGCTCTTTTCGGCGACCTGCCGGCCCACCTTGGTGCTGCCCGTGTAGTTGATGACATCGACGTCGGGGGATTCGACCAGTAGCGGCGCACCTTCGTTTCCAACCTCTGTGAAGATATTCACCACACCGTTCGGCAAACTCTTGGTCGCCGCGACCGCCTCCATGATGAGAGAGTTGGTCAATGCGGTTTGGCCGGGCAGCTTGACGACCGTGGTGCAGCCGGCCGCCAAGGCCGGTCCCAGGGCGCGGACCAGGAGCGCAAGAGGGGAATTCCACGGGACGATGATTCCCGCGACACCAATCGGCTCGCGCATCGAGGTTGCGAATACGCCCGGAGCGATCTCGGATGACGTGCCTGTCTGCGAGAGCGCGGTGCCTGCATTGTAGCGAAGCGTTGACGGACTTACGGTAGCTTCGAACGTCGCGTCCGGCAGCGTCTTGCCCATCTCACGGCTGATCATCAGCGCAATCGCTTCCGCTCGCTCATCGAGTCTGTCAGCGAGCTCACTGAGCGCCCGCGCACGTAGCTGCGGGTCACGAGCCCAGGTGCAGTCGTCAAAGCTTCGTCGCGCAGCGGAAATTGCGGCCGCGGCCTCGATTCGTCCGCCTGCCGAGTACTGCCCGAGCGCCTCCCCGGTGGAAGGGTTCACGGAGTTTGCTACCGCGGCCGAGCGGACCCACTCGCCATTGATCCAATGACGCGCCGGCTCGATCCCCGGAGCGGCTTTATTTCTATCCATTGTCAGCGGCTCAGTTTCAGGGCAGACGGAAGACCGTCACCGTGGTATTGCCACCGCCGATTTCGGGGGCGACCAGGTTGTATATCCCCACCAAGCCCGAGACGACCGCCACGTTTTGCACACCGCGAGCACTATAGGTGACGACACCTCCGCCGGCCGGGCCTCCCAGAGCGCTTCGCAGCAGCACCGTGCCGGTCTTGGCGTCCAGCGCCAGCAAATCACCGGTCAATTCACCGGCGAAAATCACATCGCCTGCGGTGGCGGTCACACCGGCCACCATCGGCTTCGCGGCGTCGTAACGCCACTTCTCATGACCTGTGGAAGCGTCAAACGCAGTGAGGCGTCCCCGGGCGGCTGACCAAGGATCGAACTTCGTTTGGCCGCCAAAGTAGAAGGCGTGGGTGTGCTCCTTCTCTGGATCCGGTGCCGCCGCATCCTTGCTGAACTCCGCACACCAGTCGGTGGCAGGGACAATCAACATGTTCCCCTTGGCGTAGTAGGCCGAGCCGTTCCACTCCTCTCCCCCGAGAGTTCCCGGGCAAACGCGCACCGGCGTCCTGGTTACAGGAACTTCGGTATTTGCTCGGTTGGTGAACGGCACGGTATAGATAATTTCCTTCGAATCTCGGTCCAAGAGTCGCAGCAGTCCGTCCTTGCCGGTGCTGGCGATCACATTGCGTGCCGACCCACTGATCGTCGTCTTGAACACCGGCGCAACATGCGACACATCGTAGTCGTGCACGTCGTGGGGTACGAATTGGCGGTACCAAACGAGATGACCCGTCGTGGCGTCCAAGGCAATCAGCGAATTGGTATATAGATTGTCGCCGGGGCGATCGTCATCGTAGAGGTCCGGCGCCGCGTTTCCGCCCGGTACATAGAGAAGGTTCTTTTTCTCGTCAAAGGACATCGGCGTCCAGAGATTGCCTCCGCCGTGTTTGCGGGCGGCCGGATCTGGTCCCCAGGTGTCGGCCCCCGGCTCGCCATCGCCGGGCACGATGTTGAAACGCCACACTTGCTCGCCGTCCCCGATTCGGAACGCCCCCACCCATCCGTGCGCAGCCGTCTCAGCGCCGCCCGGTCCGATGTAAATCAGATTGCCGTGAATCAGGGGCGGCATGCTGATGAAGAAACCTTCCTTCGGATCGGCAATCTGTTTGGCCCAAAGCGTATGCCCGTCCTTGGCGTCGAGCGCCAACAGAAAGCCATCATCGGTACCGCGAATGATCTTTCCGCCGGCGAGCGCCGCGCCGCGATGCGTGTTCGTCGGCTCGTGCTCGCGTGGCGTCCACGTGCTGGTCCAGATCACGTGGCAATCAGCCCCATCGACAGCAACGGTGTAGTGGGCAGTTGTCAGGTACATCGTGCCCGCCGACACGATCGGAGCGGTTTGCGACGGCTCTTTGTCGGGGAATGAGTACGCACAGGCCTTGACGAGCTTCGATGCGTTTTTCGTGGTGATCTGCTTCAGATCGGAGTAGCGAGTCCCCGCAAGATCGTGATCGACGTACACCCAGTCGCCACCGTTTGAGCCGCGGGCTTTGTCTTGGGGGGACGCGAGAACCTGCGGCGTCCCAAGGACGAGGGCAAGTGCGACAAGGAGCAAAACGCGATGCGGAACGGTCATGACCTGACTCCTGATGTGTAGCACGCGGTACGACTTGCGTCTTTCCCGCGTCAAATGCTAGTCGCTCCCGAGAGCTCGTTGCTTGCGCCGCCTTGTCGCGGGTTGTGCGAACGATGCGTGGGCTAGGAAGCGATCTCGCCTCAGGCCGGTCTCGAAAGGGCCATGCCGATCGCCCGTCCGTTGAAGATGAGGGCGCCGATCAGCGAGGCCGCGGCGGCGGCCAGGGCGCCGTAGGCGGTCACGCCCAGCGCGCAAATCAGCACGACTGCCACGGCGCCGGAACCGACGGCGACGCCGATCCGCCGTGCATTCCACTCCACTACCGCGTGACGCACCGCTGGACGACCGACGCCATTTGAAAACTGCACTCCCAACAGAAGCGCATACACCGTCAATTGCGAGTCATAAGGTTTTCCGTAGAGCGCCAGAGTTGCCGGCGCCAACACCAAGAGCGGCACTACGAACGCTGAACTGTAGACCAGCGCCGTAGCGAGCTGCCTGAGCAGCAGCTGCCGCGATGCCTGGACCGGCTGCGTAACCAACAAGGTTTCGCGGGAGCCGGTCAGGTTCAATGCCGGCAGAAAGATATCCACGATCAGTGCCGTGCGCGCGGCCACGGCATACTGCGCCATCTGCATCGGCGGTGCCCACACGGCCAGGACGCACAGGGGTCCCCACAGCAGCAACCCGCGCGCAAGGCCGATCAATTCCCGCGAGTCCACCCCTTGCAGCGCTTCACGGCAAATAGGCGGGGAGCCCGCGCCGCGCGCGACGGGGAAGGCACGCCAGGCGAGCGCCACCGCCACGCCCGCGGAAACGAGACTCCCCAGAAGGAACGCCCAGGAGTAAAACGCGATCGCCGCGTCGTCAGGTGCCAGCACCACCGCAAGAAGCATGGAGAGGTTTACGGCATAGGCGGCCACGACGATGCCGAGCGTGCGATTGGCCGCGCGCAGCGCCTCGCCCAAGAGGCTGGACAGGCTGACGGAGGGGACGGCGAGCACGAAGGGCAGATAGGTCTGCAGTACGGTTTGCAGCTGTGGGGCCTGGATGTCCAGGTCGGCCGTCACGACCAACAGAACTGCACACAGGAGGCTCGACCGCAGCAGCATCCGCCGCGCAAGCTGCATCAGCAGTACCCCATTGGGGATACCGGTGTCCGCGGCGCGCCGCCCGATGACGTGCTGCGCCATGTAAATTTCGTACTTGCCCCGCAGGAGCGTGCTTAAGCCTAAGGCGATGACGAATCCTCGAAAGTAGACTCCCGCCTCCTCGGGTGTCAGCGCGTGTACCACCGCCCACGTCGCGAGGATCTGGAGCAGCGCGCCCAGAAGGCGTAGCAGCAGCTCTCCGATCCACGGATGCGCGGCGGTGGTGGAGGACTCGCCCCCGGCTGCTGCAGTCTCCACCATGCCAGTTCCCCTCTTGCCCAGTGAAACACCACCCCTGCAGGCTTTAGTTCGAAGAAGCCACAGCGTGTTCCCGGAGTCCTCCACCTAAGGCCTTGTACAGGGTCACGAGATTTTGCAAACGCGTGAGCCGCACCACTTGCAGCTGCTGCTGAGCGCTATAGAGCGATATCTGCGCGACGAGCGCGTTCAAATAGGTGTCGACGCCGCCCCGGTAGCGCATGTCGGCCAGCCGATACGCCTTCTCCGAGGCCGTCACCAAATCTTGCTGGGCCGCGAGCTGGTCATCGAGCGTGCCACGCGCAACCAGCGCATCGGCAACTTCCTGGAAGGCGGTCTGAATCGCCTTCTCATACTGCGCGACTGCCGTATCGCGCGCGAGCTTGGTCGCCTGGAGATTGGCGACATTGGCGCCGCCCGCGAAGATCGGGACGCTGATCTGTGGTGAGAAAGCCCAGGCTTGCGAACTGCCCTTGAAGAGGCCCGAGAGCTGCGTGCTTTCGGTGCCGAAATTGCCGGTAAGCGAGATTGAGGGTAGGAACGCCGCGCGTGCCGCGCCGATCTCGGCGTTTGCGGCCATGAGCTGGTGCTCGGCGGCGAGTACATCGGGCCGGCGCACCAGCGCGTCTGACGGAATGCCCTCTTCGAGCTCGGCGACCACATTTCCCCGGTCCAGGCCGCGGGAAAAATCGATGCCGTCCGGGATCGGCGCGCCGAGCAAGAGCTGCAGTGCATCGCGATCCTGAGCCAACTGCCGGTTGTATACCGCGATGTTGGCCCTCGCCGTATCCACCGTGGTTTCAGCCTGGCGCAGCGCGAGCTCCGTGCTCGTGCCGCCGTTGAATAGCTTCTCAGTCAGCGCGTAGGAATCTTCCTGGCTCTTCAGTGTGTTACGGGTGATGTCGAGCAGCGTCTGATCGGCGAGTACCGTGATATAGGCGGTGGCGATCTCGGCCACCAGGGTGAGCTGAACACTGCGCCTCGTTTCGCCCGAGCTGAAGTACTGCTGCAGGGCCGCATGGCTCAAGCTACGGATGCGACCGAAAACGTCCAGCTCGTAACTCGTGAAGCCGAGTCCGACGTCATAGGTGTGCACGGTAATCCCGGACGGCAGCGCCTTTGCCGTCGCGCCGCCGGCTCCCCCCGCTCCGGGAGGAACCTCACCCTCCAACACACCAATGGGAATTCTCTCCACCTGCTCGACCGCGCTGGCGTCGATGGTCGGAAACAGCTGGGCGCGCTGGATGCGGTATTGCGCCTGAGCGCTTTGAACATTCAGGGCCGCGACGCGCAGGTCACGGTTGTTGGCGAGCGCCAGCGCGATCAGCTGCTGAAGCTGCGGATCGGGAAAGAACTCGCGCCAGCCCATGTCGTCGGCAGCCGTGCCGCCCGCGATGCCGCCTTCGAGCGGCGGCACGGGCGATGCCGGGCGATGATAATGCGGCTCCAAGGTACAGGCGCCGAGGAGTATGGCCGCCGCCGCGGCGAGGAAACAAGTGCGTGTGCAGGTCATCCTCGGCTCTCCGAAGCCGGCGGCGGGGACTGCGGTGGCAGCGCGGGCTGGGGCAGCTCCTCGTGCTTGCGGCGATCGCCGAACGCCGAGCGAACGCTCACGAAGAACACCGGTACGAGGAACACAGCGAGCACCGTGGCCGTCACCATGCCGCCAATCACGCCGGTACCGATGGCGATGCGCCCGCCGGCGCCCGCCCCGGTCGCGATCGCCAGCGGCATCACACCCAGGATGAAGGCCATCGAGGTCATGAGGATGGGCCGCAGACGCTGGCGGGCCGCCGCGACTGTCGCCTCGATCAACGGCATGCCGCGCTGGTGGTTTTCCAACGCGAACTCCACGATCAGGATGGCGTTCTTGGCCGACAGTCCCACTGTGGTGAGCAGGCCCACCTGAAAGAAGACATCGTTAGCGAGTCCGCGCCACAGCGTGGCGGTGATGGTGCCTATGATGCCGAGCGGCACCACCAGCATCACCGAGAAAGGGATCGACCAGCTCTCGTAGAGTGCCGCGAGGCACAGAAACACGATGGTGAGCGAAATGGCGTACAGCGCCGGCGCCTGCGAACCCGAGCGTACCTCCTCGAAGGAGAGGCCGGTCCACTCGTAGCTTATGCCCTTGGGCAGCTTCGTCACCGCCGCCTCCATCGCGGCGAGCGCATCCCCGGTGCTCCTGCCGGGCGCTGGGGCGCCCAGGAATTCCAGCGAGGGCGTGCCGTTGTAGCGCTCCAATTTGGGCGAACCCTTGATCCAGTGCGCCGAGGCGAAGGTCGAGAAGGGCACCATTTGACCCGCGGCGTTGCGCACGTACCAGAGATCCAAGTCCTGCGGCAACATGCGTGAGTCGGCATCGCCCTGCAGGAACACCCGCTTGACGCGGTTGCGGTCGACGAACTGGTTGACATACGACGAGCCCCAGCCGGCGCCCAAGGCATCGTTGATGTTGCCGATCGCCAGGCCAAACGCGCTGGCCTTTTCCCAGTCGATGTCGAGCTTGTACTGCGGCTCATCATCGAGGCCGTTCGGACGTATCAATCCGATCGCCGGATCCTTGCTCGCCAGCCCCAGCAGCTGACCGCGCGCCTGCATCAGCGCCGCATGGCCGACGTTGCCGCGGTCCTCCAGCTCGAAGTCGAACCCCGTGGCGTTGCCGAGTTCGAGCGCGGCGGGCGGCGCGAACGAGACCACGAACGCTCCCCGGATCTGGTGGAAGCGCTGGTTGGCGCGCTGCGCCACCGCAAAGACGGAGTTCTTTTTCCCGGGGCGGTCCGACCAGTCCTTCAGGCGGACGAATAATAGGCCGGCGTTCTGCCCCTGGCCACCGAAGCTGAAACCGTTGACGGTGAACACACCGCTCACGAGATCCTTCTCATCCTTGAGGAAGTAGTCGCGCGCCTCATCGAGCGCCCGCTGTGTGAGCTCACTCGCTGCGCCCGGCGGCGCCGCCACCTGGCCGAACAGAATGCCTTGATCCTCATCCGGCAGGAAGGATTTGGGCACGCGCACGAACAGAAGGCCCATCGCCACCACGATGACGCCATACACCACAAAGTAGCGCCGGGTGCGCCCCGTGACATGAGTGACGCCGCGCTCGTAGCCGCGATTCATCCGATTGAAGCCGCGGTTGAACCAGCCGAAGAACCCTCGCTCGCGCTCATGGGCCTCCGCGACCCGGGGCTTCAGGAGGGTCGCGCACAATGAAGGCGTGAAGATCAGCGCCACCATCACCGACAGAGCCATAGCCGAGACGATGGTGATGGAGAACTGACGGTAGATGACACCCGTCGAGCCGCCGAAGAAGGCCATGGGCAGGAACACCGCCGATAGGACCAGGGCGATGCCGACCAGGGCGCCCGTGATCTCGCCCATCGAGCGTCGCGTCGCCTCCTTCGGTGAGAGCTTCTCCTCCTCGATCACGCGCTCGACGTTCTCCACGACGACGATCGCATCGTCCACCAACAGGCCGATGGCGAGCACCATGCCGAACATGGTGAGCGTGTTGATGGAGTATCCCGCGGCGGCGAGTACGGCGAAGGTTCCCAAGAGCACAACGGGGACGGCGATGGTTGGAATCAGCGTGGCCCGAAAGTTCTGCAGGAATAGGTACATCACCAGAAACACCAGCACGATCGCCTCGAACAGCGTCTTCACTACCTCATCGATGGAGACGCGCACGAACGGCGTGGTGTCATAGGGATAAACGAGCTTCAGGCCGGGCGGAAAGAACGGCGCCAGCTTATCCATGGTCGCGCGCACCGCCTTGGCGGTGTCCAGGGCGTTCGCCCCCGGAGCGAGCTTCACCGCCAGCCCCGCCGCCGGCTTGCCGTTGTACTCGGTGTGGACCGCATAGCTCTCGGCGCCAAGGCCGATGCGGGCGACGTCCCGGAGCCGCACCTGCGAGCCGTCGGTGTTCACCTTGAGGAGCACCCGGCCGAACGCCTCTGCACTGGTGAGGCGCTCGGGGCCGATGACAGAGGCGTGGAGGCGCTGTCCTCTTACCGAAGGGAGCCCCCCCAGCTCCCCGGAAGGAACCTGCAGGTTCTGAACCTGGAGCGCGTTATTGACGTCCGTCGGAGTCAGCCCGTAGTTATTGAGCTTCGCCGGATCCAGCCAGATGCGCATCGCGTACTGGGCGCCGAACAGCTGATAGTCACCGACTCCGGACGTGCGGCTCACCGGATCCTGGACGTAGGAGGCGATGTAGTCGCTCACGTCCTCGCCTTTCATCGAACCATCGCTCGAGTAGAAGCCGATGATGAGGAGAAAATTGCGGGTGGCCTTGACGACGCGCAGCCCCTCCTGCTGCACCTCTAGCGGCAGGAGCGGGGTAGCGAGCTGGAGCTTATTCTGCACCTGCACCTGGGCGATGTCGGGATTGGTGCCCTGCTCGAAGTAGAGCGTGATGGTCATGTTCCCGGTGGCATCGCTTTCGGACCCGAAATAGAGCAGATGGTCGATGCCGCTCAACTGCTGCTCGATGACCTGCGTGACGGTGCTTTGCACGGTGTCGGCCGAGGCGCCGGGATAGGTCACCTGAATGGAGATGGCAGGCGGGGCGATGGGCGGATACTGCGCAATGGGCAGCGTCGTGATGGCCAGTGCGCCCATCAGCATGACGACGATGGCGAGTACCCAGGCAAAGACCGGGCGGTCGATGAAGAAGTTGACCATGGCCGGCGCCTACTTCGCGGAGCCTTGGGCGGACGAAGCTCGCGGCTGCGCCGTCTTCTCATCTGCCGGCAGGTACTCTTCGGGCACGACCTTGGCGCCGGGCTTCGCCGACTGGATCCCCTCGACGATGACGCGGTCCCCGGGCTTGAGCCCCGAAGTCACCAACCATTGATCGCCGATGGCGCGATCGGTCTTAAGGGTCCGCAGCTCGACGGTATTGTCCGAGCCCACTACGAGTGCATTGGGCTCGCCCTTCTGATCGTGGCTGATGCCCTGCTGCGGCGCCAGGACGGCATTCTGACGCACGCCTTCCTGGATCTCTTCGCGCACGAACATGCCCGGCAGGAGTAGACGCTCGGGATTGGGCATCAGCGCACGCAGCGTGACCGAGCCCGTGCCCTCGTCCACCGTCACCTCGGAAAACTCCAATGTGCCGGGGTGGGCATAGTCGCTGCCATCTTCCAGCCTTACCCGTACCTGGGTTTTTCCCGCCTCGTTTTGCTTGAGCAGTCCCGCGGCGGCTTCCCTTTTCAAGCGCAGCAAGGTCGTGGTGGGTTGGGTCACATCCACGTATACCGGGTCGAGCTGTTGGACGGTGGCGAGTGCGGTGGCTTGATTGGCGGTGACCAGCGCCCCTTCCGTGATCAACGAGCGGCCGATGCGACCCGTGATCGGAGACAGCACCCGGGTGTAGACCAGATTGATGCGTGCCGTTTCCACGGCCGCTTGCGCCTGCAGGTGCGAGGCCACGGCATTGTCGTAATCCTGCTTGCTGACTGCATTCGCTTCGGCCAGCGGCTTGTAGCGTTCCGCGAGTGCCCGGGCGGAAACATCCGCCGCGACGGCGCTGTCGTAACTGGCCTGGTAGGGCGCCGGGTCGATTTGGTAGAGCTGCTGCCCGGCTTTGACGTCGCCGCCCTCGACGAACAGCCGCTTCAGAATGACGCCGTTGACCTGCGGTCGCACGTCGGCGGTACGGTAGCCCGTCACGCGTCCGGGGAGCTCGGTGCTGATTGGCACCGCCTGGGCTTGCACGGTGACGACCGAGACTTTCGGCGGCGGTGGCGCCGGCGGCGGGGTCTTATGCCCACAGCCGGTGAGCAGCACCAGGCCTAAGACGGTGAGGCGCACGGCGACGCCTGCGGCGAAGCGGCCGCCCCGATGCTGGAGCCCACTCGGGTGTCGGAAAGTTCTGACACCGTCCTTCACCGCAGCCTCCCTGAGAGATCGTCGTCTACCATTATCCCTCAAGTGGGCGGTTGTCAATGAAGTCGAGCATCAACCCTGTCAATGCTAGCCGCTCCCGAGGACTCGTTGCTTGGACCTTCTTGTCACGGGTTGTGTGAACGATGCGTGGACTAGGAATCGTTGCGAATGTGGCTAGAATGGGATCCAACGAGTTGCCCCTGAACGTTTTCTGCTCACCACCGCCGCCGGCCCTTTATGAATGACTCGCTCGAGGCACGGTTGCAAGCCACCCTCAATGTGATTCCAGCGAACACATGGTATGCGGTGCCGACCGGCGCTATCACCTTCGTGAATAAACGGGCCGCCGATTACATGGGTTTGCCGGCGGATCATCCCCTTCGGTCCGGGATCGACACGGGCGCCGCCTGGGACTCCCACATCGCGCTGTTACATCCGGACGATCACGACGCGTCGCGCAGAGTGTGGTCAAACTGTCTCAGAACCGGCTCCGCAGGTGAGGACACCTTCCGAGTGCGTAACGCTCAAGGAGGATACCGCTGGCGCATCAGTCGCTCCGAACCTCTCCGGGCGAACGATGGAACGTTGCTCTATTGGATCGGCATTAATTTCGACATCGAAGAGCTCAAGCAAGCGGAATTCTATCTTGCCGAGGCACAGCGGCTTGCGCACACCGGCAGCTGGGCATTCGACGCCACCGGCTTCGAATATTGGTCTTCCGAGTTGTTCCAGATCCATGGCCTGAAGCCCGGCCGCAAAGCGCCGAGCATGCCGGAATACATGGCGCTCGTGCATCCGGAGGACCGGGAATACGTGGCGCAAGCAATCAAGAAAACGCTGGCCGACCACGTCGCATTCGACTTTACGAAACGAATCGTGCGTCCGGACGGCACGGTTCGCCATGTTCGCTGCGTCGGCACGCCGGCGCTGAACGGGCCTGGGTTTGTGGGAACCGGGATAGACGTGACCCAGCAAGAAGATTTGACGCATGCACTGCGCGAGAGCGAAGAGGCGCTTCGTCTGCTTGTCAACGGCATCGGCGCTCTGGTAACGACGTACACAGCCGATGGCGAACTCGAGTTCGTCAACCAACAGGTTCTAGACTACTACGGAAGGACTCTGGAGGAATTGAAAGACTGGCGTAACAACGACAATATTCATCCGGATGATCTCGGCCGCGTAGTGGCGCGTTGGACGCACGCGCTCGCAACAGGGCACCCGTACGATGATGTCCACCGTTATCGCCGCTCCGACGGCGAATACCGATGGTTCAGATCATATGGGCGCCCTTCGCGCGATGGCGAGGGCCGCATCCTGCGGTGGTATGTGCTGCTTACTGACATTGACGAGAGTCAGAAGGCAAAAGAAAGGCTTGAGGAACAGGAGCGGGAGCTTCGGCAAGTACTCGATTTAACCCCACAAATGGTGGCGGTATTCGGAGCCAACCGAGAACGCCTCTACGCGAACAGCATAGCGCTCAATTACGTCGGTACCACTCTTGAGGATTGGCGACGGAGAAGCATTGGATATGAGTTGCATCCCGACGATGAGGAGCGCGTGAGAGCGGCGGCTGCGCATGGGTTATCGACCCGCTCTGCCTATGTGCTGGAGGTGCGCGTCCGCAAAGGTGATGGATCGTACCGCTGGTTCCAGGCGCGTTACAACCCCACGTGCGTCGATGAGGGACAACCGTTGCGTTGGTATGTGGCGTGTACGGATATCGAGGACCGCAAGAGAGCCGAGGAGCGGCTGCAACAAGAAAACGTCGCGTTGAGGGAGGAAATCGACAAGACTTCGATGTTTGAGGAGATTGTCGGCACTTCGCCCGCGCTGACCGCCGTGCTTTCGCGCGTATCCAAGGTGGCCGGCGTCGATTCGACGGTTCTCATTTCGGGCGAAACCGGCACCGGCAAGGAACTCATCGCGCGTGCCATCCACAGGCGATCCGGACGTTCCTCAAGGGCCTTCGTAGCCGTGAACTGCGCCGCCATTCCGCGCGAGCTGATTGCCTCGGAACTCTTTGGCCATGAAAAGGGCGCGTTTACGGGAGCCACGCAACGGCGAATCGGCCGCTTCGAGCTGGCCAATGGCGGGACCCTGTTTCTCGACGAGGTGGGTGAATTGCTGCCCGACACGCAGGCGGCTCTGCTCCGGGTGCTGCAGGAACGGGAACTGGAGCGCGTCGGGGGAAGAGAGGCTATTCACGTCGACGTTCGCGTCATTGCCGCCACGAATCGTGATTTGGTCGACGCGGTGGCGGGTGGGAGTTTCCGCGAAGATCTCTTTTATCGGCTGAACGTCTTTCCGCTGGAGATGCCCTCGCTGAGGGAACGGAAGCAGGATATCCCCTTGCTGGTGGAGTACTTCATCCACCGCTACGCGCGGAAGGCAGGCAAGACGTTTGGGCGAGTCAACAAGCGGACACTCGATCGGCTTCAATCCTATCCCTGGCCGGGAAACGTGCGCGAATTGCAAAACGTGATCGAGCGTTCGGTGGTCGTGTGCGACGGCGAAGAATTCACCGTGGACGAGAGTTGGCTGTCCACGAGGGTTGCGCCCAAAGTCCCGCGGGCGCTGCCGAGTACGCTGGCTGCACACGAGAAGGCGCTCATCGAGGGGGCGCTGCGTGCGAGCGGCGGACGGGTGTTCGGACCATCGGGGGCCGCGGCTCGGCTTGGGATACCTCGTTCGACACTCGAATCGCGAATACGCGCGCTCAAGATCAACAAGAAACGCTTCCGCCAGCCACCCGCCAAGGTCAGCCCGTAACCCTTTGTCCAAGTTCTCGCCATTGGCGATATTTCGCCAATGCGGCGACCCGTCAGGGTCTTTAAATTCAGCAGCTTAGAGCTGGCCCGGGAATTGCAGCGTTCTTTGCAGGAACGGTCAAAATCCCATGCTGAAGGTCCAACGCACGGCAAACGGCAACGTTGTCTTCGCACTCAGCGGTCGGCTCGGGGCCGATTGCCTGTGCGAACTGTCCAGTTTGCTGGCACTGGAATCTTCGACGCGCGGCGTGATCCTCGAACTCAAGGATTTGGTTCTGGTGGATCGTGACGCCGTTGGCTTCCTACGCGCATGCGGAGAGAAGGGAATCGAGCTTCGCAACTGCCCGCAGTACATCCGAATCTGGATGGCGAGCGATGGAGGCTAATATGGAGACTGGAGGCACATGAAGAACGATGAAAGGGGGGCGTTCGACTACCCCACTGCGAATGGTCACGAGAGGATTGCGTATACAGGTGCGCTGGACTCACCCGAAACGCCGCTGCACCAGATGCCGCCGCATGAGCTGTCGGTCGTAGCAGCGCAGCTCGTCGAAGCTGCGTGCAAAGCTCGCGACGGCGACCGCGAAGCGACAAGAGCGCACATTGCCCACGCAGTCGCACTCCTTCGCGGAGAGCCGAGCCTCGGCCCGAGCGGCATCCATGTCCTATCCCATTTGGAGACTCGGGTCGCACGCGGAGGCCTCCCGGCATGGCAGATGCGCAGGGTCTTTGCGCACGTGGAAGCCAATCTATGCAGAAGGATAGCCATTCGAGAGCTCGCGCGGCTCCTTGACCTCAGCGCAAGCCACTTCTGCCGCGCCTTCAAGTGCACGTTTGGTGTTTCGCCGCGCGACTATGTGCTGCGCAGACGCATCGAAGTAGCCCAGGGACTGATGCTGACGACGTCCGAGTCCCTCAGCTCGATTGCGCTCAGGTGCGGCATGTGCGATCAGGCGCACTTTACGCGCTCTTTCCATCGCATAGTCGGCGAGACGCCTTGCGCGTGGCGCCGCACTCGGCGAGGCTCTCTGGAAATCGACTGACACTAGCTCATCCCAGCTTTACCAGGTTCTGGATCGCGAGGGGACCTCCGAACTGTTGGAGGAGCCCGCCTTCGGAGAGCTTTCCGAGAATGATCGGCGCGAAACCGAATTTTGCCGCCAGGCTTGCGACTTCCGAGTTGGCCTCGACATCATTTCCTGAAATGAAAAGTACCCGGTGTCCTCCACTCTCGGCCGGATCCATGGCCAGAACGGCGGCAGGCAAAGTATTGAACGCCTTCACCAGCCGAGCGCCACGCACTTTCTCCGCAATCACTTCGCTCGAAGGCCGGCCACCGAGGTCGGTGGGTGTAAAAGCGGGAAAGTCGATCGCGTTAGTCGCGTCAATGACAATCTTGCCCGTCCAATCACCTCCGGTACGCGCGATGACTGGAACGGCGGAGAACGGCGCCGCCAAGATCACGATGTCAGCCTTCAGCGCGGCCTCAAGCGTTTGAGGGATGATGTGCTGACCGAGCTCCTTGCCGAGAGGGCCGATGGAGTCAGGGCCGCGGGCGTTGGCGATCGCGACACTGATACCCTTGCGGGTGAATTGTCGAGCAAGCGCCGAGCCGATGTTGCCGGAACCGATGATTGAATAGGTCATGATGAGAATCGCAAGGTAAACTCACGCGTTTGATTGTTGCTCAATGCTGAGACCACTGATTGTGTGCGGGTGATCTCACTTGTATCGGCAGCGGATTGTCATCGCCCCCGTAGAAATCCCGGAGTGTCGGCCGTAAAGGGGCGAAGCCAGTGGATCCCCGGTCGAGCTCACTCGAGCTACTATCTGCGAGAAGCCGGCCCGAGCCGCAGTACTACGACTTGATGAAAGCCAAGATATCGGCGTTGATCGTGTCAGCCTGCGTAGTGAGCATGCCGTGCGGATAGCCTTTGTAGGTCTTCAAGATGCCGTTCTTGAGCAGCTTTGCGCTCAACGGACCTGAGTCGGTGTACGGAACAATCTGGTCGTCATCTCCATGCATGACCAGAGTCGGTATTGATACTTTCTTCAGGTCAGGTGTGAAATCCGTCTGAGAGAATGCGACGACGCCATCGTAGTGCGCCTTCGCGCCCCCCATCATTCCCTGGCGCCACCAGTTCTGGATGATTCCCTCCGAAACCTTTGCACCCGGCCGGTTGAAGCCGTAGAACGGACCCGCCGGCACGTCCCGATAAAACTGGGCTCGGTTATTGGCAACCTGCGCCTGGAATCCGTCGAACACGTCCTTCGGAAGACCACCGGGGTTCGCGGGCGTCTTGATCATGATCGGCGGGACCGCAGAGATAAGGACGGCCTTGGCGGCCCGACTTTCACCATGGCGCGCGAGATAGTGCACAACCTCACCGCCGCCGGTCGAATGGCCGACGTGCACGGCATTCTTGAGGTTCAGATGCTCCGTTAGCACCGCGAGATCGTCCGCATAGTGATCCATGTCGTGACCGGTGGCGGTCTGGGTCGAGCGCCCGTGGCCGCGGCGATCATGGGCGATCACGCGAAAGCCGTGATTCAAAAAGAACATCATCTGTGGATCCCAGTCGTCCGAGGACAGAGGCCAGCCATGCGAGAACACGATGGGCTGCCCGCTGCCCCAATCCTTGTAGAAGATGTCAACGCCATCCTTCGTACTCACCCTACTCATCGAATGCTCTCCTTGAAACTTGCTCTCCTTCATCCTACAGCGCTGACCGCAGGTCGTCCAAGGCATTGGCGCTCCCGGGAACATCCTGACCCCGCATTCTTCCGATGGCGTAAGGAGTAACTGCCCGTCGTTCTGCGCAATGTGCCACTGGCGTCGTAGTGCCGGCGGATTCATCCGAGGCGATATCCCAATCGTCGCTGTCATCCAGGTCCGGCGGAGCCTGAAACGAGCGTCGCGATAACTCGCGCGCGAGATCGGTCAGGACAAGCAGAGTTATAAACGCCGCTCCGACAAGCAGTGCAATCACAATTAGCAAGCGCATGGGTCGCTCCAGAACAGTATATGACCATCACTATTTTGGAACGCATTCCTCAATGACGCTTGAACGGAACTGCGGGGTTGATATGTACAAGACTCGGCACGTGCACGGCTGTACCTTTGGCTGCACAAAATGTCGTGCCACCCACACAAGTCTAGTTGGTGCATCGTTGTGGCGGACGATCATGGCCCGGAATGGGCGCCGACCGTAAGGTTGGGTGAGAGGCCTTCGCCGGTGCAATATTCAAGACTCGGCGGGTCTTCAACGCTACTCCAAAGAGCGATGCGCCGTGCTGCAACGATGGCCCCGCCGTCTCAGGTGATAATTACGGCGCTCGATGAGTATCGAGAGTACTGGGAATCGTCGGTATGGCACGTACGACCCGAGAACCGCTTCGTCGCTGAAAATCGCGCCACTTCGTTGCTGACGGGAGCGGCGGCATTGCTGTCGATCGCGCAATCGTCGCCCTCAAGTGTGGTGACAATTCTTCCGGCGCGATGCTACGTCGCCCAAGAATATATCCTGAGCGCGGCGCTTGAGCGCGCGCTGGCCATCTTGCCAGGTGTTGGAGAGGGCGTCGTCACACTCGGGATGGTGGATATGGACGAAGGCATCGACGAAGACTATATCGCCGTCGTTCGAGCGAGAGTAGGAGCGGGCTTTGCAGTACAGGGATTTGCTCGCCAACCCACATCGTGGGCTGCGCGACTGCTTGTACAGCAAGGTGCCATGATCGCTTCGGGTGTCATGATTGGGTACGCCGGGGCGTTTGCGGCGCATATCTCGAAGCATTGGCCTGGTCTGACCCAGATCCTCGCCAGACTGAGTGCGGCCGCCGCCGCGGCGGGATCGGAATGCGAATTGCCCATGGACCTGCAGAGGGGCGTGCCAAGGGTGACAATGAAGTCCCTACGTTGGAATCCTCCGATGTTTCCGCAGCGTGCCCTGCCCGTCATGGGCTCCGGCTGGAGCGGGCTGAGGACTCAGCGCGCCGTTGAGCGTGTGACCACGTATTCCTCGATTGCCAATGACCCCAACCTCTTGGACTGCTGCGTTCAGAAAACGTAGGCCAGGGTTAGAAAATCCTCGCCCCTGTTCGGTTTCTTGAGTCCCGCGTTGCTGACATGCCTGATCGCGAATTCCACCCGATTACCGTTCGCCTGCCGGGGGAAGCGCCAACCCAACTGTTCAGCGAAGTTCCAGTTTGAGCCATTGAGATCGTCCGTCTTGGTCTTGTAGGCCGCCCCGAATCCGAAGAATAGGTCCATGCGGGAATGGTCAATCAACTTCCAGTGCAGCCGCCAACGCCGGGAAGCCTCGAAGATCCAATTTGGCTCGGCCAGCGCATCGCCCCGCCTCGTTTGCGCCGACAAGAATCGAAAGGCTGCCAACTCGTAGTGATCCTCGCTCGAAGTCCAGGTGGCGACACCGAGGTCTGTCCCTTTCGACCCGTCATACTGGTAGGTCGTTCCTGCTCCCAACGCAAAGCGGCCATCGAAGACGCCAGACCACCACGTCCGGGAGAGTTCTACGCCGACGTCTTGCGCCAGAGCCGACGACGACGCCGCGATTGCCGCCAGCATGAGCGCGGCCCTGAAAATCAACCGGGTTGACGGCATGGGAGTAGTCTAAGAATTGGTGACGCTGCTTCTTGGAGAAACGCGTCGCCGCTTGGATTTGTCTGCGGAAATGACCGCACCTGCGGCTGAGAAGGCTTCGACTGGTCTCGCCGCTGTCAGGCGTTTGCATGGATCGGTCGCGCTACAGGCGATGCGCGTCAGGTTGAGGCAACCAGCGCGCCTATGCTGCTTGGGTCGAGTGCACTCGGCCCGTCTCCCGGAGCATCGATCCGACCACCAGTGCGGCAATCAAGACACCGATCCAGAAGAGACCGGCGTGCCTGAAATGCGAGGCCACATCGACGGTTTGTGCGCCCAGTGTCTTGCCGAAGCGCTCGGCAAATATCGGCCCGATCGCTGCGGTGACGGCGAACGTCAAGAAATTGATCGCACCGGTTGCACTCCCCTTCACCTCGTCGGGATTCACCTCTTTGATGATGGTGTACGGGATCATGGCAGCACCGGAAGCCACACCGAGAATGAACAGCGTAAACCATGTGGGAAGGAGTGCCGGAGCATAGATCAGTTGCACGAAGCCGATCAGCATGAACGCCGCACCGCTTAGATAGACGGGCTTGCGCCGACCGAGCCGGTCTGCAAGCCAGCCGAGCAACGGGCA
>Ga0210391_10000193_pt1 | contig 72370 bp, 63 predicted proteins | sample IncBWC12OmetaG_FD_160573 | JGI IMG/M metagenome (GOLD analysis project Ga0210391, IMG submission 160573) | Forest soil microbial communities from Barre Woods Harvard Forest LTER site, Petersham, Massachusetts, United States - Inc-BW-C-12-O ...
TCCTACCGTTCCGGACTCCCAGTCACCTCCCGATCCAGCGGTGAATCCAACCCAGGCGTCGTTGCCGTTGAGCGCCAGCAGCCTGCTCAGGTTCAACATCCTCGTTAGCACGACCGTTTTGTCAACGACCACGGTAAAGGGACCCGCTCCCGACGCATCCGGAATGTAGCTAACCATTACCTGATGGGTCAGGCCATCGGCCAGCGTGACCGGCAGATCCGGCTGAAGGCCCAGATCGCAGCTCGAAGCATGGTCGTAGGTATTCGGCAGCGTTCCGCAGCTCTGGATACCGATGTGGTTGTTGTTCGGGTCGGAGATTTGCGGGTTGTAGAAGGTGTCGAACTCGACTGCAATGCTGTCGGGAATGCCGTAGTAGCCGGGTTGCCCGGTTTGCGTCCCCAGCGCATTCAAACTGCTGTTCTGGATTATGAACGACATGCCGTCGGCAGTCGTAGACGATGTGGCAGAAGGTACGATCTGCAAAGTGAATACGCTCTTGAATCCTTGCCCCACGTTGACCCGATTGTTGTAAAACACCGAACCTACTTGGTTGAATAACGGCGGGCCCACTAACAAACTAAGACCCGCTTGCTCTGCGTTTCCGTTGAGAGTAAGCCCCGTCAGGTCGCTGAAGTTAGCGTACGCAAAAATGGTGGTCAGGCTCTTGTCGTTGGGTGCAAAATTGTCGGCTGCATTTTTTCCGGTACGGGACGCGCGTCCTGTTTGCGCAGCCCCACAAATCAGAGCGCTGCATGCGAATGCCACCGTCAAAGAGCATAAAAGGGGTCTTGCGGAAAACACCTTCCAACTGCGGTTCGCCATAAATTTTCCTTGATTGTGCGAGGGCAAGCGGCGTGGGAGACAGAGAGGTTGAAACTGTTTGTCCCTTTTCATAGATCCTCCATACTTCATTATTTGTGTGGGAAGAGTCGAACGGGCCCGTGGCTGGCGCTTGAGACGAGGGAGAAAAACAGCGACAACCAAATAACTGCGCAGCATTCTCCTACCTGAACCACTGGCAGTCAACACATATTCGGCTGTGGCCGAAAAATGTTCGGATTTAGGCAGGGTGGGCCAGGTCCAGCTTTGTTCTTGTATTCGCCATCACGCATCAACCTCCCCATCTCCCCCCTGTTGGGAAGCTGGGCGCCGCGGACCTCGCCCTCGGTGTCCGCAAAGCAAATACGAGCGCCCAGTCGCCACGCTTGGCCTCGCTCGTCCCCGGCATACGTCATCGCCACTACCCGTCTACCACCTCAATTCCGCCATCGAATTCACCCCACAGCACTTAAGCCAAAAACCGTTGCCGCGCCACGACCCCTCTGCTAGGCTTTTCGGAGGTTATGTTCCCGGCAAATCTCCTTGATTGCCCCAAAACCGCATAGTATGATTTTGAATCACAGTTTCAGGCAATCATCGCGACCGCGTCCCGTATCCCCACCGTCGCAGGTAAAGATTAAAGACCAAAAATAAAGATCAAGCCCAAAGCAGTTCCTAAGGAGAGCAAATCTTGGCAGCAAAAAACCGCATTCTATTCACCTCCGAGTCCGTCACCGAAGGCCATCCCGATAAGATCGCCGACCAGATTTCCGATGCCATTCTCGACGCCTGCCTCGCCGAAGACCCCCACAGCCGTGTAGCCTGCGAAACCCTAACCGCCACCGGCCTGGTAGTTATCGCCGGAGAAATCACCACCAAAGCTTATGTCGACTTCCAGCAGGTCGTCCGCGGCACCGTGCAATCGATCGGCTACGACAACGCCCTCCACGGCTTCGACTGCAACACCTGCGCCGTAATCTCCAGCATCAACAAGCAGTCCGGCGACATCGCCATGGGCGTAGACACCGGCGGCGCCGGCGACCAAGGAATGATGTTTGGGTATGCTTGTGATGAGAATGAGGAGTTGATGCCTACTCCTATTTCGCTGGCGCACAAGCTCACGATGCGGCTCTCGCAGGTGAGAAAGAACGGGACGCTGCCCTACCTTCGTCCGGATGGGAAGTCTCAGGTTACGGTTGAGTATGATGCGAAGGGCAAGGTGCTGCGGGTGGATGCTGTCGTCATTTCTACGCAGCATGCCGAGACGGTCAGCAATGAGGAGTTGCGGGCGGGGATTTTGAAGCATGTGATTCAGGCAGTGATTCCGGCTCATTTGCTGGATGAGGATACGCATTATCACATCAATCCAACGGGACGGTTTGTGATTGGCGGGCCCATGGGCGATACCGGGCTTACCGGGCGCAAGATTATTGTCGACACATATGGCGGTATGGGTCGGCATGGCGGGGGAGCTTTTAGCGGCAAGGACCCGACGAAGGTCGATCGCTCGGCGGCTTATATGGCTCGCTATATCGCTAAGAATATTGTGGCAGCCAAGCTGGCGGAGCGCTGCGAAGTGCAGCTGGCATATGCCATTGGCGTGGCCGATCCAGTGAGCGTTCGCGTGGATACTTTTGGGACGGAGAAAGTCGATCCCACCATCATTCCGGATTTGATTCGGAAGAACTTCAAGCTGACGCCGCGGGGAATTATCGATTCGCTGAATTTGCGGCGGCCGATTTATAAGAAGACGGCGGCTTACGGGCATTTTGGACGCAACGATCCGGACTTCACCTGGGAAGCGACTGATAAGGCTGCGGCTCTGGCCAGCGCTGCGGGAGTGGGCGTGCCGGCGATGGCGCGGAAATAAGGTCAAAGTCTTTAGCACGGATTTCACGGAGTTTCACCGGGCAAAACTTTAAGATGGCAGAAATGGGGCGGCTTTTTAGCTGCCCCAATTGCTTTTGGGAATCGCCTACGTCTTTTGGGTGAAAATTCTGTTCAGCGCGGTGTGAATTCTTCCCGATTTTCGGCGCAGGCTTCGAGGCTGTCGACGGTTGTTGGGCGTTCTCCGCTTAGCAGATGCCAGGCTTCTTCGTACTCGCCGTATTTTGAGACCTCGAGTTCGGGGTGGAGTCCCACGCTCCACATGCCGCGGACTTTTTTCTCCGGGAGGATGTACCAGATGTCTTCGGGGATGATGTAGGCGGCGACGAAGTCGAAGGAGTTCTTTTTGTAGGGCCCGCGGCTGTCTTTCAGAGTGCAGGAATATCCGTTGCCTTCAGGGAAAATGGTGGACTTGACCTGGACGCGGACGATTCTGGAGCCCTGATCGACGATGAAGTCGTAGCCTGAAGACTCTCCCCAGGGGCGGGCGAGAGAGAGGCGGCGTTCGATGGCGCGGGTGGCGAAGACCAACTCGGCCCACTCGCCGCGCTTCTTGCCGTTCTTGATCTTCATTCCTCCCAACGGATCTCGCTTGGTTTTTGCTTGTGTGAGATCGTTTTTGATGCTGCCATTCTTTGAGCAATTTTTCAGGGTACGATTTTCCTTCATTTCACCTGCCTCATTTCCGGTTGCCGTGGGTGACAAAAAGGCGCGGCCATCGGAGGGCCGCGCACTTTTTGGAACCTATTTGAGTTTTGCACGGTGTAGCCGGGGCGTAAAGTCTACTTTAGGAGCGTCCACTAAAGTAGACATACAGAGGGCGGTTCGGGACGGCGTGGTGGTTGGAGGCAGTCCGCGATGAACAAAACTCCGCCTGGGCCGAGCTTGGATGGGGCGGTCTCTGGGTTTGTAAGATGCCGGGCACAATTGCTTTTCCCCGAACGAGGATACCCAGGGATTGAGGCCCAGCACGGTGAAGGCAGCATCGCAGCCCACCCGCCGAAACGCGCGGCGGGTGGGGCATCCTCAGCTTTCGAATTGTGCCTGCAAGGGTGGGCCAGCTGGCCAGAACACGGGTCGGTTGAAAATTCTTTCACACTGGTGTGCGGCGGATATGCGGAGTATGATGGGCCAGTTTTTTGAACTTGAGGAGGAGGGTACGATGAAGGCCTTTGCGCGCAGAGGAACATTTCTGTTGCTTCCTATTGTCCTCGCGTTCTGCCTTCCGCCAGCCGCCCTGTGCGAGACGCCAGAAAAGCTGACGCCCTCAGGCGCTCCCCCGAACGAGAGTTTTGGGTATTCCGTTGCTGTCAGCGGTGAAACCCTCGTCGTAGGGGCTCCGGCGATCAGCGGAGGGGTGGGAAATGCGGCCTACGTGTTCACTCGCAGGCAGGGCGGCTGGGTGCAGGTCGCTGAGTTGACGCAATCCGATGCCGAAACGAGTGACCTATTCGGTCTCTCTGTTGCAATTGATGGAGAGGCCATAGTCGTTGGCGCTCGCGAACATACGGGCGAGGTTTACCAGCAAGGCGCGGCATACGTCTTTGTCAAACCCGCGACCGGCTGGACTAATATGACAGAAACCGCCGAGCTGACCGCCTCTGATGCCCAGCCGATCGCCTACCTCGGCAACTCTGTGGCTATATCTGGCAGGACCATTGTGGCCGGCGCCCCGCTCGCCACAGGGGCAAGCGAGGGAGCTGCATATATTTTTGTTGAGCCAGCGACTGGCTGGGCCACTACCTCTCAGTTCACTGCTAAGTTAGTTTCCTTGGACGGTGGGGAGTTTGGCTGGTCCGTCGCGCTGGAGGACGACACTCTCGCAATCGGCGCCCAGCAGGGAAATTCCGCATATGTGTTCGTCAAGCCCCCGAGTGGATGGTCGCACAGCACGCAGACTGCACAGTTGACGTCTACCTCTTCTTCTCTTCTTGGATCGTCAATAGCGATAAGCGGGAACACGATTTGCGTTGGCGCGATTGGCTCCAACTCGGACTTCGGTGCCGCCTATGTGTACGTGGAGCCCCAGCAAGGCTGGATGAACATGACCCAGACGGCCGAACTGACACCCTCCGACGGCGTTCTGCTCGAGTGGTTCGGAATCTCGGTTTCCGCGTTCGATTCCAAGATCGCTGTAGGTGCTACATATGCAGGAGGTGCTCCCGGCGCGGCGTATGTTTTCGTGCAGCCCGAAAACGGTTGGCAGAACGCAACGCAAAACGCGAAGCTCACCGAAGCAGGCGCCGCCCAAGCCGATGGCTTTGGGCAATCTGTTTTTTGGGGAAGCCAGGGACTGTTTGTCGGGGCGCCATCGGACGATGTGGCAGTCTATGTATACTAGCCACGTATAAGGTAACTTCCTCGTCCCGTGGGCCGGCTGGCCCACTCTTAGGGGCGCGGTTCTAACTGAGGACGCCCTACCCGCCGCGCTTTTCGGGGGGGCCTCGCTGCTGCTTCAAGCGACGGGCCGTACTCGCATCTCGACATACAACTTTTCGTTCACCAGCACGGTGCCCTTCTCTCCCGTTAAAATAGTCGCGAGCGCTGCTCCAGTTCCATTGGTGCGGTTCCAGCACCAACTTCCTCCGCACCGGATTCTGATGAATGTACCGTCTGTCCCGCATTTCGGCCCTGGCAACGAGCCGAAAGTCCCACTCCCCTAAGAGTATTTTGGGGGGTTCGATCTCCGACCGGAATCGTGTATTCTAGCAGGGCACTTGTATCCGACTAATCTTCGCAAACAACAGAAAATTCTAAGCTTGAAGGGCGCCGGAGGAGGCGTATGTCGACAGCAGCAGTCAATTGCGATGTAAAGAATATGGAACTGGCCGAACTGGGCAAGAAGCGCATCGAGTGGGCGAACCAGTCGATGAAGGTGCTCCAGATTATTCGGAAAGAGTTTATTAAGAATCAGCCGTTGAAGGGCATTCGAATTTCGGCCTGCCTGCACGTCACGGCCGAGACGGCGAATCTGGCGATTTGCCTGCGCGACGGCGGCGCGGATGTGGTGTTATGCGCGTCGAATCCGCTCTCGACGCAGGACGATGTTTCGGCCAGCCTGGTGCGCGATCAGGGGATTAGCGTTTTCGCGATCAAGGGCGAAGACAACGACACTTATTACCAGCACATTATGGCGGCGATCGATCACAAGCCGCACGTGACGATGGATGATGGCGCGGACCTCGTGACCATCCTGCACACCAAGCGCACGGACGCTCTCGAAGGCGTGATTGGCGGAACGGAAGAGACGACCACGGGCGTGATCCGGCTGCGCGCGATGGCAAAGGAAGGCGTGCTGAAGTTTCCCATCATCGCCGTGAATGACGCCGATACCAAGCATCTTTTTGACAATCGCTACGGCACTGGACAGTCGACGATTGACGGCATTATCCGGGCGACGAATTTCCTGCTCGCCGGATCGAAGTTTGTGGTGGCTGGTTACGGCTGGTGCGGCCGCGGACTGGCTAGCCGGGCGCGCGGGGCTGGGGCGGAAGTGATCGTGACAGAAATCGATCCGACGAAGGCGCTGGAGGCGGTGATGGATGGCTTCCGCGTGATGTCGATGCAGGAGGCGGCGAAGATTGGCGACGTTTTCTGCACGGTTACAGGCAACAAGAGCGTGCTTACGAAAGAGCATTTTGACCTGATGAAAGATGGGGCAATCATTTCGAACTCCGGGCACTTCAATGTGGAGATCGATATTCCGGCGCTGGAAAAAATGGCTTCGTCGAAGCGGACTACGCGAACTTTCGTCGACGAATATTCAATGAAGGATGGGCGCAAGATCAACCTGCTGGGCGAAGGCCGGCTGATTAATCTGGCGTCGGCGGAGGGGCATCCCGCGTCGGTGATGGACATGAGCTTTGCCGACCAGGCGCTCTCGGTGGAGTTCATGGTGAAGAACTTCAAAACGCTGGAGAAGCGCGTGTATAAAGTTCCTGACGAACTCGATAAGCGCGTGGCCAAGTTGAAGCTGGAGTCGATGGGGATCAAGATCGACCGGCTCACACCCGAGCAGGAGGAGTATTTGGCTGGGTGGAGCGAGGGTACGTAGGTAAGGGGTCACCTTTTTAGTGAGGCAGGGCGGCGAAAGCCGCCCTGCTTTCGTTTACAAGGTGCTTGAAGCAATGTTTCGGGGAATCTCAAATTATTCGCGCCCAGGGACGGCTCAAGCGCGGTGCCTCTGGCGCGCGGGGAACAATCTGAAAGTCTCCGAGCGTTTCAGGGCGCCCGGAGACCCGCGGGGGAGGGTCCGCGTATCCGGAGAATCATTTCCTCCGGAATCTGCAAAGACGGGAAGCTAGTAGCGGCCTTGCCGGACCCAGAGGCGCACGCGCTCTTCGACGGAGAAGCGCTCGATGGGATCGGCGGCGAACTTCGATTCCAGAGAAAAGGTGTGCGCTTCAAGCGGCACGGAGAAATGCAGCCGGGTTTTGAGGAAGCTGCGGACGAAAAGTTCGGTATAACGCTCGAGCCCCATGACTTCGAACTGGACAGCGTGCACGAGGCCGTGAAATAGAGCGCGGCCGGTGAGTTTTTCGTTGAAGACTACGACGTCGAGAAAAGTTAACGAGTGCATGTGGGTCCACTCGGGCAGATTGACGAAGCCCAGAGCGCGTGCTTCGTCGTAGAAGGGCGGATTGGGAACACGCTCACCGTCAAGTTCGACGATGCGCACACGATCGAGCAGAGCAGAGGAAAAATACGGCCACATCGCCGCTTTTTGGCGGCCCGCGAGAGGTACCGCGGAGCGGATGAAATGTTCGCGCCGCTCGCGCAGGTAGGAGGAAATCCGTTCCACGGCTTCCGCAATTTGACTCTCGGAAAGGCCGGAAGATTCGGCCGCAGCCTCGGTTTGCGGAAGTTTCTTTTCGAGGGACGAGTAATATTCGTTCAGCGAAGCGGCGGCCTGGAGGGATTTGCGCAGTATATCGCGGCGGCCGAAGCGCGCGAGATCTTCGCTGGAAAACCGCAGGCGCAACTGATGGGTGGCGCAGGAGGCGCTGAGCAGCTCGAGTTGGGCATGCTGCAACTCCGAATTCATTTGGGCGATCGCAACCCGATCGTCCGGCTTATCCCACGAAAACATCGACTTCACTCCTAAGATTGGCATTCCCCGGGTCGGCTTCTATTACGTAGACAGCGTTATGTGTACGACGTTAACATAATAACAGAATTGCGCCCGGGGGCAAGCATTTTCTGTACACGGATACGTTTACTGTGTATACATAACAATTGAGGATTGCTTTCCGGAGGAAAAGGTGCCGCGCCGAGCCGACCCCGATTTGGAAGAGAAAATCCTGAATGCCGCGCAGAAATTATGGAAGAAGGGCGGAGAGCAGGCGCTCACGATGCGCGCCGTCGCCCGGGCGGCGGGAACAAATACGCCGGCGGTTTACCGGCGGTTCCGCGATCGGGATGACATTTTGCGGGGATTGCTGTTGCGCGTACGGCTTGAGATTGCCGCCGAACTGGAGCAAGCGGCATCCCCGGAAGAGGCTTGCGACCGGTATCTCGATTACGCCCTGCGACATCCCTGGGAGTACGAATTGTTCTACCAGCGCGATTATGAATTGCATTATTCGCCGCGTTCCCGTGGCCGGGCGCGGTCTGCCGGCCGGCCGGCACGGGATGCGATGAGGCGAAAGCTGCGAGAAAGGTTCAGCGATCCGGGGGACAATATCGAACCATTGCTGGCGGCATTGTGGATGCTGGCTCATGGAACAGCGATGTTGCTGATTGCCAAGTCGATTCTTCCCGAGGAGGCGTCGCAAGCGCGGGATGTGTTTACGGCGACGGTGAGAGCCATGCTGGACGGCCGGGACTTCCTTCGGAAAATCCAGTGACTTTTCCCCGGCGCATTCCGGGCAGGCTCAGGGCACACTCTAGTCTCAAATTACGCGACTGGGATGAGCACCATCGTCTTCTTTGCCGTTCGAGACGTACCTGCGATTACTTCGAAGTGCCGGCGGGCTTCGCCGCTTCTTTCGCTTCTGGCTTGTAGGGATTTGGATTGGCCGGCGCTTTTGGATCGACGTTGAAATCCCACACGTAGAGATTCATGCCTTCGTTGCCTTTGGTTTCTGTTACGGCGTATTCGCCGGGGGCAAGATCGGCGATTGGGGTGATTTTGAGCCAGCCGCCTTTGATGCGGTCGACGGTGGTCTTCATTACGGTTTCGTCTTGCGTCACTTTGCCGGCCACGTTGCGCTTCATATCTCCAACGATGCGTTTGCCGTTTTTTGCTTTGAGCTGCACGATGCGAAAGCGGTCGAAGGGAACAGCGGCCTGCTCGGGCTGCTGGGGTTGCTCGGCGCGGGGAGCGTCGAGACTGGGCTTCTGCATTTTGGCGGATGCGGTTTCGCCGGGCGGTGCCTCGGGGGATTCATCGGCGACGTTGAGATAGATCGAAGGCACGGCGACATGCGCGTGAATGGCGGCGTGTTCGCCTTCGAGTTCGACGGTTTGCTTTGCGCCGGCGGCGGGGCCGAGCGCCTGGCGGAGAATATTGGCGCGGGAGTTCTGATTGACGTCGCCTTCGGTCTGCTGAAGTTCGACGATCTGCGGCTGGCCTTGAAAATTATCGAGCAGGTAGACGCCCGAATCGTCGGGAAGGCGCAGTCCGGGAGCGACTTCGGGAAGGTGATCGAGTTCGGCTTCGCGGTCGGCTTCGGTTTCTTTGTCGATGGCGGCGGCTTCGGGAATGGCCGAAGTGGAGCGACCTTTCGCGAATTTTTCGGTGGCCGGCCAGTCTACGAGAGCGGAGGGAATTTCTTCCCACTCGTCGCGCTCGGCGCTCATGAAGCGAACGCGGTCGCCGTGGACTTCATATTTCGTGACCAGCTGGTAGTTGCCGTCTTTGAGGATCAGGCGCTTCGAAAGATCCTGCGCTGGTGAATTCGGGATGAGGATTAGCGAGACCGCCGGCAGGAGCAGGCGCAGCAGGAGACGGCGTGGAAACGGGCTTGGACGGGACATATTGAAATCGGCTGTTTCGGGACTATCGCTTCTCTAATAGCCGTTCTTCTGATTATCGTTCCTCTGATTATCGTTCTTCCGATTATCGTGTTTTGACTATCTTTTCCTTCGATTATCTTACTGCGGAAGTGGAATCGCCAGCCTCGATCAAACCTTTTTCTATTACGTGAACGACGGCAGCAATAAGGAAGGATCGTCCGAGTGAAACGTTTATCCGGCCCGGCTCACTATTCGAGGAAGGAGATTCTCCATGGCACGTTCCGCGAAGACCGTATCGATTCGCCATCTGCATGCCGCTGTAAAGACTGCGCTGGAAGCTGCGAAGAAGAAACATCCCGCGGTGCGGATTGAGTCGCTTGACGACTCTGGCGGGGTGGTTACTTTGCCGATTTATTTCCGCTATCCGTGGATTTGCGGACTGCCGCCGGCTCCCTGGCCGGAGGCTGAGTTGGGGAACCTCGCGGAGTTCAATCAGACATTTGTGAATGGCCTGGCGAGCGATCGGCAGATCGCGGCGCTGGGAGTGGATGGGAAGTTTGAGCCTGCAATTCAGTTTGCGGGCGGCAAGGTTGCCGTGGGATTTGTACCCGGCGATGCTTTGATCACGGAATGACGAATTGGCACTGCACAGTGTCATGGCTGTGTGGGATCTGGAATGCTGGATTGTCGAAGGGAGAAGGAAAATGCTGAAGGCAGCCGCTGCCGGCACGCGCGATACGTTGCTTTGTCCAAGCTCACAGCCGGAGGTGAAGGGGGCGCGCGTGCTCGGAGTGGTTCAGCAAAGCGAGAACGGGGCCGCGGTCAGTTATCTTGAGCAGTTGATTCCGGTGACGACCGAGGTGATGCGGTGGGCGGCTCCGTTTTCTCCCACGGAGGTGTTTCGGCTGGCGGCGCCGTGCCAGACGAACCGGTGTCCGCACTTCGATGGCAGGAACTGCGGGCTAGCGACGCGGATCGTGAAGATATTGCCGGCAGTGGTCGAGCAGCTTCCGCATTGCCCGATTCGCGGAGAGTGCAGGTGGTTCCGGCAGGAGGGCGGAGCGGCTTGCCGAAGGTGCCCGCAGATTTCTACGGTGAATTACGGTGCTTCGGAGACGATGCGCAACGTTATACAGCTGGCGCCGGGCGGGGAACCGCGGGACGGCGTTCCAGGAGAAACGCTCGCACCTGCGCAAGTATGAGCCGGAATCGCTTTACGTTGAGTTTTGCGAAGGCTGTTTAGATTCGTGCCTCCGCTTGTAGTATCCTGCCTTTGTCGATATTCTTTGTTTCTTGCACGCGAACAAGCCACTTCTCGCACTTGAAATGAAACCCAAACTCATCTTTTTCTTCAGTCTTACAGTGCTGGCATTGCCGGTTGCGATCCTGTTGGCGCAGAGTTCTGCGATGGCTCAGCCGCCACAAAATTCAACACAAGGAACAACGGTGGCTTCCGCGGCGGCGCCTTCGCAGGGCGCGGTTTCTTATGCGTCGGTGACGCAGCTCAACGGATTATTGGCGCAGCTTGAGGCGCAGTCGAAGGCGGCGCAGGAAGACCTTACGAAGTTGCGGATCGAGCGTTGGAAGACCGACGGCTCAACCAAGAAGCAGTCGCTGGCGGACGTGGATTCGATTGAACGCAATCTGCAGAGTGCGCTGCCGGAGATGATTCAGAACCTGCGCCGGGCGCCGGAGGATTTGCCGGCCACTTTCAAGCTTTACCGGAATCTGGATGCGCTGTATTCGGTGATGGGCGGCGTGGTGGAATCGACTGGAGCGTTCGGTTCGAAGGATGATTTTCAGACGGTCTCGAACGATCTGAGTGGCTTTGAAAGCGCGCGGAAGCAGTTGGCCGAGCGGCTGGAGAATCTGGCTGCTTCGAAGGAGCAGGAGATTGTGCGTCTGCGAACGGATCTAAAGACAGCGCAGGCGGCGGTTCCGGCGGAGCCTCCGAAGAAGATTGTTGTGGACGATACTCAGCCGGAGAAGAAGCCGGTTGCAAAAAAGAAGGCTCCGGCGAAGAAGCCGGCTGCCCCTACTACTCCGAGCACTACGCAGACTGCGCCGGCGCAGCCGAAGCCGCAGTAGGCTTCGGCATCCAGTTTTTAGCTTCCGGAATTGGGCCTCGCCGACCAGCGGACGGCGTTTTCGGAATCTGTTACCCTTCCTACCGCATCCATGCAAGCTAACGAACTGGCATGAGTTCTCACGTCTCCATTCCTTCGATTGTTTTGGGCTGCGTCATTATTGGCGCGGTGCTGCTGGATGCATTTGAGACGGTGGTGCTGCCGAGGCGGGTGACGCGGCACTTCAGGCTGACGGCGTGGTTTTACCGGCAGACGTGGGTTCCGTGGAAGCGAATTGCGGCGCACATACGCAAGCCGTCGCGGCAGCAAAGTTTTCTGGGATACTTCGGGCCGCTTTCGCTCATCCTGCTGATGGGCTTCTGGGCGGCGGGACTGATCTTTGGCTTCGCGCTGCTGCAACATGGAGTGGGCGGTCACGAGCAGCTGGGAAACGAGCCGCTGACGTATGGACGGATCCTTTACCACAGCGGCGAGACCTTTTTCACGCTAGGCTATGGCGATATTGTGCCGACCTCGTCGTGGGCCCGGGCATTATCGGTTCTTGAGGCAGGGATGGGATTTGCCTTTCTCGGGGTAGTGATCGGCTATTTGCCGGTGATATACGGAGCCTTTTCGCGGCGGGAGATTCAGATATCGATGCTGGATGCGCGTGCGGGTTCGCCGCCGACGGCGGTGGAGTTGCTTGTGCGGCTGGCGGGAGAGACGGAGACCCCAGGGGTTGAACAAACTGTGCTGGACGAAGTGCTGCGTGACTGGGAGCGTTGGGCGGCGGAGTTGCTGGAGAGCCAGCTTTCGTATCCGGTGCTGAGTTTCTTTCGCTCGCAGCATAGCAACCAGTCGTGGCAAGGCGCGCTGATGACGATGCTGGATGTGACGTCGCTGGTGATTGTGGGGATTGAGGGGATTCATCCCGGGCAGGCGCGATTGACGTTCGCGATGGCGCGCCACGCGGCTGTGGATTTGGCGCAGGTGGTGTATGCGACCTACGATCCGCTCTGGCCAGATCGCTTGCCGGATGAGGATTTTAAAGCGTTGCGCCAGTCTTTGGCGGATGCGGGATTGCGTTTGCGGGATACGGAAGAGGCACGGCAAAAGCTGATCAAGCTGCGATCGATGTATGAGCCTTATTTGCATGCGACGGCGGTTCGGTTGATGGTGTCGCTGCCTCCGTGGAGAAATCTGGTGAAGACGCGGGACAACTGGCAGGCCGGGCCGTGGGACCGGATAATCCAAGCGAAGGGATTGGCGATTCTTGGGCAGAAGCCGGGGCAGGCAACGATTCGCCTGGAAGATCATTTCTGATCGGGGTTGAGTGGCGTGGCGGGCGTGGAGTTGAGGTGCTGTTGTGGCGCTCTGCGGGATTTCCCGGATCGACGACTTGATGGCGGGAGTTGCTGCGGCGGCAGGCATTGGCGCCGGTGATCCTGACAGGGAAGCGGTGCAGGTCGTTCAAAGTCTGCTTACTGGGCAAGGCGAGAAGGGACTGCCAAGTCTGCTTTCCGCCGATTACGGTTTGTTCGGCGGGGTGACGGCTGCGGGAGTCAACAGCTTTCGGGCGCGCGTGGGGCTGCCGGCAGGAAGTCAGATCGATTCGAAGGTATTTCAGAGCCTGGTGAAAACGCCCGCGCCGGCGGCGATTATTTCGCGTGGCTATCTCACCCTTGCACTCGATTTCGAATACGACGGGTTGGCGAAGATTCTTAGCGTCGTGGCTCAGATGGAGGGGGCGGGGAAGTTCGGGGCTTTGAATCTAAATACCGACAAAGCCGGGTTGTCATTTGGGCTGATTCAGTGGGCTCAGAAGCCGGGACGTCTCGCGGAAATTCTGAATGCTTTCTTCGCCGCGAGCGCGGCGGACTTTGTTCGAATCCTGGGCGGCGGCGATGCGAATCTGGCAGCGGGGCTCATCGCGCATACGAAGCGGATGGATGGCGGCGTGGATCACGCCACGGGGCGCACGATGAATTCGGATTTTGATCTGGCGAATGAGCCGTGGGTAGGGCGTTTCCGTGCGGCGGCGCTGTGGATTCCGTTTCAAAAGGTACAGGTGCAGACGGCGTTGAGCGACTTCCGATCTTCGCTGGCGATGATCCGGCGGTATGCGCCGCAGTTGAATTCGGAGCGGGCGGTGGGGTTCATGCTCGATCTGACGAACCAGTGCGGGAGTTCCGGGGCGCGGGCGATTTATCGATCGGTGTGGAAGGATGGCATGTCTATCGGAGATTTGTTGCGCGGCATGGCGAATGAATCGGTCGAGCGAGTCGCGGATGCCTGGAAGGCTGGAACTTTGGCTCGTCGGGAACACTTTCTTATTACCGCTTTTCTTTCGGACGATCTTTTCACGGATGGCCCTGGTACAGCGGCCTAAGAAGTAATCACGGAGGGACACGGAGGAACACTGGGTACGGGCTGCTCGCCATTGGGCGGCTTCATCGCACCGTCCAGATCCCTTGGTTCACTCGCATTTCCGTCGTTGGGCCCGTGCTAACATCCTCTGTTCGCAGGTTCATTCGAATGAAAAATATTGGCGAAAACGTGGTGCGCATTGAGGCGGAGGCATTGCGGGCGCTGGCTGACCGTATTGCCGGCCCTATGGGCGCCGCGTTTGTGCGGGCTGTCGAGTTGATGTTTGGGTGTGCGGGGCGCGTTGTGGTCACTGGAATGGGCAAGAGCGGGTTGATTGCTCGCAAGATTGCGGCGACGCTGAGTTCGACGGGAACACCGGCTCTATATTTGCATCCGGTAGAGGCGCTGCACGGCGATTTGGGAATGATTGTACGCGGCGATGTGCTGATGGCTTTATCGGCCTCAGGGGAAACTGAGGAAATTCTGGCCTTGCTGGCAACGATCAAACGGCTGCGCGTGCCTTTGATTGCGATGACCGGGGACGGGATTTATGGGACACCCATCTCGTCGCGCAAACGGCGCGCGAGGAATGGCACACACGGCAGATATTCCCACCCTTCGAAAACCGCTAAGAGTGGGGCAGCCATTTCTACATTAGCCACCGCGGCGGATGTGGCGCTTGATTGTTCGGTTGACAAGGAGGCTTGCTCTTTAGGATTGGCGCCGACGGCTTCGACTACTACCATGCTGGCGCTAGGCGATGCTCTGGCGGTCGCGCTCAGCGAGAGGCGCGGATTCAAGGAAGAGGATTTTGCGAATTTGCATCCGGGAGGAAAGTTGGGGAAGCGGCTGGCGCGGGTGGAGTCGCTGATGCATTCCGGTGGAGCGCTGCCGTGTGTGGCTCTGGGAACGAAGATGCCGGATGTGATTTATGAAATGTCACGGAAGAAGCTGGGAGTGACCGCGGTGATGAAAGGCAAAAAATTAGCCGGGGTGATCAGCGATGGAGACTTGCGGCGGTTGCTTGAAAAGCGCGGCAAAGACGTGCTCGATTTAACGGCGGCGGAGGCGATGACGCGGAATCCAAAGACGATCGCTCCTGGAGAGTTCGCGGCGTCCGCGCTGGCTTTGATGGAAGAGAAGAAGATTACTTCTCTGATGGTGGTCGACGGATCGGGCAAGCTGGTGGGAATTGTGCATCTGCATGATTTGTGGGGAACGGAACTGGTATAGACATTGAGTGATTGCGCGGTCGGGTCATTGAGCGATCGAAGATCGATCATTTGAGACATGGGCGCGGGTTGCGGGGTGACGGTGTCAGCGCTTTTTGATTGGCGGAGTTTGCGCCAGCATCGATCTGCGGACCGGCACGATCGCTCCTTTGGCGGGATCGGCGGCGGCGTGGGCACGGGTCAGCACTTCTTCCTGAATGTATTGCACGAACTCCTGAATCTGGCGCTGCATTTCTTCCATGCGCTCGCGCATTTGCAGGATGATGGCCATACCGCTGATGTTCACGCCGAGGTCGCGGGCGAGCGAGAGAATGAATTCCAATCTTTGAAGGTCTTCATCGGTATAGAGGCGCGTGTTGCCTTCGGTGCGTGAGGGCTTGAGCAGGCCTTCGCGTTCGTACAGCCGCAGCGTTTGTGGGTGAATCCCATACATTTCTGCGACGGATGAAATCATGTACGCGCCCTTCGATTTGCGTTTGGTCACGGGTCTCCTCGCGTCGATTCTAGAGCAGGATGAGTTTTCTTCCTAGTTGCGCGGCGAATCCCGCCAAACCCCGGCCTCGAGACGGCATCCAAAAGCCCGGAGGTAATTTATGAATGAAAATAATCCTATGAGTGTGATTGAAGACCTTATTGAGACTTGCAAAGACGGGCAGAAGGGCTATCAGGATGCGGCATCTCACGTTAAGCGGAGCGACCTGAAGACTTTCTTTGACGAGCAGAGCCTGGAGCGCGCCAGGTTTGCCGGGGAGCTGCAGGAAGAACGAATCCGGCTGGGCAAGTCGGACAAGAAGGATTCGGGATCGGTTTCCGCGGCGCTGCACCGCGCCTGGATCGATACCAAGGTCAGCATGGGCGCAGGCGATAAGGCGATTCTGGAATCGGTGGAGGCGGGCGAGGATCGCGCAAAAGAGGCCTACCAGAAGGCGATGACCTCCGATTTGCCGGAAAGTATTGCACAGGTGGTTCGCCGGCAGGCGGCCAGCGTGCAGGCTGCTCATGACAAGGTTAAGAACTTACGCGATGAGGCTAGGGCGGCAGCGTAGTTTGAATGCAAAGTCATTAATGCGAGGAGGGCCGGGTTTTTCCCGGTCCTCTTTTTCTTGCTGGCTTCTTTTGCCGGATGCGGTTGCTTTGAGTTTCAAAACAGTATTCAGTCGCGAACAACGCCCGTCTGAGAATGCTCAGTCTTTGAGCAACGTGGAGGCAGACCGATCACTCCCGTGAATGTTACAATCGCTGATTGCTCTTCAGATTATTTTTCCATCAGGGCGCGTAGCTCAATTGGCAGAGCAACTGACTCTTAATCAGTAGGTTGTAGGTTCGATTCCTACCGCGCTCACCACTCTTTTCAAGAACTTGCCATCCATTCGTTCTGTTTACTTACTTGCAACTGTGGCTGTTTTTGTGGCTGTGCAACTGATTTTTGCATCACGTACTTCTGCTGATTCAGCCGATCGATGACGATTTTGATCTGAGCCGTTTCCGGATGCAGATAACCCATCGTCGTCGTGAGACTCTCATGCCCCATGACTTCCTTCACCAGTCCCGGATTTTTCGTCTCTGCCATCGCGACGGTACCGAACGTGTGCCGTGCGCAATACAGTTTCAGAGCATCCGGAATTTCGAGCTTGCGAGCCAAATTTCTGAACGCGTGCTCGAGTCCGCTCAGCCCGATGTGGCCTGCGCGAGACCTCTTCGAAGGAAACACCCAACCTTCTCGTGGGTCCGACTGCTCAAGCTGAATTGTCCTGAGAAGTGTGATCACGCGCTCGCTCAGCGGCACGGGCCGACGAGCTTTACGCGTCTTGCCGCGGAGGTTGAAATAGAATGCGTTTTCCCAGTTCATCGTTTCCCAACGCATTCTGATCACTTCGCCGTTTCTCAATCCAGAGTCCAGCATGATGGTCAGGACGTCTTTCAAGGGTCGTTTGCAGGCTGCCAAGAGTCGTTTCTCGTCTTCGACCGTGACCATGCGGTCTCGGGGGAAGACTTGGACCGTCTTGATCCTTGGCACTTCACGAAGGCCCTTCCAATCACGGGCTTTGCCCAGCATGCGGCGAAGTGTCCGGATGGCACAGTTCCTACTGTGCGGCGATTCGTGAAATGTTGTGGTCTCAACGTCATCGGCCGTGATTTGATCCATGCGCATCCCGGACAGCGAGGTCTTCAGGATCAAACGCCGACCATTTCTGTAATCAGCCTTCGTGTTCTCGGCAAGCGTCGTTTTGTCGAGCCACTCAATGAATTGCTTGGCGAACTCGCGCACCAGAGGTACCCGTTTGGGCCGCAACGACTCGCCTTCCTCTGCCGCAACCCGTTTTCTAGCCTCGACGCGCTCGGCTTGTTTTTGATTCTTGGTTTTGGTGCTGCCGCGGTGCCGCCTTCCATTGGTGTAGAAGAGGTAGTACCAGACATCACCCCGCTGGTAGATAGACATTCCGTTCCTCCTTGCTTGCGCGCACAGAGGAAACACGGATGCCAGATCGGATGAACTCATCCAGATCGGCTATATCATACAGCGCGCGTCCACGGGGTTTGTAGAATTTTGGTCCTCCCCCTTGGGATCTCCAAACTCGCAGCGTACTGGCAGGAATACCCGAATATTCGGCTGCCGCCTTTGTGCCCAAGAAGCGTTTGTTTTCGTTTCCGACTCTGACTGCCACGGCTGGCCTCCATTTGCACTGCTTGTAGAGCAAACTCGGAATTCAGTCAAAACTTGCATCCGGGCTACAGCACATCTCCTCAGGCTAGAAACGCTCATCGATTTGACCGAAATTTCATTCGCGCTTAGCTTCTTTCCGTGCCGAGCCAGAATTGAGGTTCGACAGACGAGGACTGGGTGTTTTCATCTCTTGTGGAACTCGGCGAAAGCCTTCGCGCCACCGGCTATATCGCCGATTCGATTGCCACGACAACGGTGTACTTAGCCGCAAGGCTACGCAAGCCGCTGCTACTCGAAGGCCCAGCCGGCAGCGGGAAGACGCAACTCGCTTACGCAGTCGCGGAAGCTGCTGATACTACGCTCGAGCGTTTGCAGTGCTACGAGGGAATCAATGAGGAGAAGGCCATCGGGAAATTCGACGAGCCGCTACAGAGGCTTTGCGTCGAGTTGAAATCGAAGTCCAGCAGCGTCGATTGGGAATCCCTACAGGTCGAGTTGCATAGCTTGCAGTTCTTCAGTGCTGGTCCGCTCCTACGGGCGCTGCAGTGCGAGAAGCCTTGCGTCTTGCTCATCGACGAACTGGACAAAGTGGACCACGCCTTTGAAGCCTTACTGCTGGAATTGCTCAGCGTGTGGCAGTTAAGCATTCCCAAGCTGGGCACCATCAACGCCACGAGTATTCCCTTCGTCGTGTTGACCTCGAATGAGGAGCGGCGCATCGGCGATCCGCTGCGTCGGCGCAGTTTTTATCTTCGGGTTGAACACCCCACGGCCGAACGCGAAGTGGAGATTGTGGCGCTGAGAATGCCAGATTCCCCACGCGAGTTTCACGCCGGTATGGCGGGACTCGCGAAGGCGTTGCGCGGCTGGAGCATGGAAAAACCGCCGTCCGTTTCCGAAATTCTCGATCTTGCGCAGGCACTCAAAGTTCTGGGAAGAGAACAGATTACGGCGGAGATGAGAGACACTCTATTGCCCTTGCTGGCAAAGACCGAGGCCGATCGGCGCAAGCTGCTTTTGCGCGACGGATTTGCCAGTCTGATTTATGACGCGCAGCAGTACACGGCTGAGGCCCTGCGAGGAAACGCGGTATGAAATCTGCACTCATCATGGTGGGAATGTTTTGCGTGATCTCAATCGGCTGGGCGCAATCGGGTAGGCCGCCGGCACGGGCTGAAGAGTACTACGTCACGGCCTACGCGCGACACTATCGAGTACCTGTTGCGCTGGTGCGCGCCATTGTCGAACACGAGTCGAATTGGCAGCCCTGCGTGATCTCTCCGAAAGGCGCTGTGGGGCTTATGCAGTTGATGCCTGCCACTGCCAAGCGGCTAGGCGTAACCGACCGCTGCGATCTCTGCCAAAACATCTCAGGTGGCGTGCGCTACTTGGCTCGGTTGATGCAGCGCTTTCATAACGATCTCCGGCTCGTGGCTGGCGCTTATTACGTCGGAGAAGACACGATCAGCAGGAGAGGCCTTGATTACCGAAATTCTGAGGTGGTCTCGTATGTCTCCACAATTAGAACAACTTACCTTCGAGAAGCGGGGATGGAGCGAGAGAGCACGAACACCGCTCAGAAAAGAGATGTGAGATGAACAAATGTTTGAGTTTGGTGCATCTGATAACGATTTGTTTCCTGCCTTTCTACATGGCCTCGGCACAAACCGAGTTGCCGCAGGCGCGAATCGTGAACTTAAGTGTTGACCCAGAACAGGTCGTGGTGTTGCACGTGCGACCGGGCTACGTTAGCTCGGTGCGAGTGCTGGAGGAAGTTAGCTCGGTCGTCCTGGGCGACCCAGGTGCCTTCAAGGCCGAACACTCTCAGGACGAACCGCAACTGGTGTTCTTCAAGGCGACGAGTACCAAACCAGCTCAAACCAACGCTCTGATCACGACCAGAAGCGGCCACGAGATCTCACTTAGCTTGGTCAGCCAAGGAAAATCAGACCATAGTGAAGTGGTCGACTATGTCCTCAACTGCGAGCGACCGCACAGTTTTCTGATCACTTCCGTTCATCCTAGCTTTGAAGTCGGCGAAACAAAGAATGTTGCGCCAGAAGGCCTGCCAGCCGCCACTCCGCAGGAGAAACCCAATAGACAAGAGCGACAACTGCTGACGGCGGGACAGCTCGACAATCCTCATTGGGAAGGCAAGCTGTTGCGGGTTGCGGTTGGACAGACGACGGAAAAAGAGGAGCAGATGGCAGTCCCATTCGCCGTTCTTAACTCCTCTGCACGAACCATAGAAGTGCTGCCGCCGCAGGTACAGCTCGCCGGGACATCGAGAGATAAGCATCGGAAGGCGATCAAGGCCGAGCCTGTGGCGATCAAAGATTACTGGATGACCGCGCGCAGGCTCGCACCTGGCGCTAGAGCCGATGGAGTGGTCGTGTTCGAACGGCCAAGTTTCAAGGAATCAAGCGAGCGATTGTTATTGGCAGTTGCCCAAGCGGAGCGGGTCGATCGTCCAGTCTTGGCTCCTATCCCGTTTGTGGCTCCGGTAACTGGAGGTGGAAAGTGACTCGCACCAACGGACACAGCGACAACGGCAACGTCGGATTCGTGCAAGAGCCAGACGGACCTGACCTTGTCGACGGCGTGCCAATCCCTCCGCTAGCACCTGCTGCCTTGCCGGAGTTTGCCACCAGGGCTAAGCAGCGAGCGAAGCAGCAGATCCAGCAGAACCGGTTCGTTATCATCGGCGCGGGAGCGATCGTGACGGCGCTTCTGATCTTCGTTGCTGTGTCCATGCCTCATCGAGGCGGACCAGATAAAGGGAAAAATCGCGGTTTAACCTCTGACGGCAAATCGACTCTGGAACCCAACAGCGAAGGCATCGAAAAGAGCTTGTTTCCGATCACCGATTCCGGACGCCCTGCCACAAAAGAAACGCACCAAGGTTTTCTGAACGAACGCGACCTGCAACGAACCGTGATTCGTTCGGCATCGCATCTTTCGCCGACAGGTCAGACGAACGGGGCGGGAACGTTGGGTTTGATACCGCCCTTTGGCGACCAGTCATGGGAAGCGCCGCCCTATCAACCGGCCTCGAATGCTGTGACTTCGGACGCCGGTAAGGCGGAGCGCGAAGCGATGGAGAAGCCATCGCTAATGTACGTGCGAAAGGTCTCAGCCGGCCCGGCCGGTCTTCAGACCCTCAGTGACTCCGTGCCGCAACTGGGTTTGGGCCTAGGCACCGGCACGCGCTTACGGGCCCGCCTTGAATCAGCTGCAAGCACAGCTGTACGGGCGCCAGTTCTTGCCGTAGTCGAGTACAACTACGAGCGCGATGGAGAGATTATTGTCCCTGCGGGAGCCAAAGCGGTCGGCCATATCAGAACTGCGACCCGCTCAGGGTATGTGGATCTCCAGTTTGATTCTCTCTTGATGCCGGACGGCGCATCAGTTCCTATCGAGGCTGCCGCAACAGACTTGGACCTGCGGCCGCTGAAAGGAAAAGTTTCGGGGAAGAACACAGGAAAGAACGTCGTAGCCAGATCGCTGTCAGGAATCGGCCAAGCTGGCGCGATGTTCTTGGGACAAGGCAGTCTCAGCCAGCCCCTGAGCGAGTCCGATCTGATGCGAGAGCGCATCAGCAACAATATCGGGGAAACCGGCGACGAAGAGGTTTCGCGATTGGCAATAAATCAGCAGATTGTGGTCACAGTTTCGGCTGGAGCGCCCCTTTACGTCATCCTTGAACAAACACCCAAGTCCAGTCAACCGGGAGTGCCAACAAGCGCACGGAACAGCGTGACTACGAATTCGTCTAGTGTCGACCAGTTGCGCCAACTCCTTCAATTGCAGCAGGAGTTAAGTCAATCGGCCACAAACAACCAAGCGCCTCAGTGACCGCTCACTCCTCAGGTGGAACAGGATCGAGGGCGACAGCGCGGCGGTTGGACCAGATTCCCTAGCGTTCGGCAACGCGCGGCTCACTGATAGGCGCGCCGGCCGGCGATGGTTGTTTTGGCGGGAGGAGCGCAAGTAGCGTGAATCCAATCACGAGAAAAATCACAATGTCCTGGGGACTATCCTTCCTATGCGTCCCGTGCGCCACCGCCTGTGCCGACATGATTGTCATCGTGAACGCATGGGCAAGGCTTGACCAGGCCCCGTAAGCGATCAGCAAGCGATGCTTGGCCGGTTGCTTAGCGGCCACCAGCAGACAGACCCCAAGCGCCGTGTTAAGGCTCAGGAACATCGGCATGACGTCACTATGCCCGCTAAGCCACCTGGAGTGCCACAGATCGTCGAAGAGTAGGTATCCCCAAAAGCAATAAAACAAGCCCACCACAACCAACACTACCTGTAAAGCGCGCTCACGCTTCATACCGTCCTCCGTTTCGTGCGGTGCGAGGTGATTACCACTTTTTTTTCTCAGATTGTGCGAGTGTTAGCTGTGATGCGTCCGCTACTGGAACCCTGCGAGCCTCCGCAGTGCGAGCAGAATGCGTCTCTCCCTCGAACAGGCTTGCCACAGGAACTGCAAGGCCCAAGCAGAGGCCCTCGGAACAGAAAATACAGGATGAATCCAATCAAATTGGGTATGAGGGAGGCGGCAATCACCCAGGCCCAAGCGGGCATTTGACGCCTTTTTGCGTCGCCATAGATATATCCGAGGGCCAGGAAAAAAGCCGCGGTGAAGACGCCAAAGGTTAAGCCAAACCCAAGCGCGTCCGGTATCGTGTTGAGAAATCCTTGGGAAGCAAGTAGGGAACGGCCATGGCTGGAAGCAAAATAGACTACCCAGATCGGGATCGCCAGTGCCGCGATGGCCATCGCAGACCTGGGTAGAATCTTCCGTGTTGCGGTTCGCAACAAGACAGCCGCAACTACAAGCGCGACCAGGAACGCCACCAAGAGCACCGCCGATTGCTGTGTCATGCAATGCCTCTATTCTCACGAGGGGCTGCGAGCAGACATAAGGCCGCGCAAATAGATGGGAGCAGCCAAAAGACCAGCACGCCTGCCTGGACTTGAGCAGTGTCAAAATGCATTGGGACCGTCAGGCGACTGACCCCCTGATACACGAGTGCCGATCCGACAAATGACATCGAGAGCGCTACCGCAAATGCACCCCAGACCTTGAATCGCATGTTGTGCTGTCGCATTGTGCCGGTGTGATCCGCAAGAATCTCCAGGACCCGGGTACTCGAATCTGCTTCACTGGTAAAGGTAAATTCCCGCAACCCCCGAATCGTACGCGCAGTCAGCTCGACGTAGCGCTTGCAGCCATCACAGCCGCGGATGTGGTCATGGATGAGCTGTCTCTCGCCCTCTGAAACCTCTTCTACGAAAGACCTGTCGATAAGCTCGCGAAATCTCTTGTCACACTCCATGCGAATCACCTTCCTCAAATGCCGATCTCAACGCTGCAAGACCGCGATAGATTCTGGACGTCACCGTTGTCAGAGGGGCACCCAAAACCTGAGCGATCTCCGGAAGAGACAAGTCTTCTTGAAACCTCAGCAGCAAAGCCTCGCGATACAGCGGTGAGAGAATCTGCAGTTGGCCGGCCAGACGTAGTGCGTCTTCGCTTCGAGCCGCGGCCTCGAATGGGGAAGGACCGGAGGAGGATACCAGCAGAATTTCATCGCGATCATCTGGCAAGGACGCTGTCTGTATCGCTTTTCGTTTTTTCCGGAGGGAATCTATTGCCAAGTTGCGGGCGATGGCGAATAGCCACGGATCAAACCGCTGCCGTCCGTTGTACTGCCTGCCACGTTGCAGCACCCGAATCCAGGTCTCCTGCGCAAGGTCCTCGGCATAATCTCGCCTCCCGGTGAGGTATAGCAGGTAGCGCACCAGGCGATGCTGATAGCGCTCCACCAGGCCTGCAAGAAGCTGCATATCCGCCTCACGTAAGCCTCGAGCAATCTTTGCCGTTTCGGTTTCGGCCGTCGTATTCAATGTCATAGGAAGCGCCGACATATATTCTGTATACGATTAAAACCCGGCGGATTACGCAACTTTTGACCGAAAGATCACGCTGAGACTTGCCTCTGACGGATATCGGATCAATGGGCGGCAAGGGCCTGACGTGTACAACTCATTTATTTTAGGACCAAATAGGATAGATAGTTGTCGGAACCAGGCGGCGATCACAACTCACGATTCGGGTCTGGCCCGGTCTGGGTTCCGGCGGAATCAGGGCCAAACGGATCTTGAGAAAAGGCAGGTCGCTGCGGCCGCAGAACAATAGCCCTGATAAACGCCGTTGCCGCCGTCAACTCCCGCACCGTTGGCCAACAGGAAGTAGTCCAGATTCCGATGTACCGATCGGTGCCGACCAGCCGCCTTCTCGGCTTGCTAGCGGCCGGGCCCGATCACGGGCGAACGGCCAATCCAACTCGTTATCAGATGCACTAAATTCAAACATTTGTTCAACTCATACAATCTTCTCCCTGCGCACTGCACGTATGACTTCGGTACGAGTTGAACTCTTGAAATCCACGCGCAACATACACCGTCGCCAACTTTCAATCTGTACGGTCCACCTCTCGTGGATTTAAGACCTTTCTGAAAACGCTTCGAGACTAGCCTGCGAACTTGCCCGAAATCTGAAATGGCCATATGTTCTCGCCTGCGATGCGGGAGATTTACTCCCGCGATTCGCACGCGAGGAGCATATGAAATTGTTGAGTTGGAGAGACGCGAGGGGTCGGTTTGCACTTGTGAGTCTCTTGATTGTTGTTCCCCTTCAGCTATTTCCATTGTTGTCCAACGCCCAAAACCTCGGACAGTCGCCACAGACAGGCCAGGCCGTGCAGGGACAAACCGCGGCCCAACCGGAGGGGACCGTGCTCAACCTAGTGAACTGGGTGGGCAACGTGATCTCTCCTGTCGGAGCGGCGCTGGCGGTGGTCATGGCCGTCATCTCCTATTCGCAAGGCCGAGGCGTAGCGCGTTGGGCGGTCACGGCCGCCGGACTGCTGGTCATCTCCGGTCTGACCCGCCTAATTGAGTTCTGGATTCAGAACGGTACTGCGGGCGTGCAATAGGAACGCTCACCGTGGAGTGCTTCGGCAATGACGTTGCCCCAAATCATCGTCGACCTGTTGACACTGTTATTCGACATGGCAGTTCCAGCTGCCATATGCACGATGGTGCTGGCTGGAATCGCCTTGCGGCAGGAAGGCGGCGTGAACTTCCAGACAGGGGGCAAGTTTCAGAAATGGATACTGTGGTCGGTGATTCTGTTGACGCTGCCGCAATTCCTCTCGTGGTTTGCAGCGCAGGGTATCACAATGCCTGCGCAAGGCGGAGGCATCGGCAGTGCGTGGGTAGCGAGCTTGCAGACGAGCTTCAGCGGTTTTGTTTCGAACATCGTGATCGCCAAATTGATTCCGGTGCTGGCCGCTTTCTGTGTCTTGAAGGCTGCGCTCGATGCGGCCGAAGGGCAGAGTCCGCTGCCATCCGTCATTGCGGGGTTCTTTCTGTTGTCCGTTTCCGGGACCGTCCAGCTCATGCAGAGCTGGAACAGCGGATCGGAGTTTGCCACCACGGACATGCTGACGTCGGCGTGGAACTTCCTTGCTGGGACCATCCTGCCGGAGGCGGCAGGTTTGGCTATCGTGGGAGCAATTTTCAACTATGCGCGCCATCGGCCTTTTATGCCGATGGTGGGATCAGGATTGGCATTTTTGAGCATTTCGGCCATCTGGCAGCTGATACAGGCCATGGCTAGCTGATGAGGATCGGAGGTGATTCTGTGAATCTATCAAACGGGCTGCTCAACCTGACGAATTGGCTGGGCAACGTCATCATGCCGACCATGGCCGGTTTATTCGCCGCTGCGGCGGTCTATCGCTTCAGCAAAGGTCACCCGTACTCACATCTGGGGTACGCGGCACTAGCTTCTCTGATGTGCTCTGGGCTCTTGCGTGCCATGGAGTCCTTCAGCAACCAGGCAGCATGGAACAACCCAGACCGCTACTGGATATCTGTGCTGACGCTTGTGAACTGGGTGGGCAATGTTTTGCTGCCCCTCTACGGCGCAGGCCAAGTCGTGCTCGCGGTTGCGCATTTCGCAGGTTTACTGGAACGCATGACAATCGGCGAAGCGTGGGTCCGCAACCTCATCTCGGCGATGTGCTGCTTTAGCTTGTCGGGGCTGTTGCGCCTGGGAGAGTTCTGGATCCAACACGGAACAGGCGGAGTTCGGTAGGAACGGAGATTAAGAATGCCATTACAAGTGACACCTGTGAATCGCAATTTGCAGACGCGAGTGACCTTCATGCTGCTTGAGTTCGAGGATCTTTTTATCGTGCTGGGCGCCGCCGCGGTCATGAACGTCCTTGGCCATTTTGTGGGCGGTGAGATCGCTGGAATGCCTACGAATCTCGTCCTTCAGTATGGTGTACCGCTACTGATGGTTCCTGTGCTGATGGCCTTCAAATATGGCAAGCCACGGGGCTACGTTCGCGATCTTGCCTTCTGGTACCTGAAACCGCATGCCTATTGCGCCGTGGCACGCGACTGTGAAATTCGTTCCGCGTATGTGAGGGAGGAATAGCAGTGCCGATGACTCTGGAACAACACGAGCGAAAACTCCACGATCCGGCATTGTGCGAGCAACTTCCGGTGCGCGACTACTTGGACAATATTGTCGTTCGCACAAATGGCGCCTTTGTTGCGGGCTACGAGTTGAGGGGTTTGGCTTCGTATTTCGCGAGCGACGAAGGCCGAGACCGCGGCAAGTTGATGCTGGAGGCGCTGCTGCGCTCTCTCCCGGAACAGAGTATGAGAGTGCAGTTCCGCTACGAAGTGGTGGAGGACCTAGGCGACTTGCTTGAGCACTATGCCGAAGGGCAGCAATCGGAACGCGCCGAGGTAATTGCACTCGATGAGCTGCGCGTCGAACGATGGCGAACGAAAGAGGCGAGCGGCCACTACATGCGCCCTCTCCTACACGTGTACTTCATCTGGGATCCGATCATCCATCGCCGTATTGCCGGCAAGCCGCTTAAGCCGACGGGCAGTTCCTTCAGCTTTTCGGCCCGGAAGTGCATCGAGCGGAGTGCTCGGGAGCATCACGAATTGCTGGCAGAGTTTGAAAGTTTGCTGCGTGGCCTCGAAACGACACTCGAAGCAGCGGAACTCGGTGCACGCCGGCTGACCGACGGTGAGTTGTTCCTTGAGGCGAAACGAGCGCTCAATCCATTGTCTCCGGATCGTCGGCCGTACAGGCGGGGAGAGGAGCAACTGGAATACAGGAGCGCCCGCGACCAGATCGTCGACACCAGCATTGCGGATGAAACGGACTCCTATCTGAATGTCGGCGGAATCCTCTATTCGTTTGTAAGTCTGAAAGAACTTCCGGATGCTACCTTCCCCGGAATCCTGAGAGAGTTGGCCGGTCTCGACTTCCCGCTCATCGTTAACGCGCAAGTCTCCATTCCCGATCAAGCGAAAGTGCTCAAGGGCTACAAGAGCCGCCTGCGCAAGATGCAGGCAGTGCAACGGGACTCGAACGGAGGAGTTCGGACCAACGTAGAAGCCCAGGTTGCCGAAGGCCAGTTGGTCAGAGTGCAACAGGACATTATTTCGAGTTCGGTCAAGACCGCCAAGCTGAGCCTGGTCATCGGAACGCGCACTTCCTGCCCAGCCGTCACAACTGCGGAACTGGAGCAATCCGAGCGGACCATTGACAACCGGCGCCAACAACTTCTCTACGCGATTTCCCGCATGAACGGCGCCAAGGCCGTTGTCGGTGCTGCCGAACGGCCACAAAAAGAAATCAGTCAGAGTTACGTTCCCGATATGTAAGACGAGAAACCCGAGGCACTCCGTTCCAGGTACGATATGGAGACGGACATCCTGGCCTTCGTCGGGATTGAAAATCTCCTTGTCCTCCTGGGAACAAGTACCCAAGATGTGCTGCCAGGCCCTTCGATCGTGGGACGGCTCGCTATGAAGGCATTCATGGGAGTAGTAGAAACTCTTCGAGTCGGGAGCAAATGCGAACCCTCGCAAATATCCGCGTGGAAGAGCGTCCGCCAACCTTGTTCGAGCTTCGACGTCGAACAACTCGAATTTGCCTGTGCGTTCTCCGCCTTCCTTTACTTCATACAGAAGAAGCCGACTGTCAGGAGAAACCCGCAGAGGCTTTACCGCGGTGTAGTGACCCGTACGGCGGTCAGCCGGATCAATCAGAAGCTGTTCTTCACCATCTGCACCGTTTCGAAAATAGATGCAAAACTGTTCCTGTCGGCAACCCGTTTTCTGAAGAAGTATCGATTCCCAACCTTCTGAACTGAGTCATAGGTCTCAACGTCCAGAAGTTCGCGAATGCGCTTTCGAATGCGGTCGCGGCCCGGAACGATGTCAAGATAGGAACGTGCATACTGCTGCTGCGCCAAAAGCCACTCGCGGGTCCGCGGCGAATCTTGATCCTCGAGCCAGCGGTACGGGTCGGTCACCGTCACGCCGTGCAGAACTTCCGTCACAGACTCTACTGGAGAATATGGCGGAACCATCGCTACCCTAGGCATAGCGACCTCCGCTCGATGAGCTGGATGGCTTCTCGGTTCATCTTCCTGGCCAGACTGCGAAAATAGCCAGCTATCTTTGGATCGCGGAGACTCTCTTCGTCCTCCCAAGCCTCGATTCCAGCCGCATAGGCGAAAACGGCTGCCAGTGGCGCAAGAGCCAGGACCTCGCGCACGACTTCGTCCGAAAACAACCGCGTCCAGGCCGCCCTGTATGCCTGGACCAATCGGGATTCGAATACGAAGTTCGCGCCAATCTCGCGGCGAAAATGCTCGAGAAAGTATTCAAAGCTGAAGAACGGAGGACCAGCGTAGGCTTCGGCCCAATCGATGAAGACACAAGTATTCGCAGAAACTATGACGTTGCACGGATTCAGATCCAGATGCCCTAGAGCATCAGGAATTCGCAAGTCTTCGAGCAAAATGAGAGTGTCTGCGATCCGCAGCTTCAGAAGACTTAGTTCATCTCGGTTTAGAATCGCAGGAGGGACCTTGAGTTGCTGTTCCATTAGTCTGGCAACGAAATCAAAGAACGGATCAACGGCGGTAAGTAAATGCTTCGCCCCGAGATCGTGTGCTCCGGACTGAAGAATGGATTGAGCCTCCGAGATCGACTCAATCTGCAGTCGTGCCAACCCGGTTGCTGCCAGTTCCCACAAAGTCGTGTCTCGGGTTTCACCTAGATTTGTGCCATTGACTTCTCGTGAGACCCAACCGTTCCACTCCGGCCTCGTCCCAAGGATTTCGGGTATAAACCCGGGAAATCGTCTTGCCAATTCCAGAGTGATTGGAAGCTCTCGCAAATTTGGCTTCCCCACAGCTTTAAACCAGACCGCGGACCCGACCGTCTCGAATCGGATCAGGCAGAAGGAAGGGCCGGCATTGTACTGGCGCATTGCCCCAGTAAGTTCGAGACCGAAAGGACGAATTACGTCGGCGGTCCAGTCTCGCAGGCTGCCAAGCCATCCTCTCCTCGCAAACGGCGAAGATGGATCACACTCATACCGATCCAATTGATGAAGGCACTGCTCGAATATTCGGAACCCTCCTTCGTTCTGGAAGGAATCTGCGGTCAGGGAGTGAATTGCTCTCCAAACCGTTTCGCTTTTACGTCCCTCGTCTTGCCAGCATTCCATGACTTCATAGTGCTCGCCATTCGATTTCCCATCCTCCGATGAATGGTTCGGAGTGAACAAGCACACGGCATCACAGCCCCAGTCTTTTCTTAGAGCAGTTGTGAGATTTTCAGCCAAGCGCACCCGGCGCGGAATTTCGAGGGTGGGAAAAACGAAGCCAGTTTCAGCAGGTTTGAGCAATACCTCGGTTCGATCTCGTCCCAAGACAATGACGTGGCAAATCTCGCGCTCGGATTGTTCTTGAGATTCCACAGTTTCGCCCCGATTCAGTGTCGGCCATTTGTTCCAGGATCTTCGAGCAGGTGATGTCGCTTCAGGGATTCGATGAACTCGCGGACGTCGCCTTCAGCGACGCACCGGCTCACTTCGAATTTCTGGCTGATTTCGTCGACGATGGCGGATTCGGTTGCCCCGGTCTTAAGAAGTTCGAGGATCCGGGATCCGACGAGGTTGAGATTGAACATTTGTCCTTGCCGGATATCCAGGACAACCGCGCCATCCTGGCCGTGCGTGCTGCGGACGCTCTCTGAAACCCTGTACATCGGAGGCCCCACTTCGTTGGTGTGAAAGGTGAGTGGCAATGTCTGCACGCACTTTGACACGCTCATCGATCAGGAGCCACAAAAAGGTGCAAATTTCCAGAAAAGCAACCTAGTCGCTCGGATGTTGTTGTCAGGCTTAGACGATTTTCCGAACGATCGATGCCGCGAGAACACGACCCTGTTCGCTATTGCATCCTAATTGGCTCGCATCAAGCCCTATGTGAGAAGAGGCGGCCGCGATAAGGTCGCGCGGCAATTGGACTTAATTGGATATTGGAAGAATGTTTGTGGCGTGCACCTAGTCTGTGGAAATCGCGGACTCGGAGTGAGCGACACCGGTGATCAGGAACGAACTGTAATCGCCATCGCGGATAATGCGTCCGCGTGAGAGAAGAAGAACCCGTTCAAAAGTTGAAAACGTAAAATGCCGATGCGAGATGACGATGAAGGTCGACAACCTGAGATGTCGCCTGAGTTCTTGAAGGATACGTCTTTCTGCTCCCGGATCCAGGCAGGAGGTGGCCTCGTCCAGAATCAATACCCGCGGTTCTTGTAGAAATGCTCTGGCGAGCGCGAGGCGTTGACGCTCCCCACCAGAAAGCTGGCAGCCGTCGGGTCCGATCCGCTGGCGTAGACCGTCTGGCAGTGATCCCACCAGGTCGGACAACCCCACTATTCGGATTGCGTCTTCGATCTCCCGCTCGGAGGCTGCGGATCGGACGAACTGCAAATTGGATCTGATTGTGCCATCGAACAAGACGGGGTCGCGCGGCAGATAACAAATGTGCCGGCGCAGGCTCTTGAGATGAATATTCCGGATGTCTTCGCCGCCTAACCGGATCTCACCCGAAACCGGGTCATAGAGCCTGGCGATGAGCCTGACGAGCGTACTCTTCCCGGCGCCATTCTCTCCGGCGATAGCTATCTGTTCGCCTGCCGATATGCGAAGTGATGGGACGTGAAGCAAATCCTTGTTTCTCGAGTAGCCAAACTCGACGGAAGCAAACTCGACATCGGCCGGATGTCGCCTGGGAGGTATGAGCGCGCCCGCGGCATTCCTAACGCCTGGCTGCAATGCCAATGCAGCCTGCACCTGGCGAATGCTGGCCAAGCTTTTCTGCGCTCTGGCGTAGAGCTCGGAAGCGCCGCTGAGCGGATCAAAAAGCTGCGTCACAAAACCGTAAAAGGCAACCAGGCCTCCAATACTCAACCTGCCTGCGAGTACGCTCGTCCCGCCATAACCAATTATTGCGGACATTGCCAGCACGATGGCGAAAGAACCGGCGACTGTGAACCAGGCGGCGGTCCGATAGAGTCGCTGCTGCGAGCGTAATGAGCGAGCCAGGAGCCGGAAGGCCCGTCGCTCCTGTCGTTTCTCCTGGCCCAGAAGCTGGATCGAAATGATCGAGGCCAAATGCTCCTCGAGGAAGTTACTCCAGGCGAGCTGTCTATCCTGCGCGGCATCGGCGTCGGACGTAAGCTTTTCTCGGAAGTACTGCCTTGTCACTAGGAAAACCGGAATCAGAGGAAAGACGGTCAGCGTGAGCGCCGGGCTCAGCGCGGACATGGCTGCTAATGTGAATGCGGTCGTAAGCAGCATCCGTAGGATCGCCGGCAGGAGATCGGATCCGAAATAGGAGATCTCCTCGATTGGTTCTTTGAGTGGATACATGGCCGAGCCGACCGGCGTGTCGTCATAGTAGTCCGCCGAAAGAGTATCCATATGCTTGAGCAGTCTCACTCTCAGCGTGAGGCCCATTTTCTGGGAAGCGCTAAGCATCAGGTAACTGCCCAGGCTGGTGAGTACAACTCTGCCCTGGTGACCAAGGAAAATCAGCGCCACTGCGATCAAGAGCAGTCCGAGACGGTGCTGCGGAATGATGCCGTCAATGAGCCACTTGAGCAGCAACGGTGAGAGCAGCGCGAGCAGGCTGCCGGCCGTGATACACAGGAAACTGGCCAGGTGCCAGTGCAGAAGTGGCCGAATCTCTTGGACCAGCCAGACAAGTTCAGGCGACAGCGAGTGCGACCTTCGCTCGTGTTTACCGGAAGACAAGGTGTGGCTTCCCAAATGCCGGAGAGATCGGCAATCAGGTCGAGCCTAGGGATGTGGATGTGATTTGTCCACAAAATGAGTACTTTGTCCGGATTTCCATCAATCAAAACAAATTCCCGGGGGAAATCACTTAATGAGCCCGCTGGGGAATAGCGAAAAATGTCCGAAAAAGCGGCAGCAGGTTTCAATCGGGCATTGGCATGATTAACATGAGCCAGGTTGCAGATTACGCCAATCAGCGTTACGCTTATTAGCGTAATGACCCCAGAGAATCCTTTCGTATTTGGCGAAATCATCGACGACACGCGCTTTGTCGATCGGACGGAGGAGTTGAGCCAACTGGTGCGCGACCTGGCGGATGGTCAGAAAATCTTCCTGCTTTCGCCCCGGCGCTTTGGCAAAAGTTCCTTGGTAGCCGTTGCCCTGCTCAAGTTGAAGAAAAGGCACATACGCACGGTTAATCTCACCGTAAGCAGCTATTCCAGCTATGCTCAGTTCCTCGAGAAATTTGCGGAGAAAGTGCTGCGGGCGGCGGGTCCGTGGGAGCGGGTGAAGGATTGGATTTCGCGTTTCGGACGGCAGGTCAAGCCCGATATCAGCTACAACATCAACACGGGTGAAGTAAGTGTTTCGATCGGCAAGGGGACCAGTTTCGACCCTGCCCCGATCGCACCTGATGTTTTTGCCTTGCCTGGCGAGCTGACGAAAAATGCGGGCTTCCGCATGGCGATCTGCCTGGATGAATTTCAACAAATCTCGGAATTCAATGGGAGCTCGATCGAAAACGCAATTCGCAATCAAGTTCAGCAACAAAGGGAGGTGGGTTATGTGTTTGCCGGCTCCCAGCCTTCCCTCATGCAGGAAATGCTTTCTGCCAAGCGCCCGTTTCACAAAGCCGGCCCGCAAATGTTTCTCGATAAAATGCCGGCCGAGGCCTGGGAGGAATTCATAACTTCTCAGTTCCGCAGGCGGGGAAGGACCATCGATGGTAGCGCGCTGTCTGCTCTGCTCGCTACGGCCGATCTAATTCCCTATGACGTGCAACGTATCGCACACGAGCTTTGGGACTATGCGGAGATCGGCGACAAACGGACCTTGAATACTTCTGATGTCGGGAGGGTCATCGATAAGCTCGTGATCGGCCAGTCCACCTACTACGAACTCCTTTGGGAGCAACTGCCCGCGCGACAGCGCGCGACCTTGCAGGCGCTCGCCCAACGGGGAGCGTCCGAGATATATTCCCAGGCTGTCCGCGGCGAGTTTCGCCTCGGCCCGGCGTCCAGTGTTCAGAAGGCGCTCCAGGCTCTGGACGCGCGCGATATCATCGATCGTTACCGGGGAGAGTATTTCTTTCTGGATCCCTTGCTGCTCTGCTGGATCCGATCCAAAGTCGCATAACCTATACGCCTTTCAGCGTTACGCCAGAAGGCATAACCGGTCGCGCGGACGAACTTACGGAAAACGCCGCATGATCGCGACAATTTGCCCGACGACTTCCGCATCCTGGTGAAGCCGGTACTGTGCGGAGCGATGAAAGTCTCGACTGTAGGGGTGAACCACCAGCAGGCCGTTTTCAACCGAGCAACAGCAGGCCAAGTAAACCCCCTCCCTCATAAGGATGATGTACAGCGGTTGTTGCCACCAGCGTTTCGCAGCGAAATGAAAAGGAGTTTTTCGGCGGCGGTTGACCATGACCAACAGCCCTTCTGCCAGGTAGGGGTGAAGCGGATCATCGTCACCTCCTACCCAGAAGAAATCATCCACGGAAATATGTGCCGAACCGGAGAAGTATCCTAAAGAACTACGCAAGAACAACGGGATCCCCTGAGATTCTCGTAGGATCTTCTCAACAAATCCCGCACCAACTGTCTCTACGCCCCCGCCTTTGGACGCCATGACTGCTTCAGCACGAAATAAATACCGGTCCGGCATCGATTCTGTGCCCGCCTCCGCGACATCAATTCCTATTCGTTTCATGACTGATTCGAACTGCACGCGATAGATGGAGCAAAGGGAAATGATCTTGTGGAAGTCACGCGGAGGAGTGTTGTGCAGTTCGTAATCGCTAAGCGAACTCGGCGACGTTTTGTATCGATCATCCTTCATGACTTCAGCGATGATACGGCTCATCGCAGCGGCCTCGCGAATAGACAGATTCATCCTTGCCCGGGTTCTCTTGATCAGTTGCCCAAAGTCTTCGTCTGTGGAAAGCTGCTGAGGTTTCCAATGGCGGGCCAGATCCTTTGGGACTTTCGGTTCCTCGCCGCGCAGCAGCGGCCGGAACTCAAGATCGATAGCGCCCCAGAGCCGAGCCTCTTCAGGGCAATGCAGCTCGACTTGGGCATAAGAGAGCCCATTGTCGAACGGGACGATGACACCGCCGTCCAGGATACGGATACGGCAACAACAGAAGCCCTTGCTGTGCTCGATTAGAAAAAGCCGATCAGAGATGCCGGAGTTACGGCAAGTGGCCAGATCGACGGTGGCGTCTGGATTCACGCGCACGATGCTGCCGGGGTTGAGATCTGGAAACGCGAGTGCATCTTCAACTCCGACCTTGGCATAAATGAAATGCCGGTCGAGTTGTGACATGGAGGCGATTCGCCTCTGCGGCCCCAACTCCACCAGTCGCACGAGTGGGGTAATCGAAGGAATAGCTGCGCCGAGCGGCCGGTTGCGAAGCCATGGCGCCCATTTGTTCGGGTCGGTGAGCGAGGTATCGAGAACGGTGGTGCGTTTCGAAGGCAACAGGATCTGCAAACGTGTGATGTCTTCAAGATCAAAATCAAAGACATGCAGCCAGTCCGCCACTCGGTAGCCGGAAATGCGGCTCAAAGCGAAGATTTGATGAATGCTCGGCCGAAACGATCCCGTGCGAAGATCATAATAGAGATGGTGCGGGAGGAAGTATGGGGAAGACAGTCCGTACAGTGCGACCGATTGCCGGGATGCGCGATATAGCGTGAGTCGCTTGCTCGCAAGGATGGATCGAACTTTTTCGGCGACTGCGGCGCTTGTTGACGAGCCCTCCCTCGCACGCGACGGCACGGTCCCTCTCGCTGGTTGGTTCCTGCGAGAAACTTCTGGCCCGCGCCGATCACTCTTCAAGCGCGCCTACACCTCAGTAGGTCGCGCCTAGAGTCCCCCTGTCCCCGATTCGCTCAAGAATGACTGCTCGCAGATTTGCACCTTGTATAAGTGCCGAGCAGAACTGGCCGCCACAACTATCAGTGGGTTGTCCCAATCTTCGGCCAGACCTTAGAGTTCGCTAAGTAAAATGAACAACCTATAGTCATGCAAGACGGGAAAGACTGCTGCCTGTGTGGTCGGCACAACGGCCAGGCAAAGGGCGTTTTGTCCGGTTTTCGGAAACAGATTTAGAAAGTTGTGGAAATGTGGCGTGTTTGCTGTAACATCTGACAACTCCCGCGGTGGGCCGTCTGATGTGGGCCTCGTCTTGGAACCCGGAATCGGGTAAGCGCCTCAGAGCTGAGCGCGAACGTCTCGGCTTATCCCTGCGCGACGTGGAAGCTCTGAGCCACAGCATCGCCGAGAAATGGCAGAACTTCGACTACAACATCGCCCATACCTCTCTAGCTGACATCGAAAACGGAAAATGGCCACCCACTCTTCACAGACTTTACACCTTGAGTGTCATCTATGGGCGCGACTACGATCGGCTGGCGAGCATGTGCGGCGTTCCGGTCGGCGAGGTCCTTAAGGAGCATAGAACACTTGCTCTGCCTCGCACCTACCTGATTGGGCCGGTACCGGAAGCTCACAAGTCGACAGCTCTGTCGGCCGTGGAACTGCGGGAAAAGTTGCGTGCGGAGAGGACAAACCTGTTGCCGAAAATCATTGAGACTTGGGACGAAGTGCCGCTCGTACTTCAGCAGATGGATGGGTCCGGTCCGCTTTACGGATACATCGGCATGGACGACAACACCCTGCACCCTTTTATCCGGCCCGGAGCGTTTGTCCGGATTGATCCCCGACAGAAAAGAATTCCTATCCTCGATTGGCATACCGATCATGACCGGCCCATCTTTTTCGTTGAACTCCGTGAGCGTTACGTGTGCAGTTGGTGCGAAATGCATGATGGAAGGTTGATTCTGATTCCTTCCCATCAGTCAAAGCGCCGGGCGCAACATGTCCGCTATCCGGCTGAAGCTACGATCGTCGGCCGCGTGACGGGAGTGAGCATGGACCTCGTCGAGCCGGAAAACGAAGCTCGGGCCTAGTGCACTGTCCCCTCGAAGAGCGTTTGCAGGAGATGTTGCAAAGAGCGAGTCAGGGCGGGCATCGAGACCTCCTTGAATAAAGGTCGGGGCCGGCGCGATCGGGGGAAGGGAGGAGTTCGCGCGAACAAATGTTATCACCGAGTCCTGCGGCTACCCTCGAGAAGTGGGTTCGCTCAAGTTCTGGTCACCGGTCGAGGGATTTCACGCTAGTTGCCGCCTCAGGTTGACCGGTCCACATCTTCTCTTAGATGATTGTGACGTATGGACGTTGAACGCACCATTAACGAGATTGGGTAGTGTCCTAATTTCGCCACTTCAACGAATCCCTCCGGCCATGCGTTTGCGAAGACTTTCTTTTTGCGCCGGATTCAGACTCCACTAATGATCGCCTTGATCGGTCCAGTGAATCACGCGCACGTCTGCGTCAGATGCAAGCGCGTCGATAAGTTCCCCACGCCCCAAGATCGTTGTGGCTGAGAATTGAGAGCCATTCAAGAATGGCGCAGCGGCGAGCTTCACACTGAAACGGAGAAGCTCGCCGTGATCTTTCGTGAGATTCGAGCGAGAGAGTTAAAGGACAAGATCGCAGAGATTGTTTCAAATAAATAGAAGCACGCCATTGTCGCTATGTCACAGATTTTGGCCGTTTGCGCCGCACACGTTGGATGAGTTCGAGACAGGTCGGACAGAGATTGTAGCCAGCGGTTCCTATGTGCCGCCTCGGTCGCGGTATGGCTAGCGCGGTAGGGCAGTCCGTATGGTTGTGATAGACGCGCTGTTCTGGGGGATTAGATTCTTCGTCGAGCGAATAGAAAGGTACGACTGCTGGCATGAAGGGGCGGCCTCCTATTTCACAAAGATGAGGAGGCCCCCTCGCGGAGCCTGCGAACGGGGGAATGTCGCCAAAGCTCCGGATCGTCTCCTGCGACGGAGTGTAGCGCGGATCGTTCCGAACGCAACGAAGGATGTGAAGTTGTTACGAAATACGGAAAAACAATTCCTTGCACTAATCGGCGAACAATCAACAGCTCATTATTGCCAGCTGAACGAAGAAAGGAGAAACAAGAGCCACCCGGAGCCGGTCCACGGGCGGCTGTTCAACCTCCAACTTCAAATGTCACAAAGTATACACTGTGTATCGACTATTAAAACCATCCAAAAGCCATGCCCAGAGCTGGAAGTGGAGCCGAACTTGGATTTCGCCTTGCTATTTTTCTGCGGTTGGGACTAACGTTTCGTCCACAAACCCAAAACACTCCTAGACCCCGGTTTCGTAAACCTCGGGGGAGGCCCGAAGTCGGGGTCGTTTTTAAACACATTAATGGCTGGACACGACTCGGAAAGCTGACGCACTTGAAGGGACACGTTTCGAATGTCGCGGCAGCTTGAAGATTTGGTCCCGAGCGGTCCCGAAAACACCATACCGAGAAAAGGGTTCCACGAATGGAGTTAGACCCCTGCGGAAGCAGCGATTGTTGAGATTCGAGAGGTTGCGTTTTCAGCGACTTTCTTGTTTTCACCCGCCCGCCGAGATCTCGAAATTCATTCGGGGCGTAATCACCGGTGTGATCCTCCATCCGTAGAAAGTCCGAGTGTTGTTCTTGCGAGAAACTCTCCGCAACCTTCTTTTGGAAGATAAAAATGGCAGTGGCGATTTGCGCAAGGCAGTGCCAGAACAACGAGACTTGAAATCAATCGCCAGTTTCTAATTCGCGGCTGCTCTAAGAAGAAGCAGTAGGGAGGTCCGGTTGATCCTTTCATCCGACTCCGAAAAGTTGACTCCTTCACGACCTTCTTTCTCTTTGCTGAAAGCAGTGGCCCGTTCCTACGACTGGTATCAGCCGTGGAGAAGCGTGCGGGCTAGCATCGATCGCAGAGAACAGCGGCCTTGATGAGCGCTACTTCGGGCGACTATTCCGCCATGCATTCCTGGCCCCCGACATCGTACAGGCGATCGCCGAAGGCAACCAGTCGCACCATCTGAGCCTGGTAAAGCTCAACGGAAACCTACCGTCCAGCTGGGTCGAGCAATGAAGACTCCTCGGGTTTTTCGGGTGCACAAGTGATCGAAAAAGTTCTCTGAGATAACAAATTAAGTCCCGGTTACGCTCCTGATAATTTCCTGTTCTGATTTCGCCCGCGAGCAGGATTAGAGTCGACAAATCAGGATTCGCTATGGAAAAGCCAGCTGGTTAATCCCACGGAGAGGGATTCTCGCAACCACGCGCGTGCCGTGGTGCCCGGATTTGACATCTAGTGTTCCCCCGAATTGTCGCAGTCGTTCGCGCATACCGCGAATGCCTACTCCTCCCACTTTCGCTGAACGCAACATGATCTGATGCTCAGAGGAAATACCTTTGCCACGGTCCCAGACTTCCGCCACTAATTCGTCCTCCTCGCAAGCAACCCGTATACCTGCTACTGAGCTCTCGGAATGACGGTGGACGTTTGTAAGGCACTCCTGGATGATGCGAAAGACTGAAGTCTCTGCATCCTGTGACAGTCGGTCTAGCTTGTCCGGAAGCTCCAGGGTAACTTGGATGTTGCTGCGCTTCGAGAATTCCTCCACATACCACCGAACCGCCGATGGGAGCCCGACCTCATCAAGTAGCGGAGGATGCAGCAGGTGAGAAATGGTTCGCACTTGACGCAACAATTCCTTCACCAACAACACGCTGTCATCCATCAGCCTGCTTTCGTTCGGCCCGCACGATGCGACTACGTTCTTGATGGAAGACAAATTTAAGTTGAGTGCAACCGCCAGCTGTCCCAGACTATCGTGCAGGTCGCGTGCAATTCGCCTTCGTTCTTCATCCTGGGCTTGGAGAAGGCGACGAGAAAGCTGGTGCACTATTTCAGTTTGATTCACAAGCTCTGCGTTCTTGGCCTGAAGGTCGCGCGTACGCTCCTGCACTCGGTTTTCGATCTCGTCGTAGGATCGTCGTAGCGCTGCACTGGCCCGTTGCCTGCTCTCGGCAAAGACGATAATGACGACCGAAACCGCAAAGTACACCGTCGCACTCACCCACTCTTGCAGACCCGCAATCGCCAGCGTATGTAAGGGAGGAATGAACCAATACTGCTCGCCGAAGAACGCCAAGATCGTGGTAATTACTGCAGGCCCCAGCCCACAATACCAGGCTGAAAAAACAATAGCGGGAAACATTACGAGGTAAGGGACGTTGGGCCCGAGCAACGGGTCGATGGCCTGTCGTATGAAAAGGACCAAGATGGTCGCGAGCAAAGCTAGAGCATACCGCACGCTTCGCGGATTCGCGCGAGGCATTAACAAGTTGTTCATAACAAGAAATCCCACCGCCTATAATTATGATGTTGCATGAGCTTCTTCATTCAGTTTTGGTATTGATCTCAAGTGCAGACAACAAACTGCAATGCTGTCGCCGCAGGAATAACGAGTCGACGTCTCTGCCTTTTCAATCGAGACTCTGGCGTCGTAGATAGCGCCACGCAATGTCTGTGGTAGCCACCGATGTTGGGTCGCCAACTGAGCCCCGATTGCTTTCCGGTCGTTTCCCAGATCTTCCACCGGGGGAGACTTCTTTGCCGGAAGGGATAACCGCATTTTGACTCAATGCAGCGGTTGAGACACCCAGAACTGCAATAAACCGAAGAATTGCGCCAAATAAACGATTCATAAAAAGTCCTTTGAAAAATTATCGAGACTATTTCACATTTGTGTTTTGCACTGAAATCGTGAATTAGCGCAGAGGCATCGCATGAGACTCGCTTCGGAGATCTTCAGAGGACAGCAAGCAATTACTTCGCGACTTCACGAACGCCTCAGCGTGAGTGGTCACCGACCACAAGGTGTTCGGTTTTATTGCTTGCTATAACTGTCGGAGAGTTTCAGATCAGGAAAGTACACAGCAGTTGCTGGAGAGCAGACACAGAGGGAACGGGGCGCGCGGTCACAAAATGGGCGTACCGAAAAACCGGCGCAACTGAAGAGGGACGTGCCAAATTCGCTTTCACTACGACCGGCAGAACTAGATTGGCCGCAGTTGCCGAGGGCAACGAGACGGTCATCGCAGCATCGGCCTCGTTGTACGCAGTGTTGGGATCGTCCACCGGAGGAACGGACGCCGTAAAAACGATCGTTCCACACAGCAAGGCTAAAATCCAATACATTCGTCTCATGGCAATCCCTTATTCGCCGACCTTACTGCGTGACGACCCGGCTGTCAAGCGAAACAGTGAGAAGAACCTCGATTTGAGCGACCAAAATCGACAGCATGCGTTGCGCGGATGGCTACGGGAGCCTGGACTCAGGAGATCCCGGTATCGAGAGATTTCTGGCTCAGCATAGTACAGATGGGCGGCTCGCCCGAGGATTCATTGAGGTTCAACGACCCAAAGCAAAACGGAGGTACGAGAAATGATTGGGAAATCGCGGCAGATGGTGCAAAACACTAGTTGTTGTAATCAAATGAAATGAGTTGGCACTAGCACTCAAACTCCATTCCAAGATCGATGAGTGCAGGGCGATTATCCTAGAGCCTGTAAAATAGTGGCTGGACGGAAAAGCATTTCAGCCTAGCGACTCGTATAGTGAGCCTATGAATCTGCCCTACCTCGCTGCGTTTCTCCCCTGTCTGGCAACCGCGCTTGCCGCGCAGTCGGCGCCGGCGGCGGCCCGCCAGTACACAGCCGCACATCGTGCGGAACTCGTACAGCAGTTTAGCGAATTGTTATCGATACCGAACGTTGCCGCCGATCCGGCAAACCTGAAGCGGAATGCCGACCTTCTTGTCGCAATGCTCCGAAAACGCGGTATTGATTCCCGGCTGCTCTCTCTTCCCGATGCGCCTGCGTTAGTCTTCGGGAAGATCGATGTACCGGGAGCACAGCACACGATTGTCTTCTATGCACACTACGACGGGCAGCCCGTGACTTCGTCGGAATGGGATGGCGGATCGCCCTTCACGCCGGTGGTGCGCGAAGTGAACGGCGAGCAGCGCATTTATGCACGATCGGCCGGCGACGATAAAGCCGCCATCTTCGCGCAGCTCACGGCGCTCGACGCGCTGAAGGCGGCGGGCATCCCGTTCAAGGCGAACATTCGCTTCGTTTGGGAGGGCGAGGAGGAGGCCGGATCGCCGCATCTGGAGCGGATTCTGAATGCCAATCGCGATCTGGTCCACGCTGATGTGTGGCTGGTGTGCGATGGGCCTGTGGATCAAAGCGGCCAACAGACGGTGGTCTTCGGAGCGCGAGGCGATGCGCATCTGGAGATCACCCTGTATGGACCGCACCATGGGTTGCACAGCGGCCACTACGGAAACTGGGCACCGAATCCGGCAATGATGCTGTCGCAGTTGCTCGCCGGGATGAAAAACGAAGACGGCCGCGTTCTGGTACCGCATTTCTACGACGGAATTGAGCAGCTCTCGGCGGTTGAAAAGGAAGCGCTGGCCCGCGCGCCAGTAAACGACCAAACGCTGATGAGTGCTTTTTGGCTGGGGCACGTCGACGGCGGAAGTGCCCATCTGCTCGATCTGATCAACCAGCCTTCGCTCAATATCAACGGCCTGTCGTCGGGGCAAACAGGAGCCAGAGCCACCAATGTTATTCCCCCCACCGCGACCGCAGATCTCGACCTCCGCCTGGTGGTGGGTATCGATTGGCGAGAACAGCAGCAGCGTGTCGTCGACTACGTCCGTTCCCGCGGCTACTTCGTCGCGGATCACGAACCCACGCAGCAAATCCTGCTGGAGCATCCAAGGGTAGCGCTGGTTCTGCGCGATGAAGCGGGATACAACGCTGTGCGTACGCCAATGGATCTTCCGATTGCGGAGGAGGTGCTTGAAGCTGTGAAGAGCGCGCGCGGAGACGTGGTTCTGCTGCCCACCATGGGCGGAAGTGTGCCGCTCGGAGCGATGGAACGCGCCGCGCAGACGCACACGATCACGGTACCGATTGCCAACTATGACGACAATCAACACGCCGCAAACGAGAACCTGCGCTTGGAGAATCTGTGGGACGGAGTGGAAACTATGGCTGCGCTGCTCGAAATGAAATAGGACGGCGTAACACCAAGTCGGTTGCAAGTAAGTCTCGGACGAATGGTGATTCTTTGTATCGCCTGTCAGGGGCAATTATGGTCGCAGGAACCGCCTTCGTTATCGTAGAAAAAAGCATCAAGACGTGGATTGCGAGTATGAAGCGTTTGAGTGGAGGGATTGGGGCATCTTTTGGCCGGGGCTACCGGGCCTATTGACAGCTGATCAAGGTCCGACGGCTCTGAGGGAACGATTTACCTCGCCTTCAAGAATCAACCTGGCTTCAGGACTTGCGCTTTCTTCGACGAGCAATATATACCGTCCCTGAAGGCCGGACGCGACCAGGCACGGTTTGTGCTATGGAGCCTGCGCTTCACAGCTGTCGTTACCGTACCTCCGCTGTGGCGCCGGCAATTGTGGCCCGCGGCTCGGACCGGCCCCCAAGGTGCTTGGCGAGGAATTCGTCCACACGACCGTAGAAATCGAAGTTGTTCTCGGGACGTGCAAATCCGTGACCTTCATCCGGATAAACGACGTAGATCACGTCACGTTTCTCATTTCGTAACGCCGCCACCATTGAGTCCACGTTCGCAATCGTGACCCGCGGATCATTTTGGCCCTGTCCAATCAGGAGTGGCGAACGGATATCGTCAACGTGATAAAGAGGCGAGACCTTGCGGTTCAGGGCGTCGTCATGATCAAAATCTCCGGCCCGCCGCCGCCAGCGTGTCATGATATTCGACCAGTAGTTTGGGAACGAGCGGAACAGCGTGGCGAGGTCGGCTGGACCCACGCCGTCCACACCGCAGACAAATAGGTCAGGGCGCATTTCCAAAGCGAGGAGGGTTGCAAAGCCGCCGCCCGACCAACCCATCGCCGCGATCCTCTTCGGATCGGCGGTACCGTTTTCGATTGTCCACTGCACAGCATCGAAAACATCTTCCTGGGTACCGCGGCCCCACTCGCTGTTTCCGGCATTGAGAAAATTCAGACCAAACCCGGTTGAGCCGCGATAATTGACCTGCAAGACGGCATAGCCGCGGTTGGCGAGAAATTGAACTTCCGGATCGTACTCATCCTCATCCCTGTACCACGGACCCCCGTGGATGTTCAGAACGAGCGGAAGGTTTTTGGCTTCCACGCCGGGCGGCGTGGTTAAGTAACTTACCAATTCCAGCCCGTCGCGCGCGCGAATTATGACAGGCTTTTTTGGTGCCAACACAAAATGCAGCAGGGCTGGATTCTGGCTATACAGCAGCGTGACTTTCTTCTTGTCGCGGTCGAAAGCGTAGTAGGACGTGGGCGCATCGCTGCGCTGAGCGGCAACAATCCACTTCCGGTCCGCACGATCGCGGCTGATGAGATAGAGGAATCCAGGGGCTTCGCGACTGATCATTTCGAAATCAGCCTGAACTCTGGGATCAAGAAAAATCCAATGCCGTGTCGTGTAATCGAATTCAACCGCCTCGATCGCATTCGTCGCTGGATTCCTCAAAACGACGGGCTGAAGATTCCCATTGTCCGCTACATCAGATTCTGGATCCTGTGCCACCACGCTGAGCTCTTTCCCACTCTGCAGATCGACCTTGACGAGCCTTCCTTTATCCGAGTGAAGTGCTGAATGGATGACGAGGCTCCGGCCATCCGGATCGAACCCCGCAATGAGCGAACCGCCCACCGCCTGGCCCATCTGAAACGAGCGCTCGAACGGCATCACGATCAGATCGCGCCAGGGTTTATCAACCCCGTCGCGGACCCTAATGATGGTTTCGCCAGTATTGCCATTGAAAGCAGTGGCCCCGCGGATGACAAAATCGTTGTCGGTCGTCCAGGTTAGAACGTCGCCTGGATTGGTGGCCTCGAGTGTAGTCGCGCCGGTCGCCAGATCGACTCGGTACATGTCGAAGGCATGACGATCGCGGAGGTTGAGAGCGACCAGGACGAAGCGCGGATGTTGCGAATCGGTCAAAACATTTTGCGCTCGCACGCCCCGGAACGGCGTAAGGTCGCGCACGTTGCCGGAGTCGAGCTCAACCGAAAAAAGGTGGTCAACCTCGTCGCCGCCATTGTCCTGTAGATAAAGGATGTGTCTCCCGTCGGCGGCCCAGGCGTACCAGAAGATTGGGCGATGCGATTCGTTGGTGATTAGTCTAGCGTGACTCGCGGGAATGGAATCCGCCCAGACGTTGAGCACGCCGTTTTTGTCCGGCGCAAGCCACGAGATCTGCGAGCCATCGGGAGAGATCTGCGGACGCTCCCGCTCCGGATTCCCGAAAAGAACTTCGCGCGGGATGAGCGCAGGCAACTCGGCTCGTGCGCAACAGGCTGAAAGCAGGAGAAGTGAAAGAGCGGAAAATCTATTCATCACTGAAAAGGTTAATGTCAATCTCACTCCTTCGCGCCAGCATGAAACAATTTTCATTCAGAGTCCCTCAATAGGCCCACAGTTTGCACCGACAGCTCCGAAGATATAGTAAAGGCGACTGTTTCAAGCGGGCTTTGGCATAAGCAATTGGAACAGGGGATTGTGAGCGGACCTATCCCCGCCATACCTACAGACAAAACCCGTAGGGGGCCTGCCCTTATCGTGGTTTTCTTGGGGTCCATTTTGATATTCTCGGAAAATCCTTGTATTTTCTCCTCACTGAATGTCGCGACCTAGAAGAGGTGTCACGCGCAGGGACTTCCTGAAATCGACGGTGCTCGCCGCCGGCTGCCTGTTCCCTCGATGCTCCTTTGCGAAAAACTCTTCTTCGGTACTTAGTGAATCCTCCTCGTTTCGCCTGGCGGATGGATGGGAATACCATCGGGGCGCGCTCGGAAGTGTGTGGGATGTGTGGAGGGAAGACACGGACGATGGCATCAAATGGAAGTCCGTGCCGGTGCCCCATTGTTCGAATGCCTACGATGCCGTGGACCCAGACGACACTTTTTATCAAGGGCCAGCATGGTATCGCATCCGCCTACCGGTCGCAAATCCTCTTCACAACGGACGCACTCTCTTGCACTTCGAAGGTGCAGGCCAAGAGAGCGAAGTTTTCGTCTTCTTAGACAAGGTCGGACAGCATCGCGGCGGCTATGATGAGTTTGTCATCGACATCAGTGAATCGACTGCGAAATTTCTAAACGAGCGGCGGGCCCGTAACCATGTTCCGGTCGCGATACTGTGCGACAACTCACGGGATAGCGAAGCCGTCCCCTCCAGCCTCAACGACTTCCATCGATATGGAGGCTTGTATCGCCCCGTCAACCTCGTTTATGTCCCGGCGGTGTCGCTCGAACGCATTCACATCGTCCCCGAACAGGTATCAAAAGCAGGCGCTGAAGTCTCTGTCAGGACTCGTCTCTACAACCCTGAATCCCTGAAAGGCCAGATGGATGCCGAGATCCGTATTCTTGATCCGCAGGACCGAGTCATTTTTTCACACCAAAGATCGTCCGAGGTGTGGTCGGGAGAGCAAGAGATCGCGACCTTTGCAATGAACGATCCTCAGTTGTGGGCTCCCGCCAACCCGGCCCTGTACCGCTGCGAGGTAACAGTGCGAAGCGAACATGGAGCTATGAGTGTGCGCGAACGTTTTGGCTTGCGCTCCTTCGAGTTTCTGCCTCACGGTCCGTTTCATTTGAACGGGGAGAGACTGCTGTTGCGCGGGACGCAGCGCGAAGAGGACCACTCGGGTTTGGGACCGGCCATGGGCGATGAATTGGTCGCGCGCGAACTCCAGCTGATTAAGGATATGGGCGCAAACTTCCTTGGCCTTGCGCACCACCAACAGTCGCGTCGCGTGCTCGATTTGTGCGACGAGTTGGGATTGTTGGTCCTTGAGGAAGTTCCGTGGTCCCGAGGCGGCCTTGGCGGGGAAAACTACAAGCAAGAAGTGCGTGACCTGCTTCATGCCATGATTGACCAGCATTACAACCACCCGTCGATCTTTGTCTGGGGCTTGGGAAACGAGAATGATTGGCCGGGAGATTTCCCTGAATTTAATCGTAACCAAATCCGAGCATTCGCGAAGGAACTGAACGATCAGTGCCATGCCCTGGATAACACGCGCAAAACCTTTATTCGCCGCTGCGACTTTTGCAAAGATGTTGTCGATGTTTATTCCCCGTCAATTTGGGCAGGCTGGTACCACGGGCCATATACCAGTTACAGGGCCGTGTCGCAGAGAGAGATGGAACAAGTGAATCATTTTCTGCATCTCGAATGGGGCGCTGACAGTCATGCGGGTAGGCACTCGGAAGATCAGGATCGACTTCTGGCTATGCTTATTTCTGGTCAAACGAATGGTCACAGCCTCGACTATCTACTTAATGGCGGTGTCGAGAAAGCGGATGAGAAGGGCGACTGGTCGGAGAACTATGCCTGTGACCTCTTCGATTGGCACTTAAAAGAACATGAAAATATGCCTTGGCTCACCGGAACGGCACAATGGATCTTCAAGGATTTTTCCACTCCTCTACGCCCGAGCAATCCGGTTCCTTATGTTAATCAGAAGGGGCTAACCGAACGCGACCTGACGCTCAAGGAGGGTTATTACGTATTCCAGTCCTACTGGACCCGCCAACCTATGATCCACATCTTTGGCCATTCGTGGCCGATTCGCTGGGGCGATCCCGCCGAGCAAAAATTAGTCAGGATCTATTCTAATTGTGAAACAGTCGAGTTGTTTTTGAATGGCATTTCGTGCGGCAAGAAAGACCGCAATTCACAGAACTTCCCGGCTGCGGGCCTGCACTGGCTCGCTCGATTTGTCTCCGGGGAGAATCATCTCAAGGCCATCGGAAGTAAAGGCGGCGAAACCGTCGCCGATGAAATCCGTTTTCACTACCAGACCGAGAAGTGGACAGAACCTGCTCGCTTGGTGCTAACCGAACTCACTCGTGACGCTGGCATTATTAAGGTGGAGGCGCGCCTGCTTGATGCCGCGAATATCTGTTGCCTCGACGCCAGGAAACGCGTATCTTTTGGCCTCGCTGGAGATGGCAAGCTCATCGATAATCTAGGTACAAACCGGGCTTCACGAACGGTCGAGCTCAGCAACGGCCGTGCCGAGATTAGCCTTCGGACCTTCGGCGGGAGATCTGTGCTCAGCGCTTCCGCCGATGGAATTCCCACTGGATTTCTATCCCTCGCCGCCAACACCTAACGGCTCTGCATGGACACCCCTCCGACAATTCTCTTCCAACCTCCCAATCACATTGGCTTGGGCCATATCAATCGCTTGGCCGCGATCGCGCTTGCCCTGCGGGAGATGCCGAACCCGGTCCGTCCTGTTTTTGTTGTCGAAGGCTCGAGTCATCTGCTTCTGGATGTGCTGAACCTGCCATCCATCCCGCTGCCGAGCGACCATGCAATGTTCGAAACAGACCTGTGGAACTCGTGGTCTGCTGATGAGCGCTTCACATTGTCAAAAGAAATCTCCCAGGGCATTTTGCGTACTGTCCGTCCGCAGCTGGTGGTCTTTGATTGTTTTCCAAACCCACAGTTCGCAAGAGTAGTGTTCGAGGAAAAAATTCCGACAATCCTCTGCCTCCGCGAGATGCGGGACATCAACAGGTACCTGAATCACATAGGAGACATGCTAGGTCAGATCGGGCACATCATACTTCCCCACGACGCCGGCGCGCTCGAACTGCCTGACCCAATCAGGATGAAAAGTTGCTTCGTTGGGGAAATCATCCGCTTTAGGCGGAAACACGAAGCTCCTCCAAAATCAGCGGAGCGCTCGGTTGTGGTGTGCGGCGGCGGAGGTGGATATCCCGGAACAGTATCTTTCTATAACCTGGCCATGAAAGCGCTCACCGAACTGCAGCACCTCCGGCCTAAGGTCACTTGTCGATTGATTGCTGGCCCCCTCTTCCAGTACTGGTCAAAGTTGCAGCTGGCAGCGGGCGTCTCCGTTACTCCTTTTGAGCCTGACATGATTGGCGCCTTCTCAGCCGCTGACCTGGTGGTCTCCGCCGCAGGGTATAACGCTTGCGCGGAGTTGGAACAACTGGGGGCCCGCGCCATCCTGGTTCCAGCTGAACGACAGTGGGATGATCAATATGCACGCGCAAGGCGGCTGGCGCACACGTACTCGCACTTTAAAGTCTTCACCGGTCCTTCCCCACAAGATCTGGCCAACCTTATGCATCGGGCTCTGGAAGAAACGATTGACATTCACATGGAGGCTCCTATGAACGGGGCATGGAGAGCTGCAGAAGCAATACGCGCGATACTCGAACGCCGCCGGCCGCTCGTCTAGCTTCATCGTGCGCTTCTTCAACCGAGTAAGTAGATGTTTTTCATCCGAGCCGGAACTCCTTGCCGCAGTTGCATGAAATTAACAAAATAGTGCTTGACGAAACCTTACAATCTGCTAGGATGCCGTCGAATTGATCCCAGAGATGCTTGTCGATTCGCTCACAAGAGTAAAAAAATAAGAGTAAAAAGATAAAGTTCGAATAGTTGACGGGCCCCAGTACTTTCCAAAGCAGTAGCAATTGGAAGCACGTGACTTTACTCCGCATAACGACGGAGTTAGGGGGCTGTACGATTTTTTGCCGCCCAAATCTCAGGTTACTGCTTTGCTGGTCGGTGCTTGCCGCTGTGGCATGGGCTGCCCCCACGATTACTTCTATCAACCCTGCCTTCGGTCCGCCACTCACACAGGTCACGGTAAATGGAACCGGTTTTGGCACGAGCAAAGGTACTGTCAGCTTCAATGGTGTCGCCGGCACAATCGTTACCTGGAGCAATACTCAGATCGTAGTTGATGCTCCGAATGGATCGGCCGGATCGGGCGTCGTAGAGGTGAATTGGAACAGCAGTTCATTTACCTTCAACTTCACGCCGACAATAAGCAGCATCAGCCCACAGAATGTGCCTTCCGGGCAGACTGTGTCGGTGGTTGGACAGAATTTTGGCTCCAAGGCCGGTTCCGTCACTCTCGCCGGAGAAGCGGTTCAGATCGCCTCCTGGAGTAGCAACTCGATCAGCATCAAGGTTCCAAACAACGTGCCAACCGGCGCGGACGCCGTGGTGGTCACATCGTCGATAGGCTCCTCGCCTCCGGCAACCCTGAATGTGCAGTTTGTGCCGTCGGTGAGCAGCATCAGCCCAGCCTTTGGGGCACCCAGTACTCAAGTGACCGTGTCCGGTACTGGGTTTGGCGCCAACACCGCGGGAACCGTTAGCTTCAATGGCGTAGCCGGAACAATTGTTAGTTGGAGCGACACCCGGATCGTCGTTACCGCTCCCAACGGCTCGGCCGGATCCGGGCCTGTGGTTGTCAGCTGGCAGGGAGTCAGCAGTAATAGTTTCGTCTTCAACTTTCTGCCAACGATTTTCAATCTATCGCCCTCGACTGTCGGGGTAGGCTGGACGTTTTCTGTGGTCGGGCAAAATTTTGGCTCGTCTCGCGGATCGGTGACGCTGAATGGTTCGGCACTCACTCCCTCTTCGTGGAGCACGAACTCCATTAGCATTCCCGTTGTATCTTCCGATTGCACCGGTCCCATTGTAGTAACCACCGCGATCGGCGCATCCAATGCGAGTTCGCTCACCGTACAAGGAACCACTTGCGGGAGCGCACCCCTGACTGTAACTGCCAGTGCGTCGCCGAAGCCGAATACAGCCGGGTGGAATAATACAGGGGTTACGGTGAGCTTTACCTGCAGCGGTGGCATAGCCCCGGTGACGTGCCCGACGCCTCAAACCGTTTCAACCCAGGGGGCAAACCAGGTCATCACAGGAACCGCAAACGATTCCTCGGGCACGACTGCAAAAGCTTCCGTCACGCTGAATATCGATCTTACCGCCCCAACGCTCGCTATTTCAGTGCCTGCAAACGGAACTTCATTTACGTCGTCACCCGCATCCGTCTCAGGAACCATCTCGGATGCACTCTCGGGCGTGGCTTCCGTCAGCTGTGACGGTGCAGCCGCAACTGTGCAAAGCGGGAACTATAGTTGTGCGGTTCCGCTTACTGCAGGCGTAGATACTATCACCGTGCTGGCCACGGATGTCGCCGGGAACACCGCGTCGCAATCCGTGAGCGCGACCCTCATAGTGGCCACGACAATTACCAGCTTCAGCCCTTCTTCCGCTCCCATTGGCACGCTCATCACAGTTCAGGGCTCCGGCTTTGCGCAAACTGGGTTTTCGCCGGAGATCACATTAAATCAGGAGGGAGGCGGGACAATCGTCGCGCCGCTATCAAGCGCAAGTTCCGGGGCGCTTTCCTTTGTTCTCCCTTCCGGCGCTGCTACCGGTGCCGTCACGATAACTGTGGATGGCCTGAAGACCGTATCCTCGAGTGTATTGTCCGTCGTTTCGTCGTCCTCTTTTTCCGTGACCGCGGGGCCAGCTTCTGTGACTCTGCTGCCAGGGCAGAGCTCATTTGCGCAAGTGCTATTAACAACCTCGAACGGTTTTACTCAGTCGGCCTCATTAAGCATCTCCGGCCTTCCCGCTGGTGTAACAGCGAGTTTCAAGCCGCCGCAAGTCACAACCGGCGCATTCTCAATCCTTACCCTGTCTGCGCCCACCGGCCAAACCCCAAGCTCGTCTACGTTAACCGTTTCCGCAAGCGCCTCAGTACAGGGAATTCAGCAGACTCAGACCGCAGCCATTGGCCTAACCGTGCAGGCTCTCTCAGGCAGCGCAACTTTCGCGGGACAAGTTGCCGTGACCGGTCCCTACAACACTCCACTGGTAGGCGTCACCGTGAGCTTCACCGGCACTAATTACACAGGGGGTCAGACTGGGTGTACAGGTTCAACCACAACGGATGGGGCAGGGAATTTTGTGTTGAATGGTTTATCGAGTTCCTGCACCGGACCACAGATGGTCAAATACGATTCCTCCACTGTCACATCTCCTCCGGGTAAATACTCCGGTGTGACTCTGAGCTATGTGCTAACGCCAGGGCAGGTTACCACTCCGGGAATCATTGTTCACCTGCCAAACGTGACGAACGCAGAGACGTTTACCATTTCGCAGAACTCACCCAGCGATCAGACGTTCGTTTCCCAGAGTATTCCTGGCGTTACCATCACTATTTATGCAGGAACCACATTTTCGTTGGCCGACGGAACTCAACCCGATCCCTTCCCGTTGAGCGTGGTGGAAATCCCTTACGACCAGATTCCTGACTACATGCCACCGAACCCCACCGAAGATCCCGTATTTGCGATGTCGATTGAGCCGTTCAACTCAAGCTCCAGTCAGCCGGTCGCGGTCAGCTACCCCAATCGTAGAAATACGGCTCCGGGCACAACCATGCCTCTGACTTCACTGAACCCGACTTTGGGCATGATGGTTAACTACGGCACGGGCACGGTTTCAGGCAACGGAACCCAGGTGATTCCTGATCCTGATCCCGCTAACTTGGGCCACCTTTACGGCATCTCGCACTTCGATTGGCATTTCCCGCTGCCCACGCCGTCTAACAACACCAATCCCTGCCCCGCGGGCAGCACCTGCCACAAAAAAGGAGATCCCGTCGACCTTTCTTCCGGGCTTATGGTTGATACCAAAACGGACATCAGTTTCGGCGGCCCGCGTGGCACGGTTGCGGTCACCCGCACCTTCCGCGGTCTTACCGGGAATCCAGGTCCATTTGGAATTGGGACCAACCATAACTACGGTTTCATAATGGACAGCTCGAACATCTCGCAAGGCTTGATCAATCTGATCATGCCCGATGGAAATCAATTTCCATTCGTGCAACAAGCCAACGGGACGTTCGTCAACGCAACCATTCCGATCGTTCAAGGCGCGGTCATCAGCAACCTGACATGCATCACCACCTTCTACGGATATGGCTGTGGTGGCAACCTGATGTGGAAAAACGGCACAGTGTTTGTTTTTCAGCCACTTCTCATAGGCCAGCCTTGGGCGGCATTTTTGATGTCGATCACGGATTCCAACGGAAATACCATTAATTTAGTGCACAGCCCCAGCATACCGATGGAAATTACTCAGATCGTTGATCCTGTTGGTCGTTCTCTTAATTTGACCTACGACCAATCCTATCGGATAACCTCTATTACCGATCCAGTCGGGCGGTCGGTGTCCTATACGTATAACGAACAAGGTACGCTTGCTTCGGTGACGGATGTCGAGGGAGGCGTTACCGGCTACAGCTACGACAGTCAGAATAATCTCCTTTCCATCACTGATCCACGCCAGATCACTTATCTGCAAAATACTTATGACCAAAATGGACGGGTGATCAAGCAAGTGGCTGCAGATGGTGGCGTAACCACTTTCAACTACACTCTCCTTAATTCCGCAGTCTCAACTACCGTAACTGTAACGGCCGATGTCGCAGCAGGCGCAGGCGGAGGCGGTGGTGGCGGAGGCGGTGGCGTTGTCGGATCAGGTCCGATTTCAAACATCAACACGAGCCCTGTCTCTATTACGACGGTCACCGATCCTTTAAACAACGTTACAATGTACCACTTCAGTCCCGCGGGATTCCTGCTCGATTCGACCAACGCAACCGGACAGAAGACCGTTTACAACGTGGATCCAACGTCCAACCAGGTTCTCAGTGTCACCGATCCTCTGGGGCGCACAACCGCATACACCTACGACTCTCTGGGTGACTTGACGAGTATCACCCAACTTTCTGGAACCTCCGCTGCTGCTACTACTTCTTTTAGCTACGCTCCGGTCTTCGCAAAGATTGCTAGTATCACCGATCCTCTGGGACATTCGACTACATTTACTTACAATGGAACTACTGGAAATCTTCTCTCCATTGCCAATCCGCTCAGCAATCAGATGACTTTTGCCTATGACAGCTATGGAGAAATCGTCAGCGCTTCCGATCCTCTGGGAAACACGACTCAGTTTGCATACGTAAATGGATCACTCACCAAAGAGACAGACCCGTTGGGGCGAACGGTGAGCATTACCTCGGATCCCATAGGCCGGCCCATTTCAGTCGTCAATTCCCTGGGAGAAAACATTCAGCGGCAATACAATCCGCTGGGCCAAATTGTGCTGGGCACGGATGGATTGGGTAATCGCACATCATTCAACTACGACCCAAATGGCAACCTCCTAAGTGTGGCCGATGCAAACCAGCATTCGACGACCTACACGTACGATGCAATGGACCGGATCGCTACTCGCACGGATGCCCTGGGACATACCGAGAGCTATCAACACGACCAGGATGGAAACCTTACCCAATTCATCGACCGCCGGGGAACTGCGACTAATTACGTCTACGATGCCATGAACCGTCCCACGCAGGCCAACTTCGGCGGCCAGAGTTCGATCAACTTTGCCTATGACGCCGTTAGCCGCCTCACGCAGGCCGTTGATTCGATTACAGGAACCTTTGCGCGCAGCTATGATGGCCTGGACAGGATGGTATCGGAAGTAAGTCCGGAAGGCACCGTGAATTACACCTACGATCTCGGTGGCCGCCGGACATCTATGTCGGTGAGCGGCCAGTCGCCAGTTAGCTATTCTTACGACAATGCCAATCGTATTGCCCAGATCGTACAGGGAAGTTCCGGTGTCAGCTTCAGCTACGATAACGATAGCAGGCGTACCTCACTTACACTGCCAAATGGCGTCAGGATGAGCTATGCCTTCGACGCCGCATCGCAGCTTTCGACGATTAATTACCAATTGGGTAGCGTCACACTGGGCAATCTGACGTACGCATACGACGCTGCGGGACGGCGGACGGCTGTCGGTGGGAGTTTCGCAAGAGAGAATGCCCCGGCGGCACTGACAAGTTCCTATAATGCCGGCAATCAGGTTACTCAGTCCGGATCACAGAGCCTGACGTACGATGCGAATGGAAACCTAATAAGCGATGGAGTCAATACCTACACATGGAACGCGCGCAATCAGCTAGCTTCTGTTAACGGGGTTGTGTCCGCCAGTTTCCAATACGACCCCTTTGGCCGCCGTGTCAGCAAGACGATGAACGGGGCGACGGAGTACCTCTATGACGGCCTGAACCCTGTGCAGGAGCTCTCGGCCAATGGCACCCCCATGGCGAACTTGCTTGCCGGAGGCACGGATGAGTACTTTCAGCGCACTGATTCTAACGGCCCCGCCAACTTCCTAACTGATGCCTTGGGGAGCACGATTGAGCTGACCAATCTGGCCGGCGCCAGCCTTGTGCAGTACGCTTACGAACCCTTCGGCAACACGACAACCGTCAGCGGCTCTTCCTTGAATCCCTATCAGTTCACCGGCCGAGAGAATGATGCCTCTGGTTTTTATTTCTACCGCGCTCGGTTCTACAACCCACTGCTTGGCAGGTTCGTTTCCGAAGATCCGATCAAGGCTGGTTTTAATTTCTATGCTTTCACCGGAAACAATCCGGTCAATTTTATCGATTTCTTGGGATTAGATAAGAAGCCTCCGTGTCCAAACCCCTGGCTAAGAGTTGCCGCCGCTGCGGGAGGGTTGGGAAACGTTGCACTAGGTTCGGCCAAAATCGCGCTTGGACTCGCGGCAACCGCTGAGACCGGCGGATTGGCAGCCGGCTTAGGGTATTACTCTGCCTATAGCGGCGCGACTAATATCGCCGGTGGGCTTTCGCAGGTTTATGGAGCCATAACCGGCAATCTGGAAGGAGGTCAGCAGGGCGCGGACTATGCCGCCTCTGCCTCGAGTGTGAGCGGGCTAATTACTCTGGCGGCAACGGGAAATGCTCAGGAGGGGGCGACGGTTTCCGCAGTCGAAGGGTTAGCTCTGGTTGGGGCGACGGGAGCGCTGTCCTCCACCGGAACCTTGCCCACTCCCGGCGCTGCAGATAACGCTGTTAGCGCCATCGACAACGGGTCCGCCGTATATCCGTTGATTGTCGGCGATCAAAGCAACAGTTGCCAATAATTGTCGCGCCCCGACGGAGACGTTGCTGCAAACGAGGAAATGGTGACGAAGAATGGGAAGAAGAGAGCCGTTGACGCCCAAGCAAAAGGGCTTGTGCGTCGCATTGATATTCGTGTTGAATACACCAATCATTATTTTTATATTCGTATATTCGAGTGGATTTTCTCCCAGGCAGGTAGCTGTTGCAGGCCTGTTTAATCTCGCCGTGGGTGTACCTTTGCTCGCGTTGATTACAGAGAAATGGATTCGAAAATTGAAATGAAAATTAAGTGAGGGTTGAAACGAGAGAGATGCGGAACATCTAGGTTGCCTTACTCTTCGATCACTTGCCGCGCCCGCGCCTCTGGCGAAGTGGCGGCTTGAGTGGTTTGAGAATTAAAGGTTGTTTGAATGCGCAGCAGCAATCATAATTCGATCTCAGGCTCTGGTGGAGTAGGCTTGGGCCGTTCGGCTCTCAAACCCCTATGGCTGAAAGCGAAGCGATGCTTTGTTATTCTCGCTCTGGCCACGCTGCCGCTGGCCGCGCAAGGCACCGGTACCGCTCAATATTTCTACGACGATGTTGGGCGACTGACCAGGGTTGTAACGCCGAGTGGCACCATAGCGACCTATAACTATGATGCTGTTGGAAACTTACTCTCGATCACCCGCTCGACTTTGCCGGGCAACAATGGCCTGGCAATATTGAGCTTCACGCCGCAGACTGGATCCGTGGGGCAAGCGGTGGCCATCCAGGGCCAGGGATTCGGCGCCACACCCTCGCTGAACGCCGTCCAATTCAACGGCGTCGCGGCAACCGTGAGTGCGGCCACTGCCTCCACGCTCACCGTCACTGTGCCGTCAGGCGCGACCACGGGCCCGATCTCAGTTACCGTGAACGGGCAATCGACCACCTCCGCGACGAACTTTGTGGTCACCGCTGGAACCTTGGTGGCCATCATCATTTCTCCGGCCGGTTCCAGCCTCTATCAGGGAGCGACGCAGCAGTTTGTGGCCAACGGTCTGCTCTCCAACGGCACCCAGCAAAATCTCACTTCAGCCGTAAACTGGGGGTCCTCGATTCCTTCGGTAGCGACCATAAGCAACACAGTTGGGAGTAGCGGGCTAGCAACCGGGGTGGGATTTGGCACAACCTTAATCACCGCGATTTCAGGTTCAATTATCGGCTCGACCACATTGAAGGTGGCTTCTCTGAGTTTTCTCACAACAGCTCCTTCACCGGCGTCAGTGGCTATTGGTCTAACTCAACAATTTTCCGCCACCGGGTCCTACACCGACGGGACCGTTCAAAATCTCACATCGTCGGTAACCTGGAGTTCGTCCAACACAACGGTTGCCACCATCAACAGTTCGGGGCTGGCCACGCCGCTGGCGTTGGGCAGTTCGACCATTTGTGCCGTGTTGCCCGGCAGCTCGTCTTGCTCATTCCTTACGGTTACACCAGCTCTAGTTTCCATAGCGATCACTCCATCGAACGAGGCGATTCCCAAAGGCATTACACAGCAATTCATCGCCATCGGCACGTTTAGCGATCACAGCACGCAGAACATCACCGACTCCGTTTCGTGGAAAACATCCAGTTCCGCGGTCGCAGTCTTTGGCTCAAGTTCTAGTCCGGGCTTCATGACTGACATAGGCGCGGGTACTGCCGTCATCACGGCGAGTTCTGGAGCGATCAGCGGATCGACCACTTTTACGTTGACGGCGCCGGTGGCTGCGAGCCTTAACGTGAGCCCAGCGGATTTCGCTCTGCCTCTTGGCGGGGCGGAGCAATTGGCGGCACAACTTGTCTTCTCTGATAACACCACGCAGAATGTCACTCAGACGGCGACTTGGAGTTCATCCGCCACAAACGTGGCTACGGTCAGCAATTCTGCCGGAAGCCAGGGCCTCGTCACCGGGGTTGCGGTCGGCACCGCCACCATTATGGCAACTTCCAATTCCATCAGCGGTTCGTCGACGCTCGTCGTGAACAGCACATCGGGCACAACTTTTCCGCGCTTCCTGTATGTGAGCAATGGCGGCGGCAGCATATTTGGCTACAGTGTCAATGCTCAGACCGGCCAGCTTCGCGCCAATGGTTCCGTCCAGGTCTCGAACCAGAGCGGCCATCTTGCGCTGGATCCTTCCCAGAGCTACTTGTATTGCAGCGTGCCCGGAGCCGCAGGCAATTTCTTTGTTTTCTCTGTGAATCCAGTGAACGGCACGCTGACTCAGGTTTCGGGCTCTCCCTACAAGGCAGGTACATCGAGCGGCCCCGTCGTGACCGAGCCGTCGGATCGTTTCGTGTACGTCGGCGACGCAGGCAGTAACAGCATTTTCGGGTTTAGCATTGGCGCGGGTGGCGCATTAACCGCCTTGCCTGGATCACCCTACCCGGCCACGGGAGAACCAACCGCGCTGCTTGTTAATCCCTCGGGCAAGTTTTTGTTCGAACTCACTCCGACCACAAACGTCGGAGGAGCAGATCCCCCGGGAAGCGTCTCTGTCTTCACGATCGATTCGAATAGCGGCGCGTTGACGCCGATCTCCGGTTCACCGTTCGACGTTGGAAACAGTCCGGTTGCCTTGGCTCAGGATCCAGCGGGAAAGTACCTCTACGTTTCCAACTCAGGACAGAGTAATACGAGCCGAATGCGGCGACCGAAATCGTACCATGATCTCGACGCGGCTCTGGGGCGATCTTATGCATATCCAGAACGGGAGAACTTGCTTGGCATCACTGATCATGCAGATTCGCACATCGTTGGTTCTAGCGTGGCGGCCGGTGCAACTAGTCCGCTTCTGCTCGCCAGTCTCGATATGAATGCATTCCCCGAGACAACCACGGACCGCGGAATTCTCACGCTTGCCCGCTCCCCATTTGTTCGGACCTTCTTCCAGTTGGGCGGTAGCTCCTCTGCATCAGTCACAGCCTTTACAGTGGATCCCAACGCGGGGACGTTGACAGCGATTTCGGGTTCGCCATTCCTGGTGTCCTCAAACTTGACGTCGATTAGCGTGGATACTACGGGACAGTACCTGTATGGCCCAACGTTCAATTCGATGTTCGCCTTCTCCATTAACGCGGGCAACGGAGCCCTGACGACGCTGTCGAATTCTCCTTTCAGCCTTAGCGTCGGACCTCTGGTGTTCGATCCTTCGGGATTGTTCGCGTACGCACAAGGAGGGAGTGGCTTGCAGGAGATGGGCACCAACTCAAGCACCGGCACCCTTACTGCGCTTTCTGGGGGAAGTCCGATCGGCGGTCAATCGATCGTAATCACTGCAGGCTCGACGCCGATAAGCTATGTTCCGCAGTTTGCTTACGTAGTGAACATCGGTTCCGCGCAAGGAAACATTGCAGGGTATTCTATTGACCCGGCGAGCGGTGCATTGACGTCACTGTCGGGGTCGCCCTTTGCCGAGGGATACTTCCCGGTATCCGCAGCCACCGACATGTCCGGTCAATCGCTGTACGTGGCAAATACCTGCTCTGATCCCAGTTGCGCGGCCAGCAACGGGAGTGTTTCCGGCTATAGCATCAATCCAGGCTCCGGCGCACTCACGGCCGCCGCCGGTTCCCCGTTCCCCGCCGGGCCTTCCCCGGTAAGTATCGCCCTTCAGCCGCCCGGCGTTAATGCATCATCGTCCAGCGAGTATGCCTACGTCGCTTCGCAAAATGGTCAATTCTTTGAATACTCCGTAAATCCTGCGACCGGAGTCCTTACAACGTTCTCAGGATCGCCGGCCAACACTGCAGCGAACGGCCTAATCGCAACTGCAGTTGACCCGACCGGAGCAACCCTCTACGTAGTTTCGCCTTGCTCGGGCTGCACGAACGATGTTCTGTACGGTTATGACCTGTTCCTTTTCCAGGGGCAGTTAATCTACCAGCCGCCAATCATAACGGCGAGCCTTGGTACGGCTCCGCGAGCAATTGGTGTCGATCCCGGCGGCCGCTATGTACTGGTTACCGATGGTGGATCCAATACGGTCTCCGTGTTTTCTACAACGTCGTACACGCAAGTGGCAGGCTCTCCGTTTGCGACTGACGGCAATCCGTCCGCCGTGGCACTCGACCCGTATGGCCAGTTTGTTTACATAGCGAATCAAGCGACGAATGATGTCTCCGCCTATGCGATGAATCCTTCTACGGGACTGCTAACTCCTATCCCCGGATCGCCCTATTCGGTTGGAACCGGACCGGTGTCGTTGAGCGTGGACTTCTCCGGCGAGTTCCTCTATGTGACAAATAACGGGGCGGGGACCGTTTCAGCCTTCTCCATTACCCCTGGTACCGGTGCTTTGACGCCGGTGCCGGGTTCGCCCTTCCCGGCAGGTGCTGCGCCTATTTCGGTCGTAACTACGGGCGGGATTCAATAATTGGGTCAGCGGGGGCCTTTTCCGAATGTCTGGCTTTAGCTCCCCGAAAGGGGGAAACCATAGAGATACGGAGCATGTGCGGTGCGTCGGAGTCCGGCGTGGCATGAGCTTTCTGCTGGCCTGTTTTGTTTTGCCGGTTTGGCTAACTGGTAGTCCACGCCGATCAGGGCAGTCCTCAGGTGGAGAGTCTCGCAGCCTTCACTCAGACCCGCCCGCCGGCTATCCCCGCGTGACCTTCACCGACGTAACCGAAGCTGCAGGAATTCATTTCGAGCATTTTCATGGAGTGCGATCAACTCAACTGCCGGAAGACATGGGTTCAGGCGCAGCCTGGGGAGACTATGACGGCGATGGCTATCCCGATCTGTATGTCGTCGATGTCGCCGGACCGCTCTCCGATACGCCTGAGCAGTTCGCCAAGTCGCCCGGCGGCAATCGCCTCTATCACAACAATCGTGACGGAACCTTTACCGATGTCACGGAGAAAGCGGGCGTTGGTTTCAAGGGCGTCGGCATGGCCGCCGCCTGGGCTGATTACGACAATGACGGCCTTCTTGATCTGATTGTCACCAGTTACGACCGGATAGTTTTATATCGCAACAACGGCGACGGAACCTTTACAGATGTAACCAAAAAAGCGGGACTGGATAAATACCGGGGCTTTTGGACCGGCGCAGCCTGGGGGGACTATGACCGGGACGGCAACGTAGATTTGTTTATCTGCGGCTACGTGAAATACCAGTTCCACAAAGAGGAACTTAACAAAACCTCGTTGCAATACAGCACTCTGGTGCCGTTCATGCTCAATCCTGCAGCCTACCCGCCGGAACGCAAGTTGCTCTTTCATAACAATGGCGATGGCACCTTCACTGAAGTGGCGCAGCAAGCCGGGGTGGACGATCCAACCGGCCGCAGCCTTTCAGCAGCATGGTATGACTTCGACGGCGACGGATGGCCCGACCTGTATGTAGCGAACGATCTATGGGGCAGCAAGCTCTACTTGAATCTGCACAATGGCAAATTCAAAGACATCACCCGCGAATCAGGCGTCTCTGATTTCCGCGGTGAAATGGGAATCGCCATCGGCGACTGGGAAAACAACGGCGAGCCGGATATCTTCGTTACTCACTGGATTTACCAGGAAAACGCTCTTTTTCACAACCTGCGATCCGCCCTGGGCGATTCAGCCAGGAAGCTGCCGTTATTCTTCGGTGACATAGCGGAGATGGTCGGCCTCGGGCAGGTTTCCCGGAATTTTATCGGATGGGGCACGTCATTCTTCGACTACGACAACGATGGTCAGCTCGACCTGTTAGTTGTGAATGGAAGCACATTCCAGGATGATAAAGACCCCCGTCATCTGGTACCGATGAAGAATTTTCTTTTCTGGCAGAAGAGCCCGAAGGACGGATTTTACGAGGTGAGCTCGCTCAGCGGCTCCGCGTTCGAGCAGGCGCATGTCGGCCGCGGTGCGGCTTTCGCAGATTTCGACAACGACGGTGACGTCGATATCCTTATCGTGAATCAGGAAGGGCGGCCGATGCTTTTGCGGAACGATGGCGGCAACCGCAAGCATTGGCTCAAGGTGCGCGTGAAGTGCACCAAGTCGAACCGCACAGGATTCGGAACCAAGGTTGAGCTCCAGGCCGGAAGCATCGCTCGCAGCCAGGAAATCGGCGGCCAGACCTCCTACCTGTCGCAGAACTTTCAAGAAGCGCATTTTGGATTGAACATGGAAGCGGAAGCAACCCGCATTACAGTCACGTTTCCGAGCGGTATTGTTCACACATTGGAGCATGTGAAGGCAAATCAGACTGTGCTCGTCACAGAGTAGAGAGAGTAGAGAAAGAACGGCGCGCAGTAGGACGCCGCTGGTTAGAATGGGCAAAAAGTGTTGGCATCTTTCTCGGGAGTGATCGTTTGTCAGTCTTTGCGCACAAAAAGTGCGTGAAGACGGCTGACCTCGGCGGCTTTGCCGCCACTCGGTTTCGGGAGGTTTCTATGCGCTGCTTTTTGGTGGTCTTGCTTGTGACGTCGTCTCTGTTTGCGCAGACTAACGTCCAGCGTCCTCATGTTTTGGGCCTCGCCCATGTAGCGATCCGCGTGAGTGACATGGGAAAAACAGGCGCGTTTTATTCGGATCTTCTGGGTTATGACGTGCCGTTTTCGCTGAAGGACAGAAATGGGCGAATCGCAATCGCATTCGTGAAAATAAATGACCAGCAATATGTTGAACTCTTCCCGGGCGGCGCTCAGGATCAAGGGCGGCTTGATCACTTCGCCCTGTCCACAGATGATCTTGCCGCCATGCGGGTGTATCTCTCGAGCCAGCACGTCCCTATCCTCCAGGATATTCACAAAGGCCGCATCGGTAACCTCTTTCTCACCATTCGCGATCCCGCTGGGCATCGAATTGAGATCGTTCAGTCCTCGCCAGACGCTTTAACTTCTCGCTCCCAGGGTAGGTTCATGCCTGCCGGCCGTATTTCGAACCACATCGATCACGTCGGGATTCAAGTAGCTTCGACGGAGCGCACCATGAAGTTCTATGAGGACGTTCTCGGTTTTCGTGAAACCTCGCGTGGCCGCAGCGGAGGAGAAGATCCGGACCGGGTTGAACTTCAAGTACCCGACGGCACCGACTCCATCGAGCTGCTTTCTCCAGTGGGGGTTCCTCTACCTTCCAACCTGAAAGCTCAAAACCACTTCTGCCTGGCAAGTTCCGATGTTCACCAGACTGTTGCCATCCTTCAGATGCGGGTGGTCAGTGGTTTACCTATGTCCCCCATAACAGTGCAAACTGGCGATAACCTGCCGACACGAGCCAACCTGTCCGACCCAGATGGCAACCGTATCGAGATAATGGAAGTGACATCTGCGGCGAGATCTTCAACCGCAGCCGCGCGGGACTAGTGAAACGGGCATTGCGGAACAACGACGAGACAGGCATCGGCCGCAAGCAAGTCGCCAATTGACACATGTTATGCTCGCGGCATAATTTGGCGGCGAGGGCAACATGTTTGAGACCTTGGAACCTCCTGACCGACCTAATTGTTAAAGTGCGTTGTTCCGTTTGCACACAAAGCGGATATTCGCCGGTGCCGCTGCGAACGTTCTCTTGAGCATCAGGACATGCTTAGTGGTTGTGATGGACGCGATCTTCGAGCGGCTTTTCGAAACTCGTAGAGAAATGGGAAGGGGGCCATCTTGATGACCTTCCCCCTTACTCCGCACATTTCTGAATACGAGAGTTGATGTTAACCCCGTCCTGGTTTTGAGCCGGGATGGGGGAGCGTGAGGGGCAAGGGATGGCGTCTGAATCCCTTGCCCCTCGCACAGCTATGTAGAGGCCTGTTGCCTGCGCTGTCGCAAACTGGTTCGGCGTTAAGTATCCCAAACTGCTGTGCGGACGTTCTTGGTTGTACTCCTTGCGCCAGGCCGCGATCTTCGCCCGCGCATCGAACAGGTTCTGAAACCAGCTTATGTTTAGACACTCTTCCCGCAACTTGCCATTGAAGCTTTCCAAGCGTCCGTTCTGCATCGGTTTGCCGGGCTGGATGTGCGCCAGTTCGATCTTGCGTTCAATGGCCCAGGCCAGGAAATGGCGCGAAGTTAGTTCCGGCCCGTTGTCACAGCGGATGGTCAGCGGCAAACCACGTTCGGCGATGATTCCCTCCAGCACCCGCGTCACTCTTCGACTCGCGAAGCTGGTGTCGACTTCCAATGCCAAACACTCCCGCGTATAGGCATCGACCACGCTCAACACCCGGATCGTGCGCCCGCACTCCACCGCGTCATGCACGAAATCCAGCGCCCATTCCTGGTTCGCCGCCGTGCGCTCCACCAGCGGCCGGCCCACCCGCACGCAATGTTTCCGTTTCTTCCGCCGCGGCGTCAGCCCGGCCTGGCGATACACCCGCTCCACTCTTTTGTGGTTCACTTCCCACCCTTCCCGCTGCAACAGCACGTGCAGACGCGGCGAACCGTAGCGCGGCTTCTCCCGCGCTAACTCCACTAACTTCATGCGCAGCGGCTCATCCGTCCGCTTGCTTTCATAGCGATAACTCGATACCGCCATCCCCATCAGCCCGCACACCCGGCGCTCGCTGGTCTACGAGCTCCACCCGTTTTTTCGGATCAGCGCCTGTAACATGTCTTTGTCCAAGCTCAGGTCCGCCACCAGCTTGCGCAGCCGCGTGTTCTCCTCGCGCAACTGCTTCGCTTCCTGCGCTTCGCTCACGCTCATCCCGCCGTACTTCGCCTTCCAGGCATAGATCGTGTGCTTCGACACCCCTACTTCCCGCGCCACGTCTTCCGCCTTACGTCCCGCCTCCAACTGTTTCAGTGCCCCGATCATCTGCGCTTCCGTGTGCTTCGTCCTCGACACCTCTCCCTCCGCTCTGTCGCGCCTCGCACGACTATGAAATCATACTCAGCGGTGTGCGGTTTTGAGGGGAAAGGTCACCACGAATGACTGATCTCAGACAGGCGGTCCACGAAGAAAATCGATCACGATGCCCTTTATCATCTATCCCTCGCTGGTTTTAATCGCAGGTCTCAAACCGCCACATAGCCGTAGCGCAGGTTCGTTCGATGTGGGCCTGACTGCAAATATTCTTCTCTCAGCGCTGCGAAGCGATCCATTTTCGACCAGCGAGCGGGAGCCTTGTAATCGTAAAGGCGCGAGGAATTGCCGCTGAAGATTGCGGTCTTGACCGGGCCGCCAGCGGGTCCTAGAGCCTTGAGTCCGAACCGCTTCTGCATATCTTCTGGTGTTTCGAGCCGCCTTAGTCCCTCGATTTGCCACTGTGGTGAACCGGTCCAAAGTGCATCCGTACCCCACACGACGTGATCGGTGCCCAGGCCCCTGATGAGGCACCCTACCAAGTAGGCTGCCAATTTCGGCTGAGTGACCGTGCAAGCAGCAAAGAGTTGGCCCAGATCGCCATACACATTGGTGACGCCATACTTCTCAGGAATTTCTGCCAAATCCGTTACCCATTCATTTCGTCCGCTTTTCTCCACCATCGCCCAAGCTTCCGCTGCGTCCGAGCCGCCGCCACCGCCCACATTGCGATAGCCGGAGTGGTAGATGATGAAATTAAGTTGCGGCCAATCCTTGGCCGCCTTGGCTACGTCACTCACGTCCACATAAGGGCGAAGGCTGGGAAACAATTTGTCCAGCGAAGGCGGAAAAAGGCCTTTGTGCACACAAACGTTCTTAATGCCAGCTTTTTGCATCTTCTCGTAGCCGAGATAGGCGACCTTCTCGTCGTCCATGCGCCATGGATATTGCGAGAGTTCCTTATGCATGTTGTCTCCGATCGTATAACCCTTCACGGAGTCGGGCTTAAGAGCGAGTGCGCGGTCGAGACTATCGAGCCATCCGGGCTTGCCTGGCGTAAAAATGGCGTGACACAACAAGCGCTTGGAGCCGGCAGCTGTGTTTACTTTCGTTCGGGCCGCCGCCATCATCTCGTTAGTCAAGAACCAGTCGCGGGGGATATCAGACGGCGCGCTCGAGATCAGCGCCACTTTGGTGTCGCTGTCGAGGAAGATCTCCTTGTAATAATTGCTGTACTTTAAGTCTTCGATGGTTTGCTTCTTGCCCTTCAGGGCAGGATTCCACCCGGCGTCACCCACCGCCTGACGCATTTTCACGAAGCCCGTAAGTCGCGTGTCGTCGCGCAGAAAATGCGTGTGGCCGTCGAAGATAAACTGGTCTTGAAGCAAGGCGGCGCGCTCGTCGGCCATTTCCGGAGTGGCAGCCTCGGCAGGTAGCACATCGAAGAGCCCGCCGTAGACCTGGTTCATGGCGAGAAATGCTGTGGCCATACCGGCTGCCGTAGTAAAAAACGACCTTCGGCTCATACCCTGCTTGCGAGCCAGCCGCGTTCCCATCTCCTTCAGCCGCGCTTCCACCTCGCGCTGTGCTTTGTTCTGAGGCGGAGGGAGGAATTCGTCACTCGAAACAATCTGCGTAGGAATCGGTGAGGCGAAGGACGACGTTTCGGCAGGTTCCAACGCCCTCAACTCTTCTGGACTCAGAAAACCGCTCATCTGTCTGCTCCTTTGCCGAACACTAACAGCCTGAAGGTTCCAGGCACCATCGACGGCGGTTCATGAGGTTCGGTGGGTTGGGGGCCAAGGTCAGCCGTGACAGTGTAAATGCGGTGCGTTTTTTCGTCGAGTTCCATAGTGCGAGCTCCGCGTTCCGTTTTGACATTGTCAATCACGGAGTACTTGTCCGGAGAATCCTCATGAATCACCGTCAATGTCCCGTCACCGTTCGAGCTGAAGAGTAGCTGGTTGCTCGGATCGAAACGGGCAGCATCCACACCCTCGCCAATCGCCGGGGTTGCCACCACCTTGCCCGTGTCGGCGTTCATCACTATCATCATTTTGTTGTGGCACCCAATGAAGAGCCGCCTGTGCATGAGGTCAATTGCCATAGCAGATGGGCTCTCCCCCGGAGCAAGGGGCCAGCGGTTCAGGATCTTGAGGGTCTTCGAATCGATCTCGACCACTTCGTTCTTGTCCTCGAGATTGTTATAGAGGTGTCCTTGACGGTCTGCCGCAGCAAACTCAGGGCTGCCGCCAAGATCGACGGTGCCGGCGACACTTCCCGTAGCAGCGTCGATGGCGGTTGCGGTTCCGTCGTGTCCGCTGAACGCGAATACGCGCTTTGCGTCAGGATCATAGATGATGGCGTCCGGATTCTTGCCCGTCTTCGCGCTCCCAATTTTTTTCAAGGTTTTCAGATCGAAGATCGTAACCCGATTGGCCTCGTCCTCACTAATGAACCCACGACCGAACTCACGGGCGATGGCAATGCCGTGCACTCCTTCGATGCTTGAAATGTCCCCCACCACCTGGTAGCTGTCAGCATCAACCACCATCACGTGCGTCCAGCGGCTGATATAGAGCCGTCTTGCGCCGGCATCCATTTCCAGGTAGTCCCAAAACCCTTCGCCACCAAGCGTCACCTTTGCCAGAGGATGGTAACCGGAAGCTGTGGCGGCAGCCATCGCACCGCGGCGGGCGGGTGCCCACAACAGCGCAAGAATGGCCAGAGCGACAAGAATCGGAAGAGCACGGAATCGAGCATTCCAATCGGTTTTCACTCTTATAGTTCCTCCTTATTAAAGACAACCCCGGCCCCTTGAGAATCCGCAGTGGCATTGGTGTTTGGACAAATCCAGCCAAGAGTATTGAACAATAAGCTGATTGGGCAGCGACCTTCCATTGGTTCGTCGTGAACCGCTGATTTTCCGGTGCAGGATGGAAGCGAATGAGATAAGGCTGCGGGCCGGGATTCAGCGGCTCATCCGATGGAAGAACGATCCGCGGAAATTCCGGCTCAGTGTAAGCTCAGTACCATTCGTCAGTTTCACGATGTAATCGCCGTGAAACAGTGGGTGCAGTCCGCGTACAGCCGCCTTGCGAACCAGAATGGATCGATGTATTCGAAGGAACTCTTTAGGGTCGAGCGTATCTTCTAAACTCTTGATGGTCTGCCGGACGATGTGATTACCACTGGTGGTGTGAATGACGACGTACTTGTTGGCCGCCTCGATCCAAAGAATCTGTTCGACTGGTACAAAAACAATCCCATTCTCGTCTTTGATGGCAAGCCGGGAGAGCCAGGGATTCGCTTCTGCCTTGTCTCCGGAAAGATTGTCTCGCGCGCCTAAACGCCGAATGGCGCGTTCCAACGAAATCGATAGCCGTTCTTTATCGAAGGGCTTGCAGAGATAATCGGCAGCTTCCACCTCAAATGCTTTCACCGCGTATTCACTGTAGCCTGTAACAAAAATAAAGACCGGCCTCTTTTCGATCTCAACCTGCTCGATCATCTCAAACCCACCGAGACCGGGCATCTGAATGTCCAGAAATGCGATATCGGGTGTGAGCTTACGAATCAGGTCGATGCCCTCGCCGCCACTTGCGGCCTCGCCGGCGATAACGACATCCTTCTCCCCGCCAAGGAGCTCGCGCAGATAGCGACGCGCGTGCGGCTCGTCATCGATGATCAGCGCGCGTATGGGAGTCGGCGGCGGCATACAGGTCCTCATGTCGATCCACTATTTCATTTCCAGCTTTCTTGTACGGAATGGAGATGTCAATTTGCACTCCACCCTGCGGCCGGTCGCTGTACTGAAACCTGAATTCATCTTTGTAGTAGAGACAAAGCCGGTCCTTCGTGTTCGTAAGTCCTACTCCGAACGCTGGCGGGCCGGCCGCAGACTCAGGGCGCACAGGTCCGTCGTTGTGGAGAGCGAGGTGCAACCAATCGCCCTCTCGACAGGCACGGAAGCGAATCTCGCAGGAGCGCAGCATGCGCGCTGCACCATGACGGACGGCGTTTTCAAAGAGTGGCTGTAATAAGAGTTCAGGCACCTCCGCGGACGTTGCCTCGGGTTCGATATCATAGTCAAGCACCAAGCGGTCTCCCAACCGGAGCTTTTCGATACCCAGATAAAGATCGGCAAATTCCAACTCTTCGGCCAAGCTTCGTACGGAACTACCGGTATCCTTCAAGGTGAGGCGGAGCAGATCACCCAGCGCGATCACCATGCGACGTGCGGTCGCCGGCTGCTCCACAACAAGCCCGGCTATGGCGTGCAAAGTATTAAACAGAAAGTGCGGGTGCAGTTGCATGCGCAGTGCGTCGAGACGCGAGACGGCGAGTTGCCGCTCCAGATCGGTCGCACGTGTGCGTTCCGCCTGAAAGTCCAGCCACACTCGCCAGCCTTCGAGTGCGAGGACGAGCATCATCCCTATCAGAATGTCGGAGGGCAAGAACCTGGAAAGGTTGGGCCTCAGAAATGACCAGAACGATGGTGAGCGATACGGAAAGAAGGTTGAATAGAGTATCGCCCACTGACTCAGCATGACTACAGGTGCAAGAGCCGCGACGGTTCCGAGCAGCACGGGTACGTTCCATAATTTTCTTCCACGTCCGAACGGGAACTCATGTGTGCATTTGGAAAGGAGGGGCAACACAAGTAGCCACAGGGCGAAATGCACAGCGGTGGCGTAAAGAGCAAAGCCAAAAGTCTTGTCGCCGCCAGGATCGCTTACCATCAGGACGGCAGTGAAGAATAGAGTTGCACCGGCCCAGCCCAGAATCGCAAATTTTAGCTGAGTGACGGTTAGCATATGACTCGTAGCGTTGGCCTTAGAATAATACAGTCAAAATGAGTCGTTGGCGTGTGTCCCCATCTTACGTCCTCGGGTATAGAGGCAGAGTTCGCAAGCGTTTTCCTGTAGCCGCAAAGATTGCATTGGAAACGGCAGGCCCGATGGGAGGAACCACAGACTCGCCGACTCCAGTCGGTGCCTCCGTGGAGGGTACGATATGCACTTCGACGTGAGGCATTTCGTTCATACGCAGGAGCCGATAGTCGTCAAAGTTCGACTGATCGACTTTCCCGTTCTTCAAAGTGATCGCGCCATAAAGAATAGCGCTCAAGCCAAAAACCACGCCGCCTTCCATCTGTGCGCGGATCACATCAGGGTTAATCGCAACGCCGCAGTCAACCGCACACACTACGCGATCGACTTTGACCCCGCCGTCCGAGCCAACCGTTACCTCAGCCACCTGGGCTACCGAACTGCGAAAGGAATAATGCACCGCAAGCCCCCGTCCTTTGCCTGGCGGGAGTGGCGTTCCCCAGCCGGATTTCTGCGCCGCCAGTTCAAGGACTCGGCGGTCACGCGGAAACTTGGCGAATAGACCGGGCTTCATGAAATCGGGCGCCACGATTTGCATCGATTTGTCTCGCGGGTCCTTCATCAGAAGAGCACGGCGGAACTGGTAGGGATCTCGACCTGCTGCATAAGCAACATCATCCAGGAACGTTTCGACTGCAAAGGCGTTGTGACTGTTGCCGACGGAACGCCATTTTTCTATCGGTACGCCGAGGACCGGTGAATGGAGATCGACGAGAATGTTTGGGATGTCGTAGGGAATATTGCTGCCCCCAGCCACTGAGGTGACGTCAATCCCATTGATAACAAAATCCGGGTCGCTACCGAGAACAGACTGGCCGACGACCCGGTGCTGCCAGGCGATGAGATTTCCCTGCTCGTCGAGTCCTGCATCGAGCTTGTGAAGATACATCGGCCGGTACGAATCGCCCCGAATGTCATCTTCGCGCGTCCAGAACAATTTCACCGGAAAGCGGCCCCCGATTGCCTTCGCGACCTCAACGACCTCCGATGCTCCACTTCCTCGCCTGCCGAAGCTGCCGCCTCCGTAGAGTGTATTTATGTGAACCTGTTTCGTTGTCATGCCGGTGATCCTGGCTGCGTCATCCTGTACGCCCGAAACGTCCCAATCACCGGTCCAGATGTCGCACTGATTTGCTGAAAGTCGAACCACCGCGCTCAGCGGCTCCATGGTTGCATGGGCCAGATAAGGAAACTCAAACGTTGCAGTCAGGGTGCGCACCGCACGAGCAAGTGCCCGCGCGCAGTCGCCGTCGCGGCGGGCCACTGAACCCGGCTGTTCCAGCAACCTTCGATATTCAGCCAGGAATTCGGGCGTTCCCCGATGTTCAGCTTTTGATTCATCCCACTCGATACGAAGCGCCTCGCGACCCTGCCGTGCAGCTGGGAAGGATCTTGCGATCACCGCTAGTCCGGTCGAAATCTGGACCACGTCGAGCACACTCGGCACAGCCTTGGCTCTTGACGCGTCAAACGTCTTCACCGTGGCACCGAAGAGCGGCGGCCGCGCAACCAGCGCAATCGCCATCTCCGGGAGCGAGAAGTCGATTGCAAAAACTGCCTTCCCGGTTGTCTTGGCTCTGCTGTCGAGGCGTGGTAGGTGCTCAGCTCCAATCAATCTGAAATTCTTCGGATCTTTGAGTGTGACTTGCGCCGGTATTGGTACGGATGCCGCGGCTTCGGCCAGCCTGCCGAAAGTTGCTTGCCGCCGCGACGCCGCGTGTCTCACTAGCCCCTTTTCAACGGTGATTTCCCCGTTGGGGACTCTCCATCGGTCAGCTGCTGCTGCAACGAGCATGGCGCGTGCCGTAGCCCCTGCCCGGCGATACTGTTCATACGAGTTGGCGATGGAGTTGCTGCCACCCGTACCTTGAGAACCGAATTGCAAATTCTTGTAGAGATCCCGGTCCGCTGGTGCGGGTTCAACCCGGACCTGAGACCAGTCCGCGTCAAGTTCCTCCGCGATGATGGTCGCAAGCCCCGTGTAGATGCCTTGCCCTCCTTCCTGATGCTGGGACACCACGGTCACGGTATTGTCCGGAGCAACTCGCAAAAACGCATTCGGAGAGAAGACATCATCCCGGTTCTTTGCGAGCATTGTGGCGAAGAATCCGTTACTCTTTGGCGCGTAGAAACCAACTACCAAGCCCGTGGTCGCTGACGCCCCCGTTGCAAGGAAGCGGCGCCTGCTGACTGAGGCAATTGTGCTATCACTCTGCATGAGTCAGCCGTTCTTTAATTCGCGCCGCTTCGTGGATCGCGGCGCGGATACGCATGTAGGTTCCGCAGCGGCAGATATTGCCGCTCATGGCATCGTCAATATCGGGATCGCTGGGCTTCGGTTTTTGTTCAAGCAGCGCAATGGCAGACATGATCTGCCCCGACTGGCAATACCCGCATTGAACAACGTCCAGTTTTTCCCACGCACTTTGCACCGCCCGGGCTGTGACGCCTGAGGCACCCTCGATGGTCGTAACCGATTTTCCCGCAACAGAATTGACTGGCGTGACGCATGAGCGGATGGGTTCTCCGTCGAGGAGCACTGTGCAGGCACCGCACTGGGCTATGCCGCATCCGTACTTCGTACCTGTTAGCCCGGCAGCTTCGCGAATTGCCCAGAGAAGTGGCACATCAGGAGCGTCGTCGAGCCCGACTGTTCGGTTGTTCAGCTTGAGTGAGATCGACATATATTCCACTCCCGGAATTACCATAGTGTGGGGGTGCCGAACTCCTAATTGATTTGTCGCCAAGCGAGAATTCGGCGGCGCGAGACGGTACGTGTTCACCTGCAGGTAGTGTTTCCGCGATTGCAGGCTCTTTTTATCTTCCTGATTCATCATTCGACTTCGCGAACAGCTTTCGGGCGCTTCACGCCGCATTTGCACCGCTCTGCGACAAAGGCCTCGCATCCGGTCCGTGGGGATTGGTATTTTGGGCGATGAAGACGATTCGACGAGGGCGTTTGCCTGGGCTTGGACCGCGCTTAACGCGCCCCTTTCGTCTGAAGGCGCGAGCTGCGACTGACGATTTTGGAGCGAGAGGCTGGTAGGGATCGCTAGAGCGTAGGCATGTCAGAACTTCGGCAAATTCTGGAACTGTGGCGCACCGCGCGTGATCGTCGAGAGGAGATCTGTCTTGCGACAATTGTTGCGGTCGAGGGATCGTCGTATCGCAAACCGGGAGCGCGCATGCTGCTCACGAGCGGCGGCCGGCGGGCGGGCACTATTAGCGGAGGCTGTCTTGAGAAAGAGGTCCACAAGAAGGCCTGGTGGTTGACCCGTTCCGGTTCCATCGTTCAGAAGTACAGCACCTTTGTCGATGAAGATTCTAAAAATCCGTACGGGCTGGGTTGCGGCGGCACCGTGTCAGTGCTGATTGAACGGGGGGAACCCGCGCAGGGCACGCTCGCAGCTCTTGAGCAGTGCGCA
>Ga0210391_10000194_pt1 | contig 72228 bp, 67 predicted proteins | sample IncBWC12OmetaG_FD_160573 | JGI IMG/M metagenome (GOLD analysis project Ga0210391, IMG submission 160573) | Forest soil microbial communities from Barre Woods Harvard Forest LTER site, Petersham, Massachusetts, United States - Inc-BW-C-12-O ...
TGCTGTCTCGTTCAGTACGGAAAGAAGCTGTCATCTGAGGCACTCCGGCACGGTATCATTCCAAATCCTAACATTCCGAATTGCCCATTGCCGGACTGCGCAGGTATGTCTTCGACCGACCCTTCAGCCTTGAGCGCGCTTTCGCCACTTGACGGGCGTTATCGGCGCGCCACCGAACCGCTGCGCGAGCTGTTGTCCGAATCAGGCCTGATCCGCGAGCGCATCCGCATCGAGGCCCGCTGGCTGCTGCACCTGGCGCAGGCAGCCCCCATGCTCGCCGGCGCCGCCCTATCCCCCGGGGTGCAGGCCGCCGCCCTGGGGCTGGCCGACCATCCGCCGCAGGATGCCGCCGAGATCGTCAAGCGAATCGAGCTGCGCACCAATCACGATGTGAAGGCCGTCGAATACTACGTGCGCGAAGTTCTGCTGGCCGCCGGTGCCACCGGCCCGAATCTGGAACTGGTGCACTTCGGCTGTACCTCAGAGGACATCAACAACCTAAGCTATGCCAAGCTGCTGCACGCGGCGCGTATCGTACTGCTGGGCGCGGCGGATGAACTCAGCGGCGCGCTCACGAACCTGGCGCAGGCGCACGCCGATCTGCCGATGCTGGCGCGCACCCACGGCCAGCCGGCCAGCCCCACGACGCTGGGCAAGGAATTTGCGAATGTGGTGGCGCGCCTGAGGCGCGCGCGACAGCGCCTGGCCCAGGTCGTCATCCTCGGCAAGTTCAACGGCGCGGTGGGCAATTTCAATGCGCATGTCGCGGCCCTGCCGCAACTGCCCTGGCCGCAGATCACCCAGCGCTTCATCGAATCTCTGGGCCTTGCGGAAAATCCCTTCACCACCCAGATCGAGCCGCATGACTGGATCGGTGAGTACTGCGATGCGTTGGCGGCGATCAATGTGATCGACATCGATCTGTGCCGCGATATCTGGGGCTATGTGTCGCTGGGATATCTGCGCCAGAAGCCGGTCGCGGGCGAAGTGGGCTCCTCCACCATGCCGCACAAGATCAACCCCATTGATTTTGAAAACGCCGAGGGCAACCTCGGCCTCGCCAATGCGCTGCTGCGCCACTTCGCCGAGAAGCTGCCGGTGTCGCGCTGGCAACGCGATCTCACCGACTCCACGGTGCTGCGCAATGTCGGCGTCGCGCTCGGCCACACCCTGGTCGCCTGGCGCTCCACGTTACGCGGCCTGGCGAAGATTGCTGTGGACCCGCTGCGGATCGCAGCGGACATCAACGGTGCCTGGGAAGTCCTCGGCGAAGCGGTGCAGACCGTGCTGCGGGCCCAGGGCATAGCCGATGGTTATGAATTGTTGAAGGAGTTCACACGCGGGCGGGCCATCGATGGTGACGGGCTTCACGCCTTCATCGATTCGCTGCCCATTTCGGCCCCGGAGAAGGCCCGGCTGCAACAGCTCAGGCCCCAGGATTATGTTGGATTGGCCCGCGAACTTGCGCGCAAAATCCCATGAACTCGCATTATTGAGTGATCTGCACCACGGATTTTGCGCAACCCGGCAGGCGACCTACAACAAAGCGTGATCGGATCCACAATCCGCGCCCAGCCGCCTTCCTAAGATCCCGGAAGCCTGCCGGCTCGCAGGCGCAATCGTCGAGCGGTGCAATGGGATTCTCCGGGGAAGGCGAGGACACGGGAGTGCTGGCGCCCCTGGCGCATGCCCGTTTCACGCCGGAGAAATCCAGCGGCGTGATCAGCCTGGCGACCCCGCAGCGCAGCGCCGAGCCCATGTCGGTCATCACCAGCATCGCCGAGGCGCGCGTGGCGGTGGATACCGCGGCCGCCTCAGCCAGCCGCATGCTCTCGATCTATACCCAGGATCTGGAACCCGAGGTCTACGACCAGACCCCGTTCCTGGAAATCATCAAAAGCTTCGTGCTGGCGCGCAGCTTCGCCAAGGTGCGCGTGCTGCTGGTGGACCCCACCCGCGTCATGACGGATACCAATCGCTTCATCGCCATGGGACGACGGCTGTCCAGCTACATCGACATCCGCTATGTCGCCAATCACATGCCCCAGCAGCGCTCCTGCGCCTACCTCATCGCCGATGAGCGCGCCATCGTGTACCGGCTGCGCGCCGATACCTGGGACGGGATCGCTGACTTCAACAATCCGGCCGTGGCGCGGCTGCACCTGGCCGAGTTTGATTCGGTCTGGAATGCCAGCGCGCCGGAGCGCGCGCTGCGGGTCGCCCGTCACAGCTAGCCAGGCGGGCCTAAGACACGCGGCGGGTGGCTATAATGACCCGCCATGCCACCGCCCCCTGACGTCACCGTCGCCGCACTTGCCGAGAGGCAGGGCCGCTTCCTGCTGGTCGAAGAGCGGATCGCACGGCGCGTGGTGTTCAACCAGCCCGCCGGGCACGTCGAACGCGGCGAGACGCTGTTGCAGGCGGTGGTTCGCGAGACGCGCGAGGAGACCGCGTGGCGCTTCACCGGCGAGGCCTTTCTCGGTGCCTATCTGTGGAAACATCCCGGCACCGGGCGCTCCTCGCTGCGCTTCACCTTCATCGGCAGCGTCACCGATCATGATGCATTGCAGCCGCTCGATCACGGCATTCTGCGCACGCACTGGCTGACCCGAGTGCAGATTCTGGAGCACGGGGCGCGTCTGCGCAGTCCGCTGGTGCTGCGCTGTATCGATGACTATCTGGCAGGCCTGCGCCAACCGCTGCTGGCGGTGGGGCATCTGGACATGGATCGCGCGCGCGCGGTGCCGGCGGTGGAAGTCGCATGAGTTTGGTGATCGTGGGCCTCTCCGGAGGCGTGGATTCGGCGCTCGCCGCGCTGCTGCTGGTGGAACAGGGCCTGCAAGTCCAGGGGTTGTTCATGAGCAACTGGGACGAGGAGGATGTCTACTGCACCCAGGCCCAGGACTACCAGGACGCCCGCGCCGTGGCGCGGGTGCTCGGCATCCCGCTGCACCGGGCGAATTTTGCGGCCGACTACCGCAGCCGCGTGTTCGAGTACTTCCTGGCCGAGCATCGCGCCGGCCGCACCCCTAATCCGGATGTGCTGTGCAATCGCGAGGTGAAGTTCGGCGTGGCCCTGCGCCACGCGCGGCGCTTGGGCGCCAGCCATTTCGCCACCGGCCACTATGCCCGGCTGCGGCATGTGGGCGCCGATGTACAGCTGCTCAAGGCGGTCGATGCGCTCAAGGATCAGAGCTACTTCCTGCATGCGGTACAGCGTGCCGATCTGAGCCAGGCGCTCATGCCCATCGGGGAATACACCAAGGCGCAGGTGCGCGAGCGGGCCCGCCGCGCGGGCCTGCCGGTCTTCGACAAGCCCGACAGCACCGGCATCTGCTTCATCGGCGAGCGTCCGTTTCGCGACTTCCTGCGCCAATACCTGGAGCAGACACCCGGCCGGATCGAAACCCCCGATGGGCAGTACCTGGGCACGCATTGCGGCCTGCCCTTCTACACGCTCGGCCAGCGTGGCGGGCTGGGACTGGGGGGGCGGCGCGATGCTGAGGCCAGTCCCTGGTATGTGGCCGCCAAGGATGCACGGCGCAATGTCCTGATCGCCGTCCAGGGGCATGACCATCCGCTGCTGTATGCGCGCGAGCTTCACTGCGCAGGGCTGCACTGGCTGGTCACGCCACCCAGCGCTGCGCGCCGCTGCACGGTGCGGGTGCGTCATCGGCATACCGACCAGCCCGCAGTGCTTTACCCGGGGCCGGATGGCACGGCCCGCGTGCTGTTCGATGAGCCGCAGTGGGCCCTGACCCCGGGCCAGTTCGCGGTCGCCTACGACGGGCAGCTGTGCTTAGGCGGGGCCACGATCTGTGCCGTCTCTTCAGGCTTGTCTGGGAACGCGGGGCCGGAATCGCGAACGGCGCGCCAGGAGCAACTCATAGAGATTGCGCGCGGCGGGTGACAGCACGGCGCCCTTGCGTGTGAGCAGGTTGAAGGTCCTCGAGACCGTCGGCGCGATCAGATCAACCACCCGCAAACTGGGATAGGCGCCATGTTGCATGGCCAGCCGCGGGACCACTGCGATACCCACGCCCTGGGCCACCAACCCCACCGCGGTGGAACTGCGCTGCACCTCGTAGAAGATGGCCAGAGACTGGTGTTCGACACCCAGGGCCTGTTCCAGCAGCGGCTCGTTGCTGCTGCTGGCGCCGGGAAATATGAGCCGATGGCCTTGCAGCTGCTGCCAGGACACCCGTCGATTCTGCGCCAGCGGATGATCGCGCCGACACACCAGCACGAAGCTGTCCTGCAGCAGCGGCGTACTGTCCAGGTCCGCATGACGCAAGCGGGCGACGTTGATGCCGAATTCTGCCTCGCGGCTCAATACCGCCTCGGCCACGGCCGATGAGGAATGATCGAGCAGCCGGATACGGTTGTCGGGGAAGTGCGCGGCGTATTCGCGCAGTACTTCGGGCAGGTAGTGCACCCCCATCGTCGGCACGCAGGCCAGGGTGACATCACCGCGCATCGCATTCCCGGTGTCGCGGATTTCATTCAAACTCGCCGCCAGCTCGGCGAGCAGACGGCGCGCCTGCGGCAAGAACCCTTCCCCTGAGCGCGACAAGGCGACCGAGCGCGTGGTGCGCTCGATCAGCCGAACGCCCAGATAGGTCTCAAGGCCGCGCAAGCGACGACTCAAGGCGCTTTGGGTGATGCTCAGGGCCGCGGCGGCGCGATTGAAGGACCCGCTCTCGGCTATGGCGACGAAGGCCTGCACGCCGAGGGTATCGATTTTCATGCAGAATATGCATCAATAGGGGAGTTAAAGTCATTTTACTCCACACCGGCGATCCCGCAAGATACCCGGCATATCGACCCGCGGAGAGATTCATGACTGACAGCTTCAAATCGCGCACCACGCTCAAGGTTGGCGAACGTTCCTACGAGATCTTCAACCTGCAGGCGCTGCCCCAGGACAAACTCGCGCGGCTGCCGTATTCGCTGAAGATCCTGCTGGAGAACCTGCTGCGCTTCGAGGACGGGGTCAATGTGACCCGCGCCGATATCGAAGCGCTTCTCAACTGGGACCCCAAGGCCACCCCCGCGCATGAAATCGCCTTCACACCGGCGCGCGTGATTCTGCAGGACTTCACCGGCGTGCCATGCGTGGTGGATCTGGCGGCCATGCGCGAGGCGGTGGTGAAGCTGGGTGGTCAGGCCGAAAGCGTCAATCCCCTGGCACCGGTGGAACTGGTGATCGATCACTCGGTGCAGGTGGATGAATACGGCACCCCCCAGGCGCTGACGGACAACAACCGCATCGAGTTCCAGCGCAACGGCGAACGCTACTCCTTCCTGCGCTGGGGCCAGACCGCCTTCGACAACTTCAAGGTGGTACCGCCCAACACCGGCATCGTGCATCAGGTCAATCTCGAACACCTCGGACGGGTGGTGTTTGATCGTGAGACGGGCAAGCGCCACCAGGCTTATCCGGACACCCTGGTCGGCACCGACTCGCACACCACCATGATCAATGGCCTGGGCGTTCTGGGCTGGGGAGTGGGCGGCATCGAGGCCGAGGCTGCGATGCTGGGCCAGCCCATCACCATGCTGATCCCGCAGGTCATCGGCGTGAAGCTCACCGGCAGCCTCCCGGTCGGCGCCACCGCCACCGATCTGGTGCTCACGCTCACCGAAATGCTGCGCAAGAAAGGCGTGGTCGAGAAGTTCGTCGAGTACTTCGGCGACGGCCTGGCCAATCTGCCGCTGGCGGATCGCGCCACCATCGCCAACATGGCGCCCGAGTACGGCAGCACCTGCGGTATCTTCCCCATCGACGAGGAGACCATCCGTTATCTGGAACTCACCGGGCGTCCCAGGGAGCAGGTTGAACTGGTCGGCGCCTATGCCAAGGCTCAGGGTCTGTGGCGCCTCACCGGCGCCGCGGCCGCACAGTACAGCGATCTTCTGGAGCTGGACCTGTCCAGCGTGGAACCCAGCCTCGCCGGTCCCAAGCGTCCGCAGGATCGCGTGCCGCTCAAGAACGCCAAGGCCGTATACCGTAAGAGCCTGGTGGCGATGGCCGAGGAGCGCACCAAGCGCAATCCCGCCGCCACCGGCAGCGCCGCGCTCAGTACCGGTGGCAAGAACGTTGAGCTGAAGGACGGCGCGGTGCTCATCGCCGCCATCACCAGCTGCACCAACACCTCCAACCCCTACGTCATGCTCGGTGCCGGCCTCTTGGCGCGCAATGCCCAGCGGCTGGGGCTCAATGCAAAACCCTGGGTCAAGACCTCGCTGGCCCCCGGCTCGCGCGTGGTGACCGACTACTACCGCAAGGCGAATCTGCTGGAGGCACTGGCGGCGGTGGGCTTTGACCTGGTCGGTTACGGCTGCACCACCTGCATCGGCAATTCAGGGCCCTTGCGGCCGGAGATTTCCGCCGCGGTAAAGGCCGGCGACATCATCGCCTGCTCGGTGCTTTCGGGAAATCGCAACTTCGAAGGCCGCGTGCATGCCGAAGTGCGTATGAACTTCCTGGCCTCCCCGCCGCTGGTCGTGGCCTATGCCCTGGCCGGCACCCTGGACATTGACCTGCTGACCGAGCCGCTGGGAGTGGACCAAAAGGGTCAGCCGGTATTTCTCAAGGACATCTGGCCCAGCGCCAAGGAAGTGCAGGAAACCGTATTGCGCGCCATCGATTCGCAGATGTTCCGCGACAGCTACGCCACCGTCTTCAAGGGTGATGAGAACTGGTCGAGCATCAAGATCCCGCAGGGCAATGTCTATGCCTGGGACCAGCGCTCAACCTACGTCAAGAACCCGCCCTACTTCGATGGCATGAGCATGACACCCGCCAAGGTGGGCGATGTCCACGGCGCCCGCGCCCTGGCGGTGCTGGGCGATTCGGTCACGACCGATCACATCTCCCCGGCCGGCAACATCGCCAAGTCCAGCCCGGCCGCGCGCTACCTGGTCGAGCAGGGCGTGCAACCGCTGGACTTCAACTCCTACGGTGCCCGGCGCGGCAATCACGAAGTCATGATGCGCGGCACCTTCGCCAACATCCGCCTGCGCAATCTGCTCGCCCCGGGTACCGAGGGCGGGGTCACGGTGCACGTCCCCAGCGGCGAACAGATGTCCATCTATGACGCCGCCATGCGCTACAAGGCCGAGGGCACGCCGCTGGTGATCCTGGCCGGTCGCGAATACGGCACCGGCTCCTCGCGCGACTGGGCCGCCAAGGGCACGATGCTGCTCGGGGCCAGGGCGGTGATCGCCGAGAGCTTCGAGCGCATCCACCGCTCCAACCTCATCGGCATGGGGGTGCTGCCGCTGCAGTTCATGCCGGGGCAGAACGCGCACAGCCTGGGCCTCACCGGCAAGGAGACCTTCGATCTCACCGGCATCACCGAACCGGGCGCCAAGACGGTGCGGGTGACGGCGACCCCGGATGCTGGCAAAGCCGTGCAGTTCGAGGTGCGGCTGCGCATCGATACGCCCAAGGAGCACGAGTACTACCAGCACGGCGGCATCCTGCAGTACGTGCTGCGCCAGCTGGCCGCGCCGAAAGCGGCCTGACGCGAACCGGCCGCAGCAAGCCGATGCGGCTCGTCGTCTTCGACCTTGATGGCACGATCACGCGGCGTGACACCCTGCTGCCTTACGTGAGCGGCTTTCTGGCCCGCGCCCGGCGCAGCCGCTGGCGCATGCTGCGGGTGCTGCCGACGCTGGCGGCCTTTGTCTTTGGCCTCGCCGACCACGGTGCCGTCAAAGCCGCCTTCATCCGCGGCACCCTGGGCGGTGCCACCCGTGAACAGCTGGCGGCGTGGACCGACGAGTTCGTCCCCCGGCTGCTCAATCAAGGCTGCGACCCCGGTGCACTGCTCGCGGTCCGCTCGCACCGCGAGGCCGGCGACCTGCTGGTGCTGATGAGCGCCAGTACCGATCTGTATGTTCCGCAGATCGGCCAGGCGCTGGGCTTCAACCAAGTCATCTGTACCGGAGTGGCTTTTGACGGCTCCGGAAGGCTGCAGGGTACGCTGACCACCGCCAATCGTCGCGGCGCGGAGAAGGTCCGCTGCTTTCAGGCGCTGCTGCTGCAGCACCCGGGCCTAAAGTCCGTGGCATACGGCAACGCCGGGAGTGACCTGGCGCACCTGAGGCTTGCGGATCAGCCGCGGCTGGTGAATGCCTCGCGGCGCACGCGCGCCCGGGCGGCGGCGCTGGGCATTGCGCCCTACGCGACCTGGCTCACATCGACGTCCGCACCTGCCACAGCTCGGGAAAGAACCTGAGTTCCAGCGCCTTCGCCAGATAAGGCACGCCGCTGGTGCCGCCGGTGCCGCGCTTGTGACCGATGATGCGTTCCACGGCCTTCAGATGGTGAAAACGCCAGATCTGGAACTGGTGATCCAGGTTGATGAGCCGCTCGGCCAGTTCGTACAGATCCCATTCCTTTTCCGAGTTGTGGTACACGCCCAGCCACGCCCCGGCCACCTGTTTGCTGGACTGGTAGGGTTCAGTGAAATCGCGCGACAGATAGTGCTCCGGAATGCCGTAGCCGCGGCGGCTGAGCAGCCGCAGCACCTCGTCATACAATGACGGTGCCGCCAATACCTGCTGCAGCTTCTGGTAGTTCACCGGATCGTTCTGGTGGACCTTGATCACCTCGGCGTTCTTGTTGCCGATGGTGAATTCCAGCACCCGGTACTGGACGGACTGGAAGCCCGAGGAGCGCCCCAGCGCGTTGCGGAAGGCGGAGTAGTCCGCCGGTGTCATGGTCGCCAGCACGTCCCAAACCGCCGTCAATTGCGTCTGCACGCGCGCAATGCGCTCCAGCATCCGAAACGAGGGACCCAGGTTGTCCCGGCGCACGCACTCCAGAACCCCGGCCAGTTCATGCAGGAACAGGCGCATCCACAGCTCCGAGGTCTGGTGGACGATGATGAACATCATCTCGTCGTGTTCGTAGGACAGCGGCCGCTGCGCCTCCAGGAGCAGGTCCAGGCGCAGATAGGCGCCATAGCTGAGCGAGGAGCCCAGGTCCCAATGCACCGGCTCGTCGGAAAGGTCGACCCGCTCGGACTTGTCGTAGGGGCGGTTGGTCATGACAACCAGGATGGTACACGTCGCCAGCCATCCAGCAATTGCCGGTCCAGCTGGCGGTAGTCAGGACAGCAGCCGGCCACGCATTCCCAGAAAGCCCGGGAGTGATTCATATGACGGGTATGGGCCAGTTCGTGAATCAGCAGGTAACGCAGCACTTCGGGGGGCTGGAACAGAATGCAGCAGTTCAGGCTGATGGTGCCGCGCACCGAACAGCTGCCCCAGCGGGTGCGCTGGCGGCGGATGCTCAAGGACCGGTAGCTGAAACCGAACTCCCGCGCGCAGTCGGCCAGATGGTCGGCCAGCACCAGCTGCGCGCGCCCCATCAGCCAACGCCGCAGGGCCTCCTTGAGGCGTTGCGGAGCGCCGATCTCCCCGCACACCACCAGCAGTTCCTCGCCCGGCTGCTCCTTCTCCTGTGGCTCGCGGATACGCACCCGCCCGGTTCCGCCCGCCAGGTGCACCCGCCAGCTCTCATACACCCCCGGCAGTGCAATCCTTGGCGGTGGAAACGGGGTCTCGGGCGGCCTCTGGCGCAGCGCCGCCAGGCGGCGGGTCTCGATCCAGTCGCGGTGTTCGCTCAAAAAGGCGCTCACCATCGCCTGGGAGGTGCGCGGCGGCACCACCACTTCCACCCGCCCGGTGCGGTGCACGCGCACCGCCAGACGCCGGGCGCGCCGACTCTCGCGCACCACCCAGGGTTGTGCTTCAGTGTCGGACCAAAGAAAAAGCTGGTTCAATTCACCCCATGATAATCGACTCACCGCCCCTGCAGCACCCGGACGTCAGCGCCGCTGGCGCCATCCTGCGGGTGGATACGCTGGTGAAGCGCTATGCCGACAACACCGCCGTCGACGGGCTGTCCTTCAGCGTGCGCGAAGGCAGCTGCTTTGGCCTGCTCGGTCCCAACGGCGCCGGCAAGACCACGACCATAGAGATCATGGAGGGCATCCTCGCGCCCACTTCAGGCCAGGTGTGGTACCGCGGCGCACCGCTGGGTGAACGGTTCCGGGCCGAGGCCGGCATCCTGTTCCAGAAGACGGCCCTGCAGGACTTCCTGAGCGTGCGGCAGACCCTGAATCTGTTCCGCGGTCTGTACGATCACGGCCTGAGCGTCGATGAGGTGATACGCCTGTGTGCGCTGGAGAAGCTGCTGAAGCGCGACAACAAGAAGCTCTCGGGCGGACAGCTGCAGCGGCTGCTGCTGGGCGTGGCGCTGGTCAACGATCCGGCCATCCTGTTCCTGGATGAACCCACCACCGGACTTGATCCGCAGGCGCGGCGCCGTTTCTGGGAACTGGTCGAGTCGATCAAGGCCCAGCGCAAGACCATCATCCTGACCACCCACTACATGGAGGAGGCCCAGTTGCTGTGCGATGAGATCGTGATCGTCGATCACGGCAGGATCATCGCGCAGGGCGCGCCGCAGGCGCTGTTGCGCCAGCATTTCAAGGCGGTACTGCTGGAGCTGCCGCTGGAGGACTGGAGCCCGGCGGCGCGCACCCTGGGGTTGACCTTTTTCGAGGCCGCCGGGCGTGTGGAACTGACCACCAACGATCTCGAAGGCACGCTTCGCACCTTGATGCAGGCGGGTATCTCCCTGGCGCATCTGCGCATTCGGCCGCCCAATCTTGAAGACCTGTTCCTGGAGCTGACCGGCAAGGACCTGCGCGCATGAGCCTGCTCACCCCTGTCCGCAGCAGCCTCGGACGCCTGGTGGCGGTATGGCATGCGCGCAATCTGGAGTTCGTGCGCGATCGCTCCTCGCTGATTTTCACGCTGGGCGTACCGGTGGCGATCGTGGCCGCCATGGCGCTGATTTTCGGCGGGCCGCCGCGGCCGCTGTTCAAGGTCGGCGTCCTGGGCGCGATGCGCAGTACGGCGAGCTACCCGTTCCTCGGCGAGCGTTACTTCCAGTTTGTGCCGGTCGCCGAGCAGAGCAGCGGTATCCACTCGGTGGCGCGCAATGATCTGGATCTGCTGCTGGACCTGCGCCAGCAGCCGGTGCACTTCTGGTGCATCGAAGACTCACCCAAGGGCTATGTGGCGGAGAAACTGCTGCTGCAGGTGGACCCGCAGGCCCAGCGCCAGCCTACCACCGGTGCGGTCACGCGCTACATCGACTGGCTGTTCCCCGGGGTGCTGGGTATGAACATGATGTTCACCTGCCTCATGGGCGCGGGCTACGTGGTGGTGCGCTATCGCAAGAACGGCTTTCTGAAGCGCCTCTCGGCGACGCCGCTGTCAGCCTTCGAGTTCCTCAGCGCCCAGGTCCTGAGCCGGCTGGGCCTGGCGCTGGCGATCACCCTGATCCTCTACAGCGGCGTCGGTGCGGTGATCGGCTTTCACAATGCCGGCAGCGCGGCCTTGCTGCTGCTGGTCGCGGCGCTGGGTTGTCTGAGCCTCATTGCCTTCGGCCTGATCGTGGCGTCACGTTTTGCCAGCGAGGAAGTCGTCGGTGGCCTGTTGAATTTCCTGACCTGGCCGATGATGCTGCTGTCGGGCATCTGGTTCTCCCTGGAGGGCTCGCCGCGCTGGATGCAAGGGTTGGCGCAGTTGTTCCCGCTGACCCACATCCTGCAGGCCGCCCGCGCGATCATGCTCGATGGCGCGGGGCCTGCCGCCATCGGTACCGACCTCGCCTACCTCGCCGGCACCACACTGGTGTTCCTGGGGGTGGGTGCCTTCTCCTTCCGCTGGAGGGCCGAATGAGCCTGCAACCCCATATCCATGCCTTCTACAGCGACAACACCGCAAGCGTCGCTGCCGAGCTGCTGGCGGCGGTGGCCGCCGCCAACGAAGGTCCGCAGAAGGCCTACGGGGATGATCCCTGGACCGCGCAACTCGATCAGGTGTTCAGCGAGTTCTTCGGCATCCCGGTGCGCGCCTTTGTGGTCACCACCGGCACCGCGGCCAATGCGCTGAGCCTGGCGACCCTGTCACCCCCTTACGGGAATGTGTTCGCGCACTCAGGCTCCCATGTGGTGGAGGATGAGTGCGGCGCGGTCGAGTTCTATTCCGCCGGCGCCCGCCTGACCCTGGTCGGGGGCGCACATGGGCGCATCGATCCGCAGGCACTGCAGCAGGCCATCGAAGCCCATCCCGCCAGCGTCCACACCGTGCAGCCCGCCGCCCTCACCCTCACCCAGGCCACCGAGCTGGGCACCAGCTACCGACCCGGGGAGATCGCGGCGCTGAGCGCGGTGGCCCGGACCCATGGCCTGCGCGTGCACATGGACGGTGCACGCCTGGCCAATGCCATTGATTTTCTGGACTGCCATCCGGGTGATGTGACCTGGCGCGCGGGCGTGGAGGTGCTGTCCTTCGGTGCCACCAAGAACGGCGCCCTGGCCGCCGAGGCGGTGGTGTTCTTCGATACCACCCTGGTGCGTGACTTCGAACTGCGTCGCAAGCGCGCCGGACACCTGCTGTCGAAGTCACGTTACGCCGCCGCGCAGCTGCTCACCTATGTGCAAAGCGGCTTGTGGCGCAGCCATGCACGGCGCGCGAATCGCCTGGCGCAACGCATCGCGGCCGCGGCCGGCGCGCGGCTCGCGCACCCGGTGGAGGCCAACGAACTGTTCCTGGATCTGGGTGCGGCCGGCAAGGCCGAACTGCGCGCACAGGGTTTCGGTTTCTATGACTGGGGACCCGCCGGCGGTCGCGAAGCGCGCTTCGTCGTCTCCTGGGATCAGACCCAGGCCAGCGTCGATGCCCTGTGCGCCGCCCTCTAAGGCTGTTCGATGGGCGTGAACACCCGCCAGGCCTGCGTCGGATGCAGCAGCGCCCAGGGCAGGGCCAATAACTGATTGCCGGGTGTCACCGGCACATTGACCGCGGGCGTGGATCCTTTGACGCGCACTTCCGTATCGGAGTCCTCATCCGGGTCGTAGGCCAGGATGTAGCGCAGTTCCTTCTGCGAATAGACGTGATTGAGCGGCGGCGCCTTCAGATCCAGTCGTTGTGGCGTGGGGCGTGAGGCTTTGGCGCCGTGGGTCTTGCTGGGGGTCGGATTGGGTGCGGAACTTCCCGCAGAGGTCGCGGATTGCGCCTGCGCCAGGGCCGCGACGGCCAGCAAAGCCACCGTGGTCCCGACCAGCCCGGTCATACGCCGGAGCGCGCGGATTTCAGTCATGGGCTCTCCTTCATGTCTGGCCACGAGGCAAATGGAAACGGCGGTCTATCGGTCAAAAACATAAGAAATTCCACAACCTGAGCGATATACCTCGAAAGCCCTTTGCCGAATCTGAGAAGGTCCGGGTTCGGCTGTGCCGCAAGCAGAGTCAGGATCAGCTGCGCCACCACCGTGACGATGAGCACCCAGGTCAGAATCCAGAAGGTCACCGCGAATACCACCATGTACAGCACGCGCAACCCGATCGGTAGGCGCGACTGGGTCGCGGTCGGAATATTTGTGGGCGGTTCAGTGCCACCGATGATCATGAGATCACCCCGTCACGATATGGTTCAGCAGACGATGCGCCGACTTGTAATCGGGCACCAGCAGCAAAGCGTGCTCCAGCGCCGAGCGGGCCGCAATAGCATCGCCGCGATCCAGGTAGACCTGCGCCAGCCCCTGCCAGGCCTCGGCGGCACCCCATCCCGGAATGCGCTCCAGGCCCTGGCGTTCCACCTCAAAGGCATCCACAGCGCTCTGGAAGACACCCAGCTGCCGGGTGCGCTCCGCCGTGGACTTGGCGTCGGCGTAGGAAAGCTGCGCGGCCAGCAGCCGCACCCGCGGGTTGCCCGGCGCCAGCTGCAACGCCCGCTGCATTTGCCCGCGGCTGCGCGAACCGGCGAAGGGCATGCCCACCGGATGCGATCGACTGCGCAGGTCCATGCACGATGATTGCAGCGCGAGCAGCTCCGCATCTGTAGGCCGGGCAGCCAGGGCCGCGTCAGCCGAATCGATACAGCCGGCCGCGGCGCGGCCCGCAAGGCTCACGTCCGACGTGATCTGCGCTTCGCGCAGCTGGACCAGTGTGAGGTAGTAGCCTTGCTTCGGGTCCGAGTCGCCCAGCTCGCGCAGGTGGCTCTCGATGCTCGCCAGATCGCGCGCATCCTCGGTGTACCAGGCGTACTGCACCCGCGATTCGATGTCGCGCCAATCGGTTTGTGCGGCGCCGGCGAGCGTGGCCCCGCCCAGCAGTGCGAGCAGCAGCAGCGGAACTTGCCTCAGACAGAACATCAGCAACATTGTGCCAGAATCAATGCATGACGCACCCGACACCAATGCTTATTGACATAGGCATCAATCTGGGACACGACAGCTTTGATGAGGATCGCCAACGGGTGATTGCACGCGCGCGCGCCGCCGGCATCGTACAGATGATCATTACCGGGGCCAGCACCGAAGGCTCGCGGCGGGCCGTGGCGCTGGCCGGTGAGGATCGGCAGCATCTGTTCGCGACCGCCGGGGTGCATCCACACCATGCCACCGAACTGGATGCCGAGCGGCTGGCGCAGCTCGAGGGCCTGGCGCGCCAGCCCGAGGTGGTGGCGGTTGGCGAGTGCGGCCTGGATTATTTTCGCGACTTCTCACCGCGCGAGGTGCAGCGGCGCGCCTTTCATCAACAGCTGGAACTGGCCGCCACAGTCGGCAAGCCCGTGTTCCTGCATGTACGTGATGCCCATGATGACTTTGCCGGCATCCTGCGTGAACACCGTGGAACGCTGGTCGGCGGTGTGGCACATTGTTTCACGGGCAATGGTGAACAGCTGCGTTGCTACCTGGAACTGGAGCTCGCCATCGGGATCACCGGCTGGATCTGCGATGAACGCCGCGGTGCGCACCTGCTGACGCTGGTGCGCGAGATTCCCGCTGCTGCGCTGCACCTGGAAACCGATGCGCCCTACCTGCTGCCGCGCGATCTTGCGCCGCGTCCGGCTTCACGCCGCAACGAACCGCAGTACCTGCGGCATATCGCCGCGGTGGTGGCACGGGCGCGCGGGGAGACGTTGGCAGAACTTGCTGCCTCAGCCAGCGCGGCGAGCCGCAAGCTCTTCAGGCTGCCGCCACTTAGCCTTTGACCGGTCGGGCCTGCGCCATGAGACTGGGACGCACGGCATTGCGGATGTTCTGCCAGGGCAGATCGAAGGGGTCCGGACCGCCGGGCGTGCCGCCCTCGATCAGCGGAAAGTCCCGCGCCAGCGAATCCAGCATCAGCGTCCACTTGGGCAGCCCTTTGGGAAAGCGCGCCCGACGGGTGAACACGATGCGCCCTTCCACCGGCATGTCACCGGCAATGGCCTTCACCGCGGCGATGCGGTCGTAGAGGGAGCTTTGCGGATTCACAAAAGTGTAGCGGTGAGGCCCGTCCATCACCGTCCATTCATTCATCTGGTCGCCGCCGAACACATTGCCACGCACATCGCGCAGGTCCAGTACCACCGCCCCGCGCGGCGTGCGCAGCACGAAATCCAGGTGAAAGGAACTGCCCATGCCATCGGGCACCAGCACATCAACCAGGTGATCAGAACCCACCGCCGTGATCGCCGTCACCAGCGCACGGCGCGCGCGCCGCTGGCGGTACCAGCGCCACAGCCACGACAGGCCCCAGCCGAACACGGCCGCGCAGGCGACCAGCGCCCAGGTCAGGGGAGGTAAATTTGTCACAAGGTCCACGTGCGCTCCCTAAGCCAAACCCTGACGCAGCGCGTCCAGATCCGCAGCGATTTCCAGCGCCTGTGCCGGCAGCTCGAACAGTCGTGCCAGGGACTGCGGCACTGTGACACTGCGGCCTATCAGCGGCTCGACAATTTCACGGAACTTGGCCGGATGCGCCGTGCCGACCAGCACCCACTGCCCGCTTTGCTGCCGCGCCGCCGACAGACGCGCGTAAGCTTCAGCCGCGGTGGCCGTGTGCGGGCACCAGACCTGGCCATACTCCTGGAAGCCGGTGCGGATACGGGCACGGATCTGCTCATCGCTGACGACCTCGGCCCCGATCATGGCCCGCAACTGCGCGACATCCGGGTACAGGGCGCGCAGCCGCTCCAGATTGCTGGGGTTGCCGACATCCATGGCCGAGGCCAGCGTGGCAATGCTCGGGCGTGGTTGAAAGTCCCCGCTCTGCAGCAGGTCCGGCACGGTGCGATTGAGATTGTGGGCCAGGATCAGATCCCCGATCGGCAGGCCCAGGCGTCTGGCCCAAAGGCCCGCGACGGAGTTGCCAAGATTGCCGCTGGGTACCACGAATGACACCGGCGCGCCATGTTCCGACCAGCCCTGAAGGCTCGCCGCCGCGTAATACACCGCCTGCGGCAGCAAGCGCCCCAGATTGATGCTGTTGGCGGATGACAGCTCGTAACGCTCGTTCAACTGCTCATCCATGAACGCCGCCTTCACCAGGCGCTGGCAGTCATCGAAGGTGCCGCGCACCCTGAAGCTTCTGACATTGTCGCCCCAGCAGGTGAGCTGGTGTTCCTGGGTAGGCGACACCAGTCCCTTGGGAAACAGCACCGACACCTGCACTCCGGGAAGGCGGTGAAAGGCGGCCGCGACTGCGCCGCCGGTGTCACCGGAGGTCGCCACCAGGATGTTCAAAACGCGCTGCCCCGGAGTGCGCAGCCGTGACATGCAGGCCGCCAGAAAGCGCGCGCCGAAGTCCTTGAAGGCTGCGGTCGGTCCGTGAAACAGCTCCAGGACGCCCAGCCTTGCAGCCCCCGGCAACGCCACCAGGGGCGCCGGGAAACTGAAGGCCTGTGCGGTAATGGCCGGCAGCTGGCCGGCCAGTTCACTGTCCGCGACCAGCGGTTCGAGCAGCAGCGCGCCAATGCGCGCCAGTCCCGCGGCGCTCAGATACTGCTGCGGGGCCAAGCCGATGCGCGCACAAAGCTGCGCCGGCTGGTGCACCGGCCATCGCTGCGGGACATACAGTCCGCCATCAGGCGCCAGTCCCTTGATCAGGGCCTGCGGAAAATCAGCGGTGGCGGAGCTACCGCGCGTGCTCTGGAACAGCATGGAGGTCAGGGGCCGACAACGCGGGCGCCCGGGGAATTGATTTCGATGATCCACTCATCGATCGGCACCTTGTGGCGCCCGAACTCAAGGCGCATGGCGGCCAGCACCATGGCGGCCTGGTGCTCCAGGGCCCAGGCAAACACCGTGGGCCCCGCCCCGGAGATGGAGCAGCCCAGTGCACCGGCGGCCATGGCCGCGCGGCGCACGTCGGCGAAGCCCGGAATAAGGGTCTGGCGCTGCGGCTCGATCACCACATCCTCGAGCGAGGCGCGGATCAGTTCGATGTCATTGGTGTAACAGCCGGAGATGAAGCCTGCCAGGTGCGCGGTCTGCCACACGAAATCCGACATGGCCACACTGCTGCGCAGGATGGAGCGCGCCTCCTTGGTGGACAGAAACAGGTGTGGGTGGACCATCACCGCACGCACCGCGTTCGGCACCGGAATCTGTTTCACATGGGGATTGTCGATACCCACGGTCAGCACCAGGCCGCCGAACAGCGACGGCGCGATGTTGTCCACATGCATGGAGCCCGATGCGACCGCCTCACCGTGCATCGCGAACTTCAGCAGTTCAAGCTTGCTGCAAGGCGTGGGCAGCAGCGCGTTCGCGGCCACCACCGCAGCGACCGCCGAGGCGGCCGAGCCGCCCAGGCCCGAGCCCAGTGGAATGCCCTTCTCGATGCGCATGTCGAAGCCGAAGGGCAGGTCAAGCTTCTCCTGCAGCGCCAGCACGGCGCGCCCGGCGGTATTGCCTTCCGGATTGCGCGGCAGATCCACGCTCACGCCGGTGATGCTGGAGATGGTCAGGCCGCGCTTGCTGGTGCGCGTGATCGAGACCTTGTCGCCCAGAGCATCCACGGCGAACCCCAGGATATCGAAGCCGATGGCCACATTGCCGGCCGAGGCCGGCGCAAAGGCCGTGGCGGAGGTCGTGGCGTTCAAATATGCGCTCCGAGATAGGCGGACAGCCGCAGCAGATCGGCGAACACGCCGCCGGCTGTCACCTCCGGACCTGCACCGGGACCCTGAACGATCAGAGCATTGGCATTGTACCGGCCGGTGGCAAAGCGCACGACATTATCGGTCAGTGCCATGTTGGCGAAGGCATGACTGCGGTCCAGCTCCATCAAACCCACGGTGGCCTCGCCCTTGGAGGTGATGCGGCCCACGTAGCGCAACACCTTGCCGCGACCCTGCGCCGCCTGCAGCCGCTGGTTCATGCCGGCGTCGAATTTCGGCAGCCCGTTCATGAACTCATCGATGGAGGACCCGGACAGATCCGGTGGCACCAGGCTCTCCACCTTCACGTCCGCCAGTTCCAGCGCCAGGCCCATTTCGCGCCCCAGGATGATCAGCTTGCGGGCCACGTCCATGCCGGAGAGATCATCGCGCGGATCCGGCTCGGTATAGCCGCGCTGCTTGGCATCGCGCACGATAGCCGAGAAGGCCACCCGGCCATCGTAGACATTGAACAGGTAAGCCAAGGTTCCGGAGAAGATACCCTCGATGCTTTCGATGTCATCGCCGGTCTCGCGCAGATCACGCAGGGTCTGGATGACCGGCAGCCCGGCGCCGACCGTGGCCTCATATAGATAGTGTGCACCGCTGGTGCGGCCGGCCGAGCGCACCTGGCGGTAAAACTCGAGCGGCGCGCTGTTGGCCTTCTTGTTCGGGGTGACCACATGGATGCCGCTGGCCAGCCACTGCGGATAGTTGCGCGCCACCGCCTCGCTGGCCGTGCAGTCGATGAGCACCGTATGCGGCAGATGATCCACATTCAGGTGCTCGACGAATTTGTCCAGATCCGCCGCCATCGAGCCGCTCTTCAAGGCCTCGCGCCAATCGGCCAGGTCCACCCCGGAGTCACTGAGCAGCATGCGCTCGGAGGCGAGGATGCCGCGCACCCGCAGATCGATCTGGAACTGTTCGCGCAGCCGGCTGCTTTGCGAGGCCAGCTGATCCAGCAGCACCCGGCCGACGGTTCCCGGTCCGATCACACCGATCGAGAGCGTGTGCGGTGACAGGTAGAAACTCGAATGCACGGCGCGCAGCGCGCGCGTGGCGTCCTTGGCCTCGATCACCACCGAGATATTGCGTTCGCTGGCGCCTTGCGCAATGGCGCGGACGTTGACGGCCGAATTGCCCAGCGCATCGAACACCTTGGCCGACACTCCGGGCAGGCCGGCCATGCCATCACCGACGACCGCCAGAATGGCCAGACCCAGGTCCACGTCCACGCGCTGTATCTGTCCCTCGGTCAGTTCGCGATCAAAGGCAGCGCGCACCACGCGCGCCGCGCGCTCGGACTGATCGGCCGGGATCGCGCAACAGATCGAATGCTCGGAGCTGCCCTGGGAGATCAGGATCACCGAGATCCCCTCTTCACGCAGCGCGCCGAACAAGCGGTGCGCGGTGCCGGGTACCCCGATCATGCCCGCGCCTTCGACATTGACCAGCGCCACCCCCTCGATGCTGGTGATGCCCTTGACCGGCAGAGTGGATTCGGGTGCCGCGCAGATCAGGGAGCCGGTCTTGTGTGGCGCGAAGGTATTGCGGATCCAGATCGGAATATTGCGTCCGACCGCGGGCGCCATGGTCTGCGGATGGATGACCTTGGCACCAAAATAGGCCAGCTCCATGGCCTCGTTGTAGGAGAGCGCATCGATGACCTTGGCATCCGGCACGCGGCGCGGATCCGCCGACAATACGCCGTCCACATCGGTCCAGATCTGGATCTCGGCCGCCGCCAGCAGCGCACCAAAGATTGAACCGGAGAAGTCGCTGCCATTGCGCCCGAGCGTGGTCTGCACGCCCTTGCGGTTGGAGGCGATGAAGCCGGTGATGATCAGCGTGCCCTGGAAGTCAGCACCGACCACGCGGTCCATGTTCTGCTGCGACTCGCTCCATTGCACGGCCGGTCCCAGTGAACCCCATTCCACGACGACCACGCGCCGCGCATCCACCCACACGGTGCGTCCGGCACGCCGCGTCCGCGACTCAAAGTACTTGTGGAACAGCCGCGTCGACCAGATCTCGCCATAGCCTGCAATCAGATCGCGGACATTGTCCGCCGCCGAGCGGGTCAGCTGCACCGTGTGCAGGATCCCCTCGATGTCGTGGCAATCCCGATCCATGGCCGACAGGTACAGCGCGGCATCCTGCGTGGACAGCAAGGCACGGGCAATGTTGGCGTGCCGGTCGCGCAGCGCCTGGACCTCGATCTGGTAGCGCTCATCCTGCTGCTCAGCAAGCAGCACCAGGCGCAGCAGCGCGTCGGTCACGCCCCGACAGGCCGACAGGACCACGCCCAGGCGTTGCTGCGGCTGCCCTTCCAATATTGCCGCGACGCGCTCGAAGCAGGCCGCGTCCGCGACGCTTGAGCCGCCGAACTTGTGGACCACCCAGCGCTCGATTGCCTGGGAATGTGGAGCCGGGGAAACGGGGGAGGAAGTGGTGCTTGAGCTCATCTGAACGTCTGCTGGGGCGCATGCCAAAAAAGGCCGCGTGACTCTACTGACGCGGTCGGACCGGCGCAACTTCAAGCATAATTGGCGGATGGAAACCCTCATCGCGCCGCTGTTGCCACTGTACGAGCGTGAGCGCCGTGCCGGACGTGCGGTGGCGCTGGCCGTGGTGGTGCATACCAATGGGTCCACGTACCGCAAACCCGGCGCCCTGATGCTCATCGCCGCCGATGGCGAATACGCCGGATTGCTCTCCGGAGGGTGCCTGGAAGCGGACCTGCATCAGCACGCCCTGCAGGTCATGAGCAGCGGCCAGGCGAAGCTGGTCAGTTACGACACCGGCAGCAGTGATGACCTGCTGTGGGGGCTGGGCGTGGGCTGCGAGGGTGCGATGCAGATCCTGCTGCTGCGCGCCGGACCGCACAATGCCTGGCAGCCGCTGGAACTGTTCAGTGACGCCTACCAGCGCCATGCGCCGGTGGCCGCGGCGGTGGTGGTGGCCTCACCGGACAGCGCCCTGCCAGCGGGCAGCATTGTCATGAGCGAAGGCCAGGCCGGCGGCCAGGCCGTGCCCGTGGCCCTTCAGGATGGCATCCAGGCCCTGCTGACCCGGGCACTGCACAGCGGGCGCCCCAGCGCCCTGGGTGGCAGCGCCGAGCCGCTGCGGGTGCTGGCCCTGCCGCTGGCGCTGCCGCCGCGCCTGCTGTTGCTGGGCGGCGGCCCTGACGCGCAGCCCCTGGTGGATCTGGCGGCTCGTCTCACCTGGCACATTACCGTCTATGACCACCGCTCCGCCTACGCCCAGCCGGTGCGCTTCCCGCAAGCCGAACAGGTGCTGCTGGGGCGGCCTGAAGCACTGGCGCAGACCCTGGACCTCGCACGCTTTGATGCGGCCATCGTCATGAGTCATCACCTGATCTCGGACCTGGCTTACCTGCGGGCCCTGAGTGCCACCCTCATCCCCTACATCGGTCTGCTCGGGCCTGCCAATCGGCGCGAGAAGCTGCTGGCGGACCTGGGCGCAGATGCGGCCGGGCTCAAGGGCCGGCTGCGCTCGCCCATCGGCCTCAACATCGGCGGGCGCGCCCCGGAGTCAATCGCCCTGTCCATCGTCGCGGAGATTCATGCGCGACTGCACGGGGCGCCGGGCGGCGCCTTCGAGGGCCGCGAGCTCAGGCCCGCATGAACGAAACTGATCTCATCCGTCAGCAGCTGCGCCTGGAACGCACCCACCTGCGGGAGATCCTGCGTGCGCTGGGCCCGCCAACCGCCTCGGAACGGCCCGCGCACCCGGTAGCCGTGTACATCGACTGGGCCGGGCGGCGGCTGATCGAGCAGCTGCTCGCCCATCAAACGGCGCTGCAGCAGGCCGCCGCACTGGATCCGGCGCTGCAGGGGGCATTGGCAGCGGCCAGCAGCGCCGCCCGGCAGGCGCACAACGGCGCCGCCACTGCGGCCCATCTGCCCGCCCAGGACCTGCTGGCCGCCCTGGATGCCTGGAGTGAGCCACTGGATGCGGCGGCGGCTCGAGCGCTGCGCATCGCCCATTGGCGCCTGGCGGCACGCCTGAACGCCGATACCATTCTCGAAGAGCGCCAGCTGTATGCCGCGGCGCGCGCTGCGGTGGCGCGCCGATGAGCGACCAGACCGCCGACACCGCAGCCACCCCGAACGTGCATGTGATCGTGCTCGCCGCGGGCGCTTCCACCCGCTTCGGCTCACCCAAGCAGCTGGTGCGCCTCAACGGTCGCCCGCTGCTGCACCTGGCGGTCTCGCGCGCGGTGGAGGTGGCAGGCCAGGCCGTGACGGTGGTCCTTGGCGCCAATGCCGCCGAGCTGGCACCGCTGCTGCGGCATACGCCCGCCGCGGTGGCGATCAACCGCGATTGGGCCGAGGGCCTGGGCAGTTCGGTGCGCGTGGGCGTGGCCCGGGTGCCGGCTGCCGCGGATGCCGCGCTGCTGATGCTGGCCGATCAGCCGGCCGTCACGGCCGAGGATTTGCGCCGCCTGGTGGGTACCTGGCGCCGCCAGCCCCAGTGCATCGTGGCCGCGCACTATGCCGGCACCGTCGGGGTGCCGGCCATATTTCCGCGCGAGGATTTCCCCGCCTTGGGCGCGCTGAGGGGGGATGCGGGCGCGCGCGCCCTGCTCAAGCGCGGCGGTGAACGGGTGATCCGGGTGGCGCTGCAGAGCGCCGCCATCGATATCGACACGCCCGAGGACCTGCTGAAACTGCAGCAGGTCTGATTATTGTCATCCGGGTGCCATAACCGAATGCTGCGAGGGCCCAACCAGCCGGTATTTTCACCCTGGCGGCCTTGCCCCTATATTGTCGAAGATGTATCAGTACGACTCCACGGACCAGACGCTGGTCGACCAGCGTGTTGCGCAGTTCCGCGACCAGACCCGGCGCTACCTGGCCGGTGAGCTGTCGGAGGATGAATTCCGGCCCCTGCGGCTGCGCAATGGCCTGTACATCCAGCGCTTCGCGCCGATGCTGCGCATTGCCATTCCCTACGGACTGCTCAGCACCCGGCAGCTGCGCATGCTGGCCGCCATCACCCGGCGCTACGACCGCTCCTACGGGCACTTCACGACGCGCCAGAATCTGCAGCTGAACTGGCCCAAGCTGGCCGAGGTTCCTGACATCCTGGCGGACCTGGCGACGGTGCAGATGCATGCCATCCAAACGTCGGGCAATTGCGTGCGCAATGTCACCTCCGATCATCTGGCCGGCGTCGCGGCCGATGAGATCGAGGATCCGCGGCCCTACTGCGAGCTGCTGCGCCAGTGGTCCACCTTCCACCCTGAATTCACCTATTTGCCGCGCAAGTTCAAGATCGCGGTGAGCGGTGCGCCGGCGGATCGCGCGGCCACGGAAGTGCATGACATCGGCCTGCACCTGGTGCGCAACGCGCACGGCGAGCTGGGCTTTGAGGTTCTGGTCGGCGGCGGTCTGGGGCGCACCCCCATGATCGGCCAGGTCATCCGCGACTACCTGCCGCTGGCGGACCTGCTGTCCTACTGCGAAGCCATCCTGCGGGTGTACAACCGCTATGGCCGGCGCGACAACATCCACAAGGCGCGCATCAAGTTCCTGGTGAAGACCTTGGGGATCGCGGCGTTCCGCGACGAGGTCGAAGCCGAGTGGCTGGCCTCACGCGAGCTGGGTTCGCAGCTCACGCCGGCGCAGATTGACCATGCGCGCAGCTTCTTCAAGCCGCACGCCTACGAGAGGCTGGCCGATATCGATCCCACCCTCGCCGCCGGCCCCGAGTTCAAGGCCTGGTACCGCTACAACACCCACGCCCACAAGGTACCCGGCTACCGGGTGGTGTTCGCGAGCCTCAAGCCCATGGGACTGCCGCCCGGTGATATGAGCGCCGAGCAGATGGATGCGGTGGCCAAGCTTGCCGATGAGGTGAGTTTGGGCGAGGTCCGCGTGACCCACACCCAGAACCTGGTGCTGGCCGAAGTGAAGCAGAGCGAGCTGGTGGCGACCTGGAAGGAGCTGCACCGCCTGGGCCTGGCGACCCCGAACATCGGCACACTCGCCGATATGATCGTGTGCCCGGGACTGGATTTCTGCAGCCTGGCCAATGCCGGCACACTCAGCGTCGCCAAGCAGCTGCAGCGTCAGTTCGATGACTATGACTATCTTTATGACATCGGTGAAATCGAGCTGAAGATGTCCGGCTGCATGAATGGCTGCGGCCACCATCACGTCGGTCACATCGGCATCCTCGGCGTGGATAAGCACGGCGAGGAGTGGTACCAGATCACCATCGGCGGCTCGGCACGCGAGTCCAGCACCCTGGGACAGGTGATTGGTCCGTCAGTGCCGCAGGCCGAAGTCTCGGACACCGTCCAGCGCATCCTCGATGTGTATCGCGAACTGCGGCACGCCGATGAGCGCTTCATTGACACCGTCCGCCGCGTCACGCCCACGCCGTTCAAGGAGCGCGTCTATGGCAAAGCTCTTGCGGCTGCCTGAGGCACCCGCGGACCACGGCGCCGATCCGAACCTGCCGCTGATCAAGCAGGCCGATTACCTGCGTGATCCGTCCAGCCATGCGCTCGGCAACGCGCCAGCGGTGGTGGTGGCGCCGGCCGACAAGGTCGAAGATCTGGCGCCGCATCTCGCCGGCATCGCCGTGGTGGCGATCGAATTCCCCAATCCCGGGGATGGCCGTGGCTACACCTCGGCGCGGCTGCTGCGCCAGCGCTATGGATTCCAGGGCGAAATCCGCGCCGTGGGCGCCGGAGTGAAACAGGACCTGCTGTTCTTCATGGCCCGTTGCGGCATTGATGCCTTTGACCTGGCACCGACCGAGAATGAGGCGGAGGCTCGCCAGGCCCTGAACCGCTTCACCCTGGCCTACCAGCCGGCAGTGCCCCGCAGCGACGTGCGCGAAGCGCGTTTCACCGCCGCGCGCCCCTAGCGCGCCTGCGGCAGCTCCATCCCGGCAAACAGCTGCGCCACCTCCTCGGCGTTGCTCATCCGGTGGGCGCGATCCACCACCCTGCGGTCCAGGTGCGGTGCCAGCAGGTGCACGAAGTCATACATGTACTTGCGCAGCAACACGCCGCGGCGAAAGCCGATCCAGGTGACATGACTGGAAAAAAGGTGTGAGCCATCCATGAACACCAGATCCGGATCCTCCTGGGCGCTGATGGCCATCTGCGCGACCAGGCCCACGCCCAGGCCCAGGCGCACATAGGTCTTGATCACGTCCGAATCGCGCGCCGTGATCGCCACATCCGGGGTCAGGCCGGCCTTGGCGAAAGCCTGGTGCAGTGAGGAGGGACCGCTGAAGCTGAACGTATAGGTGATGAGCGGATAGGCGACCAGCTGCTTGAGGGTGGGTCTGGGGACCTCCGCCAGCGGATGGTTGCGCGGCACCACGATCACCCGGTGCCAGCGATAGCAGGGCAGCAGCGTGAGATCGCCAAACAGATGTTCCGAGCCGGTATTGATGGCGCAGTCGATCCGGTCCTGGGCGACCATTTCGGCGATCTGCTCCGAGGTGCCCTGGTGAAGGTTCAGGCGCACGTCCGGGTAGCGGGCCCGAAACTGCTGAATGACCTCGGGCAGCACATAGCGCGCCTGGGTGTGGGTGGTGCCGATGGCCAGGCTCCCGCGGCCCTCATCGCGCAGCTCCGTGGCCAGGTCACGGATGGCCTGGGTCTCCTTGAGGATCTGCAATGCCCGATCGATGACCTGCTGCCCGGCCGGGGTGATGCGGGTGAGATTGCGGCCCTCGCGCGTGAAGATCTGAAAGCCCAGCTCATCCTCCAGCAACTTGATCTGCTTGCTGACCCCCGGCTGCGAGGTATGCAGCTTCTGGGCGGCCGCCGTTATGTTAAGTCCGCTCTGGGCCACGGCCGCCAGGTAGCGCAGCTGATGCAGCTTCATTCAATCCCCTGTTCAGACCCTTCCGTAATGGGTCTGCAACCCCATTATAACCGGACGATATGTCTGTGGCGGCCGCCACATAACCGTGACGCAGCTCATCAGAAGCAATGATTCGTTCTGTTACCGGATTGTCACCCGTAAAGTCTGTTCCACTATGGCGCAGATACTGACCCTGGAACTGGAATCGAAGGCCGCTCAGGTCCGCGAACTGCTGGCCGCAGCGGTACATCGCTACGGGCGCGTGGTGTACGCCAACAGCCTCGGCGCCGAGGCCATGGTGCTGACGGACATCATCTGCAGCAGCGTGCCGCAGATCGACATCGTCAGCATCGACACCGGCCGGCTGCACGAGGAGACCTATGATCTGCTGGCCAAGCTGCAGCGGCGCTACAACAACAAGATCCGGGTCATCTATCCGGATGGCCAGGCCGTGTCGGAGCTGGTGACCCGTCAGGGCATCAACGGCTTCTTCGACAGCACCGAGGCGCGCAGCGCCTGCTGCGGCGTGCGCAAGATCGTGCCCTTCCACAAATTCGTGGCCGGCTACGACGCCTGGGTCACCGGCGTGCGCCGCGAGCAGTCCAAGACCCGCGCCGAGGGTCAGGCCATCGAGTGGGACGCCCAGAACGGCCTGCAGAAAATAAGCCCGCTGCTGGATTGGACCGAGGAGCAGATCTGGGCCTACATCCGGGCACGCAAACTGCCCTTCAATTCCTTGCACGACAAGGGCTACCCCAGCATCGGCTGCGCCCCCTGCACCCGCGCCATCGTGGCGGGCGAGGATCACCGCGCAGGCCGCTGGTGGTGGGAGCAGCCCGAACAGCGTGAATGCGGCCTGCACCCCAAGGCCCGCACGGCGACGCGGGCCATGGCTCCGGCCATGACCTCAGCCTAGGGTTGACAGGACGCAGGTCCTGAACCTGAATGGCACCCCATGGACTACCTGCCGATATTTCTGCGGGTGCAGAACCGGCTTGCAGTCGTCATCGGCGGCGGAGCCGTTGCGGCACGCAAGGCCGAGCTGCTGCTGAAGTGCGGCGCTCAGGTCCGACTGGTGGCCCCTGAGCTGGCGGCCAGCACCCAGCAGCTGCTGCACGATCCGGCCGCAGCCCACAACATGTCCTACCTTCGCGCCACATTCGTCGCACAGCATCTCGAGGGTGCCGCGCTGGTCATCGCCGCCACCGATTCCGATACGGTGAATGCACAGGTCTCACGGCTGGCCCGTGAACGCGGCGTGCCCGTCAACGTCGCCGACGATGCCGATCTTTCCGACTTCATCCTGCCGGCCATCGTGGATCGCGATCCCCTGATCGTCGCCGTGAGCTCCTCAGGCACGACGCCGGTGCTGGCCAGACGGGTGCGCGAGCAGATCGAAGCGCGGCTGCCCGCGCAGCTGGGTCCCCTCGCCCGCTTTGCCGGCAGCCGGCGCGCGCAGGTCAATGAGGCGCTGCAACCCGGGCTGCGCCGCCCCTTCTGGGAGCAGTTCTTCGGCAGCTTTGCCAATCTTGAGCGCCTGAGCACGGAGGAAGGGGCTGCCAGCCACGCCTTCGCCGAGCAGCTGCAGGCCTTCGCCGCGCGCCAGGATGGGGCGGGACGCGGGGAGGTGTATCTGATCGGCGCCGGACCCGGGGACCCCGATCTGCTCACGCTGCGCGCCCTGCAACTGCTGCAGCAGGCCGATGTGTTGCTGTACGACCGGCTGGTCTCCCCGGCCATCCTGGAACGCGCGCGCCGCGAGGCCACGCGCATCTTCGTCGGCAAGGATCTGGGTGAATCGGCGCTGTCGCAGGAGCGGATCAACCAGCTGCTGGTGGACCATGCCCGGCGCGGACTGAAGGTGGCGCGCCTGAAGGGCGGGGATCCGCTGATTTTCGGGCGCGGCGGTGAGGAGATCGCCGCGGTCGCCCGGCACGGCATTGCGGTGACCGTGGTGCCGGGGATCACCGCCGCCCTCGGCGCCGCCGCCGCCGCCCAGATTCCGCTCACGCTTCGGGAGGTGTCCCAGTCGGTGACCTTCGTGCCCGGCCATGTGGCGGTGGCGGATACCCTGGATTGGCCCGCCCTGGCCCGCACCGGCCACACCGTGGTGTTTTATATGGCCATGGCGCAGCTGGCCGGGCTGACCGAGCGCCTGCGCAGGGCCGGTGCTCCGGCCGACCGGCCCGTGGCGCTGATCGCCCAGGCGACCCTGCCCACACAGCGTGTGGTGCGTGGCACACTTGCGGACATCGCCGAGGCTGCCCGCAGTGGTGGCCTCGGAGCACCGGCACTACTGTTCGTGGGTGAGGTCACCCGCGTCGCGGCATAGCCCACCCGGAGCGTCACTTTCCTATGGGAATCACACAGGGCTTCGCAGGAACCATCGGCAACACGCCCTTGATCCGCCTGCGCGGCGTCAGCGAGGAGACCGGCTGCGAGATCCTGGGCAAGGCCGAGTTCATGAATCCAGGCGGCTCGGTCAAGGACCGGGCGGCGCGCGCCATCGTCAGCGATGCCGAGCAGCGCGGCGAACTGCGTCCCGGCGGCAGTGTGGTCGAAGGCACGGCGGGCAATACCGGCATCGGCCTGGCGCATGTGTGCAATGAGCGCGGCTATCGCTGCATCATCGTGATGCCCGACAACCAGTCCCCGGAAAAATACCGGCTGCTGGAGATGCTCGGCGCGGAGGTCTACAAGGTCCCCACCGTGCCGTACAGCAACCCGAATCAGTACCAGAAGGTCTCGCAGCGTCTGGCGGGCTCGCTGCGCAACGCCATCTGGGCCAACCAGTTCGATAACCCGATCAATCGCCACGCCCACCTGACCACCACCGGTCCTGAGATCTGGGAACAGACCAATGGCAAGGTCAGTGCCTTTGTCGCCGCCAGCGGCACCGGCGGCACCCTGGCCGGCACCGCCGAATATCTGAAGAGCCGCAACCGCAACGTGCGTTGCGTGCTGGCCGATCCGCCCGGCAGCAGCCTGTATGAGTTCGTGCGCAATGGCGCCCTGAAGTCCACCGGCAGCGGCTCGATCACCGAGGGTATCGGCATCGCGCGCATCACCGTCAATTTCAAGGATGCGCCGTTGGATGACGCGGTGCACGTCGAGGATGCCGAGACGGTGCGTTACGTGTACCGCCTGCTGCGCGAAGAGGGTCTGTTCCTGGGCAGCACCAGTGGCATCAATGTCGCTGCCGCGGTGCGCGTCGCTCGCGACCTGGGTCCCGGACACACCATCGTCACCGTGCTGTGCGACAGCGGCGCCAAGTATCAGTCACGTCTTTTCAATCGCGAATGGCTGGAGAGCAAGGGTCTGGCGGCACATGCCCTGCCGGCCCGCAGCAACGAGCCCATACTTCTGGAGAATGTCCTTGTCGCATGATCGATCCAAACTGGCCGTCGTCACAGACGTGGTCATCGTCGGTGCCGGCCCCTGCGGTTTGTTCCAGGTCTTTGAACTGGGTTTGCTGGGCCTGAAAGCTGAACTGGTGGACTCGCTGCCGCAGGTCGGCGGCCAGTGCACCGAGCTGTATCCGGACAAGCCGATCTACGACATCCCGGCCATTCCGGTGTGCACGGCGCGCGAGCTGATCGAGCGCCTGCAGGAACAGATCAAACCCTTCAGCCCCGGCTATCACCTGGGCCAGGAAGTCACTGAGGTCAGCGCACGAGCCGACGGACGCTTCGATGTCGCCACCAGCCGCGGCACGCGCTTTGATGCCGGCGCCGTCATCGTCGCCGGCGGCGTGGGCTCGTTCCAGCCACGGCGCCTGAGCGTGGAAGGCAGTGAGCGGCATGAAGGCCGCAGCGTGCACTACCGCGTCAAGGATGCCGCGCAATTTCACGACAAGGACCTGGTGATATTCGGCGGCGGCGATTCGGCGCTCGACTGGACGCTGGAGCTCATCGATCGCGCGCGCAGCATCGTGCTGGTGCATCGCCGCGCCGAGTTCCGCGGCGCTCCCGCCTCCGTCGAAAGGATGATGGCGCTGGTCGAGGAAGGCCGCCTGGACTTCATCGAGGGCCAGGTGCAGTCCCTGGTGGAACAGGACGACAAGCTCACCGGCGTGCGTGTCACCGCCCGTGACGGGGTGACGCGCACCGTCGCCACCGACCAGGTTCTGGTGTTTTGGGGCCTTTCACCCAAGCTCGGTCCCATCGCCGAATGGGGTCTGACCATCCACCGTCGCACCATTGCGGTCGACACGCACCGCTTTCAGACCAATGTTCCCGGCATCTACGCGGTCGGCGACATCAATGATTACCCAGGCAAGAAGAAACTGATTCTGTCCGGTTTCCACGAAGCGGCGCTCGCCGCCTTCGCCGTCAAGGAGCACATGCGTCCCGGGGAGAAGGTCCATCTGCAATACACCACGACCAGCCCGCTGTTGCAGAAACGACTGGGCGTCAGCGGCGAGACCGGGGACGGCGCTGCGGGCAAATCCGGCGCTCGCCACAGCGCTTGATCGAACGCGTCACCTGCCCCGACTGCAGCCTCGAACAAAGACTGCCTGAGATTGCCGATCACGAGGTGGCGCGCTGCCGGCGCTGCCACCGCCTGCTCAAGGTCGCGGATGCCCAGTCGCGCGCGGCCTTTGCGCTGACACTGGGGGCCCTGCTGCTGTGGATACCCGGCTGCCTCGCCCCGCTGCTCACGGTGATGGCCGGCGGCGCCAGCCGCAGCGCCAACCTGGTGGAGTGCGCCGCCAAGCTGTGGGGTTCCGGCTACCCGCCGCTGTCGGTGCTGGTGGCGGTGCTGATGATCGCCATCCCTTCAGCCTTCATGGTATTCACGCTGGCGCAGTTCCTGCCCGGCATCGAACCGGGCGGGCTGCGCCGCCTGGCGCACCACCTGCGCCCCTGGCTGATGATGGAAGTGTTCGTCGTCGGCGGCTGCGTGGCCTACTCGCGTATCCAAACCGTCGCCACCATCGAGGTGGATGTGGGCGGCTGGTGCCTGGCCGGCGCGGCCATGCTGCTGCTGGGGTCGCTGGCGCTGCGGGGCGATCCGCCGGCGGAGGAGGATCTGATAACCCACCCCGCCCCGCGGCGCGCCGCGGCCGCGAACCGACTGTCGCTGGAGGCCACCACCGCCCTGGTGATCGCCGGCCTGGTGCTGTACATCCCGGCCAATGTCCTGCCGGTGCTGCAGATCGAGCGCTACGGTGCCATCGAGACCAACACCATTCTGGGCGGAGTCATGGAATTGGTGCACTACGATCTGTGGCCCCTGGCCGTGATCGTGTTCATGGCCAGCGTCGTGGTGCCGCTCGCCAAGCTGTTCGGGCTCGCCTGGCTGCTGTGGCAAACCCGGCGCGGATCACCGCAACTGCTGCAGCAGCGCACCCGGGTATACCGTCTGATTGACACGATTGGTCGCTGGTCCAATATTGATGTCTTCATGATTTCAATACTTGGCGCGCTGGTGCAGTTCGGAGCCCTCGAGCGGGTGCGACCCGAACCCGGTGCGCTGGCCTTCGCGGGCGTGGTCCTGATCACCATGTTCGCCGCCCAGTGCTTTGATCCGCGCGCGATGTGGCGGGCCGCAAGGCCCAAGGCCGACGCCTCGCTATGACCGAGGACAGCCCGCAGCCGCACGCTGACCCACCCCAGGCCGAGCGCACACCGCGCCGCCTGAGCGTGATCTGGCTGGCGCCGGCGTTCGCTTTGGCGGTGGTGGCGTGGCTGAGCTGGCACACGCTGATGCAGCGCGGTCCTGCCATCACCATCCGTTTCACCAGCGCCGAGGGACTGACCGCCGGGGAGACCGAGATCCGCCACAAGGGCGTGCGCGTCGGAACCGTTGAGTCCTTCGTGCTCTCACCGGACCTGTCCGAGGTCATCGTGCACGCGCGCATGACGCGCGAAGTCAGCGCCCATCTCACCGCCAGCACGCGCTTCTGGATCGTGACGCCGCGGGTCGGCACCAGCGGCATCTCCGGCCTGAACACTCTGGTGTCCGGCGCCTATATCGAGATGTACCCGGGCGAGGGCGACCCGCAGCGTGATTTCGTCGGCCTGGAAGATCCGCCGCTGCTGCAGCCGGACACCCCGGGGCGCGCCTTCACCCTGACCGAGGATGAGCTGGGCGCCATCGGTCCGGGCACACCGGTCAACTATCGCGGCGTACAGGTCGGACAGGTCGAGGGCTACGCCCTGGACGGCAACGGCAAGCATGTGAACATCTACGCCTTCGTGCGCGCGCCCTACGACGCGCTGGTTCGCGATGACACGCGTTTCTGGGACGCCAGCGCCATCGATGTCTCCGCCGGCCCGCAGGGCATACGCGTGCGCCTGAATTCCCTGCAGCAGCTGGTGACTGGCGCCATTGGCTTTGACACACCGCTGCCCGCGGCGCCCGCCGTGCCCACCGAGTCCGTCGGCCAGGCCATCGCGCAGCAGGCGGCCGGGCGACCCCTGGCCGCCACGAGTGCGCCCGGAGCGGCACCCGAGGCCGCCGCGGACAAGGTCTTCCCGCTGTACGAAAATCAGACCATTGCGCTGCGCAATCACAGCGGTCCGCGGCTGTACTACACGCTGCGCTTCGATGAGACCGCCGCCGGACTGCAGAGCGGCACGCCCGTGCAGCTGCGCGGCGTCGAGGTCGGTGAAGTCACGCAGGCGCAGCTGGTGTTCGACGCGGCCGCGGCCACGGTGTACGAATCGGCCAGCATGAGCATCGATCCGAGTGCCGTGCAGCTGGTGGGCGTGGCGCACAACTCCAGCGCCGCGCAGCTGGCCGCGATACGCGCCGGCATGGCGCATCTGATCGCGCGCGGCCTGCGCGCACAGCTGGTCACGGCGAACTTCCTGACCGGCCAGAAAGTCATCGCCCTGGATATCGCGCCGGATGCAGCCGCGGTGCGCTTCGATGCGAATGCAGCCACCCCGCAATTCCCGACCACACACGGCGCCGATGTCGATGCCATCCTGCAGAGCCTGCAGAACACGCTGCATCACCTCGACGCGGCCACCGCCGGACCGGCGCTCGGCAATGCGGTGAAGAACCTGGATGCCACCATGAGCCATCTGGAACAGATCACCCGTGAAGTTCAGCCGCAGATCAAACCACTGGTCGCGAGCCTGCGGGCCACCGCCGATGCGGCGCAGGCCGCGGCGCAATCGGCCAATGGCGCCATCGGGCCCGACAGTGCGCTCGCCAGCGAGCTGCCCGGACTGCTGCAGCAGGTGAGCGAGGCCGCGCGCTCCATCCGCGAGCTCGCTGAATTCCTCGACCGGCACCCGGAGGCATTGCTGCGCGGGCGGCATGAGACATCACCATGAAAGTTTTGCGCCAGATTTGCGGGGCACTCGCCGCGCTCCTAAGTGGCTGCGGCAGCTCGCCACCGCTGCACTACTACGCCCTGGAGGTGGTGACGCCGGCCGCACATTCCACGCCGTGGCTCAGTGCGACCCTGATCCACGTGCGGCACATCAGCCTGCCGCCGGAAATGGATCATCGCGGACTCACCCATCATCAGGGGCCCACCCAGCTTACGATTTCGGATGCCCAGCAGTGGAGCGCCCCGCTGGGCGATCTCATCCAGGCAACGCTCACGCGCGATCTGGGTGAGCGTTTGGGGTTCGACCATGTGCTGGCGCCCGCGGCGCAGCCCACGGCGCCTCATCCCGACCCCGATCAGCGCGGCACGCGCGGCAGCAGCCAGGCCAACCTGGATCTTGATTTCCTGATCCTCTCCGCTGATGACAGTTGCGGCATCACCGCCCAGGTCAACTGGACACTGTCGGTCACGAATGGCGCCGCGCGCCGCGGCTCGACGCACCTCACGGCGCCCGCCGCGGGCTGCCCGGCGGGTTTGGCGGCCGCGTTGAGCGCGGCGCTGGGCGATCTGGCGGACCAGCTGGCGCAGCAACTGACGGCGTCCTAGACCATGGGCGGCACCCAGGTCCTGATCACCGGCGCCGGACCCACCGGCCTGGTGTTGGCGCTGTGGCTCACCCAACAGGGCATCGCAGTGCGCATCATCGACCGCACCACGGCCCCGGGTACGACCTCACGGGCCCTTGCCGTGCAGGCCCGAACGCTCGAGCTGTATCGGCAGCTGGAGCTGACCGATGAGGTCCTGCAGAAGGGCCAGAAGGTGGCCGCCATCAATCTGTGGGTCAAGGGCCGCAAGGAAACACGCGTATCCTTCACCAACATCGGCGCCGGACTCACCGCCTACGGGCCCTTCGTTTATCCGCAGGACGAGCATGAACGGCTGCTGGTCGAACACCTCGCGGCCCGCGGCGTCACCGTGCAGCGACACACCGAGCTTGTGAGCTTCAGCCAGGACGATGATCAGGTCATTGCGCTGCTGCGCGGTCCGGATGGACGGCAAGAGAGCTGCCCGGCGGCCTATCTGGCCGGCTGTGATGGCGCGCGTTCCATCGTACGCCAGAGCATCGGCGCCGACTTTCCCGGCGGCACCTACAAGCAGGTCTTCTACGTTGCCGACGTGCAGGCCACAGGTCCCGCCCTGGATGGTGAACTGCACGTCGACCTCGATGCGGCGGACTTTCTTGCGGTGTTCCCCTTGAAGGGCGCGGGTCGGGCGCGACTGATCGGCACCGTGCGCGATGAGCGCGCCGAGCACCCGGAGAACCTCAAGTTCGAAGATGTCAGTGGCAACGCCATCACGCACATGAAGGTCGAGGTGCAAAAGGTCAACTGGTTCTCGACCTATCGCGTGCATCACCGGGTCACCGACCACTTCCGCCACGGACGGGTGTTCCTGCTCGGGGACGCGGCCCATATCCACAGCCCGGCCGGCGGCCAGGGCATGAATACCGGCATCGGCGATGCCATCAATCTGGCCTGGAAGCTCAAGGCGGTGCTGAGCGGCGCGGCGGGCCCGGGCCTGCTGGATAGCTATGAGACCGAGCGCCGCGCCTTCGCCACCAAGCTGGTGGCCACCACCGACAAGGGTTTCACGCTGGCCACCGCGGAAGGCAAGCTGGCGCAATTCGTTCGCACGCGCATCGTGCCGCTGGTGGCTCCGCTGGTGTTCAATTTCGATGCCGCCCGCCAGTTCCTGTTCAGCGCGGTGTCACAGATCACGATCGCCTACCACGACAGCGCCATCAGCGAGGGTCGGGCCGGTGATGTCAGGGGCGGCGACCGCCTGCCGTGGGTGGCGGCGCCTGAGGGGGATAACTTCCGCCACTTTCAGAATATCAGCTGGCAGGTGCATGTATACGGCTGCGCGAGCGCATCACTCGTACAGTGGTGCAGCGCTCAGGGCTTAAGCCTTCATGCCTTCCCCTGGCAGCAGGAGCACGCAACCGCGGGTCTGGCGCGCGACGCCATGTATCTGCTGCGACCCGACACCTATGTCGGTCTCGCGGCCGAGCAGCAGGATCCTCAGCGGCTGCAGCGCTATTTCGCCGACCATGCCCTCACACTGCCATTCCAAAGGTAGCTGACCCATGACTGTCGTGACGCTGCGCCGCTGGCACTCCTACATCGGCCTGTTCATTGCGCCCAGCGTGCTGTTCTTCGCGCTGACGGGGGCGGTACAGCTGTTCAATCTTCACGAGGCCCACGGCCGCTATACGCCACCGGAACTGGTCGAAAAGCTCAGCTCCGTCCACAAGGATCAGGTGTTCGCCTTCGGTGATCACCACACGGCCGGACCACAGGAGGACGCGCACCAGGATGCGCCGCAGGACGCGCAGCCACCGCCATTGTCGACCCCACTGCTCAAGTGGTTCTTCCTGGTGGTGGCCCTGGGACTGACGCTTTCCACTGCCTTCGGCATCTGGATGGGGTTGACCCAGATCCCTGCCCGGCGCACGGCGTGGCTGCTGCTGCTGGCCGGCGCTCTGCTGCCGGCGGGAATTCTGCTCGTGTAGATCATCCGCCGTCCCAGGATTGCTTAAGCCGAGGAAGCCTTGACAATTGTTGCCCTAGCAATTATTGTTTGGGCTACGAAATCACTGGGATGGGCAGGCACTTGGCGGACGTTTACAGCCTCGATACGTACGAACCTAAGCGCGGGCTTGGGCATATCATCGGCCGGGTTCGGGCGCAGCTGCTGGCGGCCATCGATGCCGAACTGGCGCGTGATGAGTTCCTGGCGCCCCTGGAGGTCACTTCGGCCCAGCTCATCGTCATCGTGAACCTGGCAGGTCGGGAAGGCGCGACCTCGGCCTCGGAACTGTGCAAAGGCATCTCCTACGACGCCGGCGCCATGACCCGCATGCTGGACCGACTGGAGGCCAAGGGTCTGGTCCGCCGCACCCGCTCGCCCGATGACCGCCGGCTCGTGAACCTGGAACTCACGCAGGCCGGCAAGGCCGCCTACCCGCGATTGCGTGAGATTTCCATGCGGGTGCTGAATCGTTCGCTGTGCGATTTCTCCAGTGATGAGGCCCGCGCGCTTGAAAACCTGCTGGTTCGCGTGGGCCAGAACCTGCGCGACTGATCGTGAGGGAGGGTGCGTGAAAAAACTTCTCGCCATCGGACTCAGTGCACTGCTCAGCGCCTGTGCCAGCACCCACAACCTGCGGCCTGAGGCCGTGCTCGTGGCCCCCGGCAGTCTGAAGACCCAACAATCCTTCAGTGCCACGGCGGTGGATGCCTCGGCCTGGCCGCAAACCCAATGGTGGAAGGCCTACGGTGATCCGCAGCTGGATGACTTGATCAGCGAGGCGCTCGTGGGCAACCCCGGCCTGCGCATTGCCGAGGCCAGAACCCGTGCGGCACTGGCGGAAGTGGCGGCGGCCGACAGCGCGCGCTTTCCCAGTTCGGGCTTGAGCGGCCAGGCGGTGCGGGGACGCTTCTCCGAACACGGCCTGTTTCCGTCACCCTTCGCCGGTAACTGGGACACGCTGGCGGCATTGACCGCAACCCTGTCCTGGCAGGTGGATTTCTGGGGCAAGAATCGCGCGGCTTACGAAAGCGCGGTGGGCAGTGCACGCGCGGCCGAGATCGACGCGCAGGCCGCGCGCCTCACCCTGGCGGCGAACATCGCCCATGTCTATGCGCAATTGCAGCAGGACAGCCTGCAGCTGAACGTCGCGCGCGACACCCTGCGAGACCGCGAGCAGGTCCTGGCGCTGACCCGCGACCGCAACGCCGCGGGACTGGACTCGCGCCTGGAACTCACCCAGGCCCAGGCGGCATTGCCGGCGGCCCGAGAGCAGATCGATGCCCTGGAGGAGTCCGCAGCCCGCGCCCGCCATGTGCTCGCGGCACTCACCGGGGCGGGTCCGGATCGCTCCTTGAGCATCCACGATCCGCTGCCGAACGTGGCGCCCCGGGCGGTACTGCCCAGCACCGTGCCCGCTGAACTGCTGGGGCATCGCCCGGACCTGGTGGCCCAGCGCTGGCGAGTGGAAGCGGCGTCGCAGGGCATCCGCGAAGCCACCGCGGAGTTCTATCCCAATGTGGATCTGGTGGCCTTCATCGGCCTGCAGAACCTGGGTTCCACCACGTTGCTCAGCGCGGCCAACCGTCAGTACGGGGTGGCGCCGGCGTTTACCCTGCCGCTGTTTGATGCCGGTAAGCGCCGCGCCAAGCTGGCGGCGCAGGATGCGCAGTACGACGCGGCCGTGGAGCAGTACAACCAGATCGTGACCGATGCCTTGCGCGAGGTGGTCGATGCGCTCACGTCCATGGACAGTCTGCGTCGGCAAGGCGCCGAGGAGCGCGATGCCCTGGCCAGTGCGCAGGAGGCCTACGATTTGTCGGTGCTGCGCTATCGCGAGGGCGTGGGCAACTACCTGCAGGTCCTCAGCGCTGAATCGCAGCTGCTGGCGCAACGCAGCCTCGAGGCGCAATTGCAGGCGCGCGCGCTGGACCTGTCGGTTGACCTGGTTCAGGCCTTAGGCGGCGGGTTCACGCCGCAAGTGGCGCAGCGCTAGCGCTGCGGGAGCAGAATATGAATACCGAAACCCAAGACGTCGCACCGGTCAACGGCAACCGCCGGCGCAACCGGATGCTGCTGCTGGTCACGCTCGGAATCCTGGTGATCGGCATCGGCTACGGAGTGTACTGGCAACTGGTACTGCGCCTGCGCGAGAGCACCGATGATGCCTATGTGAACGGCAATATCGTGCAGATCACCCCGCAGATCGCCGGCACGGTCATCGGCATCAACGCCGATGACACCCAGTACGTGAGTGCCGGACAGGTGCTGGTGCGGCTGGATCCGGCGGATGCCAAGGTCGCGCTAGATGAAGCCGAAGCCCATCTGGCGCTGACCGTGCGCTCGGTGCGCGGTGAGTTCGCAACCACCGCGCAACAGGCCGCCGCACAGGGCATCCGGCAAACTGACCTTGAAACCGCGCAGCAGGATCTGCAGCGGCGCGAACGCCTGGCCGGCAGTGGCGCCATTTCCGGGGAGGAGCTGCAGCATGCCCGCGATGCCGTGTCGGCCGCGAAATCCGCGTTGCTGGCCGCGCAGCAGCAGTTCGCCGCCGATCATGCCCGTATCGATGGCACGGTGATCGAGGACCATCCCGAAGTGCAGGCCGCGGCCAGCGCGGTGCACAGCGCCTTCCTCACCGTGGCCCGCACCCAGTTGCCGGTTCCCGTGGCGGGCTACGTGGCCCACCGCAACGTGCAACTGGGACAACGCGTGAGCCCCGGCGCGGTGCTGATGGCCATCGTGCCGCTGAACCAGGTCTGGGTTGATGCCAACTTCAAGGAACTGCAGATCGCCAATATGCGCATGGGCCAGGCGGCAACGCTGACGGCCGATCTGTATGGCCACTCGGTGAAGTATCACGGCACCGTGGTCGGCTTCAGTGCCGGAACCGGTGCCGCCTTCGCCCTGCTGCCGGCGCAGAACGCCACCGGTAACTGGATCAAGGTGGTGCAGCGGCTGCCGGTGCGCATCCTCCTGGATCCGCGTGACCTTGCCGCGCATCCGCTGCAGGTGGGCTTGTCGATGCGAGTGGAAGTCTCCACTGCCGATCGCACCGGCGCGCGGCTGCCGCAGCAGACCGCGGCCAATGCCCCGACTTATTCCACCAGCGTATTCGATGACGCGGACCGGCAGGCCCAGGCCCGGGTTGATGCCATCATCGCGGCGAATCTGCCCGCCCCTGCCCATGGCCGCGTTGCGCATCGTCTGGCCCAGGTCCATAACCGCCCCGCCACATGAGCCGGCCGGCGCCACACATGACTGCGGGCGCCGCAGCGGCGGCACCGATTCCACCGCTGCAGGGCGCGGCGCGGCTGCTGGGCACACTGGCGCTGTCGCTCGCCATTTTCATGAATGTGCTGGATACCTCCATCGCGAACGTGTCCATTCCGGCAATCTCCGGGGACCTCGGGGTCTCCCCCGACCAGGGCACCTGGGTCATCACGTCCTTCGGCGTCGCCAATGCGATCTCCGTGCCCCTGACGGGGTGGCTCACCCGTCGCTTCGGTCAGGTGCGTTTGTTCACACTGTCGATATTCCTGTTCGTCGTCGCGTCATTCATGTGTGGGCTGGCGCCCTCCATCGGGCTGTTGATTTTCTTCCGCGTCATCCAAGGCGCGGTCGCAGGCCCGATGATCCCGCTGTCGCAGTCGCTGCTGATGTCCAGCTATCCACCGGCCAAGCAAAGCGTGGCCCTGGGACTTTGGTCCCTGACCAGCCTGACCGCCCCGGTGGCGGGACCGCTGCTGGGCGGGTGGATCACCGATAACATCTCCTGGCCCTGGATCTTCTACATCAATGTGCCGGTGGGACTGTTCGCCGGCACCTTGACCTGGATCCTGTATCGGCGGCGCGAGACCCCGACCATGCGCGTCCCCATCGATGCCATCGGTCTGGCGCTGCTCATCACCTGGGTCGGCTCGCTGCAGGTGATGCTGGATAAGGGCAAGGATCTGGACTGGTTCAACTCCCCGCAGATCGTCGGGCTCGCGCTGCTGGCGGTGGCCGCGTTCGTGTACTTCCTGATCTGGGAGATCCACGAAGAACATCCCATTGTCGACCTGTCGCTGTTCAAGGGACGCAACTTCACCGTGGGCACACTGTGCATGCTGCTCGCCTACGGCGTGTTCTTCGGCAACCTGGTGCTGCTGCCTCTGTGGCTGCAGCAGTATCTGGGCTACACCGCGACCAACGCCGGCATCGTGCTGGCTCCGGTCGGCCTGCTGGCGGTGGTCGTGACCCCGTACGTCGCCAAGCTCACCAACAAGGTCGACCTGCGAATCATCGTGACGGCCTCCTTCCTGATCTTCGCCGTGGTCATGATCATGCGTTCGCGTTTTGATACCGACGTGGATGTCAGGACGCTGTTGATTCCGACCATCATTCAAGGCGCCGCCATGGCCAGCTTCTTCGTGCCGCTGGTGACCCTGAGCGTATCGGGCCTGTCCGCGGAGCGCATCCCCAATGCCTCGGGCCTGTTCAATTTTGCCCGCATCACCGCCGGGTCCTTTGGCACCTCCATCTTCACCACCCTGTGGGATCGTCGTGCCACACTGCACCATGCGCGGCTGGTCGAGCATCTGACACCGGACAATGCGGCAACCGTCAGTGCGCTGTCTGGCATCCAGGCCAGTGGCTTGAATGACCAGGCAGGAGCCGCGGCAATGAACCGCATAGTGGATGTGCAGGCCTTCATGCTCTCGGCCGACGACCTGTTCTATGTTTCCGGACTGATCTTTCTGGCTCTGATCATGGTGATCTGGCTGGCCAAGCCCCGTCGTGCCGGCACCGGTGGGGCGGCCGGGGCAGCCGGGGCCGCCGGCGCGCATTAGATACGTCTCCCCGATGCCGGTCGCTATAATGCGGCAGGCGTGCGAACGTTTGGGGGAGAACGACCGTGCCGCTATCACTGCAATCACGCACCGCGCGCCGCATCATCCTCTGGGGCGGCAGCGCGTTGCTGGTGGTGGCCATGTACGGCCTGTTTGGTTTCTACGGCGTGCCGGCCCTGATCCGCTCGCAAAGTACCGCCTTCGTGACGCACAAGTACCAGCGGACCTTGCAGCTGGGCGAGATCCACTTCAATCCCTTCACGCTGGAACTGGAGCTGCGGGATTTTGCCTTCCCCGATCGCGATGGCAAGCCCATGCTGGGGGCGCACCGCCTGTATGTGAACCTGCAGCTGGCCAGCATCTGGAACCGCGGTGCCACCTTCAAGGACATTCAACTGGAGCAACCCGCGGTGCACGCGCAGCTGCGCACGGACGGCGCGCTCAATCTCGCCGATCTGGCCAAGCCCTTTGCCAATGAGCCTCCTTCACCGCCCTCCGCGCCGGCACGCCTGTTCCTGAGGCGCCTGGCCGTTCTCGGTGGTGAGTTCACCTTCATTGATCTGGGGCATCCCAGCACCCTGCACGCTGAACTGAAGCCGGTGAACTTTGAACTGCGGGATTTCAACACCGTCGGCAACGGCGGCAATGGCTACACCCTGGCGGCGGCAACCCCGGCTGGCGAGCAATTCAACTGGTCGGGCACGCTGGAAGTCGCTCCAGTGGCCTCCAAGGGTCAGTTCAATATCAAGGCATTGCGCATGACCACGCTCACCGGCTTTGCCGGATCGGTCGTGCCGCTGACGGTGTCCTCGGGCCTCATAGGCCTGGATGGCGACTATGACTTCAGCCTTCACGAGGGTATCGCGGGCCTGAAGATCGATCTGCACACCGTGGACCTGACCGACCTTGCGGTGCGTCCACGCGACGGGCAGTCCGATTACGTGGTACTGCCGCGAATCCAGATCCAGGGCACTCATGTGGACCTGACCCGGCGCAGCGTGCTGGTCGATGCAGTGAAGGTCTCAGGGGGTCAGATCCATGGCTGGTTGAACGAAAACGGCACCCTCAACCTGGCACAACTGGGCGGCCCGGCCGCATCAGCAGCACCGGCAGCTGCGGTCCCGGTACCCGCACCGGCCGCCGCCGCGACCGCACCGGCCTGGACAGTCAAGGTGCCGATGATTGATCTTTCGGGTCTGGCGGTGGACTTCGAGGATCGTTCACTGAATCCCTCACCCCGGTTCACAGTGGCGCCACTGGACATCAGCGTGGGCCAGTTTCAGTGGCCGTTCGGGCCGCCGCTGTCAATCCAGATCAAAGCCGGCCTGGACAAGTCCGCCACCGTCAGTGCACAGGCGCAGGTCAGCTTGCCGGATGCCGCGCTCAAGGCTCATGTGGAACTGTCTGGATTCGAGTTGCCGGTGCTGCAACCCTACGTGGCGCATTACACCGGACTGGCACTGCTGAGCGGGCGGCTGGGCCTCAAGAGTGACATTGAACGAGACGACAAGGGCGTCCTTAGGGTTGCGGCAGATACCGACATCGCGCATCTGCGCACCGTCGATGATGAACTGAAGATGGACTTCATCAAGTGGGACCATTTGAGTGTCGTCGGCATCAGCTATCACAGCGCCCCGGCCGCGCTTAGCATCAAGAGTATTCACGCCCAGGGACCCTATGCCCGCGTGATCATCGATCAGAACCGCAACCTCAACATCACCGAGGCCCTCAAGCCCACCGGGGCTGCACCCGCGCCAGCGGCGCCGACCCCGCCTGCCGCGCCCGCACCACTGAGCAAATCCTCGAGCACCACGCGCACCGCGCAGCTGGCGGCGCCGAGTCACGCCAGCTCGATGCCGCTGTCGATCGGCACGGTCCTGATCAGCAATGGCTCCGCCAACTACGCCGATCAGTGGATCCAGCCGCACTTCGCGATCGGCATCCAGCAATTGAACGGCAGCATCGATGGGCTGTCTTCGGATCCGGCTTCGCGCGCCAAGATCGACCTGACCGGCTCGGTCGACCGCTATGCGCCGGCGCATATCTGGGGCGAAACGAATCTGCTGTCGCAGACGACGTATACCGACATCAGCATGAGTTATCGCGGCATCGAACTCACCGGCGTGACGCCGTACTCGGGACACTTCGCCGGCTACAAGATCGCCAAGGGCAAACTGACGGTGGATCTCAAATACCATATCGAGAACCGCCAGCTCACCGCCAGCCACCACATCGTCGTCGACCAGCTGCAACTGGGCGACAAGGTCGACAGTCCAGATGCCATCAATCTGCCCCTGAAGCTGGCGGTGTCATTGCTCAAAGACCGCAATGGGGTCATCGACCTGGATCTGCCGGTCACGGGCAGTTTGGATGATCCACAGTTCAAGATCGGCCCCATCATCTGGAAGGTGTTCGTGAACCTGATCGAGAAGGCCGTCACGGCGCCCTTCAAGCTGCTCGGCAGCCTGTTCGGGGGCGGGGATCAGGTCAATATCGTGGAATTCGCGCCCGGCAGCGCGGCACTGGATGCCACGGCGCTGACGCGCCTGGACAGCATCAGCAAGGCTCTTGACGCACGTCCGGGACTGGAGCTGGACATCCCCAACAGCTATTCGACGCAAACCGACACCCCGGCACTGGCGGCGCAGCAGCTGCAGACGACGCTGCGCAAGCGTGCAGGCACTGCCGCGGATGCGCCGCCGGCCGACCCGGCCGCTGAGTTCAAAGTGCTGCTGGCGCAATACCGTGAAGAGCTCGGCGCCAAGGCGCCGCTACCGCCCACCACCCTGGCGCTGACCACCGCCAAGAAATCCAAGGATGCTGCACCGGACTACGCCGCAGCGGACGCTGAACTCACCGCGGCACTGCTGCAGCGGATCAAGGTTGATGACACACAGCTGCAGAACCTGGGCACCCGGCGCGCGCGCGCGGTTCAGGATGCCCTGTTACATGGCACGAACATCGACCCGGCGCGCATATTTTTGATCAATGTCACCGCACCGGCAGCCACGCAGTCGGCGCCGGGGAACACGGTGCGACTCGAACTGGCACTCAAATAGGGGGAAAACAACATGCCATTGTCCAAACGGCTCGGCGCGGAATTCATCGGCACTTTGTGGCTGGTACTGGGCGGCTGCGGCGCGGCGGTGCTGGCCGCGAAGTTTCCGCAGGTCGGCATCGGCCTGGTGGGCGTTGCACTGGCCTTCGGCCTGACGGTCCTCACCATGGCCTTCGCCATCGGACACATATCCGGCTGTCATCTGAATCCGGCGGTGTCACTGGGGCTGGTGGTCGCAGGCCGGTTCAAGGCGGCGGATCTGCTGCCGTACTGGATCGCGCAGGTGCTAGGAGCGGTGGCGGGCGCGGGAATCCTGTATCTGATTGCCAGCGGCGCCAGCGGTTTTGAGCTCAGCGGCGGTATGGCCTCCAATGGCTATGGTGCCCATTCGCCCGGCGGCTACACCCTGCGCGCCTGTGTCATCAGCGAACTCGCCATGTCCTTCATGTTCCTGCTGATCATTCTGGGGGCCACCGATGCGCGTGCGCCCAAGGGGTTCGCGCCAATTGCGATCGGCCTGGGACTGACGCTGATTCATCTCATCAGCATTCCCGTCACCAACACTTCGGTGAACCCGGCACGCAGCACCGGCCCCGCCTTGTTCGTCGGTGGCTGGGCCGTCTCGCAGCTGTGGCTGTTCTGGGTGGCACCGTTGCTCGGTGCCGCACTGGCCGGCGTGGCCTATCGCTGGCTGGGCGCGAGCAAAACGCTGAGCATTTCAGGCGTGCTCGACGAGGAGCACGATCTTGCCGATGTGAAGGCCTGACTCCATGAGCGCATGCGCGTCGGCGGCGGCCTGCAGCGCGAACCGGGCATGAATGGGCGGCGGCACCAGCCGCCGGTCGGCGAACAGCGGCCACACGTCATTCAGGAGGTCCTGGGCCAGCCGGCCCTTGGCCGCGCTTGACTGCGGCCGCAGCGTCGCGCCCATGATCTTCAGGCGTTTGACCAGGATCTGCCGCAGATCGATCTCGGCGCGCGCGCCACCCTGCACCGCGATCAGCGCGATACGCCCCTCCACGGCCGCGGCGCTGATGTTACGCTGCATGTACTCACCGCCGACCATGTCGAGGATGACATCCGCGCCGCGATCCTGAGTGGCCTCGCGCACGGCCGCGACAAAATCCTCGGCGTGATAATTAATGGCGCGCTGCGCTCCGAGCGCCTCGCAGGCGGCGCATTTCTCGGCACTCCCGGCCGTGGTCAGCACTCGGGCGCCGAAGCCGCAGGCGAGCAGGATTGCCGTCGTGCCGATGCCACTGGCACCACCGTGTACCAGCAGCGTCTCCCCCGGCTGCAGCGCCGCACGACGGAACAGGTTCAGCCACACCGTGAAAAAGGCTTCAGGCAGCGTGGCCGCCTGCGGCAGGGTCAGGCCCGCCGGAATCGGCAGGCACTGCACGGCGGGCACCGTCACATACTGCGCGTAACCGCCACCGGCCAGCAGCGCGCACACCAGGTCCCCGACATGCCAGTCGTGCACCTGGGCGCCGAGGGCGACGATTTCACCAGCCACCTCGAGCCCCGGAATGGGCGAGGCGCCGGCCGGGGGCGGATAGTGACCCTGCCGTTGCAGCACATCCGGGCGATTCACTCCTGCGGCCGACACCCGGATCAGGACTTCCGCGGCAGTGGGCATTGGCACTGGCATGGCCACCGGTTCCAGCACCGATGGCGGTCCGGGCTCGCGGATCCGTATCGCCGTCATGTTTTGCGGAATCACCATACGCACTCAGGCGCTCATCTGCGCAACGCGCTGCAACCAGGTCGCCAGCGCAGTGCTCACCGCATCCGGACGCTCCATCGTGCACATATGGCCACACTCCGCTACCGAAACCAGGGTGCTGTGGGGGATCAACTGCGCCATCACCCGGTGAATGGAGATCGGCGACCAGGCGTCATCCATGCCACACAGTACCAGCGCCGGACATGAAATCATCGGCAACAGCGGCGTGGCGTCAGGTCGCCCCAGCAGCGCGCGGATCTGGGCCGCGAATATCTCCGGCGTACGCCGTTCTATCATCTGCAGAATCGGCTCCACCAGCCGACGCTCCTTGAGCCGCGACGCGTGCACCATCGGGATCCGCAACCAGCGCTCGCCCACCGCCCGCATGCCCGAGTGGCGCGCCAGCTCCAGCAGTTCAAGCCGCCCCGCCGCTTCCTTGTCACCGGCAACCCCGGCCGGCTTGGGGGTATAGCCCGTGTCCAGCAGCGCCAGTCCCGTAACCCGGCTGCCGGCCCGCCGCACCACTTCCAGCGCCACCCGACCGCCCATGGAATGTCCGGCCACCGCGAACCTCGCGGGTGCCTGCGCCAGAATTTTCTCAGCCATGGCACTCAGGGAGTCCAGTTCGCCATGATCAGCCACCTGCATCCGCGCCTGACCCTTCAGCGCCTTCAGCTGCGGTTTCCACACCGCCTGGTCGCACAGCAGACCGGGCACGAACACCAGATTCATCAAGACACACCTCGCAGGCCACGCGCCGCGAACCAGCCGCCCAGCGCCGCCGGTATCAACACCAGGGCAGAGAGCTGAAAGCCACCCGCCGCCGCGGCCACCGCGGCCACCGCCGGCGGCCCCGCCAGCTGACCGAGGTGGGAGAACTGCACGACAAAGCCCATGGTCGTCGCGGTGGACTGGCGATCCTGGGCCACCCGTGGCACCAGCGCAAAAATCGACGCCGGGATCAGACCGCCCCCCGCCGCCAGGGTCACGACCAGAAGGTAGCGCAGCGTCGCCGGCAATGCCTGCAGATAGATGCCGGCCGCGGCCACGAGCATGACCAGGCAGGCCGAGGCGATCAGCCGTCGCGGCATGGCCCCGCGCGCGATCAGGGCCCCCGCCGCGAGGTTGCCCGCGGCATTGGCCAGCACTGCCAGCGCACTCAACAGGCCGGCGGCCTGTGCGCTCGTGCCCTGAGCCTGCAGGAGGGTGGGCAGAAAGCCCATCACCGCCATGTACTGCACCGTGTAGAAAGCGAAGATCACGGCGAGCAGTACCGGTCCGGGGTGCCCTATCGAACGGATCAGCTCAGCCAGGCCCGGCAGCACCCGACCGCGCATCGTCACGGTCGGGGATGGCACCAGGAGCAGGGTCAGACCCAGCCCCAGCAGCACGGCCGCATCGATCTGCCACAGTACCCGCCAACCATGGGCATGCAGGACGGTTGGGGCGCTCGCGAGGGAGATGGCCATGCCGGTGGGCATGTAGATGCCCCACAGCGCGGGCACAAAACGCTGATCGCTGCGGCTGGCGCTGGCCACCAGCAGGCTGGGAACGGCCACGACGACCATCACGAAGGCCATGCCTTCCACGGCGCGGCTGAGCAGCAACTGCCACGGCAGCAGCACGAATGAACCGGCGAGGCTGGCCGCCGCCACACAGAGCAGCCCGCCCGTTGCGGCCCGGTCCGGGCCGATGCGATCGACGATGGAACCGGCCAGACACCCCAGTGCGGCACCGACGACGCTGAACATGGAAATGACCCAGGCGCCCAGCACCAACCCCAGGTGCAGATCGCGCTGGATATAACCCAGCGCGGGGGGCACCTTGCCCACCTGCATGGCGGCGCCGATGCCACAGGCGAGCAGCAGCCAGACATAAGCCCAGCGCGTGGAATCACCGGATACGGCAAGGGCGGCCGGATTTGCGTTGGCGACGGGTGCGGCAGTCATTTGCGGTAGGATAAACCCCAATGAATGAGCATTCCCACGTCCATCATCATGGACACGGGCACGACCATGATGATCACTCACATGGTCACGGCCACGTCCATGGCGCCGACCAGGCGAGCGAGCAGCGACTGTGGCTGGCCTTCGGTCTGCTGTTCGCTTTCACGCTGGTGGAGGCCGGCGGCGGCCTATGGGCCAATTCGGTGGCGTTGTATGCCGAGGCGGCGCATATGCTCGCCGATGCCGCCGCGCTGCTGCTGGCGATCGTCGCCATCCGCATGGCGCGCCGCCCGGCGCGGGCCGACCGCACCTACGGACACCGCCGCTATCAGACGCTCGCGGCCTACACCAATGGCCTGGTGCTGCTGGCCCTGACGGTCGCCGTGGTGTTCGCGGCCACGCGTCGCCTGCTGCTGCCACCGCCGGTCAATGGCACCGTCATGCTGATCATCGCCGCGATCGGCGCCGCCGCCAATATCTGCGCCTTCATGGCCTTGAGCGGCGCCACCTCGCTCAATGAACGCGGCGCGCGTTTGCATGTGCTGAGCGATCTGGCCGGCTCGGCGGCGGCGGTGGGCGCCGCGGGCCTGATCCTGTGGCAGGGCTGGATCATCGCCGATCCCCTGCTGTCGTTGGCCGTCGCAGTGCTGATCCTGCGCTCCGGGTGGCGCCTGACACGCGATTCGGCACATGTGCTGCTGGAAGGCGCGCCACCTGGCTTTGATGCGCATGCAGTGGAACACGACCTGGAGGCCCTGCCGGGCATCAAGGGAGTGCACCATATCCACGCCTGGTCGCTCACGGGTGAGAGGGCCATGCTGACCCTGCATGCGACTTTGCAGGATGGCGCCGACCGCCACGCGGCTTTGCGGATCCTGATGCAGCGCCTGCATGAGCGCTTCGGCGTCGACCATGCCACCGTGCAGATCGAAGAAGGTGAATGCGCCGGCGCCGACAGCGAGGAGGACTGTCATCAGTCGGTTCATGGCCAGGCCACCCGCAGAGCCGGATGATCTCACCCGACGGTGTCGCACTGGAGCCGGCGCTGACCGGCTCGATTCACTATCCCGATCTGCCGGTTCCTGAACCTGGCCAGGTGCGGCCGGTGCTCGAGGGGCTGTGGTGGCTGCGGATGCCGCTGCCGATTTCTCTGGACCATATCAACCTATGGCTGCTCGAGGAGCCCGGCGGTTTCGCGCTGGTGGATACGGGCATGGCCACCGCGGCCGCGCGCGAGATCTGGGAACAGCTGATAGAGTCCCTGCTGCGGGAGCGCCCCCTGACCCGTATCCTGCTCACGCATCTGCATCCGGATCACTCCGGCCTGGCAGCGTGGCTGCAGCGCCGATTCGCCGTGCCGGTGTGGACATCGGCGGCGACTTTGCAGCAATTGCGGGTCCTGCTCGGTGAGACCTCCCCGCAAATGCTGGCCGAGCGCCTCGCCTTCTTCGCCGGCCACGGCGTCGAGCCCGTATCAGAGATGGCCGTCAGTCTGGGCTCCCGGGGCTACCAGGAATCGGTGTCCGGGCTGCCTGAAGTGGCTCGCCTGATGCTCGACAATGAGCTCACGCCGATCGGCGCGCGCCAGTGGCGCTGGCTGGAGACCGGTGGCCACGCCCATGGGCACCTGTGCCTGCATGCCGCGCAACCGCGCTCGGTGCTGATCGCCGGTGACCAGGTTCTGCCCACCATCTCGCCCAATGTCGGCCTGACCCCGCTGACGCCGGACCCGAACCCATTGGCGACCTATCTGGAATCGCTCGAACGCCTGTCGGCACTGGATGGCTCGACGCTGGTGCTGCCCTCACATGGGCGACCGTTCGTGGGACTCGCGGCCCGTGCCACTGAGATTCGCGAACACCATGAGCGGCAGATCGCCAAACTGCTCGCGGCCTGCCGCACGCCGCTCACGGCCTTTGAGTGCCTGCCCTTCCTGTATCGTCGGCAGCAGCGCGGCTTCAATCTGTTCCTGGCCATGGGCGAAGCCCTGGCGCATCTGGAATACCTGGTCCGTTCCGGGCAGTTCACGCGCCGTATCGAGCACTCCGTCACCCGCTACCAGCGCCTCAGTTAGCCGGCGTCCAGGGCCGCGGGCCGGGGACCGCCACAGGCCCAGTCGAGCAATTCAACGGTGTGCACGATGGGCAGCGCCGCGCCGGACCGAAGCTGCATGATGCAACCCACGTTGCCAGTGGCAATGACGCCGGCGCCGCTGCGCTCGATGTTTGCAAGCTTGCGGTCACGCAGCTGCAGGGCGATCTGCGGTTGCAGAATGTTGTAGGTGCCCGCGGAGCCGCAACACAGATGGCCTTCGGGGATCTCGCGCAGCTCGAATCCCGCTTCGCGCAGCAGGCGCCGTGGTACTTCATGCAGATTCTGGCCATGCTGCATCGAGCAGGCCGAGTGATAGGCGACGATCGGCAGCGCTGGCAGGTCCTGCACCGGCAGCGGGGACAATGCCAGGACCTCGGTGATGTCGCGCGCCAAGGCACTGAAGCGGGCCGCATCGGCTGCCAGGCGCGGCTGATTGCGGAACATGAATCCGTAGTCCTTCAACTGCGTGCCACAGCCGGAGGCATTCACCACGATGGCCGCAAATTCGCCCGCGGCACTGGCGGCCCGCAGGTTGTGCAGCAGCCGCGCGGCAAATCCATCGGTCTCCTTGCGCCGACCCAGGTGCTGCGTCAAGGCACCGCAGCAGCCGGTTACCGGCACCACCTCCCAACCGGCCCGCAGCAGCAGCCGGCGCGTGGCGCTGTGAGTTTCCGGGGTGAGCACGCCTTGCGCACAGCCCAGAATCAGCGCCACACGGCCGCGTGCCAGCGTCGGTTTTGCCACAGGCTGCCACGCGGCAGGTTGCGGGATGGGCGCCGGCACCAGGCGCAGCATCGCCCGCAGCGGCGCTGCCAGCAGCGGCGAGCCGCGCAAGCGCCGCGGCAGCAGCGCCGCAAGCCGCAGCGCCAGCGCCAGGCGCTGCGGAAACGGCAGGACCTTGGCCAGCACGGCGCGCCAGAACCGTTCGCCCAGCGGCCTGCGGTAGGTGCGCGCGACATGCTCGCGCGCATGATCGATGAGGTGCTGGTAGTGCACGCCCGAGGGACAGGTGGTCATGCATCCCAGACAGGACAGACAGCGGTCCAGGTGCCGCACCACCAGCTCGCTCGCCGCCCGGTTCTGCTCCAGCATGTCCTTGATCAGGTAGATCCGGCCGCGCGGACTGTCCAGTTCATCCCCAAGCAGCACGTAGGTCGGACAGGTTGCCGTGCAGAATCCGCAATGCACGCATTTGCGAAGTACCTTCTCGGCCTCCGCCGTGTCCGGATCCAGCAGCGCCGCGTTGTCGAACCGGGTCTGCATCAGTTCATGCGTCCCGGGTTCAATCGATCCTGCGGATCAAACGCGGCCTTGAAGCGCGCGGCCAGCGCGGCGATGGCCGGCGCCGGGGGCTCGAACACGGCGTTGCTGCGCCGCTCGGCCAGCGGCGCCCGCACCAAAGTGGCATGTCCGCCGTGCAGCGCACCGCGGACGCGCGCCACATCCACCCGGGTCGCGCCAACCCAGATCAGTCCGCCCCCCCAATCCAGCTGGAATTCCTCCGCTTCAATCGCCTCGAGGATGCGCGCCGCCTGTTTTGGGGGCACCGACAAGCGCCAGATCACCGGATATCGCGCCAGAGCCGACGCCGCACCCACTTGGCGCCACAATTCCCGCGAGGCTGTTGCATCCAGGTGTGCCTGCGGTGAGCGCTTCAGGGCAGCCAGCAAACCGGCGATCCGTGTTTGCACCGAAGCCGCCAGGCCTTCCAGGCGCAACGCCACCCCGCGTGCGGGCACGAAGGCGGCCGCGGACACCTCGCAGGTGGATCCCAGCGCCGCCGAACACAGCTCCACGGCGGCCTGCACCCCCTCGACCGTAAACAGCAGCGTGCACTCGGATTCAGCGGCCGGCACCACACGCACGGTGACCTCGGTGAGCGCCGCCAGTGTTCCCCAGGATCCGGCCAGTACTTTGGGAAGGTCGAAACCGGTGACGTTCTTGACCACGCGGCCGCCACCCACGAAGGCCTCGCCGCGCCCGTTGACGGCTCTGAAGCCGATGAAATGATCGCGTGCGGACCCTGCGGTGACGCGCCGCGAGCCGGAACTGTTGGCCATGAGCACGCCGCCCAGGGTCTGCTCGCCTGAGGGGTCCAGCAACGCCCCGGTGGGCGGCTCGAATCCCAGGCGCTGGTGCTGCTCCTGGAGCAACGCTTCGATCTGCCGCAGCGAGGTTGCCGGTCTTGCGGTCAGTACCAGCTCGCCTGGCTGATAATCCACGACGCCGCTCAAGCCCGACAGATCAAGCAACGTGGCATCCACTGGCCGACCGATGCCACGCTTGGTGCCCCCGGCCACCAGTTCAAAGGCCGGGCCGGGCGCGCTGAGAACCTCCACCAGCTCGGTCTCGGTGCCAGGGCGCAGGCTCGTGAAGTGCTCACTCGTCATTGCTGTTTGCCAACTAGAACCGTGGCAGCCCGGCGTGCGCGCCAGGGGCTGCCTGCGCGTGCACATGCTCGCGGCCCTGCTCACTACAGCGGCTCAGGGCCGGAAACACCTTGCCGGGATTGAACCGCAGCTGCGGATCGAACACGCGTTTGATACGGTGCTGAACTTCAAGATCCGTCGGACCGAACTGATAGGTCATCAGATCCCGCTTCTCCAGACCCACGCCATGTTCACCGCTGAGCACGCCACCGGCATCGACGCACAATCTGAGGATGTCGCTGCCGAATGCCTCGGCACGCTCCAGTTCCCCCGCAACGTTGGCATCGTAGAGAATCAGCGGATGCAGGTTGCCATCTCCGGCATGAAACACATTGGCCACGCGCAGGCCGTGACGCTGCGCGAGCTCCGCGATCGACTGCAGCACGGGCGCCAGATGGCGCCGCGGAATACTGCCATCCATGCACAGGTAGTCTGGGCTGATGCGCCCCACGGCCGGAAACGCCGCCTTGCGCCCGGCCCAGAAGCGCTGACGCTCGGCTTCATCCGTGGAAGCCCGGCAGGAGCTTGCACCGTGCCGGTTGGCGATGCCGTGCACCCGCGTGATCAGCTCATCGACCTCTGCGGCGGGGCCGTCGAGCTCGACGATCAGCAGCGCTGCAACGTCAAGTGGATAGCCGGCGTGCACGAACTCCTCCGCCGCGCGGATGGCCGGAGCATCCATCATTTCAAGTCCCGCCGGAATGATGCCGGCGGCGATCACATCCGCGACGCAGTCGCTGGCGCCGCTGGCCGTGCCGAAGCCGATCAGAACGGCACGCGCCGTCTGCGGCCTGGGCAGGATACGCACCGTCACTTCAGTGACGATGCCCAGCAGCCCCTCCGAGCCGATCATCAGACCCAGCAGGTCGTAGTGACCGGCATCCAGGTGCCGGCCGCCCAGGCGCAGGATATCCCCATCGGGTGTGACCATCTCCAGCCCCAGGACATTGTGCGTGGTGAGGCCATATTTGAGGCAGTGCACGCCACCGGAGTTCTCCGCGACATTGCCGCCGATGGTGCAGGCGATCTGGCTGGACGGGTCCGGTGCGTAATAGAAGCCACGGGCCGCCACGGCCTGGCTGATCGCCAGATTCGTCACGCCGCTTTGCGCCACCACGCAGCGATCGGCATAGTCGATTTCCACAATGCGGTTGAAGCGTCCCATGCCCACGACGATCGCATCCGCGACGGGTACGGCGCCGCCGGATAGTGAGGTGCCCGCCCCGCGCGGCACGATCCGCAAGCCCTCCTGCAGCGCATAGCGCAGGACAGCGGCGACCTGCTGGGTGTTGTGCGGCAGCACCACGGCCAGCGGGCGCTGCCGATAGGCGGTCAGCGCGTCGGTTTCATAGGCTCGCAGCAGCTGGTCATCGTCAATGACATCCGCAGGGTCCAGGATGCTGCGCAGTGCCTCGAGGATCGTGGCCTTGCGGCCCAAAATTGCCGCATCCGGCTGCGCTAGACAAATCATCCGACCGAGCATGACCGAAACGCCGCGCGCGCAGCAAGCCCGGTCCCGCCGCCCGCGGCTGTTGCCGGCCGGGAAAGCCGGCTGCTCCGCCGGTGCCGCGCCGTGGCGGGGCGCCGGTGTAGGATGCATACCAGGCCATGGTGAGGAGTGATGAGATGACCCCGCCTCGAATGAATCGCCGGGATGCGCTCCTGGCCGCCCTGAGCGTCGGCGCCGGAATGGCGGTCTGCCGCTCGGCGCTCGGCGCCGGTACCGGCGCCACCCTGACCAAGGCGATTCCCTCCTCGGGCCAGAAGCTTGCGGTCATCGGCGTCGGCACCAACAACTACAACGTGGCGGATGCCGATGAGCTGGCGGCGCGCCGCGGGGTGCTGGAGCAGCTGCCCGTCCAAGGTGGCGCCGTGATCGACACCGCACCGCTGTATGGTCGGTCCGAGGAAGTCATCGGTGACCTGATGGCCGGATTGCACAACCGCGAGCAGCTGTTCCTGGCCACCAAGGTCATGACACCGGACGCCGCGGCCGGCGCCGCCTCCATGGAGGAATCCATGCGCCGGCTCAGGACCCAGCATATCGACCTGATGCAGGTGCATAACCTGATCGGGGTCGAAGCGCTGATCCCGGTGCTCCAGGAGTGGAAAAAGGCCGGTCGCATCGGCTATTACGGCATCACGACCTCCAGTCCCGGGCAGCACGGAAAGTTGATGGACTATATGCGGCGCCTGCCCCTGGACTTCATCCAGGTCGACTACTCCCTGGCCAACCGGGGTGCGGCGGATGAAGTTCTGCCTTTGGCGCAGCAGAAAGGTATCGCCGTCATCGCCAATTCGCCTTTTGGCGGCCGGCGGGCCGCCGCCAGCGTCTTCGGCCAGGTCGCCGGCAAACCCCTGCCGGACTGGGCCGGCTCCATCCAGGTGACCAGCTGGAGCCAGCTGTTTCTGAAGTTCGTGGTCTCCCACCCGGCCGTCACCTGTACCGTACCGGGCACCACGACGGTCGGTCACCTGCAGGACAACATGGCCGCCGCCCATGGCGCGCTGCCGGACGCAGCGCTGCGCCAGAAGATGGAAGCCCTCTGGGACTCCCTGAAGACCTGACCCGGGCCGCGCCGGCAGGACTTGTCAACTCATGGGCTGCGCCGGGTAAAAGCCGCCGTTGTGCAGCCATATTTGCATCGGGGCGTACTGGCGCGGACCCCATTCACACGTGTATTGTGTCGCCGCGGTTCGCAACCAGCGCGCCCTTGATGTTCAGCTGCGAGTTAGGTGATATGACGAAAATCTACGTTGGAAATCTGCCCTTTTCCGCTGACGAGAGCCAGGTGCGTGCTCTGTTTGCGCAACATGGGACTGTTGAGTCCGTGAACGTGATCATGGACCGTGAAACGGGTCGTCCGCGCGGTTTTGCCTTTGTAGAAATGAGCAATGCCGACGCCTCCCGTGCCATCCAAAGCCTGAACGGGTATTCAATGGGCGGTCGCGCGCTGCGCGTTAACGAAGCCCAGGATCGCCCACCAGGCGGTGGCGGTCGCGGTCCGGGCGGTGGTGGTGGCCCTCGCCGCAGCGGTGGCGGCGGCGGCGGTGGTGGCGGTCGATACTGATCCGCCGTTCCGGACCCTCGCTCCGGAACACTGCCACTGAAAGCCGCGTGTCCCGACTTCGGGGCACGCGGTGTCGGGTGTCGGCACCCCTCAAACTGAATCTTCGCACCAGATTGCCGCGTTGCCGCAATCCTGGCCCCCCGCCCATGCTGACTGTGCCCGGATTCTGCGGGTTCAACGAGAAGTCATCATGAGCAAATCTGCCCCTGCGGCGTATTTGAATGTCTTTACGGTTCGGGAGTTCGAAGGCTCAACCGGCCAGAAGGCCAAGAACTGGACCAAGGTGGGCGTCGCCTTTCCCCATCGGGAGGGATCGGGTTTCAACGTGGAACTCTCGGCGCTACCGCTGGATGGTCGCCTGGTTGCTCTGGTGCCCAGCGCTGAGGAGGAGGGGCGTGCGGCGGGCGGTTGAGTCCTGCGGTTTCGCAGATCCTTGAGTACAAATGAAGAGGCCCGCCGAAGCGGGCCTCTCCATCGATCCAGTAAGCCTTGGACTTACTTTGATTCCGGAGCAGAAGAGGTGGCGGCCTTCTTCTTCTTGCTGGTGTGATGCTTCTTGGCATGAGTGCTGGTCTTCGCGTCCGAAGCCGGAGCGGAAGAAGTCGAGTCGGCGGCGAGTGCGCATACCGGACCGGCCAACAGGATCAGAGCGAGAGCAGGAACGAGTTTGCTAACCACGAGTCGTCTCCATTGAGGAATATAAGTACGCTGGCAACCAACGGGCTTCACGGGGTGCAGAGCGTACACGAGCGCCTAAGCACTGCAATATCTTCTCTATTAATTCGCAGTAAGGATGGCAAGCTACCGTTTTTACGAGGATTCTTTACGCCAACTATGCGGCAAAACGGGGCACGAATTGACGCGACAACACCTCGCCGGGGAGCCCTTCCGCCGGCCCCTTGAAGGCCTGATGCACCAGCTTCGTGCGCACCGCCTGGCCGCTCTGGCCTTGGCCGCTTTGGGGTTGAGCGGCTCGATGCCGGTTCGGGCCTGGAACGATTTTGGTCATATGACAGTCGCCGCCGTCGCCTGGCAGCACCTGACACCGGCGGCGCGAGCGCGGGCCGTGAAGCTGCTGCGCCTGAACCCCGACTACGGCACCTGGATTGCGGGACTGAAGCCCGAGAGCCGGGATGTCACCGCCTTCATGCGCGCGGCGACCTGGCCAGATGCCATCAAACATGAGGTCGGCCACCTGGATGATGGCGAACACCCGCACGCTCCGGAGGCCAATCAGAACACCGGTTACGGCGACCTTAATGAGCACCGCTACTGGCATTACGTGGACGTGCCCTTCTCCACCGATGGGACCCGCGTGCCCGGCGTGACCGTGCCCAACGCCGCCACCCGCATTGCCGATTTCCGCCAGGTGCTGGCTGATTCTCGGGCGCCTGACCCGCTGAAGTCCTACGACCTGACCTGGCTGCTGCACCTGGTGGGGGATATTCACCAGCCTCTGCATGCCGTCTCGCGCTTTACCCAGGACTTACCCGATGGCGATCAGGGCGGCAACCGGGTCCGATTGTGCCGTCCGCCGTGTCGCCAGGAGCTGCACTTTTTCTGGGACCAGGTTCTCGGGCACGGCACCCCGGCCGCGGCCCTGCGGCTGGCGCGCCAACTTCCGGCGCCTGCGCCGCAGCGCATGGCAGACACGAACATCCAGGACTGGGTCGATGAAAGCGGCGCGCTGGCGCGCCGCTTCGTGTATGCACCGCCGATCGGTCCGGGATCCGGCCCTTATGCCCTCACCGCCGCCTATCAGAATCGGGCAAGACTCCTCGCCCGCCAACGTATCGCCCTGGCCGGACGACGACTCGCGGTACTGCTCAACGGCGCCCTTGCTCCCGACGAATCTCCTCGAGCCCTTCCTGGATCAGGCACGCCACCATGAACCAGCCGGCGAACCCGACGAACAGGTACCGCAGGGCCGGCGGTAGCGGCGAGTCGTAGTCCCAGATCATGTGCAGCAGCACCGCGACGGCAAAGACGCGACGACAGCGCGAATCACGGAGCATCCTCCAGGAAAAGGGCGCGGCACCCTTCACCCGCCATAGCGCCCCGGCCGCCATTGCCGTCCATACGATGTGCGTGAACGGTGCCAGCAGGCCGCGGCTGAGGATGACATCGCGCATCGCCAGCGACCCGCCGTCCAGGCCGGCCCGAAAGGCGTAGCCGGCCGATTCGAAGGCGGCGAAACCGGTGCCCACCGCGGCGCCCAGCAATAGTCCGTTGAGCGTGAAACGATAGCGCCGGTTGTTGATAAGAATTCCAAGCGTCAGCAGCTTCGCTGGCTCCTCCACCAGCCCGGCGATGGAGGCGCCCAGTCCCTGCAGCGGAATCGCCGCACCAATTTGATACATGAAAAGCGACAACAGCAGGCCCAGCACGCCGCCCAGCAGCGCCACCCGCGTGACCTGGTACAGCGAAACATTGCGCCGCACATTGCATTCGAAGAACAGCATCAGGGTCGACATCGGCACGGCGAAGGAGCCAACGAGAATCAGTCCAGGAATCAGGTTGCGATTGCCGCTGTAGATCCAGGCCAGATTGAATGCGCCGTAGACCAGCAGCGCCAATGCCAGCAAACGCCCGAAAACCCAGGGCCGCGGCCACTGTGTCGATACCGCATCAAGCGGTGGTGTGGTCGGTGGTGCGCCCGCCGCCAGAGCGCTCTCGATGTCCTGCTCGGTGTGAGTCGTAAACACTTCGGTCCACATCGCATGCAGCGGCACCGCGCGCAGCGGTTGCACGCCGACCAGGTGTGCCAGTCGGTCAAGGAATATCCTGGTTCGCTGACGCACTGCGACTCACGCCCTCCAACGTTTCCGCAAGGTGCGGAATGACACCTATGTGTTCAGTTTTTGCGCACCTTAACGCAAACCCTTCAGGCAATGCGTCTGCGCGATTTGCAAGTGGGTTTTTGCACCCAGTTATGCACAGTTTCTGTGGATAACTGTCCCGCCCGATGCGTAGCCGCGCCAGCGTGCGATGTCAATCTCCGCGAGCACTTGACCTGTCAATTGACCTCTGCCTTGCCTTGGGCAGCGCGTCGCGAGAGACTTCGTTGCGCCGGCATTACCTCAAGTAGTCACCATGAAGCAATCCCCAGCTGCCACCGAACGCAAGACGCCCGACTCCAAAGCTGAACTGGCCGCCTCGGTGGCGCGCGCGCGTCTACGGGTGGATGTCGCCAAGCAGAGCGTCCGTCTGGCCAAGGAAGAACTCAAGCGCGCCCGCAAACGCATCAAGGATGCCAAGCGCGAAGTGCGTCGCGCACGCAAGCGCGCCGGCGCGGCACGCAAGGCCTGGAAGCAGGCGCGCAAGACCACACCGGCCAGTGCACGCGTTGCCAAGGTGAGCGCGGCACCCAAGGCAAAGAAAAGCGCCAAGGTGAAATCCGGCAAGGCGAAGCGCGCCTTGAAACGCTCGAAACCGGCAAAGCCGGCTCCCAAGGTGAAGGCCCGCACACTCACCCGGCCGAGTGTAAAGAACACTGCCAAGCGGATCGTAAAGCCCGCCGCGAAAAAGGCGGCGAAGCCGGCCGCCGTGACCCGGACGCCCGCTGCGAAACCCCGGCGTCGACCGCCAGCACCGGTAGCCGCAGTGCCCGTCACGGCGGGCACGCCCCAACCGGAGGCGGCCGAAGAGCTTGACGCGCCGCTCACGCCGGCCCCGGCAACCTGAAGCTCCGACCCCTTCTAGGCCGCCGGGTCGCGGTCAAAACCAATGAGGGCCGCGACTTCGTCCACCGCGCGGACATTCCCCAGCACCACATCGAACTTGCCGGGGCCGTAGTGCGAGGGCCGGATGCGGCAGGCGCCCCCGGCCTCCTCTACGATGACCTGCGTGGCCGCAATGTCCCAACGGTTCAATCCAAGCTCCACCAGTGCATCCAGAGCGCCGCGCGCCGCCATCGCATGCGACCAGCAGTCGTGGCACCCGCGCAGGTGGCTGCCGGCGCGCATCAGATTCTCGAACCCCTGGGACAAACGGGCCCGGGCGAAATTCGCCGGCGGTACATGCGCCACGATGCGCTGCTGGGGTCCGCGGTCGGGAGCCACCTGGATGGGCTGGCCGTTGCACCAGGCGCCAAGCCCCCTGGCGGCCGAATAGGTCTCGGCGGCCGCCGGCAGGTGAATGGCGCCTGCCAGGGCCCACAGCGGCTGCAAGGACTCGAATGCCAGCAGCGTCCCGAAAGTCGGCAGGCCGCGGCTGTAACCCAAGGTCCCGTCTATGGGATCAAGCACCCAGCGATGGCTGGCCGGCGCCACGGGCGCCTCGCCCAGGCCGAATTCCTCGCCAAGGACCGGCCAGGGCCCCTCACGGGCGAGGATCTCGCGGATCAGCCGTTCGGCCTCGCGATCGCAGCGGGTCACGACCGAACCGTCCGCCTTGGTGTCGATCTGCAGCTGCGGATGGCGAAAGCCCTCCATGATCATGCCGGCTGGGGCGGCCGCGGCCGAACGCACCAGTTCCAGCAGCCGTTGCAATCGTAAGTCCATGCATTAAGCCTATGCGGCAGGCTGATGATTGACCAGTGATCCGGCCCCCGTGGTAGGCTCGGCAACGGGACACTGGGTTGGGGATCCGGGGAGCATCTTCATGGCTACCCGAACGAGGGAAGACCGCCGTCTGCGCCTGCTGAGCGCGGTGTGCTTGGGCTTGCCGGAGGCCGAGCGCACCAATTGCGGCGCGCATGCGGATTTTCGGGTGCGCGGCAAGATTTTTGCCTATTTCCTCAGAAATCATGGCGGCGATGGCATCACCGCCGCCTGCTTCAAGACCCGTCTGGGCGAGCACATCGAACACGTCAAGAAGTCGCCCGACCGGTTCTACCTGCCGCGATTCATCGGTCGGCGCGGCTGGCTTGGTCTGCGTCTGGATCAGGGCGAGATCAACTGGGATGAGATCCGGGCTCTGGCGGCGCTCAGCTATGAACTGGCGGCACCGAAGAGTCTGCGCGCACCGCCCCCGCCCATCGCCAATGCGCTCATGGCCCATGTGCTCACCCGGGGCACGCCGCCGAACATCAGCGTCAGCCGGGCTGCCGGCCAGATCCTCGATGGCAATCTGCTCAACGCGGGACGGCTCGCTGAACAGCACCTCAGTTCTGCGGCGCCCATTCGACCTACGGCGCTGCCGGAGGCCGCCCATATCAGCGGCTCATCCGCGCTTCGCATCCGCCGCTAGCGGCGGACTTAACTCTTGGCTTTTCTGACGGCGAGCTTGATGCGCTTCTGCCAGGCCTTGAAGCGAACCGCCGCTTCGCTGCGCTTCAATTGACGGGCAATCTTGCGGACGCCCTCTTTGCCAGCAAGCTTTCGCAAAGTTTTCAGTTCATCAGCGGCCCAGAGAACACGTTTACGGCGCGTGGTACGCGGCATTGCTAGCTCCAATAAAGTTTTCTGCAAAAAATTTCAGGCGCGGATCTTACTCCAGGATGCCCTGGATTTGAATCGAAACGGACCATTTGGTTCAATGATTGACATGTGTTTGCGAAAAACAATTTATCAATTTGTGTTGGACTCAATCACAGAGCAAGGGTCACTTTCAATCAGACGGCGCCGCAAAGCGTGAACGCGGCACCACGCATCGCGGCTTTGTTCCCGAACGGCGCCGTGGCCTATCAAACGCACGACACCGTTTCCGCTGCTACGCTGCTACCGGAGGAACAACAGTCTCTGCTACGAGCGGTACCGAAGCGGATTTCCGAGTTCGCGGCGGGCCGCGCCTGCGCACGCGCCGCCCTGGCGCAGCTTGGCTACGGTGCCGTGGCATTGCCTATGGGTGCTGATCGCGCCCCCCGCTGGCCCGTCGGTGCCACGGGCAGCATCACGCATACCGATGGCTACTGCGCGGCGGTCGTCGCCGCCATCACTCAGATACGCGCTGTGGGGCTCGATGCAGAACCGGAGGATTCCGTGAAGCCCCACCTTTGGCGTCGCATCTGCTCTCCTGAGGAACTGGCGAGCCTGCAGTCGCAGGATGAGGTGGCGGCAATTGCGGTGGCGACTCTGATCTTCAGTGCCAAGGAGGCATTTTACAAATGCCAGCACACATTGACCGGCGAATGGCTGGGATTCACCGACATCAGTGTCGACATTGAATCCGACCGTTTCAGCGTACGGCCCACCCGATCGTTACAAATTGCGGATCTGCACCCCGGACCCTGGCAGGGCGGCTACCTGCACGAGCAGGGCCTGGTGATCACCGGCCTGTGCATCGTCTGATGCCGATCGGGCCGCCCATGGCACCGGAGGGGCCTTTCGTACCAAAGCGGTCGACCGCTCCCGCGGTCCAGCCTATCCTTGCGCTATGCTTCGGTTGGTGAACCTCGGGCAGGAGCCTGAGCGCATGAGAGGATGCCTGGATGTCGCCATTTTGCAGTGCCGCCCGCTCCCTGGTACCCGTGGCGATCGCCACGTTACTGGTCGGGTGCGCGATCGGCCCCAACTACAAGCGCCCCTCTGCCGCGGTCACGGAGCAGTACAAGAATCCCGTGGCCAGCGCTCCGGCACTCCCGGATGAGTGGTGGACTATCTTCAATGACCCGATTCTCAATGATCTGGAGGCCCAGGTCATCGTCAACAATCAGAACATCGCGCAGGCATCTGCGGCCTACATGCAGGCCCGTGCGGTCGTACGCCAGGATCGCTCCAATCTATTGCCCTCGATCGATCTGAGCGGCGGCGCGACGCGCTCGATCAGCGGTGCTCCCGGCTTCGTGGTAGGCGGCGGTGCAGGCGGCAGCGGTGTGATCTCCGGTAGCGGCAAATCCACCACCTACCAGCTCGCTGCCAGCACCGACTGGGAACTGGACGTGTGGGGGAAACTGCGCCGCACCCTGGAAAATGCTCGCGCCGGTGCCCAGGCCAGTGCCGCCGATCTGGCCAATGCAGAACTGTCGGCCCGCAGCCAGCTGGCCATAGCGTATCTGCAGCTGCGCGGTGCGGACGCGCAGCGCAAGTTGCTCTCGGATACCGAAGGCGCCTACCAGCGCACGTATACGATCACGCAGAACAAGTACAAGGCCGGTGTCTCCGCCCGTACCGATGTGCTGCAGGCGCAATCGCAGCTGCTCTCAGCGCAGGATCAGGAACAGTCAGAGCTGCTGCAGCGTGATCAGCTGGAGAACGCCATCGCGGCACTGGTGGGCAAACCCGCCTCCGGCTTTCAGGTCGCCGCACGCGACACCTGGGACATCCCGACGCCACAGATTCCCGCCGGAGTGCCCTCGGAGCTGTTGCAGCGGCGCCCGGACATCGCCAATGTGGAACGGCAGATGGCCGCTGCCAACGCGACCATCGGCGTCCAGGAGGCCAGTTACTTTCCGGCCATCACCCTCAGCGGTTCCTACGGGTTCCTGTCCACTGCGGCGAGTACTCTTTTCCAAAGTACGAACCTGACCAAATCGGTGGGCGGCTCCCTGTCCCAGACCCTGCTGGATTTCGGCGGTCGCCGCGCGCAGGTGGACCAGGCACGACGCGCCTACGATGCGGCGGTCGCCTCCTATCGGCAGACGGTGCTGACCGCTTTCCAGGATGTCGAGAACGACCTTGCGGGCGAGGCGATCTACCAGAAGGAATTCGATCTGCGCCGCCAGAACTCCGAGGCCCTGGATCTCGCCGAGAAACTGACGCTCAACGAGTACACGGCCGGCACGGTGGATTTCACCACGGTCGTGGTGGCGCAGACCGCGGCGCTGAGCGCCCGCCTGAGTCTGGCGCAGATGAAAGTGTCGCAACAGACCACCGCGGTGACGCTGATCACCGACCTCGGCGGCGGCTGGAAGGCCCCGGACTACTCCCACTACCAGTGACGCCGGGCAGCCGACCCCTCAGCGACGGGCCAGGCGGCGCCTGAAGGCCGCCGTGATCGTGGTGAGCTCGGACACTTTGAGAGCGGTGCTGCAGAGGGCAAACACCGCCGCCGCCACCACGATGGTGCCCATGAGCCAGGCCAGCCGCAGCCAGAATCCGCTGCCCTCCCAGCCCGGCAACAGCCAGCGCGTACTGGCCACGCATACCGCGGCCATGATGCCTGCGGCTGCGCCCACCCGCAGGGTCAGCCATCCCAGTGCGAAGGAGTGGAAGCGGCCGAGTTCCTTGCGCATCAGCAGGAACAGCACCACGAAATTGGTCGTCGCAAGGCACGCGGTGGAGAACGCCAGACCACGAAAACCCCAGTGCAGGTGCCAGGTGAACAGCCAATTGAACAGCAGGTTCAGCCCCACCGCGCCGAAGCTCACGAACATGGGGGTCTTGCGCCGATCGATGGCATAGAAGGCGTTTACCAGCACCTTCAGCGACGCATAGCCCACCAGGCCCAAAGCGTAATACTGGAGCGCTCCGGCCGCCTCATGCGCCTGGTAGGCGGTGAACCGACCATGCCGGTACAGCACCCAGACAATCGGGTCGGCGAGCACAATCAGCCCCACCGTTGCCGGTATGGTCATCAGGAAGGCCAGCCGGATACCGCGCGCCAGTTCATCGCGAAAGCCGTCCCGTTTGCCGGCCGCCGCCAACCGCGCCAGCAGCGGCAGCGACACCGTGCCCAGCGCTACGCCAAATATTCCCAGGGGCAACTGCATCAGCCGGAAGGCGATCGAGAGCCATGCGGTCGGACCATCCCCCAGCTGCGTGGAGAACATGGAGTTGACCGTGACGTTGATCTGCGTCGAACTGGCCGCGATGACCGATGGCACCATCAGCCGCAGCACTTCGGACACGCCTGAGTGCCGCCAGGAAAAATCCGGGCGGTACACGTAGCCCTCGCGCCGTAACGCCGGCAGCTGCACCAGAAGCTGCAGCAGTCCGCCGATCAGCGTCCCCAGGGACAATCCCAGAAGCGCCCGCGCTCCGAAATGCGGATCAAACAGCCAGCCCAACCCGACGCCTGCCACGATGGAACCCAGATTGAAGAAGCTGGAGGCCATCGCCGGTATACCGAACACATTGCGCGCGTTGAGCATGCCCATGACCAACGCGGCCAGCGACACCAGCACGATGAACGGATACATGATGCGGGCCAGCGTCACCGTCAGCGCCTGTTTGGCCGGATCAAATCCCGGCGCCAGCTCCGAGATCACCCAGGGGGCGAAGATTATTCCCAGAACAGTGAGGCTGCTGACCGTGAGCACCGCCAGTGTCGCAACCTTGTTGGCCAGCCGGAACGCTGCCGCATCCCCTTCGCGGCTGGTCGTTCTGCTGAACACGGTGATGAACGCCGTGGACAGCGCGCCTTCGGCGAACAAATCGCGCAGCAGATTCGGGATGCGAAAGGCAATGACGAACGCATCCAAGAGAGCGGCCCCGCCAAACAGCGCCGCAACGACCTGTTCGCGCACCAGTCCCAGCAGGCGACTGCACATCACGGCCAGGCCGACGACGCCGGCCGCGCGGGTGTTTAGGGTTTCCGGTCTGGACCGGCCGGGTGCCAGTGGTGGATTTTCAGAAATGGGAGTGGATGCCAAGGGTGGGACTTTCAGCAGCGTGGACTTGAGGACTGTACCTGTATGGGGTGCATGCTGGCCAGCGACACCGCCGGGATTGCGCGCGTCGTCACAGGATCAGGCCCGAAGGCCTTGCTGGCGACAACGCAGGGCAGCCACGAGCCAAAACAACCCGCTCACGGCTACCGCAACGGGAACCAGCAGCACCGCCTGCGCCAATGAAGTTCGATCCGACAACCTGCCGATGAGCGGTGGTGAAATCACATCCCCGAGCAGGTGGATGGCGAGCACGCTCAGGGCAATGGCCGAAGCCCGTTGCGCGGGGCTCACCAGGCCCACGATCACGGAGTTGATGGGCCCGGTCGACATGAACAGCAGCAGCTCGGCCCCCATCAGCGTCGGGTAGAAGATGGATGGCACGGCGCTCCTGAGACACACCAGCGTCAGCGGCAATGCTGCAAAGGTTGTAACTGCCGACAGCCACAGATAGGACTGTCGCGTGTAGCGCTGACAATAGTCCCCCAACCAACCACCCACAAAGGTGCCGACAATGCCGGTGACGACCACGATGGCGCCGAACCCGGTGGTGGCCTGCGACACGGGCACAGCGCGCACCCGCTCCAGGAACGTGGGCATCCAAAATGCCAGGCCGCCCAGTGCGAAGGTGTACGCCGCATAACCCAACACAGTCAGCGCATAGGAACTCTGGCCCGCGAGCTTCAGGTACAGGCGCAGCGTCTGCCACAGAGCATCGAAGACGCGCGTGAGCGATGCGGGTGGGAGCCGCGCGCTCGCGGCGACTTCACTCGAGCCGCGCGGCGGATCCGGTACCCGCAGCGCCCCCAGCGCCAGCAGCAGCCCGGGTAGCCCGGCAACCAGGTATGCGGCGCGCCAGCCCCAGGCTTGCGATACCGCCCCGCCCACCACATAGCCCAGCGCGGCCCCCACCGGAATGGCCATGTAGAAGATCGCGAATACTCGTCCCCGCCGCGATGGTGCGTAGTAGTCGGCCAGCAGCGTCGGAGCGATCGTGGCATAGGCTGCCTCACCGATGCCCACTGCGGCGCGCGAGGCGAACAACTCCCAGTAACTGCGCGACAGCCCCGACCAGGCGGTCGCAATACTCCACAAGGCCACCCCGATTGCGATCGGGCGGGTGCGCGAGCGCCGGTCCCCGAGGTAGCCGAATACCGGCGATGCCAGCATGTAGACCACCAGGAATCCCGTCGCGAGCAAGCCCGACTCGGAGTCGCTCGAGACAATCCCCGCCGCCTTCATCTGCGGCAGTACCGCAGAGGGCACGTAGCGATCCAGGTAGTTGAGCAGATTGATCAGCGTCAGGACCAGAAGTCCGCGCCCGGCAAAGCGTACGCCTGGTGCGCCAGCAGCCGGCTGCATGGTATCCCCCCTACCCGTCAAAGTGCGAAATGATACGCTGCCGGGTGGGCCAAGGGCGTTTACCTGTCGTGAGGATCCGTCATGCCAGAATCAGCAAGGAGTGTGCATTGCCCCGCTGGCTTCAAGGCTGCGGTGCTGCTGGCGCTGCTGGCCGTGGCACTGCCGGGCCCGCGAAGCCCGGCCCAGACCCCCGACCCGGAGCAGCAGCGCTGGCTGGCACCCCATGAGGGCGGGCTGAGCACCGACGCACAGGTGCACTTCTACCCGCTGCCCCACGAGCGCAGCGGCCCGACCACCGTGACGGTGGCCGTAGATGGTCGGGTCTGGTTCACCGAGGGCGGCGGCAATCGCATCGGCAGCATGAACCCCGACGGCAGCGACCTGATGGAGTTCGCCTTGCCCCATGCCGACAGTTCCCCACGCATCATCGCGCGCGGCTCGGACGGCAACCTGTGGTTCTCGGAACACACCGGCAACCGCATCGGACGAATCACTCAGAACGGGGTCATTACCGAGTGGGACATCCCGACACCCAACAGCCAGCCGCGGGCCATATCGTTGGGGACTGACGGCAACATCTGGTTCGGCATGTTTGCGGCCGGCAAAATCGGCCGGATCACCCCGGCCGGCGTCATTAGCGAGTTTTCGCCCCCGACTCCCGACAGCGGCCCGCGCGCGGTCGCCACCGGCGCCGATGGCAATGTCTGGTTCTCTGAATTCAAGACCAATCGCATCGGCCGCATCACACCCAAGGGCACGATCACCGAATTTGTCCTGCCCCGCCCGAACAGCGGCCCGGGGGACATCACCATGGGTCCGGATGGTGCCCTGTGGTTTGTGGAACTCTCCGGCGGCATCGACGGTGTGCGCACCGACGGCAACCGCGTCGGGCGCATCACCTTTGACGGCAGAATCAGCGAGTATCCGCTGCCGCAAGGGGCGGCCTCACCCATCAATATCGCCGTGGGACCGGATCGCAACCTCTGGTACACCCGTGGTGCCACACTCGGCCGAGTGACGCCCGCGGGTGCCATCACGGAGTTCTCCTCAGGTGCTGATGGACGCTCGGTGGGCCTGTCCGCCGGCAGCGACCGTGAGCCGCCCACGCGCCTGGTGAATCGCCTGTGGTTTGCGGATGGCGGCGCCAATCGCATCAGCTATCTGCAGTTCGTGCCCTCGGCATCCCGCCAACAGTAAGGGGAATATCATGCGAATCGGACTGCTCGTCACCGCCGCGGCGGCACTGGGTATGATGAACGTCGCCAGCGCCCAGACAGCCGCGCCGGCCACGCCGGCCGCGGCCCCCGCAGCCACCACCTTTGTCGTCAGATTCAAGGTCAAAGCGGGTAAGAACGCTGAGTTCGAGAGGGCCATGGCGAAGATCCAGGCGGCTTTGGTGAGCGCCGAACCGGACAATATCTACTACGATCTGTATCTGCCCGGCGCAGGTTCGCAGACCTACGTACTCATCGAGCACTACCGCAATGCGGATGCCGTAGCAGCCCATGGCAAGGACCCCAACACCAGACAGATGGTCGCGGACATCCGTGATCTGCTGGATGGTGCGATGGCGCAGGCGGTCACTGCGGAGCCCTTGATTCTGGTGAGCAGCAAACCCTAAGACCGTGGACTGGAACCCGAACCTCTACCGGCGCTACGAAGACGAACGCACCCGCCCGGCGGCGGAACTTCTGGCGCGGGTGCCCCTGACCAGTGCCTCCCTGGCGTTCGATCTGGGGTGTGGTCCGGGCAATTCGACCCAATTGCTGGTACAGCGCTTCCCAAGCGCGCAGATCATTGGCATCGACAATTCCCCGGCCATGGTGCGCAGTGCCACCGAGCGTCTGCCACAGGCACGCTTCGAGCTGGGCGATGTTGCGCGCTGGGAGCCGGACTTCCCGCAGCGCCCCGACCTCATTTTCGCCAACGCCACCCTGCAATGGGTTCCCGATCATGCGCACCTGTTGCCGCGCCTGCTTTCCCTGCTGGGGCCCGCTGGGGTCCTGGCGATTCAGATGCCGGACAATTTCGAGGAACCCAGTCGCCGCCTGATGCGCGAGCTGGCGGCTCGGGCACCATGGAAAGCCCTGCTCGCAAATGCCGAGCAGGTCCGCACGCAGTTGCTGAGCATCGATGGCTATTACGATCTGCTGGCCAAGCAGGCGGCCCGGGTGGATGTTTGGCACACCACCTATCAGCATCCAATGGCCTCCCCCGCCGCCATCATCGAGTGGCTGCAGGCCACGGGTCTGCGCCCGTTCCTTGAGCCGCTGTCCCTGGAACAACGCGCCGGCTTTCTGGCCGCGTACGCGCCGCTCATCGCTGCGGCCTATCCAGCCCGCGCCGATGGCCAGCGCCTGCTGGCTTTCCCGCGCCTGTTCATCGTCGCGCAGCGCCGGTCTTGATAGGCCAAGCCCCCGGCAGTGCCGGGGTCGAAGATTCTTACGCGCATCCGCGGTTATCACTGATCCCGGCGGCGGACGGCCGGCGACAAGCTGCGCGCTGTACCGAATCCAACGTCCCAGGAGGACGACAATGACTACGACCACCAATACCAGCGGCTACGTGATTTCCTCAGACAAGGTCGAGGGCGCAGCGGTCTACAACGGCTCGGGCGACAAGCTCGGATCCATCGATGATCTGATGATCGACAAGCGCTCCGGACATATCCGCTACGCCGTGCTCGAGTTCGGCGGTTTTCTCGGCATGGGGACCGACCGCTATCCGATTCCCTGGAATGTGCTGCGCTACGACACCGAAAGGGATGGCTACGTCGTGCCCCTGGACAAGAACATCCTGGACAAGGCGCCCCGTTACCGCCCGGACAACGTGCCGGTCTACGATAACGACTTCGGCAGTCGCATCGATCGTTACTACCACATGGATGCCTGAGCTAGTAGTTCGCGAAGAACGAACGGCTCGCGGCGAAGCAGAACGGTGCCACCAATGTAGCGTGGTAGGCCGTGGCGACGGCGGATGCCCCGCCGTCGCTGGCTCCCTGCGCAACCGCAGCGGCGGCAAGCGCCTGTTTTGCCAGCTCAAAGCCCTGCTTGAGAGTCGCATAAGGATCGTTGGCGGCCACCGCCGACTCCAGGTCCAGGACGCCAATCGAGGCCGACGCCGGCGCATTCGCGGCCCAGTAGCCTTGCATTAGCTGGGTGTTGAAGAAGAATACGACTGGGTCGAGGTCACCCCCGCAAAGCTGCAGCGGCGCGGTCGGAACCCAGTTGCGCAGATCATTGCGCTGCAATGCCTGACGCGCGGGAAGCTGCGCGGAGGGACTCGCAACGCCGGTCGTCACCGTGGGAAATCCACCATCCGGATTCGCCTGCGCGTCCTGAAGATAGCTCAGCCGATAGCTGTTCTGGATCAGGTTGCCGGTGCCAAAACCCAGCGCAAACACCGCCGCCAGGGCCGCAGGCGTGGTCGGGGGCGTGATGGCCGCAAACTGCGGCGCCGGAGGCGTCAGGCTGAAGAGGGCGTACTGGGGAAGCAGCCCTTCCGAGTACAGCTGGCTGCGTGTCATCGTGGTGGGCAGCAGGGTCTGGATGCCGGTCGCATACGGCGGTTCGAAGACCTCGCTGGGATCCGCATAGATATTTCCGTATGCGGCCTGATAGGCGGTCAGAAGCAGCGTTGTGGAGATCGGCGCACCGCCGTTGACGTCGCCATAGAACACGGCATCGGCGAAGGCAGCCAGGGCGTACGGTCCGGACATCGGCGCCGAGGCCGTCACCGTCATGCCGGCCGCCTGCATGGCGCGATGGGTGGCCATGGCCACATAGCCGCCCTGGGAGTAACCGGTGATGAACAGTTTGCCGCTGTCCCGGGTCAGCGTCGCCGACACCAGTGGCAGCGCGGTGCGCGCCGCCTTCAGCGCGTCCATCATGTCCTTTGATTGCTGCTCGGCGATCAGGTACGGATGATAGGTCAGTGTCGAGGTGTCATAGCCCGCGTAATTGGGTGCCACGACGATATAGCCTTGCGAGGCGAATACCGCCGCCAGCGCCAGCGGCTCATCATTGCTCAGGTCCGCCATGCTGAAATTGCGGTCCGTGGAGGTGCCATGGGCATACTCGACAATGGGACGCGAACCGGTACAGGTGCTGCCCAGACCGCTCGGCACCATCAGCGCGCCGGAGGCCGTGGTGGGTTGATTCGCGCCATCCACGGTCTCGTACTCGATGGTATAGATCAGCACGTCGCACACCGGCGTGCCGCTCAGGGAAAGCAGCTGCTGATGGGTGGCCACATTGAGTTCCACCAACAGGCTCGGTGCCGTAACCGTCGACACCAGCTGTGCGGGACTTTGCAGCAAGGTTCCTTCCGGTGGCGGACCGCTCGTGATGCCGATCGAGGCCAACGCGCCGCCCACACTGTCCGCCCCGCATGCGCTCATCAGCGTCAGGCAACTCGCCGCGAAAAGCAGCCTCGTATGGATCATGAATGGTTCGCTGCGCAGCCCTGGTCCAGGTTGGACAGGCGACAGCGCAGTACGTTCCGTGCCCGGCACACCAGGTGCTTCGCCATGCGAGATCATGTCATCGCGCTCCGACAGGTCACTGTGCGTGTTGGTGACTGTACCGCCTGCCGACTGCAGGCACACACTTATCCTATGAATCATTCACCCGACCTTGATACCCGACTTGACGAGGCGCTGGATGAATCCTTCCCTGCCAGCGACCCGCCGGCGGTACATTCCATCGAAACCGAAACCTGGGTGAGGCGCGAAAGCCCTGCCCCGTCCCACGCTTTGCCGTATAGCGACAATCCCCTGCCGGCCAAGCCGAAGTTCCAATAATCGCGCCGTCGTTTTTCAGCGACGTAGGCAATCGCCTACAGGTTGCCAAGCTCTCGCCGGCGCGTGAGGATCTCGCCTCGATGGATTCGCGATGTGCGGACCCCGGATTTTCCTTCTGGCAGGGAGTGCGTATGTACCAGCTGATATTGACGGTGATGGTGAGCTTTGGTGGGCCGGTCGCGGACGTGGATGGTCATGGAGTAGCCATGGTTACGCAGCGTTATGTCGTCGCCGTGCAAGGCTTTGCCACCAAGGAGGAATGCATAAATTTCGAGGGACAGGGTTATACAAGCCTCGAAAGTTCCCTCACCAGTACCTTCGGTACCCAGACCAAGGTCACCCCGGAAACGACCCCACGTTGCCAGGCGCAGCCGGCTGAAACCACCGCCAGTAACTAAGGGGCAAATGCGGGCGGGAACACCTGCAGTTCGAGGTGGCACCCAAGGGGGTGTATTCAATTGAAGGCACTGCCAATCCTCGCCCGGGGACCTGCGGCGAGCCGAAAATGACCGGCCATGCCGCCATCGCTGCGGCTGCGCCCGCACCCGGGGGACATGAGCCAATCCAGGGGCCCTAGCGCCGCCGGAGCGCCCCCGGGCGCTTCCCGCCCTTGTCCCAGGGCCAAATCCACCGTTAACATGGCCTAGTCACGTTATACAACGTCAACTAGAACGGTAACCGGGCGCCCCCGGTGAAGCCGGGCGCCTGAATCATCGTGTATACAGTACGTCTCGCCGGCTTACCGACCGGTCTGCGAACTACCTAATGCTTGGCCTGATCCGCTACTTGTTCGATCGTCGAATGAGGCCCCTGCGCCATTCGATCACGGCGGTATATGCGCTGTTGCTGGTCATCAATGTGGTGGTATGGGTCTGGGCGTTCCTGACCTTTCGGCAGCAGCCGGTATTGCTTGGCACCGGCCTTCTGGCCTATGGCTTCGGCCTGCGGCACGCCGTGGACGCGGACCATATCGCCGCCATCGACAATGTCACCCGTAAGCTGATGCAGGAGGGCCAGCGCCCGGTCACGGTGGGGTTCTTCTTTGCCATGGGTCACGCCACGGTGGTGATCCTGGCGGCCGCAGGCATCGCGCTGACCGCCGCGGCCCTGCACTTCGATCAGGCCAAAAGCGTGGGCGGCATCATCAGCACGTCGGTGTCGGCGCTGTTCCTGTTTGCGATCGCGGTAATGAACCTGCTGATTTTCTTCTCCGTGTGGAAGACCTTTCGGCACGTACGCGGCGGTGGCGAGTTCGTCGAGGAGGACTTCGACCTGTTGTTGAACAAGCGTGGGTTCGCCTCGCGGTTGTTTCGGCCGCTGTTTGCTCTCATCCGCAAGAGCTGGCACATGTTCCCGCTCGGCTTCCTGTTCGGTCTGGGCTTCGATACGGCCACGGAAGTCGCGCTGCTGGGTATTTCTGCCACCCAGGCCGCAAAGGGTGTCTCGATCTGGTCGATCATGGTATTTCCGGCGCTGTTCGCCGCCGGCATGTCATTGATCGACACGACCGACGGCATTCTGATGCTGGGGGCCTACGACTGGGCCTATGTGAAGCCGATCCGCAAGCTGTTCTACAACATGACGATAACGCTGGTGTCGGTGGTGATCGCCGTACTGATCGGTGGCATTGAGGCACTGGGCCTGCTGATGAGTAAAATGCAGCTC
>Ga0210391_10000195_pt1 | contig 71941 bp, 67 predicted proteins | sample IncBWC12OmetaG_FD_160573 | JGI IMG/M metagenome (GOLD analysis project Ga0210391, IMG submission 160573) | Forest soil microbial communities from Barre Woods Harvard Forest LTER site, Petersham, Massachusetts, United States - Inc-BW-C-12-O ...
CGGGGTGCAGACATTCGGGGGCAGATTGCCCAGGTCACGCTGCAGAGCCGTGGCGGAAGCCAGCGCCCGCCCGTGCTCCAGGCCGCGTCTGGTCTGTGCGACGCCGGTCGCCCGCACCGGTCCGGCCACGACCAGGGCGATGACCGGTACCGGGGGCTTCTTGCCGGTTTTCAGGTCATTGGTGCGATACAGTACCTGGCCGGTAATCTCGGCCACGCACCGTCCGAAGTAGTAATCATCCAGCTCCTTGGCCGCCGGCCGTTCCAGGCCCAGGGCGACACTGCGGATGCGGGTGCGCCCGGCGGTCGTCAGGGCCGCGGTACAGGCGCGGCGCCAGCCCTTGCGGTTGTAGCTGCGTTCGGCGCCCAAGCCGACCAGCACCACCCGCGTGGCCTTGAGTCCGGCCTCCGACAGCAGCAGCGTCTCACCGGCTCTGCCGCTGAAATCACCGCGTTCCACCACACCTTTGATACGGCCGCCCGTGGCCTTGTCGAGCGCGCTGGCTTCGGTGCCGAGCTTGCCCTCTTCGAAGACGCCGACCGCGATACACTCCACGGACAGGTCGGAGAGCGCTTTGGACCACACGTCAAACTGCATCATCGACCTCCACGTTGTACCGCATGCGCAGAATCTGAACCGTTGTGGTGCAGCACGGTCTGCTCTAAGGTTGCCGGTTGAACGTCCAAGTCTAACCGAATTCAGGTAGCAGGTAGGGTTTTGGGTCGCCTTCTCGAACGCTATATTTTGCGGGAAATGATTGCCACTGCCTTTGCGGTGACACTGGTGCTGGTTCTCATCCTGGTGACCAATGAGGGCGCGCGGGTCTTGAGCCGGGCGGCGGACAACCAATACCCGCACGATGTCGTGTTCGCGCTGATCGGCCTGGGAGCCTTGCAGCACCTGCCCATTTTCGTGCCCATCGGACTGCTGCTCGGCATGGTCATGGCCTTCGGCCGCCTGTACCACGACAGCGAGATGACCGCGGCCCTGGCCTGCGGCGTGGGGATGGCGCGCATTTACGCGCCGGTCATCAGCGTGGGCATTGTGGTCGCCGCACTTTTGGCATGGCTGTCGCTGTCGGTGGGGCCGGCCTCGATGGCACGGGTACTCGCCTTGCGCAACGAGGCGGTGCGAGCCGGACAGCTCGCCCCGGTGGCCCCCGGGCGATTCTTGAGTTTTGGTGGCGGCAGCACCATGGTCTATGCCCAGGACGCGCTGCCGGACAACACGCTCGGCAATGTGTTCGTCGAACGCGACAATGCCGGCCGTGTGGATGTGGCGCTCGCCCAGCGGGCGCGGCATGCGGTGTCGCCGGACGGCCAGAATCTCACCATCACACTGTATGACGGCGAGCGCTACGAAGGGGTGCCCGGCAGCGCGCAGTTTCTGATCCTCAAGAAATTCTCGCAGCTGAAGATTCCCATACGAATTCCGCCGCTGCGTGATGCGGCCGCGGACCTGGACGCCGTACCGACGCTGGAGCTGATCGGGGCGTCGGCGCTCGACCGCCAGGCGCAACTGCAGTGGCGCATCGCACTGCCGGTCATGTGCCTGGTGCTGGCGGTGCTCGCCGTGCCGATCAGCCGCCTGCCGCCGCGGCGCGGACGGCTGTCGCGGGTGTGGCTCGCAGTGCTGCTGTTCATCCTGTATTTCCAACTGCTCTCGGCGGGGCGTGTGGCCATCGAGCACGGTACGCTGCCGGCGGCAGCTGGCCTTTGGTGGACGCATGTCGTGGTCATCGTCACGGTGCTGGTCATCACGCAGATGCCCGCGTGGCTGGCGCGGCTGCGCAATCGCGGCGCAACGGCCCTGCCGGGATTGAGCCCGGCATGAATATTCTCGACCGCTACATCATCGGACGGATTCTGGCCATGACCGCGCTGGTGATGGCCGTCATCATCGCGCTCGGGCTGTTGATCACCTTCATCAACCAGCAGGGTGACACCGGCAGCGGTCAGTACGGCAGTGTCGATGCCTTCTGGTTTTCCCTGATGAGCGTGCCGCAGCTGGCCTGGGAGCTGTTGCCGATCGGTGCGCTCATCGGCTCGTTGCTGGGACTGGGAGGACTCGCCAGTGGCAGCGAATTGACCGTGATGCGGGCCTCCGGTATTTCGGTGCGGCGACTGGCGCTGACGGTGTTCATCGCCGGGGTGCTGCTGATCGGGGTGGAAGTGGTGCTGGGTGAGCTGCTCGCACCGCCCCTGCAGCAGGTCGCACGGCAACAGAAGGCGTTCGCCCGCTTTGCCAATGCCAGCTTCAGCGGCGGGGCCGCCTGGGTGCGCGACGGCAACCAGATCCTGGACGTCGAGCAGTCGCAGGATGGGCAGACCCGCGGCGGCATGCTGATATTCGAGCTTTCCCCGGATCATCACCTGCTGGCGGTGGGGCGCGCCGCGCACGCGGTGGCTGGCGCCGATCATCGATGGGTGCTGAATGGCTACGCTCAGTCGCGCTTTGCCGCGGACAAGGTGACGGCGACCTCCCAGGGCGTGCGCACGCTCGACTCCAATGTCAGTGGCCAGTTCCTGAAGCTGGCGATGGCGGCCCCGGGGGAGCTGGCCAGCGGCGCGCTGTGGAGTCTGATTGGCTACTACCGGGCGAACTCGCTCGACCCGAAGCCGTACGTCTTCGCGTTCTGGTCACGCATCGCGCGCACCGGCGCCATCGCCTTCGCCGTGCTCCTGGCGATTCCCTTCGTGCTCGGCTCAATGCGCTCGGCGGGAACGGGCGCGCGCCTGTTGCTGGGAATTCTGCTGGGGCTGGGATTCTTCTTCCTGCAGCGCTTCATCGAGAGCGGCACCATCGTGTTCAATCTCAACCCGGTCATGCTCGCGTGGCTGCCGACAACGCTGCTGATCATCGTGTCCTTGGGCTTGCTGGCCCGCGTGCGTTAGGCCTTCAGCACGCTGATGACGCGCGGCTCCATGTAGCCCTTGAGACCGAGCGTGGCGTACTGGCGTCCCATGCCGGATTCCTTGGCGCCGCCGAAGGGTACGGTGGCCGACGTCGTACGATGCTGGTTCACCCACGCGGTACCCACTTCCAGGCGTGCGGCCAGACGCGTCGCATGCGCCACATCCGCGCTCCACACCGATCCCGACAGACCGAAGCGCGTGTCATTGGCACGGCGCAGGGCATCTTCTTCGTCGGAAAACCTGAGCACCGGCAGAATGGGTCCGAACTGTTCTTCCTGCACCAGCCGGCTATGTTCATCGACATCGACCACGATGGTGGGTGGGAAAAAATATCCCGGTCCCTCAGGTACCAGGCCGCCGGCCAGGATACGTGCGCCCCCGGCCACCGTGTCGTTGAGGATGCCGACGACCTTGTCGTATTGCTCCAGATTCTGGATCGGGCCCAGTTGCACCCCGGCCTCCATGCCGTTACCGACCCTCGCCTTGATGGCTTCTTCGGCGAGCGCAGTACACAAGGCCTCGTAAATACGCTCGTGCGCGTAAATGCGCTTGATGGCCATGCAGACCTGACCGCTGTTGACGAACGCGGCGAAAAACAGTTTCGGTGCGACGGCACGCGGATCGACATCATCAAGGACGATGGCGGCATCATTGCCGCCCAGCTCCAGGGTGAAGCGCTTGAGCGTGCCGGCGCAGCTCGCCATGACCTTCTTGCCGGTCGCGACCGACCCGGTGAAGGAAATCTTGTCGATACCCGGGTGTGCTGTCATCCATTCGCCCAGCTCATCCCCACCGGCCACCACATTCAGTACGCCCGGCGGAAACACATCCCGCAACAGGGCAGCGATCTGCAGCGTGCACAGCGGCGTGTAGGGCGAGGGTTTCAGCACCACGGTGTTGCCGGTATAGAGCGCTGCGACCAGGGGACCTGCGGCCAGATTGATGGGCGCATTCCAGGGCGTGATGATGCCCACCACCCCGAGGGGGAAATACTTAAGTTCGATGCGGCGCTGGGCGTTCTCCTCCAGCAGTTCATCGGCGATGACGATTTGCGCGAGGCCCAGCGACTGCGTGGCCGCGCGACCGATCTCATCACGCGACTGTGCCACGGGCTTGCCCTGCTCCTCGGTCAAGAGCTGCGCGAGCGCGTCGGCATTGTCGGTCAGGATCTGGGCCATGCGGCCGATCGCCGCCCGGCGCTCTGCCACCGGTGTGGCGCGCCAGCCGGGGAAGGCGCCTCGAGCGCCCGCCACGGCGCGTTCCAGTTCCGCCCGGCTCAGCAGCGGCGCACGCGCAAAGGCTTGCCCCGTGGCCGGATTTAACACGTCAAACCAAGCCTTGCCGCTGACCAGCTCGCCATCGATGAGATGGGCGAAATCGGTAGGCTCGTTCATGGGGTGGGATCTCCGGCGATTGTGTCCGCTGGCCTGCGCGGCTACGATACCAAATTAGCCCGGGGCGACCTGTGGGCACCGCAGAAATACTGATGATACCCACCTGTAAGGCACCGGATCCCAACACCCACAAGCCGCGCTTTCGCCCCCCCGCCGGGGCGTGCGACGCGCATTGCCATATTTTTGGACCGGGCGATAAATATCCGTACGCAGCGGATCGCACCTACACCCCGCCGGATGCGCCGCTGGCGAAGTTTCGCGAGCTGCAGGCCATTCTCGGCCTTGGCCGTGCGGTGCTGGTCAACGCCAGCTGCCATGGCAGCGACAACTCGGTGATCCTGGATGCGATTGCCACCAGCGGCGGCCAGTACCGGGGCGTGGCCAATGCCGACGACAGCTTCACGGAGCGTGATTACGATCGGCTGCATGCCGGAGGCGTGCGCGGCGTGCGCTTCAATTTCGTCAAGCACCTGGGCGGCATGCCGGACATGGGCGAGTTCCATCGCATCATCGCGCGGATCCGGCCGCTGGGTTGGCACGTCGACCTGCATTTCGATGCCGGCGACCTGGTCGAGCATGCGGATCTGCTGCGCGACATGCCGGTACCGTTCATCATCGATCACATGGGCCGTGTGCCCACCAAGGCGGGCCTCGAACAGGAACCGTTCCGGCAGCTGCTGGGTGTCCTCAAGTCAAATGAGCGCTGCTGGGTCAAGATCAGCGGCGCGGAGCGCATCTCGAGCAATGGGCCGCCGTTTACCGACGCGGTGCCGTTCGCGCGCGCACTGATCGAGACCGCAGCCGATCGGATCCTGTGGGGCACCGACTGGCCGCATCCGAATATCGCCAAATACATGCCCAATGACGGGGACCTGGTCGACCTGATTCCGCTGATGGCTCCGGAGTCCGAACTGCAGCAGAAAATCCTGGTCGACAATCCGCATCGGCTGTACCAATTTGCAAGGTTATAGGTAAGGATAATGTCCGATAAGCATCTGTCTCCGTACCTCAATGAATTTGAGGACATCCCGGGCACGCTGGTGTTCAACACCTTCCGTTCGCGCCAGGGTTTCAACCTGAATCAATTCTGTATGTCGCTGATGAAGCCGGAGAACCGCGAGAAGTTCAAAGCCAACGAGGCGGAGTACCTGAAGCCCTGGAAGCTCACCGAGGCGCAAACCACCGCGGTCCTGAATCGTGATTACACGGCGTTGATGCAGAACGGCGGCAACATCTATTTTCTTGCCAAGCTGTTCTCCACCGATGGCTTTCCCTACCTGGTGGCGGTGGCGACGATGACCGGCATGACGCAGGAGGCGTACCAGAAGATGATGCTCTCGGGTGGCCGCAACCCCAAGGGTAACCGCAGCAAGTCAAACCCGAGTCTGTAAGAAAAATGGCAAGAATCACCGCCGGTGTCACCACCTCTCACGTTCCCGCGATCGCCGCGACCATCGATCTGGGCAAGCAGCAGCAGCCCTATTGGGCGCCGATCTTCAAGGGCTTCGAGTTCTCCCGCAAATGGATGGCCGAGCACAAGCCCGATGTGGCCATCCTGATCTACAACGATCATGCCTCGGCCTTCGATGCCACGATCTTCCCGACGTTCGCCATCGGCTGCGCCGATGAGTTCCAGTCGGCCGACGAGGGCTGGGGCCGCCGTCCGGTCCCGGTCGTGAAAGGCAATTCGGATTTCGCCTGCCACATCGCGCAGTCGCTGATCCTGAACGAGTTCGACATGACGGTCGTCAACCAGATGGATGTCGACCACGGACTGACAGTGCCGCTCAACCTGCTGTTCGGGGATCTGAAACCCGAGGATGAGTGGCCCTGCGAGGTCATCCCGTTCCCCATCAATGTCGTGCAGTATCCACCGCCGACCGGCAAGCGCTGTTTTGATCTCGGGCGCGCGCTCAAGAAGGCGGTCGAGTCGTATCCCGAGGATCTCAAAGTCGTGGTGTTCGGCACCGGCGGCATGTCGCACCAGCTGCAGGGCACCCGCGCTGGCCTCATCAATCCGGAATGGGACAAGAAGTTCCTGGACGGATTGACCAAGGATCCGATCGGTCTTACCAAGATCCAGCACCTTGAATACGTGCGCGAGGCGGGCTCCGAAGGCATTGAGCTCGTCATGTGGCTGGCGATGCTCGGGGCGTTGAACGACAACGTCAAAGAGGTGTACCGTTTCTATCACGTGCCGTGCTCGAATACGGCGCTGGGGCACATCATTCTCGAGAACGTACCATGAAGATCGTTGTCGCCGGACAGGGCGCTTTTGGCGTAAAGCACATCGAAGCGATCCAGAAGATCAACGGTATCACCATCGCCTCGCTCGCGGGCGGCAGCCCCGACTCCACCGCGGAAGTGGCCCGCAAGTACGGGATCCCGCATTGGACGACGAACCTGGACGAGGCCCTGGCGCAGCCGGGAGTCGAAGCGGTGATTCTCGCAACCCCCACCCAGATGCATGCCGCGCAGACCATTCAGTGTCTGCGTGCCGGCAAGCACGTGCAGGTGGAGATCCCGATGTCGGACAACCTCGAGGATGCCGAGAAAGTGCTGGCCGTGCAGCAGGAGACCGGGCTCATCGCCATGGCCGGCCACACCCGGCGCTTCAATCCCAGCCACCAGTGGATCCACAAGCGCATCGTGGCCGGTGAGCTGACCGTGCAGCAGATGGATGTGCAGACCTATTTTTTCCGTCGCACCAACATGAATGCGCTGGGCAAGCCGCGCAGCTGGACGGACCATCTGCTGTGGCACCATGCCTGCCACACCGTCGACCTCTTCCAGTACCAGACCGGCCAGACCGTCTCGCGCTGCCACGGACTGCAGGGCCCGCTGCATCCGCAGCTCGGCATCGCCATGGACATGAGCATCGGCATGAAGGTGCCAAGCGGTGCGATCTGCACCTTGTCGCTGTCGTTCAACAACGATGGGCCGCTGGGAACCTTCTTCCGCTATATCTGCGACAACGGCACCTACATCGCCCGTTACGATGACCTGCTGGACGGCAATCAGAAGGCCATCGATGTATCCAAGGTGGACGTCTCGATGAATGGCATCGAGCTGCAGGACCGGGAGTTCTTCAGCGCCATCCGCGAAGGGCGTGAGCCCAACTCGAGCGTGCAGCAGGTGCTGCCCGCCATGCGCACGCTGGATCGCATTGAGCAGGACCTGCTGAAGGGCTGAGCCTTCAGGCGTCCAGCGTCTTCATCATGGGTGCGGGGTGGCGGTCACCGCGCACCTGCACCCCATCGACGAGCTCGCGCAGTTGCTGCGTTTCTGCACCGCTGAGCAGCACATCGGGCGCGCCCAGGTTGTCATTGAGGTGCGCGCGGGTCTTCATGCCCGGAATGGGCAGCACATCCTCGCCCTGTGCCAGTACCCAGGCGAGGGCGAGCTGCGGCACCGAGCAGCCCTTGCGCGCAGCTAGGGCGGTGAGCCCGGCCACCACTGCTGCATTGTGCTCAGCATTCGCGTCCTGGAAACGCGGCTGGTTGCGCCGGTTGTCATCCGCCGGCAGCTCCTTGAGCGAGCGGAAATTGCCGGCCAGAAAGCCGCGCCCCAGCGGGCTGTACGCGACGAGACCGGCACCCAGCTCGCGGCACGCGGCGAGCACGCCATTCTCCGGCTCCCGTGACCACAGCGAGTACTCGCTTTGCACGGCCGCGACCGGGTGCACGGCGTGCGCACGCCGCAGGGTCTGGACACTGCACTCCGACAGCCCGATGTAGCGGATCTTGCCGGCGCTCACCAGCTGCGCCAGCGTGCCGACCGACTCCTCGATCGGGGTGTCGCGGTCGATGCGATGCAGGTAGAAGAGGTCGATGCGGTCGGTGCCGAGCCGGGTGAGGCTGGACTCGACGGCCCCGCGCAAGGATCCGGGTTGGTTGTCGACCGTCAGCCGGCCGGCGGCGTTGCGCGTGATGCCGTACTTGGTGGCGAGAAACACGCCCTCACGGCGTCCGCGGATGGCGGCGCCGACAAACCTCTCGTTGTCACCCAGCTGGTAGCTGGCGGCGGTGTCCAGGTGCGTGATGCCCTGGTCCAGGGCCGACAGCAGCGTCGCGCGCGCTTCCTCGTCGTTGCGAGTGCCGTACCAGCCGATCAGCGTCATGCAGCCGAAGCCCAGCCCGGAAAGCCGCACCCCGGTCCTGCCCAAAGGTCTTTGCTGCATGGTCATGGGCCCCAAGATAAACCGCGGTAAATACCTTACTATTTACGTTCGTTAAAGTCTTACCGGTATCCCACCATGATCATCGACTGTCACGGACACTACACCACGGCTCCCGCGGACCTGACGACCTTCCGCGACGCCCAGATCGCGGCGCTCAAGGATCCGGCCCAGACCCCGTCGCGGGCGTCGCTGCGCATCGGCGATGACCAGATCCGCGACAGCCTGGAGAAGGCGCAACTGAAACTGCAGCGCGAGCGCGGCTCGGATGTGACGATTTTCTCGCCGCGTGCCTCAACCATGGCGCATCACATCGGTACCGAGGCCACGAGCCTGGAATGGTCGCAGATCAACAATGACCTGATCGCGCGGGTGGTGGGCCTTTATCCGAAGAACTTCGTCGGTGTGTGCATGCTGCCGCAGTCCCCCGGCGTGCCCCCGGCCCACAGCGTTCGGGAACTGGAACGCTGCATCAATGAGCTGGGGTTCATCGGCGCGAACCTGAACCCGGATCCCTCCGGCGGCCACTGGACCGCGCCCCCGCTCACCGACCGGCACTGGTATCCGTTGTACGAGAAGCTGGTGGAGCTCGACGTGCCCGCCATGGTGCATGTGAGCTCCTCCTGCAATCCGGTGTTCCATGCCACGGGCGCGCATTACATCAATGCGGACACCACCGCCTTCATGCAGTTCATCCAGGGCGATCTGTTCAAGGATTTTCCGACCCTGCGTCTGATCATTCCGCACGGTGGTGGCGCCGTACCCTACCACTGGGGACGTTACCGGGGCCTGGCGCAGGACATGAAGCGTCCACCGCTTGCCGAACACGTCATGAAGAATGTGTTCTTCGACACCTGCGTCTACCATCAGCCCGGCATCGACCTGTTGTTGAAGGTCATCGCCGTGGACAACATCCTGTTCGGGTCGGAGATGGTCGGTGCGGTGCGCGGCATTGATCCCACCACCGGCCAGTACTACGACGACACCAAGCGCTATATCGATTCCTCGGCCCTGTCGGCGGCGGACAAGACGCGCATATTCGAAACCAACGCCTATCGGGTGTATCCGCGGTTGAAGGCGCGCTTGGCCGCAGCGGGATAACAGCACCCCAATCCACAAGAGGGGCGGTATGGCGATCTTCAAGCAGCTGTGGGTGCAGGTGTTGCTCGCGACCCTCGCCGGCATCGTGCTGGGCCACTGGTGGCCGAAGCTCGGCGCCGATATGAAGCCGCTGGGCGATGCGTTCATCGCGCTGATCCGCATGCTCATCGCGCCGGTGATCTTCTGCACGGTGGTGCACGGGGTGGCGGCGATGAATGACATGCGCCGGGTAGGGCGCGTGGCCCTTAAGGCACTGATCTATTTTGAAGTCATCACGACGCTTGCGCTGGTGATGGCGCTGCTCGCCGTGAACCTGCTCAAGCCGGGGTCCGGCATGCATGTGGCGGCGAGCGCGCTCGATGTGCAGTCGGTCAGCCAGTACACCGCCAAGGCGCATGCGCAAGGCGTCGCCCAGTTCCTGCTCGACCTCATCCCGACCACTTTCGTCGATGCCTTCGCGCATACCGAAGTGTTGCCGGTGCTGCTCGTATCGGTGCTGTTCGCGGCGGGACTGGCGGCCTGCGGGGAGCGCGGCAAGCCGGTCAAGGAGGTGATCGACAGCGTCCGGGAAGTGTTCTTCCGCATCGTGGGGATGGTCATGTGGGTCGCGCCGCTCGGGGCGTTTGGCTCCATGGCGTTCACGGTGGGTCGATTCGGCACCGACTCGCTGGTCGCGCTCGGGCGCCTGATTCTCACCTTGTACGGTGTTTCCGCGCTGTTCGTGCTGGTGGTATTCGGCGCGGTGAGCTGGTGGTGTGGCATCAGCCTGTGGCGACTGCTGGGATATATCCGCGAGGAGATTGTCATTGTCGCGGCCACGACCTCCACGGAGACGGTGCTGCCGCAACTGATGCGCAAGCTGCGGGCCCTGGGCTGTGAGGATACGGTGGTGGGACTGGTGGTGCCGACCGGATATTCGTTCAACCTGGACGGCACCTGCCTGTATCTGGCGACCGTCGTGGTGTTCCTCGCGCAGGCGACCGACACGCCTTTGGCGCTCGGCGCTCAGCTGACCATTCTGGCGGTATTGCTGCTGACATCCAAAGGCGCCGCCGGGGTGGCGGGCGCGGCCTTCGTGGTGCTGGCGGCAACCCTGGGCTCCGTCGGTACGATTCCGGTGGCCAGCATCGCCTTGGTGCTTGGCATCCATCGGCTGCTCGCCGAGGCGCTGACTTTCGTGAACCTCGTCGGCAATACGCTCGCGACCCTGGTGGTGGCGCGCTGGGAAGGCGCGCTCGATCGCGACGTCTTGCAGCGCCAGCTCGGGGGGCGATCGATATGACGTCGGCGCAGGAGCTGATCGCGAAGCTCGGTCTGCGGCCGCATCACGAAGGCGGCTGGTTCCGCGAGGTCTACCGCTCCGCCACGCAGGTCCCTGCGCCGCAAGGCACCCGCAGCGCGGTCACGACCATCTACTACCTGCTGGAGCAGGCCCGCGTCAGCCCCTGGCACGTGGTGCAGTCGGATGAGATCTGGCACTTCTATGGCGGCGCATCCGCGGAGCTTTTGTCCTATGACCCGGCCGCCCGCACGCTTGAGCGCCATCAGCTGACCGCCGCGAGTGGCGCGGGCGTCCAGGTGGCTGTCATCCCCGCGGGCAGCTGGCAGACAACCCGCTGCCTCGGTGAGTACACGTTGGTGGGGTGCACTGTCGCGCCGGGGTATGAGAGTGAGGATTTCCGCTGGGTGCGCGACCTTCCCAACCCCTCCGACCACTTCAGCGGGGACATGATGGGTCTGGAAGCATTTCTATAGGTTGGGGTATCTTCGGCTACAGTCTGCGTCACCTAACAGAGGAGTGAACGACATGGGCAAGGGCATGGATCGTAAGAAAGAAGAAAAGAAGAAGCCGGCGAAGACGCTGGAAGAGAAGCGCGCCGCCAAGCGCGCCAAGAAGGAAGGGCGGGGCTGAAGTCCGGCCGGCTGATTGGCTGCTGCCGCGAGCGGTTGCGCCGCGGCAGCAGACCGCGGCGTTACTTGTACTCGAGCCCCAGCGCCGCCAGCTGCTCGCGGAACTTGTAGATATCCATGCCGAGTTCGCCCGCGGCCAGGCGCTTGCGCTTGCCTTCTTCGGCGGCGCCACGCTTGGCGGCCGCTTCCGCCACTGTCGCGGCATCGGCGCTGCGCACCACGCACACGCCATCGTCATCCGCGACGACCACGTCCCCCGCATTGATGAGCTGCGCGGCGCAGATGACCGGGACGTTCACCGATCCTAAGCTTGCCTTGATGGTGCCCTGCGCATAGATCGCCTTGCTCCACACCGGAAAATCCATCTGCTTGAGCGTCGCGACATCGCGCACGCCGGCATCGATGACCAGTGCCTGAACGCCATGCGCCTGCAGGGAGGTGGCCAGGAGGTCACCAAAGTAGCCGTCCTCGCAGGGCGAAGTCGGGGCAACCACCAGGATGTCGCCGGGTTTGCACAGCTCGACGGCCACATGGATCATCCAGTTGTCCCCGGGAGGGGAGGACACGGTGACCGCCGGCCCGGCAATGGACTTGCCCGCGAAGATGGGGCGCATGTAGGAGGCGAGCAGGCCCGTGCGACCCTGCGCCTCGTGGACGGTGGCCACGCCATAAGTGCCCAGCGCCTTGCACACGGCCGGGTCGGGTCGCGCGATCTCGCGCACAGCGACGTACTTACCCATGCGAAATCTCCCTAATGACTCTGTTGCGGCGTGACCGGCGACTGGCCGCCCGGGCCTGGTCCCTGGGGCCCAAACGGCAGCGTCTTCGGCGCGGTGAGCGGGCTGCGCGGCGCGTTCGCCGATTTGGCCGCCGGCGCGGAAGACTTCGGCTTCAGCAGCTGTTCGAGCGGTTTGAACAGCTCCTCGTAGCGATAGCTCGGTAGCTCGAATTCCCATCCTGCCAGTCGCGCGTTGAGATCCTTGGCGCGCTGCTGTGCCGCGGGCGACTCGCCTGCGGCCGCCAAGGTGATGTGGCGCGTCTGGCCCTCCGGGATGCCGGTGATCGTGAGCGTCAGGCCATCGCCGGTGTGAAATCGCGCCTGGCTCACCATAGCGTGCGTGAGCGCCTTGCGCACATCGTCCAGTTGCAGGCCGGCCAGCGCGCCGGCCTGGGATGCCGGGGCGGAGGGGTCGGCGAGCTCCCGGCCTTTTGGAATGGGACTGACCGTGTAGTCGGACGCGGCGCCGGTTGTGGAACGCTTGATGGTGTAGGCCGGGCCGTCCTGCGGCTCAAGATCGATCCCGGTCACCTGCTCGGGGGCGATGTCGATAATGGCGCGATCCAGCCAGTGGCGCGGGTCCGCATCCGGCGCCAGCTGCGGGTTCGCGAGCAGGCTTTGCGCCTGGCCGGTGACGCGCACGTACACGGAGCTCGTGCCGGAGGTTTTGCCGACGATCAGGCCCAGCGTTTTGCCGTTGACGTCGATCTGCAGGCCGGTGCTGGTGGCCTGCGCGCCGCGCGGTTCCTCGACACCCAGCTTGGGATAGAGCGCGGGGTCGGCGGTCTTTTGTTCCTCGATCTTCAGGTTCGAAAGATCGAGCAGCAGTTTACGCACCTGCCCGGTGTCCGCCGGGTAGTCGCGCTCCGACACCAGCCAGTGCGTGGCGTCCCGCACGAGCGTGGTACGGCTGCCATCGCCCTTGAAAATCCGCAGGCGCGTCACGGCATTGAGGTCGGCGGGCTTCAACGGCAGCACCTGGCCTTCGGGCTCCGCGCCGCTGTCGGTGCTGTGCCGGGACACGAGCCACACTCCCGCGCCGGCGAGCACCACACCGGCCACGATCAGCGACATCACCTGGGCAGGGCGAATCATGAGCGGCGCCGCCGCCGCCGTACCAGCAGCCCGATCACCACCGCGATCACGGCGAAGAGCACGGGCGCCAGCACGATGTTGATGAACTTGAGCCAGTTGCCCAGGTGTGTGATGTCCTGGTCCAACCCCAGCTGCACATCGCGCAGTTCCTTGCGGATGCGCAGCTTCTCGGCCTGGAAGCGCGTCAGCGCCTGTTCCTGGTCGGGCGTGAGAATGGCGGCACTGCGGTCGGTGCGCTGCGATTGCAGCGCGGCCAACTGATCTTCCGTCGCATGCAGCTCCTTCTCCAGTTCCTGCTGCTTGTCGCGAAAGCGATCATCCGCCTGCGCATGCAGCGCCTCGACGCGCGAGAAGGGCCGCCGGTAGGTGGCGCGGCCGCGGATGGAGATCAGGTCATCGCTGCCGGCGAGGTTGTCGAGCGCGTTGGCGACGAGGTCACCATTGTTGGCGAAGGGTTGCGCAATGCGCTGGCCGGCCAGGTCCTGTGCGTGCACCCACAGGTAATCCGACAGCACATCGGTATCGGCGACAACGATCAGTTCCAAAGGCTTCACCGATTTACTCAGCAGTGTGGTGCCGGGGGCGAGCGTCGCGCCCTGCGGCAGCCCGCCCGGGAATGCGGTACTCACGTTGCCGCTGACCCGCGCCGCCAGCGTGTAGTGCTCGCCGCTGGGATGAAACCCGTCAAAGAGCGTGGCCGGATCCTGCAGCACCAGGAATTTTGACACGGGCAGGAGCTGCGCCTGATCGCTCGAGGTCAGCAGCGGCTCGAAAGTGACCGCTGCACCCTTGTGCGCCGTCAGGTGGCCGGCCGTGGCGAGGTTGATGTCGGTGAGGCCCTCGGTGACAACGTCCTTCTGGTTCATGGCCGCCGCGTCCAGCCCGAGCACGCCCAGATGGCGCACCGGCGCCTCGCCCTCCCGCACCGACACGCTCATGGCGTAGCGGGAGTCGGCGACCACCTGGTGCGGATCAAAATCCACGCCCCAGGCGGCGAGCAGGTTCTCCAGATGCGAGGCGCGATCCGCCGTGAGCGCAGCGGCGGGATTGTTGGGATCGGCGCCGGCCGGATCCTGGTCTGCCAGCGGATCCACGAAGGCCACAATGTGGCCACCGCGCAGCGCGAACTGATCGATGGCGAACTGTGTCGCCGCCGACAGATGCTTGGGATGCACCAGCACCAGAACGCTGATGGCCGGATCGATGCTGGCGGCGTTGTTGTCCAGCATGCGCACGTCCATCACCTGCTGGATCTGCTCGAGCACCACCCACGCGGCGCGCGGCTGCCCGCTCGACTGGTCAAACCCCGCGCTCATCGGTAGCTCCGACAGCCAGCCGATGACGGGCTTTGGCGCGCCACTCAACTGGTAAACGAGTTTCGCCAGGTCGTACTCGAGGAACTCGCCCTTGTTGGGATCGAAGAAATCAATGGCGGCATGGCCATCGGTGGAGTTGGTGCCGGCCAGACCAAAGTACAGGGGGTTGGCGGCATTGCCGCCGACGTTGACGGAATGCACACCCAGTTCGGCGGCCCGGTCCTCGTCCGCGGAAAAGGGCTGCGGATCGATGAAGTGCAGATGGATCTTGCCGTTGGCGCGGCCGGAAAATTCGCTCAGCAGGTCGCGTACCCGGTTGGCGTAGCTGGCGACCTGCGGGTACTGGCTGCCCGTTGCGGCGCTGTAGAAGAAGTACAGATTGATGGGCTCGGTCAGGCCTTTGAGGATGTGGTCGGTACCGGGCGCCGTGGTGTACAGATGGTTCTGCGTCAGATCGATGCGCCAGCTGCGCAGCGCGAAGCTGGCGAACATGGTGATGCCGGCGAACAGCAGGGCGAGCGCGAGCAGCGCGCCGCCTCCCAGAGTTGAACGTTTCATCGTGATCGGCCCCTTATTCCGACTTGCGCACGTCGAGCACGACGGCGGTGGCCAGCAGGAACCAGGTGATGAGGAGCGCGAAGTACACCAGGTCGCGGATGTCGATGACGCCCTTGGAGATGGCTTCGTAGTGCGTGAGGAATCCCAACGAGGCGATCGCATCCACCAGGAACTGCGGTGCCCAGCCGCGGAAGGCATCCAGCACCAGCGGGAACCCCGCGACCAGGAAGGCGAAGCAGGCGGCGATCCCGACGATGAAGGCCACCACCGGATTGCGCGTCAACGCCGAGGCCAGTGACCCGATGCTCAAGAATCCGGCCGCCAGCAGCATGCTGCCGATGTAGGCCGCGAGGATGGCACCGTTGTCGGGACTGCCGAGAAAATTCACGGTGATCCAGATCGGGAAGGTCAGTACCAGCGCCAGAGTCGTAAATGCCCAGGCCGCCAGGAACTTGCCGACGACGGCCTGCCACAGCGTGACGGGCAGCGTCATCAAGAGCTCAATGCTGCCGGTGCGGCGTTCATCGGCCCACAGGCGCATCGAGACCGCGGGAATCAGGAACAGGAACAGCCACGGGTGGTAGCTGAAGAACGGATTCAGGTCAGCCTGGCCGCGCTCGAAGAACTCGCCCAGGTAGAAAGTGAACAGGTTCGCGAGCACCAGAAAGATCAGCAGGAAGATATAGGCGAGCGGGGTGGCAAAGTAGCTGGCCAGCTCCCGACGCATGATGATGCCGACGTTGCGCATATCCGTGAAGCCTATGCCGTGATGGTTCGGAAAACGTCATCGAGTCGCCCCGAAGGCGCGCGTGCCGCCAGGCGTTGCGGGGTGTCATCGGCCACGATCCGACCGCGCGCGATGATGATGGCGCGGGTGCACACCGCATCCACCTCATCCAGGATATGCGTGGAGATGATCACGGTCTTATCGCCCGCCATCTCGTTGATGAGGGTGTGCACTTCGTGCTTCTGGTTGGGGTCCAGGCCGTCGGTGGGCTCATCCAGAATCAGCACCGGCGGGTCGTGCATGATGGCCTGGGCGAGGCCGACGCGGCGGCGGAATCCCTTCGACAGGGTCTCGATGGTCTGGGAGAGCACGCTCTGCAGCTGCAATCGTTCGATGACCGCCTCGACACGCTGCCGCGCCGCGCCGTGCAGCTGCCGCAGATCGGCAACGAAGTTGAGAAAGTCCCGCACCGTCATCTCGCCGTAGGCGGGTGCGCCTTCGGGCAGGTAGCCCAGGCAGGCGCGCGCCGCGAGCGCATCGCTGTCCACGTCGTGACCGCAGATGCTGGCGCGACCCGAGGTGGGATTGATGAACCCGGCGAGCATGCGCATGGTGGTGGTCTTGCCGGCGCCGTTGGGTCCCAGGAATCCCAGCACCTCGCCGGGGGAGACCGTAAAGCTCACGGCATCCACCGCCGTAAGAGCACCGTACTGCTTGCTGAGCGCTTCAGTCTTGATCATCGCTTGGTTGCGCCGTCTTTAACACGCCAGAAAAGTATCATTGCGGCCCCGCCCAGCATGCCGCCCAGATGCGCGAAATGGGCGACGCCGGCTTCATTGCCGGTGACTCCGAGGAACAGCTCCAGCAGTCCGTACAGCGATACGAACACCCAGGCCGGCATCGGAATCGGCGGGAACAGCAGCATTATACGCTGGCGTGGAAAGTAGATGGCAAACGCGAGCAGCAGGCCGAAGACACCGCCCGAGGCGCCGAGCGTCTCCTCCTGCAAGCCGCCCAGTACGGCCACCGTCAGTTGCGTGAGGCCGGCGGCCAGCACGCACACCAGGTAGAAGGTCGTAAAACGCGCGCTGCCCCAGTACCGCTCCAATGGCGTGCCGAACATGTACAGCGCGAACATATTGAAGAAGATATGCATGAAGCCGTCATGCAGGAAGGCGTAGGTCAGCAGCTGCCACGGTTCAAAGTAGGTGCCCGGCGGCCACAGGGCGAACCACTGCAGCAGCCACTGTCCGAACACCTGTTGGAGCAGGAACACGCCCACGTTGGTGAGCAGCAGGGCCCGGGTGGCGGGCGGCAGATTGGCAAGCATGCGCTATAGTAGCGCCGGCGCGAGTGCCTCATTCAGGAAGTGCATCAGTTCGGGCGCGGCGCTGTGGGCGACATTGAACCGCAACCGCGGAACGTGGGCTTTGGAGGGGGAGAACAGCGCGCCTTTGGCCAGGAGGATCGCCCGCCCGCGGGCGTCACGCACCAGCTGGTCCACGTCGGTCGCTTCGGGGAGCCGGCCCCACAGAAACATCCCGGCACCCGCATCGCTGTCGAAACGCACGCCCGCCCCGGACAGTGAGCGTTGGCTGACGGCGCGCATGCGTGCGAGGCGTGTGCGGACGCGCTCGATGTGCCGCCGGTAACGACCGCCATTCAGAACTTCCGCGATGACGGCTTCGATGAGCGTGGAGCCGGAGAGCACCGAGAGCACCTTGCGTTGAATCAGCTGCGCAATCAGCGCGGGCTGGCAGGCGACAAAGCCGACGCGCAGCGACGGTCCGATGAGCTTGGTGAAGCTGCCCACGTAGACGACGTTGCGCAAGCCGTCGATCTGCGCAAGGCGCACGGCGGGACCCTCATACAGATCGCCATAGACGTCATCTTCGATGATCGTAAATCCGTACTGCTCGGCCAGCGACAGCAGGCGATGGGCCCGCGCGGCCTCCATGCTGGTGCCGGAAGGATTGTGCAGCAGCGTCTGGACGAAGAACGCGCGCGGACGGTGGACGCGGCAGGCTGCCTCCAGCATATCCAGATCCGGTCCATCGGCGCGGCGCGGCACTGCGATCAGTTCCAGGTGATGGGCGCGCAGCTGTTCGAACAGCACGAAGTAACCCGGGTCCTCGACCAGTACGGCATCCCCGGGCGCGAGCAGGCTGCGGCACAGCAGATCGAAGGCCTGTGAGGCACCGATCGTCGTCATGATGTGGTCCATGCCGGCCGCAATCCCCTGACGTTGCAGCTTCGCGCTGACCTGCTCGCGCAGCTCGCGCAATCCCTGCGGCGGACAGGTCGCCCACAGCTGCGGACGGCGGCTGCGCGCCAGCCGCGACAGCACGGTGCCGCAGGCCAGTTCCTGCAGCCAGCTTTCGGGCAGAAACCCCGATCCCGCGGCAATGAGGTGGGTCGGATCGGCAATGCCGGCCCGCACCAGTGCGACGGCGTCCGTGCCGGGATCCGGCAGGGCCTCAATGACGGCCAGGACTGCACCGGCCATCCGCGCCGCGACAAAGAAGCCGCGGCCGGCACGTGAGGCGATGAGGCCGCGCGCGACCAGCCGGTCATAACCATCGACCACCGTGAAGGGGCTCGCGCCGATCTGTGCCGCAAGCTTGCGGATGGAGGGCAGCCGGGTGCCGGCGGGCAGTTGGCCGTCCTGGATGAGTCCACTCAACCGCTCGACGATCTGGTCGACCAGCGGCACCGATGAATCGCGGGCAAGTTCAAACATTACGCGACCATCATGACACCGGTCGCGGCCAGCGCTACCGCCATCACCCAGTTGAATGTCCGGCGCGCGCCCGGACGGGAGAGCACCAAGCCCAGGGAACTGCCGAACACGGCCCACGCCGTGATGCAGGGCAGATTGACGGCGGTCACGATACTGGCCACGTAGCCGCTGCCCAGGACCTGGCCGAGTTGCGGGGGCAGGAACAGCGTCGCCGCCGTCAGCGATATCACCCACGCCTTCGGATTCAGGAACTGGAAGGCGGCGGCCTCCGCGAAGGTGAGCGGTTTGCCGGCGCTTGCGGCCGAACCGGCCCTGGCGCGCAGCAGCTGCCAGCCCAGATACAGCAGATACCCTGCGCCCACCCATTTCAGGGCCATCTGCAGCTGCGGCCAGCGGATGAACAGCACGCCCAGGCCGCCGCACACGGCGGCCACCTGTACGCCAAACCCGCACGACACGCCGAGCAGGTGCGGCAGGGTGCGGCGCAAACCGAAGTTGGCGCCCGCGGCCGTGAGCATCACGTTGTTGGGTCCGGGCGTGATGGACATGACGAACGCATAGGTTGCACAGGGCAGGGGATCCAACATCAGCGCATCTCCATGATCAGATCCTGCCCGGAAAGCCGCCGCTCAGCACCTGCTGTAGTGGCGGTGGCAGAAACAGCGTCGCCGTGGTCAGGGACAGCAGCCAGGCCGTGGGATTCAGCAACTGCAGGGCCGCGACCTCATCGAAGGTGAGCGGCTCCCCGCCGCCGCCCGCCCCGGCCTGCCGCGCGCGCAGTAACGTCCAGCCGAGGTAAGCCGCGCAGCCGATGCCCAACCACCGCAGGTCGATGTCGAGCTGCGGCCAGCGCGCCTGCAGCATGCCCAGCCCGCCGCCCACGGCGACGACTTGGATGCCGAACCCCGCCGCGATACCCAGGAGTTTCATGCCCCGACCCTGACGTACCGCCGCCACGCTGTGAATACACAGCACAGGTGCGCCGGCCACGCACTGTGCTGGCCATAGCGCCAGTACGGCCCGACCTTTAGACTTAGCGGCTGGCCGCCCCGGCCATCGTTGAGTAGCGGTCCAAATGGTTAAAGAGGGTGATCTGCTGTGGACGCCAAGCCCGGAATGGGTGGCGCGGTCCAACCTGGCGCACTTCATGACGTGGCTGCAGGCGCATCGCGGGCTGAATTTCAGCAACTACGCGGACCTTTGGCGCTGGTCGGTGAGCGATCTCGAAGCTTTCTGGGGGGCGCTGTGGGAGTACTGCGACGTGCGCCCGTCGGTGCCGTATGAGCGGGTGCTGGGGCGCAGCGAAATGCCGGGCGCGGAGTGGTTTCCGGGCGCGCGCCTGAACTATGCGGAGCACGCGCTGCGCTTTGAGCGCCCGGGCGCGACCGCGCTGTTCTATTTCAATGAGCGCACGCCGCTCGCCGCAATGAGCTGGGAGGAGCTGGGCGGCTCGGTGCGCATCCTCGCGACCCAGCTGCGCCGCCTGGGCGTGGGGCCCGGCGATCGCATCGCCGCCTACCTGCCCAATTCCCCGCACGCCATTATCGCGATGCTGGCAACGACCAGCATCGGGGCGATCTGGACCAGCTGCGGTCCGGATTTTGGAACCCGCGGCGTGCTCGACCGCTTCGCGCAGCTGGCTCCGAAAATACTGTTCTGCGTGGATGGCTACCAATACGCCGGCAAGCCGTTCAATCGGCGCCCGGAGCTTGCGCAAATCGTCGCCGGCCTGGATTCGCTCGAACAGGTGGTGTGCCTGCCCTACTTGAACAGCGCGGACCGCACGCCGTTTTCCAAACCGACGATATTCTGGGACGAGCTGCTGGCCGCGCGGCCGGTACCGAAGGCGGAATTCAAATTCGAGCAGGTGCCATTTTCCCACCCGCTGTGGATCCTGTTCTCCTCCGGCACGACCGGCCTGCCCAAGGCCATCGTCCACAGCCAGGGCGGCATCCTGCTGGAGCAGTTGAAGGCCTTCAACTTCCAGATGGACATGAAGCCCGGCGAGCGCTTGTTCTTCTATACGACCACCGGCTGGATGATGTGGAACTTCCTCGCGAGCGCGCTGCTCAAGCAGGTGGTTCCGGTGCTGTATGACGGCAGTCTCATGTATCCGGAGCCGGATTCGCTGTGGCGGATGTACGAGGAAACCGAGGCCGTCGTCATCGGCGCCAATCCCGGCTATGTGACGCTGCTGCAGAAGGCCGGCGTCGTGCCGAAGGAAAAATTCAAGCTGCCGCACCTGCGCATTGCGATGCTGGCCGGTTCACCGGTCACCCCGGAGGTCATGGAGTGGTTCTACCTGAATGTGAAAGAGAACATGCATGTGCAGAACGGCAGCGGCGGCACCGACATCTGCTCCGGATTCATTGGCGGTGTGCCGATTCTGCCGGTGCGTGCCGGTGAGATGCAGGCCCCTCTGCTGGGCGTGGCCGTCGCCGCGTTCAATGCCGAGGGCAAAAGCGTGGTCAATGAGGTGGGCGAGATGGTGCTGACGCGCCCGCTGCCGTCCATGCCCATCTATCTGTGGGGCGATGAGGATTTCAAGCGCTACAAGGAATCCTACTTCGATATGTTCCCCGGTGTCTGGCGCCAGGGCGACTTCTTCCGCATCAACGAGCGTCTCGGCGGCTTCGTGCTGGGCCGCTCGGATGCGACGCTCAACCGTCATGGTATCCGTATCGGTACCGCCGAGATCTACCGCTCACTGGCCTTGCTGCCGGAGGTCGAGGATTCGCTCATCGTCAATCTCGATATCGCGGGCGGCCGATTCTTCATGCCGTTGTTCGTCAAGCTGCGCGCGGGCCAGCAACTGGATGAGGCACTGAAGGAGCGGATTCGCGCCAAGCTGCGCTCGGAGTATTCCCCGCGCCATGTGCCGGATGCGATCTACCAGGTCCCCGACGTTCCCTACACTCTCACCGGCAAGCGCATGGAAGTGCCGGTACGCCGGATCCTGGCGGGAACGCCGCCCGCCAAGGCGTGCAACCGCGATGCCATCGCGAATCCGGCGGCGCTGGATTACTTCATCGAGTACGCGCGCACGCAAACCGACTATCCGCTGGCCGATGCGGTGGGCAAGTTCGCTTGACGGCGCCGAATCGGCGTTCTTAAGCTGTCGGCCCGAAATGGAGCGCGCGCTATGGAAGATGTAAAACTGTTGATCGGTGATCGTGACGTATCCGCCAGGGGCGCCGCGACTTTCAATCGACTGAACCCGCTCTCCGGTGAAGTGGCAACCAGGGCGGCAGCTGCGCAGGTGGAAGACGCCATCGCCGCGGCTGAAGCGGCAGCCAAGGCATTTGCGGCGTGGTCGGCGCTCGGCCCCAACGCGCGGCGCGCCAAGCTCAACAAAGCGGCCGACCTGCTGGAGTCGCGTGCAGCGCAGTTCGCCACCATCATGATGGCCGAGACCGGCTGCACCAATGGTTGGGGACATTTCAATGTCCACTTCGGCGCCATGCTGTTGCGCGAGGCGGCCGCCATGACCACGCAGATCACCGGCGAGGTGGTGCCCTCGGATGTGCCGGGCATGATCTCCATGGCCATCCGCCAGCCGGTGGGCGTTTGCCTGGGGATCGCGCCGTGGAATGCGCCGGTCATCCTGGGCGTGCGCTCGATCGCGATGCCGCTGGCCTGCGGCAACACCGTGGTGCTCAAGGCCTCGGAAGTGTGTCCGGCGACCCATCGCCTGATCGGCGCGGTGCTTCAGGAAGCGGGTCTGGGCGAGGGTGTCGTGAATGTGATCACGCACGATGCGAAAGATGCCGCCGTGGTGTCCGAGGCCCTGATAGGCCATCCGGCGGTGCGCCGGGTGAACTTCACCGGCTCCAGCCGCGTCGGGCGGATTGTCGCCCAGACGGCGGCCAAGTATTTAAAGCCGGTGCTTCTGGAGCTCGGAGGCAAGGCGCCGCTGATCGTGCTCGAGGATGCGGACATCGATGCGGCGGTCAGCGCCACGGTGTTCGGCGCGTTCGCCAATTCCGGTCAGATCTGCATGTCCACCGAGCGGGTGGTGGTGCATGAGAAGGTGGCCGACGAGTTTGCCGCCAAGCTCGCCAAGCGCGTGGCCGCGCTGCCGGCGGGGGACCCGCGCGAGGGCGAGGTGGTGCTGGGTTCGGTGGTCGGCCGACCCACGGTCACTCACGTTGAAAAGCTGGTGGCTGCCGCCATTGCGCAGGGCGCGAAGGTGCTGGTCGGCGGGGAGAAAACTGCCAACACCCTCATGAAGGGTGTGGTGGTGGATCACGTCACGCAGAAGATGGACCTGTTTCGCGAAGAGACCTTCGGTCCGCACGTGTCGATCATCCGCGTGAAGTCCGCCGATGAGGCCGTGGACGTCGCCAACGATACCGAGTACGGGCTGTCGTCGGCGATTTTCACCCGCGACATCGCCAAGGCGCTCGAGCTTGCCAGGCGCATCGACGCAGGCATTACCCATATCAACTCGCCCACGGTGCAGGATGAGGCGCAGATGCCTTTCGGCGGCGTGAAGTCCTCCGGCTATGGCCGCTTCGGCGGCCGGGCCGGCGTGGCGGAGTTCACTGAGCTGCGATGGGTGACCATCCAGACCACGCCGCGCCACTACCCGTTCTGAACGCATCAAGGGGCAATCATGGATCTGCAACTGCGCGGCCGTAAGGCCATCATCACCGGCGCCACCAAGGGCATCGGTCTGTCCATTGCCCGCATGCTGGCTGACGAAGGCGTCGATGTCGCCATCTGCGCGCGAACCGCGGCCGACGTGCAGGCCACCGTCAAGGAGCTGGGCAGCAGGGGCGTCAAGGCCTACGGCGATGCCGTGGATGTGCAGGATCGCGACGCCTACACCCGCTGGATCGAGTCCGCCTGCAACCGGCTCGGTGGGCTGGATATTTTCGTTTCCAATACCACCGGGACCCCGGGGCTTGCCGGGGAGACGGGCTGGAAGGCGACGTTTGAGATCGACGTGATGGGCGCGGTGCGCGGCGTGGAGACGGCACTGCCCCATCTGCGCAAGTCCAAATCCGCCGCAGTGGTGTTCATCGGCAGCATCTCCGGGGTCATGTCCAAGATGATTCCGGCACCGGGCGCTTTCTCGTATGGCGCCGGCAAGGCGGCGCTCATCGCCTACGGCGCCATGCTCAGCAAGCAGGTTGCCAAGGACGGTATCCGCGTTAACACAGTCTCACCGGGACCGATCTACTTCGAAGGCGGTCCCTGGGACCGCATCCGGCAGAAGGCCCCGGCAGTCCTGGCGGATGCGGAGGCGCACTGCGTGATCGGCCGGCTGGGCCGTCCGGAGGACGTCGCCGCCGCGGTACTGTTTCTGGCGAGCCCCGTGTCCGGCTTCATCGTAGGTCAGAACCTACATGTCGACGGTGGATATATGGAACACATCGCGTTTTAATATCTGCTGATGTTGGGGGGGATGACGAACGGGCGCGAAGTGCTGTCCACCGATGCGGTGGTGCCGAGACGGCGCATTGAATACTGGAACGACACGGCCTGCCAATCCCTGACACCGCAAACCTGCGAGCCAGTTGATCCCTCGACTTTCTCCGGGCAGATTGTCCGCGCCGATATCGGCGCGGTGCGCTTCGTCGAGTTCAATTCGGCCGCGGCGGTGGTGCGCCGCTCCCGCGCCGATATCGCCCGATCCGGTGAGGCGACCTACCTGGTACGGTTCCAGCTCGGCAATGACAGTGTCTGTACCCAAGCTGGCGCGGATGTGCATCTTCGGCCGGGGGATTTTTCTCTGTGCGACAGCGGCCGCCCCTACCAGCTGTCCTTTGCCCGACCGGTCTCGATTCTGACGCTGCGCGTGAACCGCAGCGTCCTGCAGCGCTATCTGGGCAGCCCGGAAAACCTGGTGAACGTCGCGGTTAGCGGCAGCTCGGGTGCCGGCGCGCTGACCTCCAGAGTGGTGCGTGAGATCTGGCAGGCCTCGGATCAGGCGCTCGGGCCGGCGGTGGCACCGCGACTTGCCAATGTGGTGCTGGAACTCATCGCCAGCGCCTATGCCGGCATGGAACGGACGACTGTAGATCGTTCCAGCCTCGCTTCGGTCTTGCGATTGCGCATCCTCGATGTCATTGAGCAGTCCTTGTCCGATCCGGACCTGTCGCCATCGGCGGTCGCGCAGGCACTGAAGATTTCCAGCCGCCATGTGCATCGGCTGTTCGCGAGCGATGGCGACACCGTCGCACGCTACATCCTGCGTCGGCGCCTGGAGAAGTGTCGCGCGGCGCTCGCCGATCCGCTGCTGGAAACCCTGAGCCTGACACGGATCTCGAGCGAATACGGATTTCGCTCGCTGCCGCATTTCTCCCGCCTGTTTCGCGAGGCCTTCGGAATCGCGCCCCGCGACTACCGTCGCACGATCACAACAACTGACCTGTCGCTGCACGACAAGTCGCCGGTCGCTGAGGGATAAACGGCTGACGACTGAGTTCCCTATGATTTCCGCGCACGAGCATTTGTTCCGCGGAAGCACAGGGGGATCCGTCTATGAGCCGTTCCATCAAGCAGTCCGTTCGCCACATCCTTCGGCCCTGGGTGGTCGCATCACTGGCCTCCTCGATGATTGCCGGTCATGCCCTGGCGGCAGATCCGGCCACCCCTCCCCCAGCGCAGGGAACCGATCAGTCCGGCGACAGTACCTTGCAGGAAGTATTTGTCACCGCCCAATTCCGCAGCCAGAACCTGCAGGACACCCCGCTCGCCATCACCGCGGTCAACGCGGCGATGTTGGCGCAACGCAACGAGACCACATTGGCCGATGTGACCGCTCAGGCACCGGGTGTGACGTTGCTGCAGACCGGCGGTGCGTTCGGCCCCGGCATGACCGCCACCATCCGCGGCATCGGTCAGGGCGATTTTGATCCGGCCATGTCTCCGGGCGTCGGTCTATACATTGACGATGTCTACTACTCCAACCTGACAGGCTCGGACTTTGCCCTCATCGACCTCAATCGGGTCGAGATCCTGCGCGGCCCCCAAGGGACGCTTTCCGGAATGAACTCCGAGGGCGGCTCCATCAAGCTGTACTCGCAGCAACCCACGGGCAGTGACACCGGGTCAGTCACGGGCGGCTACGGCTCCCGCAGCGAAATCGATATGCGCGGCATGGCCGATGTGTCCTTGATCAAGGACACCCTGTTCATGCGCGTGTCGCTGGTCTCCAAGCAGCAGGACGGCTATGTGACGCGTGTTGACTACGGCTGCGCCTTCCCCACCTCCGGGATTCCCTCCTCGGCTCCCGAGAACAACTGTGTCGCCGGCCATGAGGGCGGGACCGATTACAGCGGCGGCCGCGTGGCCCTGCGCTGGCTTGCGTCGGACAATTTTGAAGTCAATCTGACCGCTGACGGGACAGTCGATAACTCGCAAACCGCGGCCGTCACCTTGCTGAATGCCAATCCGAACGCGCCCGGCGCGGTGGTCGCCGCGGGCATCTCCGGGTACGGCGTGCCGTACGACAATCGGTTCGTATCGCCGAATCCGTATATCAGTTATGCCAACTTCTGCGCCAAGGGGCTGCTCGGCAACAACGAGTGCTTCGGCACCGATACCCAGAGCAAGGTGTGGGGATCGAACCTCACCATGGACTGGAAACTCGCCGACGATCTGTCGCTGAAATCCATCACCGCCTTTCGCGAACTCGACAGCACCTGGACCAATGATGATGACGCCTCGGCGTTGGGCAGCTCGCTGGGCGAATCGAACATGCGCAATCACACCCTGACCCAGGAACTGCGTCTGTCGGGCAAGAGCGCCAAGGTACTGGATTACACCGTGGGTGGTTTTTTCCTCGATCAGGTGACGACCTACGAGTCGCACCAGATCCTGGACTATGTGATTCCGGCCACGCCCTTTGAATTTGTGCAGGATGATCCGGTGCACGAGAAGATCTATGCCGGGTTTGCCGATGGCACCTGGCACATCACCGATGCGCTGGATTTCAATGCCGGGGTGCGCTACACCCATCAGGACAAGGCCTACACCTACGTGCGTGAAAACCCGCCGGGCACCCAGGACATTCTCGGCGTCGACAGCATCTTCTTCGCACCGGGCTTCTCCGGTACCACCGCCACCTATGAGGGTTCCAAGGTGGATTACCGCGCGGATCTGGATTACCGCTGGAATGATGAGCTCATGACCTACGCCAGCGTCTCCACCGGATTCAAAGGCGGCGGCGTCAATCCCCGGCCGTTCGAACCGTCGCAGGTTGAGAAATTCGCGCCCGAAACCCTGACATCGTACGAACTGGGTGCCAAGACCGACTTCCTCGATCGCAGCGTGCGCGTGAACGCGTCGGCCTTCTACGAAAAGTACAAGGACATCCAGGTCACGCTGCTGAGCTGCCCGGAGTTCTCAGGGGGTAATGCCGCAGAACCCTGCGCCGCGCCGACCAATGGCGGCGATGCCAATATCTACGGTGGCGAACTGGAGGCGTCGTACCACCTCGCGGGCCTGACGCTTGAGGCTTCCTTCAGCAAGCAGCACTTCGAGTACACCACCGTCGTCGCCGCTGCGGGCATCCCCATCGATTCCCAGGCTCCGGATTTCCAACCCCTGAAGTGGAGCTTGAGCGCCCAGTACGACATTCCGGTCTGGGCGGGCGCGCTGCTGACACCACGGCTCGACTACGCCTATGCGAGCGGGTTCTACACCAACGCCAACAACGACGCCAACAGCCACGTGTATGGCCATGAGGAACTCAACGGCAACCTGACCTACAAGCCCGCCACGGGCGGCTGGGAGTTGTCGGTGCTGGGTACGAACCTGACCAACCGGCTCTGGTACACCTCGGTGTTTGATCTGTCCGCGACGCAGGGTCAGGTGTATGGCCTGCCTTCCGCGCCGCGTTCGATCGAGGTTCAGTTCAAGAAGACTTTCTAGAACTGGGCGATGGTGGTGCGGTAGACCTTCGGCGCCAGGGTGTGAATGTCCTCCTGGCGCAGTTTCTTGTTCAGCACTTCGATGCCCCAGGGTCCGCTCCAGCCGGCGGCCCGGATCTGCGAGACGAAGCTTTTGATGTCGAACTCACCGTCGCCGCACAGCTGGCGGTGCTGGGTGGTCTCCTCGACCATGTCCGGCAGCGAATGTTCGCGCGAGAAGCCGTCGTTGATTTCCATGCCGAGGCGGTAGCGGGCCGGGAAGTTCGCGACCGCCTCATAGGGAATGGCCAGCTTCACCATATGCCACAGGTCAAAGAAGATGCCGCCGTTCTTCGCATCGGCACCCTGGGCCAGGGCCAGCGCGTCCTCCAATGAGCTGATGATGCTGAACGGCATCATCTCGAAGGCGACACGGGTGCCGTAGTCCTCGGCTTCCCGGCACAGCGCGGCGAAGCGCTCGATGAGCTTCGGGAAGGGACATTTCTGATTGATGAAATCGCCCACCTTGATGGCCCGCGCGCCCAAGGCGGCTGCCGCCTCGAACAGCAGCTTCTTGGTGACGTCCGACTGGACCTTCTGCGCGCCGTCATTGAACCAGCCGGTCAGGAACTCCAGCTCCACATGGCGGATGCCATTGTCGGTGAGGATCCTTTTCATGTCGGCCAGGGAATAACGGCGCAGGGTGTGCTCAAGATCGGCATGCCACAGGCCCATGCCGGTGAAGCCTGCCTTGCCGGCCTCTTCGGCGCGCACCCGGAAGTCGACCGAGCTGTACTCAGGGCCGGTATGCGGCACCGCGCCGACGGCCAAGGTCCAATACGAGGCAAGCAGATCGACTTCGGGTTTCATGGCGTGGGTTGTACACCGCTGGCAGCGCTGCCGTAAAGGGCCGGCGCGGGGTAGACTCAGCCGCGCAGTCCGTCAAGGAGAAATCGCCATGAATGCCGCCATTGACATCGCCCGCCAGCCCGAACCCTCTGCGACCGTCGCCCGCTTCCTCAAACGTCCGCCGCGGCTGCTGATCGGCGGAGAGTGGGTGCCGTCGCGCTCCGCGGCGACCATTGCGGTGATTGATCCGGCCACGGGCCGACAGATCGCGGTTGTGGCCGATGCCAATGCGGAGGATGTGGATCGGGCGGTCGCCGCGGCGCGCGCGGCCTTCGAACAGGGCGACTGGCACGACATGCTGCCGGTCAGGCGCGAGGCGCTGTTGTGGAAGCTGTCGGATCTCATCGAGAAGCACGCCGATGAACTCGCCGAGCTGGAAAGCCTGGACAATGGCAAGACCAAATTCATCGCAAGCGTGGTGGATGTGCCGAGCACGCGCGACTACTTCCGCTACATGGCCGGCTGGGCCACCAAGCTCGAAGGCGCAACCTTCAATACCTCGATCTTCGCGGGACCCGGTTCAAAATTTCACACCTACACGCTGCGCGAGCCCATCGGGGTCGTGGCGCAGATCATTCCCTGGAATTTCCCGCTGGCGATGGCGGCCTGGAAGCTGGGACCGGCGCTGGCCTGCGGCTGCACGGTGGTACTGAAGCCGGCGGAGCAGACCCCGCTGTCGGCGTTGCGGCTCGGGGAACTCATCACCGAGGCCGGCTTCCCGCCCGGGGTGGTGAATATCCTCACCGGCAACGGTGAGACCACGGGAGCTGCGCTGGTGGCGCATCCGGATGTCGACAAAGTCGCCTTCACCGGGTCCACCTCAGTGGGCAAGATCATCAACAAGTCCGCGACCGACACCCTCAAGCGCGTGTCGCTGGAGCTCGGCGGCAAGTCGCCCGTGATCGTGCTGCCGGATGCGAACATCGATGCCGTGGTCGGTGGCGCGGCCAATGCCATCTTCTTCAATGCCGGTCAGGTCTGCGCCGCAGGTTCGCGACTGTACGCCCACAGCAAGGTGTTTGATCGGGTGGTGGAGGGTATCAGTGAGGCCGCCGGACGCATCCGGCTCGGGCCGGGCCTGGACCCCAAGACCGAGATGGGGCCGCTCGTCTCCAAGGAGCAGCAGGATCGCGTGCTCGGCTACATCGAGTCGGGGCGCAAGGGCGGCGCCCAGGTCATGACGGGCGGGGAGGCACCGCAAGGCAACGGCTATTACGTGCAGCCCACGGTCATCGCCAATGTCCGCCCGGACATGGCGGTGGTGCGCGAGGAGATCTTCGGACCGGTGCTGGTGGCGCAGCGCTTTGATGATCTGGAGGAGATCGCGGCCATGGCCAATGACTCCCCGTACGGTCTGGCAGCCAGCATCTGGGGCCGGGACATCAGCGCCATCCATCGCCTGGTGCCGAAGGTGCGCGCGGGCACGGTCTGGGTGAACTGCCACAGTTTCGTGGATCCGGCCATGCCCTTCGGCGGTTACAAGCAGTCCGGCTTCGGCCGCGAGCACAGCCATACCGTCTTTGAGCACTACACCGAGATCAAGTCCGTGTGCATTTCGCTCTGAAAGATCTGGAGGGGGTTCTCATGCGCCGAAGCGTCATAGCCTTGGCCGCTCTGGTGCTGTGCGCCGGCTGCAGTCACCAGGATGCGATCACGGGTTCCGCCGCCGGCTCGGCGCCGGCTTCGATGCCCGCGCCGAAATCCATGCCGGTCGATACCGCGCGCCTGCTCGGCGCGGGCGGCGATGGCGACAACTGGCTCACTTACGGGCGTACCTATGATGAGCACCGCTTCAGTCCGTTGCAGCAGATCAACCGTGACACGGTCGCGGGACTGAAGCCTGCCTGGCACTTCGATCTGCCGGTGGAAACGCGGGCGCAGGAGTCGACGCCGCTGATCATCGACGGTGTGATGTATGTGACGGCGAGCTGGAGCCGCGTGTTCGCACTCGATGCCGCCACGGGTGCGCTGATATGGAGCTATGACCCGCAGGTGCCCGGTCACACCGGCGTCGATGCCTGCTGTGACGTGGTCAATCGCGGACTCGCCGCCTGGCAGGGGCGGGTGTATTTGGGCACGCTGGATGGGCGATTGGTGGCACTCGATACCGCCACCGGCAAGCCGGTCTGGGCAGTGCGCACCATTCCCGAAGGCTCGCGCGCCACCATCACCGGCGCGCCGCGCATCATCAAGGGCAAGGTCATCATCGGCAACGGCGGCGCCGAGGAGAGCGGCCGCGGCTTCGTGTCGGCCTACGATGCGGATTCCGGCAAGCTCATCTGGCGCTTCTACACCGTGCCCGGCAAGCCCGGCGTCAAGGACGGCGCAGCCTCGGATGAGATCCTCGCGAAGCTCGCGAGCAAGACCTGGCGTGGGGAGTGGTGGCAGGGCGGCGGGGGCGCGACGGTCTGGGATGCCATGGCCTATGACCCGCAGCTGGACCTTCTGTACTTCGGTACTGACAACGGCGGCCCCTGGAACAAGAAATTTCGCTCACCCGGATCCAGCGATGATCTGTTCATCACCTCCATCATCGCCGTGCGCCCCGATACGGGGGAGTACGTCTGGCACTTTCAGAACACGCCCGGTGAGATGTGGGATTACAGCGCGACGCAGTCGCTGGTGCTCGCTGACCTGACGATTGCGGGGCAGCTGCGCCACGTCATCATGCAGGCGCCGAAGAACGGCTACTTCTATGTCCTCGACCGGCAGACCGGCAAGCCGATCAGCATTCACCAGTATGTTGATGCGCTGAACTGGTCCACGGGCGTGGATGCGGTCACCGGGCGCCCGCACGTGAACCCGCAGGCGTTGTATGACCATACGGGCAAGCCATGGGTGGGTGCACCGGGACCCGCCGGTGGCCACAACTGGATGCCCATGTCCTTCAGTCCGCAGACGGGCCTGGTGTACCTGCCGGTCATTGAAGTCTCCTTTCCCTACATCGGCCAGCAGGCCTTTCAGCCGACGAATCTCACGTTCAATGTGGGCATTGACCAGAATGCCGGAAGCCTGCCCCAGGATCCGGTGATCAAGGCGGCAGCATTGAAGGGCTTGAAAGGGCATCTCGCCGCCTGGGACCCGGTGGTGCAGAAGGAAGTGTGGCGCGTGGAGCTCGGTCACCCCTGGAACGGCGGCACCCTGGTGTCCGCGGGGCATCTGGTTTTTTCCGGTGACGCCATGGGCAAGCTGAGCGCCTACGGTGATGCGGACGGTAAGTTGTTATGGAGCGTATCGACCGGCACCGGCATTCTGGCACCGCCGGTGAGCTATGCGGTCGGCGGTAAACAGTACATTGCGGTTGAAACCGGCTGGGGCGGAGCCTTTGCGCTCTCGGCGGGGGAACTGGCGCGCAAAACCCAGATCGATCGCGGCAATATTCCGCGCGTGCTGGTGTTCGCGCTGGATGGCACGGACACGCTGCCGCCGGTGCCGCCGGCGTCGACCGCGGTGCTGGCGGCATTGCCGGAGCTCGGCGATGCGGAGCAGGTGGCGCAGGGCAAGCTGCTGTATCACACGTTTTGCGGCAATTGCCACGGCGATACGGCGGTCAGCGGCGGCACCATGCCGGACCTGCGTTATTCGACCGCATTGGTCGATGACGATATCTTCCAGAAAATCGTTCATGACGGCGCGCTGGAGCCCAAAGGCATGGTGGCCTTCGGCACACTGCTTCCGCCGACATCCATCGAGCTCATCCGCGACTACGTCACCCATCGGGTGAATGAGAGCGTGGCCGAGCAGGCCGCGGCAGGCGCGAAGTGAGGCGCAGCGTACGGCACTTACGCCGGCTGCTCTGGCCGGCGTTGCTGTGCGCGACGCCATGGACCGCAGCGCAGGATGCGCCTGCCAACACCGTCAGCGTCAAGACACCCGCCGGAGTGCTGCGCGGCGCCGAGCAGGATGGCATGCGCAGTTTTCTCGGCGTGCCGTATGCCAGGCCGCCAATCGGGGAGCTGCGCTGGCGCGCGCCGCAGCCGCTGCCCGCATGGGCCGGGTCACGCGATGCGCTCACGTTCGGTCCGGAGTGCATGCAGGGCAGCGGTCGCGCCCCGGTCGCGATGAGCGAGGACTGCCTGTTCCTCAATATCTGGGTGCCCGCCAAAGCGGCCGCGCGTCATCTGCCGGTGCTGGTGTGGGTGCATGGCGGTGCCTTCATGGTCGGTTCGGCGGCGCAGCCGCTGTACGATGGCGCAAGCCTCGCCCGGCGCGGATTGATTGTCGTCACCTTGAATTACCGGCTCGGCAAATTCGGCTTTCTCGCCCATCCGGCGCTGACGCAGGAGAATCCGGATGAGCCGCTTGGCAACTACGGGCTATTGGACGTGCTGGCGGCGCTGAAGTGGGTGCAGGCCAACATCAAGAGTTTGGGTGGCGATCCGCGCAAGGTCACGCTGGCCGGTCAGTCCGCCGGCGGCACGGCGGTCTATGACCTGATGAGCTCGCCGCTGTCGGCGGGGCTGTTCTCCAAGGCCATCATCGAATCCGGCATGTTCAGTACTCCCGCCACGTCTTTCGAGCAGGCGGAAGCTGCCGGCGCCGCGGCGGCACTGACCTGGGATTCGAGCGCCCGCGACGCGGCGGCGCTGCGCCGACTGTCGGCCGCGCGGGTGCAGGGCGAAGGGCCCGCGCAGGGCGCAAATTTTGGACCCATGATCGACGGGAAGCTGCTGACCCAGGATGTCGCGACGGCGTTTGACGATGGGCAGGATGTCCAGGTGCCGCTGCTGATCGGTTCAAACAACTACGAGGCTGGATTCTTTGGCAATGCCGCCAAGGGGCTCGCGCAACGTCTTGCGACCGTGTGGCCGCGGGTCACCGCGGTGTTCGACGGCTATGGCACCAACCGCACCGACCTGATCGAGCTGCAGCTGGCCACCGACATGCTGGTCACCGCACCTACGCGCACCGCGGCCAGGGCCGCGGCATCCCACGGCTCACCGACTTTCCTCTATTCCTACTCGTACGTGCGGCCCTCGCAGCGCGGGCAGGTCCCCGGGGCGTCGCACGTGGATGAGGTGTACGCCTTGTTCGGTCATATGAATCTGATGCCGGGCGGTACTTCTGAGCCGCCCGATGCGCTGCCGGTGGTCGCGGCGCTGCAGGAGCGCTGGGCACGGTTTGTCATCACGGGCAGTCCGGCGAGCAAAACCGAACCGTGGCCGGCCATGGATCTGGATAATCCGCAGCTGCTGGAATTCAGCAACAGCGGCGAGTTTGTGCGCAGCAACTTCGCAAGTCAGCGGCTGGATCTGGCGGCCGCGATTCCGCGGCCCGCGCCGACCCGTTAGCGCAGCGTGTTCAGCCGATCCATGCCCATGCGCTCGAGCATCCAGCCCGGATACTCCGGCGTCAGCGCCGATACCTGATTCAAGGCGCTCAAGTCCTCGGCGGTCAGCTTCACTTTGGTGGACGCCAGGTTGTCCTGCAGCTGCTCGCGGGTTCTGGCACCGACCAGCACCGACGTCACGGCGCCTTGATGCAGCAGCCACGCGACTGCGATGCCGGCCACCGAGGCAGAATGCTTCTCGGCGAGCGGTCGCATCACATCGATGATGCGGAAGGCCTTGTCGCGATCCACGGGCGGGAAATCAAAGGTGCTGCGCCGCGCACCTTCGGGCCCCTGGGCCTCGCGTTTGAACTTGCCGGACAGAAAGCCGCCCGCCAGCGGGCTCCACGGCAGGATGGCGAGCTTCTGGTCATTGGCGAGCGGCACCATCTCACGTTCCAGTTCGCGCCCGGCAATGGAGTAATACGCCTGGACGCTTTCAAAGCGCGCCAGTTGTTTGCGCTCGCTGATGCCCAGTGACTTGGCGATGTGCCAGGCGGCGTGATTGCTGACGCCGAGGTAGCGCACCTTGCCGGCGCGCACGCAGTCATTCAGGGCCTCCAGGGTTTCCTCGATGGGTGTCAGCGGATCGGTGCCGTGGATCTGGTACAGGTCCACGTGATCCAGCTGCAGACGCTTGAGGCTTGCATCCAGCGCCGCCATGATGTGATAGCGCGACAGGCCGAGCTGATTGACCCCGGGCCCGGCGCGGCCGAACACCTTGGTGGCGAGCACGAACTGATCACGGGGAATGCCCAGATTGCGCAGCGACTGGCCGAGGATTTCCTCCGAGCGTCCCGCTGAGTACACATCGGCGGTATCGAAGAAGTTCACGCCGCCGTCGACGGCGATCTTGACCAGCTCATCGGCCGCGGCCTGCCCGAGGCTGGCGATTTGCGCCCAGATCCCCTCGTTGCCGCCAAAGGTCATGGCGCCCAGGCAGATCTCGGAGACCACGAGCCCGGTGTTGCCGAATTTCTTCATGCGCATGGGGATCTCCTGCCGTTCTTCAGTGTGCGACGGGTTTGGCCGCCGTGGTCAGGGCCGCCTCGCGCACCGCCAAATCCAGATCATCGCCCAATTCCAGGTAACGACCGGACAGGGCGCTGTACTTGCCGCTGGCGAGGTCGAGGCAGCGCTGCGCGCAACGCACCAGATCGGCATTGCGGTGCGGGGATTCGCGCACCGATCGCAGCCGGTCCACCATGCCGGGCAGCCAGCGCTGGGCGTCGGGGTTGTTGGCCGTGTCTTCCGCCATGCCGGTGTACACGAAGCCCGGATCGATTGAGTACACATCGACGCCAAACTCGCGGCTCTCCGCGGCCGCGACCGCCGCGAGACGGGTCTGCGCGATCTTGCCCAGGCAGTAGGCGCTCAGGTATGGCGCAACAATCCGGCTGGCGATGGCCGACACCAGGATGACGGTGCCCGCGCGCCGCTGCGTCATGCCGGGCATGACCCGCTGCATGTAATAAAAGGGCGCGCGGATGTGCACATACTGCGCGGCCACCCACTGTTCCGGATTCACCGACCAGACCGGTCCGAAGGGCCCTGGCACCCCGGCATTGCTCACCAGGAGACTCACGGCACCCAGTTCGCGCTCGGTCGTGGAAACCACCCGGTCGACATCCGCCGGGTTGGTGACGTCGCCTTCGATGGCGATGGCACGGCCGCCGATGCGACCGATATCTTCCACCGTGGACTCAAGTTCGGCGAGGGTGCGCGAGGTGACCGCGACCGCCGCGCCTTCGCCGGCATAACGCATGGCGATGGCCCGGCCAAAACCACGTCCCGCTCCGGTGACGATGGCAACGCGGCCTTTGAGTAACTCTCCCATAAGACGGCACCTCAGCGACGAAACGCCTCAAAGTCTAAGCCACGCGGCCGCTGCCGTGTGGCCTGATAGGCTAAAATAGCGTTCATGTACACCACCAGCTCAGCCATGTTGTCGGCCCTGCGCGAAGCGGGCGTGCAGTATCTGTTCGTCAATCTGGGCAGCGACCACAGCGCCTTCATGGAAGCGTATGCCATCGCCCGGGCGGCGCCGGACGGGACGCAGTTTCCCTATCCGCAAGTCATTACCTGCCCCAACGAGATGGTGGCGCTGAGTGCGGCGCATGGTCATGCCGCCGTCAGCGGTCAGGCCCAGGCCGTTTTGGTGCACGTCGAGTGCGGAACCCAGGCGCTGGCCGGGGCGGTACACAATGCGGCCAAGGGCCGCGTGCCGGTGCTGATCATGGCCGGCATGTCCCCCGCGACTCTCGAGGGGGAGGCGCGCGGCAGCCGCAACGAGTTCATCCACTGGATCCAGGATGTGTTCGACCAGCGCGGCCTGGTGCGCGGTTACATGCGCTATGACAATGAGATCCGGGTGGGCGCGAATGCGCCACAGATCGTCCATCGCGCCCTGCAGGTCGCCAGCAGTGATCCGAAGGGCCCCGTATACCTGGTCGCGGCGCGCGAAATCCTCGAGCAGGAGGTCGAGCCGCATCGCGAGGACGTGCGGCTGTGGCCGCGCCTGGGCGTCGGTGCCCTGGCGCCGGAAGATGCCCTGGAAGTGGCCCGGGCGCTGGTCGCGGCGCGCCGACCCCTGGTCGTGACGACGTACCTCGGACGCATCCCGGCCGCGGTGGCGGAGCTGACCCGGCTGTGTCGCAGGCTCGGAATGGGCGTGCTGGAGTCGGTACCCTCGACGGTGAACTTTGCGCCCGACGATCCGCTGCACCAGGGCTGCCAGTGGAATGAAAAACGCCAGAACCCGGCGCTTGCCGAAGCCGACACCATCCTGATCCTGGACAGCGATGTGCCGTGGATTCCGCTGATCAACCGCCCGGCCGCCGATGCCCACATCCTGCACATCGACGTTGATCCCCTGAAGCAGCAGATGCCGCTGTGGTATGTCCGCGCCGCGCGTGCCTGGCGGGCGGATGGCTTGACCGCCCTGCGCCAGATCAATGCCGCATTGGACACTTTGCAGGTGGATGCGGCGCGGGTGCGCGAGCGCACCGCTGAGCTCGGCCGCCGCCATGACGCACTGCGCGCGGAACTGCTCAAGCTCGAGGAACCCGCAGAGCTCCTGACGGCCGAATACGTGACCGCGCAGGTTCGCGAGGCCATCGGCGAGGACGCCCTGGTGCTGAGCGAGGCGGTGACCAATTTTCATGTCGTCACCAATCACATCGGCCGGCGCAAGCCCGGCACCTACTTCGTCAGCGGCGGGGGTTCACTGGGCTGGAATGGCGGTGCGGCGATCGGGGCCAAGCTCGCGCGTCCCGATGCGCTGGTGTGCGCCTTCACCGGCGATGGCACCTACATGTTTTCGATTCCCTCGACCGTGCACTGGATCGCCCGGCGTTACCGCACACCCTTCCTGCAGATCATTTTCAACAATCAGGGCTGGCGCGCACCGAAGTTCTCGACGCTCGGCGTGCATCCGGATGGCTTTGCCAGCCGTGCGCCGGATCTGGACATCCGCTTCGAGCCGCCCCCGGACTACTCCGGCATTGCGGCCGCGGCCGGCGGTGCGCATGGGGAGATCGTGCGCACTCCCGCGCAACTCAAGCCGGCGCTGGAGCGCGCGCTGGCTGCCATCAAAGAAGGCCGATGCGCGGTGATCGACGCCTGGCTGCCGCGCCTGTAGCGCCGCTCAGCCCTTCAGATTGAAGACAGCTTCGGCGTTGGTCTGGAAGAATTTCAGCTTGTCCGCCGCGCTCATCACGACCTCATCGCAGGCCACGACTTCGCTCGCCTCGAACTGGAACGGATAGTCCATGGCGTAGAGCACCCGCTCGGGGCCGAGCACCTGCTGCGCGAAGGTGATGGCCGGACCCCACGGCATGCCGCTGCAGGTCACGAAGATGTTCTGGCGCATATAGTCGCTCGGCAGCCCGCGCACCGGCTTCAACTGCGGATAGCGCTTGGAGTTGATCGTGGCGCGGTACATGTAGTCGAGGCGGAACAGCCAGTAGGGCAGTGCCTCACCCATGTGGCCGATGACCACCCGCAACTTTGGAAAGCGATCGAACACACCGCTGACAATGAGCCGCAGCACATGCAGAGCGGTTTCCACGCCGAAGCCGAATATCGCACCGTCGAGTCCGGCTTCCAGGAACGGGGCGATCATCCGATCCGGGGGGGTGTTGGGATGGATGTAGATCGCGGCGTTGCAGGCTTCGGCGGCGGCAAAGATGTCCCAATACTTCTGCGCATCCAGGTACTCCCCGCGCACATGGGAATTGAGGATCACGGCATGCAGGCCCAGGGTGCGGATGCCACGCTCGATTTCCTTGGCCGCGGCGGCCGGGTCCTGGGGGGCAATGGCCACCATGCCGGCCAGACGGTCGGGGAACTTGCGGACCGCGGCGGCCAGTTCGTCGTTGCTGGCACGGGCCACCTCGGTGCCGGTCGCGGCATCAAAGATCTGCACCCCGGGTGAGGTCAGTGCCAGCACCTGCATGTCGATGCCGGTCGCATCCATGTCGGCGATGCGCCGCGCATCCAGCCACTGCAGGCGCTCGATGATGGCGGTGGCGCGCGGACTGGTGCTGCCGAGATAGAAGCCCCACATGGAATTGAAGCCGATGTCATCGATGCTCTTGCGCGCCAGCGCCTCGCGCCAGAGACGCAGCAGATCGGCGGTGGCAAAAGCCTCTTCGGTGGCGATGCGCCGGTAGGCGGTGGAGCGCGCAATGGTTGCGGCTGACATAGGGGCTCTCCAGGCAGGCAATCTGACAGGGGCGCATCATAGCTGTTTATAATCGCCCTTTTGGCGACGACTAAAATGTCCAAGTATCAGCCCAATCTCGATCTGGAAAAGATCGTCGCCATCGATATCCACACCCACGCGACCATTTCGGGCCGCGCGCCGCGCGATCCGTGCGCCCATGCCTTCGATGAACAGATGGCGAAGTATTTCCGCTCCGGGAAGGCACCCACCATCACCGAGGTCGCGCAGTACTACCGCGAGCGCAACCTTGCGGCGGTCATTTTCACGGTGGATGCGGAAGCCGGTGCCGGCCATTGGCGCATCGCCAACGAAGAGGTGGCCGAAGTCGCCGCCGAAAACAACGATGTGCTGATTCCGTTCGCGAGCATCGATCCGGCACGCGGCAAGATGGGTGTGCGCGAAGCGCGGCGGCTGATCGAGGACTATGGCGTGCGCGGGTTCAAATTCCACCCCTCCATGCAGGCTTTCTATCCGAATGATCCAAAGTGCTACCCACTGTACGAGGTCATCGCGGCGGCCGGCCTGCCGGCACTGTTCCACACCGGACAGACCGGTGTCGGCGCAGGCCTCCCCGGCGGCATGGGCGTCAAGCTCAAGTATTCAAATCCCATCTTCCTGGACGATGTCGCGGCGGACTTCCCGACGCTGACCATCGTCATGGCGCACCCCTCGTTCCCCTGGCAGGATGAGGCGCTGGCCATTGCGACGCACAAGCCCAATACCTGGATTGATCTGTCGGGCTGGTCGCCGAAGTATTTCCCGCCAAACCTGGTGCAATACGCCAACTCGCTGATCAAGGACCGGGTGCTGTTCGGCTCGGACTACCCCGCCATTACGCCTGACCGCTGGATGGCCGACTTTGAGAAACTGACCATGAAGCCGGAAGTGCGGCCCTTGATCCTCAAGGAAAACGCCATTCGGCTGCTCGGTCTGCGCGGCTAAGGTCCAGCGCCCCGAGTTGGTGCGCCGCTTCATTTGCCCGGCGGATAGGGGGTATTGTCCAAATCGCGTTGCGGCATATGGCCGTCCGGTGGACAATGCCCCCCGCAAAGACGGGGACGTCTGTTGAGAAATTTCGAAAAACATCGCGATACCAACGACAGTCCCGGTGCGCATTTCTGATCCCGACCTGTCATAGACACTCGTCCGGGACGGTTTAATTTAGGCCTGATAGTCAAGAGGTGGGGCATGAGCCAGCAGAACCTGGAAAGTGTGTTGAAAGCGGCCGGCGGCAATCCGGTCCAGATGTTGCGCAACTCCAAGATCGGCGCATACGTGTATCCGGTGGTGCCGAGTGAGTACACCAACTGGCGCGATGAGCAGCGCGCCTGGCGTGAAAGCGCGGTGCTGTTCGACCAGTCGCACCACATGGCGGAGTTCACAGTCAAGGGTCCGGACGCCCTGAAGCTGATGTCCTACTGCACGATCAACAGCTTCAACAACTTTGCCATCGGCAAGGCCAAGCAGATGGTGCCGATCAGCTATGACGGCTATGTCATCGGCGATGGCATCCTGTTCTACGAAGACAAGGACGAGCTGGTATTCGTCGGCCGCGCTCCCACCGTGAACTGGCTGCAGTTCCAGGCCGAGACGGGCAGCTTCAAAGTCGACACCATCCGCGATGATCGCTCCCCTTCCGCGCCGCGCGGCAAGGCCGTGACGCGCCGTCACTATCGCTTCCAGATCCAGGGCCCGGTCGCCTGGAAAGTGATCGAGAAGCTCAACGGTGGCCCGATTCCGGAAATCAAATTCTTCAACTGGAGCCACATCAATCTGGGCGGCCAGAAGGTGAAGGCCCTGCGCCATGGCATGGCCGGCGCCCCGGGACTTGAGATCTGGGGTCCGTACGCCGATTACGAGAAGGTCTTCAACACGGTGATGGAAGCGGGCCGGGAGTTTGGCCTGACGGCCGTCGGCTCACGCGCCTACGCCTCCAATACCCTCGAGTCCGGCTGGATCCCATCCCCGCTGCCGGCTGTGTACAGCGGCGAGAGCATGAAGAAGTATCGCGAATGGCTGCCGGCCAACAGCTACGAGGCCACCGGCTCCATTGCCGGCAGTTTCGTGTCCGACAAGATCGAGGACTACTACACGACTCCGTATGACCTGGGCTACGGTCCGTTCGTGAAGTTCGACCACGAGTTCGCGGGCAGCGAGGCGCTCAAGAAGCTGTCCACGCAGCCGCACAAGAACAAGGTGACCTTTGCCTGGAATGGCGATGACATGGCGAAGATCTTCGCCTCGTTCTTCCATCCGGGAAAGCTCTCGAACAAGTACTTCGAGTGGCCGATCGCGAACTACGGTTCCTCCTCGTTCGATGCCGTCAAGAAGGGCGGCAAGGTCGTCGGGTACTCCATGTTCGGCGGCTACAGCTACAACGAGCGCACGGCGCTGTCGCTGGGTGTGGTCAATCCGGACGTACAGATCGGCGAGGAACTGACGCTGGTGTGGGGCGAGGCCGATCATGGCACTGCCAAGCCCACCGTGGAGCGTCATGACCAGACCGAAGTGCGTGTGCAGGTCGCCGCAGTGCCCTACGGCGAGGATGCCCGCAAGAACTACTCGGCCGGCTGGCGTACCAAGTCGACCAAGTAAGCACTCAAGCGCGCAACGTTGAGAACAGGCGGGGTGGAAAGCGATTTCCACCCCGTTTTCTTTTACAGCGTCGCCCGCCCGATGATGTCGGCACCGTCGGCGACGATCACTTCAAAGGCACGGCCGCGCGGCAGTATGTGCCGCGCATAAAACTCCGCCTGGTCCGGCGCCGGGCCGGCGCCGCCGCGTGCGGCAATGGCCCATTGCCAGGCTCCGGCCACCACTCCCAGCCACTGCAGAAACGGGTAGGCGATGCTGCCCACCAGTTGCGGTTGGGTCGGTGCGGCTACCAACAGTTGCGCCACGCAGCGGCGTAGGTTCGCGCACTCATTAAGCAGGGAAACCCGCAAGGCCGAGCTCGCGGCAAGCGCGTTCGCGTCCTGCTCGATCTGCGCCAGGAGTTCCCCGAAGGCCCGCGCCTGGTCGCGCAGGATCTTGCGGCCCAGCAGATCGCGGGCCTGGATGAAGTTGGTGCCTTCGAATACCGGTCCGATGCGCGCATCCCGATACAGCTGGGAGGCTTCGCAGTCATCGACGTAGCCCGTACCGCCGTGCACCTGCACGCCCAGCGAGGACACCTCGACCGCAACGTCGGAGGCCCAGGCCTTCACCAGTGGCGTGAGCAGCCCCAGGCGCCGCTCGGCGCGGGCCCGCGTCGCAGCGTCGGTCTCTGCGCCATGCACCAGATCGAGCGCGGCCGCGGCGCAGTACGCGAGGCAGCGCGCCGCGTGGGTGAGTACGTTCATGGTCAGCAGCATGCGGCGCACATCGGCGTGTTCGATAATCGGTTGCTGGGCGCCTTGCGCATCCCGACCCTGGCGCCGCTCGGCGGCATAGGCGAGCGCGAGCTGACGTGCGCGTTCGGCAACACCGGTGGAGTGCAGGCCCACGCCGATCCGCATGTGATTCATGAGCGTGAACATGCAGCCCAGGCCGTTGTGCAGCTCGCCCACCAGCCAGCCCCGGGCTCCCGTGTTCTCGCCCAGCACCATGGCGCAGGTCGGACTCGCGCGGATACCCATCTTGTGCTCCAGCGACACCGCACGCAGATCGTTGTCGCGCCAGGCGCCGTTGATCTGCAGATGACGCGGTACCAGGAACAGCGACAGGCCCGCGACCCCGGGCGGCGCATCCGGCGTGCGCGCCAGCACCAGATGGACAATGTTGTCCGCCATGTCGTGCTCGCCCCAGGAGATGAAGATCTTGCGACCCGTGAGCAGCCAGGAGTCCTCATCGGGCCGTGCCAGCGTGCGCACCGTGGACAGATCCGAACCCGCCTGAGGTTCGGTGAGGCTCATCGCGGCCGTCCATTCGCCACTCACCAGCGGGGTGATGTAAACCTCGCGCAGGGCCGCGGGCGCGTGCGCCGCCAGCACGATCACGGCGCCGACCGCGGTTTCGGGCAGCATGGCAAACGCGAGGTTGGCGCCGCCCCAGATCTCGGTGGTGGCGGCGGACAGGAGCATGGGCAGCGACTGGCCGCCGAAGTCCTGCGGTGCGGCCAGCGCGGGCCAGCCATCGGCGCAGAACTGACGCCAGGCGGCCGGGAAGCCCGCGGCGCTTATGACGCCGGTCGGCGACAGCGTTGATCCTTGTGCGTCACCGCTGCGATTCAGCGGCGAGAGCACCTCGCTCGCCAGGCGCGCGGCGCCCTCGAGCACCGCCGCTGCGGTTTCACCGAGCATTTCCTCATGCAGTGCCGTAGGGCTGAAGCCGCAGCGACGCGCTGCCTGCTCCAAGGCCTCCCGGATCAGACTCAGCGGGGCTTCGTAGGGGGCCGTCATACCATCGCTCGTACACTCTATCGAGTGAAATCATTTCCCGCGGGATCCCGCAACGTCAGCGGCATCCTGCGCATTTTACGCTTCCGCGCCGCCGTCAGCGGCGCCTGTGATGCGATATCATGGCAGACCTGACGCCTCTTCAGCTTGAGACTATTTGAGACCATGAACGCCAACGCAAAATCCGTGATGAGTTCCCCGCGCCAAGTGCACACCTTCCGTGCCGATCACGTCGGCAGTTTCCTGCGACCGGCCGCATTGCTCGATGCGCGCGCGCATTTCTTCAGGGCCAAGGACACCAGTGCCGAGCAGCTGCGGGCGGCCGAGGACGCCGCCATTCGCGAGGTGGTGAAGTTTCAGGAGAACCTGGGATTCAAGATCATCACCGATGGCGAGTACCGGCGCGAATACTTCCACATCGATTTCCTCACCCAGCTGGGCGGGGTGATCGAGCGGGGCGGCATGTCGATCAAGTTTCACAAGGCGGACGGCGAGCTCGACTATGCACCCCCCGCGCTGAAGATCGAAGGCCGGATCCACCACCCGCGCGACATCCAGCTGCGCGATTTCGAATTTCTGAAATCGATCACGCCCGATGTGGTCAAGGTGCCGATCCCCTCACCGACGATGCTGCACTTTCGCGGTGGCACGACCGCGGTGCGCAAGGTGTATCCCGACATGGAGGAATTTTTTGCCGATGTCGCCGCGGCCTATCGCGCGGAAATCGCGAGCCTCGCGGCCGCGGGCTGCACCTACGTACAGCTGGACGACACCAACCTCGCCTATCTGTGCGACACCAAGCAGCGCGAGGCGGCCCGCGCCCGTGGTGATGATCCTGACAAGCTGCCGTTGCTGTATGCCAGGCTGGTCAATGACTCGCTGCGTGACCGCCCCGACAACATGACCATCGGCATCCATCTGTGCCGCGGCAATTTCCGCAGCCACTGGGCTGCCGAAGGCGGCTACGAGCCGGTGGCTGAAGTGCTGTTCAATGAGTTTGACGTCGATGCCTACCTCCTGGAATACGACGATGCGCGCTCCGGCGACTACGCGCCGCTGCGGCATGTCCCGAAGGGCAAACTGGTCGTGATGGGCCTGGTGAGCACCAAGCTTGGCGAGCTCGAGGCGAAGGAGGACATCAAACGGCGCATCGATGAGGCGGCACGCTACATGCCGCTCGAGCAGATGTGCCTGTCACCGCAGTGCGGCTTCTCGAGCACCGTGCATGGCAACGATGTGGCGGTGGAGCAGCAGGCTGCCAAGTGCCGGCTGGTGATCGAGACCGCCGAGGAAGTCTGGGGCAGCGTCTAGGTCTGCAGATCCCGCGCCACATCGATAAACAGCGAGCGCAGCCAGGTGTGGCCCGGGTCCGCCTCGTTGCGATGGTGCCAGAGCAGAATTTCGTGCCCGTCGAGCGCATCGAAGGGCAGGGTGAAGATCTTCAGCGGCACCAACGGCAGCACCAGCCGCGCCACCCGCTCCGGGACCGTGGCCGCGAAGGGTGACCCGGGCAGCATGAACAGCATTTCCAGCAGACTCTGGGTGGTCGCCCGGACGTTCAGATCCATGCCGATCATGCGTCGCACCAGCTCCTCCACCGGCGCCGTGTGGCCGTTGGGGCGCGCGAAGATATGCGGCAGTGACTGATAGTCGGCGAGCGTCATGGTGTCGCCGGGAATGGCCTGGTCCTGCGACATAACGCATACCCACCGGACCGGCCGCAGCGCGATGAACTTCAGGGTTTCGGGGAACTCGCCCAGTCCGTACACCCGGGTGATGTTCAGCGACAGGCACAGGTCCGCATCGCCATAGCTCAAGCGGGTGAGGCTGGTCTGGGAGACCTGCTCGATATGGCATTGGATCTGCGGTGCCTCGCGGGCCAGGCGTCCCAGGACCCGGGGGACCAGCTCCGGAATGGCCTCATCGGTGGCGATCACGGTAAAGGTCCGGCGCACGGTGGCCGGGTCAAAGGTCGCCTGCGTCCCCAGCGTGGCCTGGACTTTGAGCAGCGCCTCGCGCACCGGCTGCACCAGGGAGCGGGCCCGGGGCGTCAGTTCCATGTCCCGTCCGACCCGTACCAGCAGCGCATCCTGGAAGTAATCCCGCAATTTCTGCAGGGAGGCGCTCATGGCCGGCTGCGACAGAAATACCCGCTCCGCCGCGCGGGTCACATTCCTCTCGTGAAGCAGTGCGTCCAGCGCAATCAGCAGATTCAGGTCAAAGCGGTTCAGCTGCATGCCCTATATTGGGCGCGAATAGTGCCCATTCGCAAAAGTGATTGCCCAGACGCCGGCCGCAGCCTTTAACGTGCCGCACCGTGCGACAATGGGCTCTCATGCCACGTTCCACCGAAATAATGGGGGCCATCACCGAGGCCGTGGCGCCTGTGCCGACGGGTATTGAAGTCACGGTGGATCGCTGGGTGCGGGGCAGCAGTGTCCATACCACCGACCGGGTCGCCGAGGAGGTGCCGGTGGCGCTGTTGTACAACGGGGAGCCGCATGTGGTCATGCTGGCGACACCGCAGGATCTGGAGGATCTCGCGCGCGGTTTTTCGCTGAGCGAAGAGCTGGTGGATGCGCCGGATGAAATCCGCGGCATCGAGGTGCGCACGGAGCCGGAGTCGGCGGAGGTGCGCATTGCCATTGCCTGGGAGCGTTTCCCCGAGTTGCTGCGTCGCCGCCGCAACCTGACAGGCCGCACCGGGTGCGGCCTGTGCGGAACGGAAACCCTGGAGCAGGCGGTGCGGGGTCAGGCGCAGGTGGGGACGGGTCCGCAGGTGAGCATCGCGCAGCTGCATGCGGCGATCGCGGATCTGCCGCCGCGCCAACTGCTGAATGCGAAAACCGGCAGTGTCCACGCGGCCGCCTGGGTGGTACCGGGCAGCGGCATTGTCGAACTGCGCGAGGATGTCGGGCGCCACAATGCACTCGACAAGACGCTCGGGGCCCTGGTCGCGGCCGGTGCGGATTTTGAAGCCGGATTCGTGCTGGTCACGAGTCGGGCGAGTTATGAGATGGTGCAGAAGGCTGCCGCCATGGGTGTGACGTTCCTGGCGGCGCTGTCGGCGCCGACCTCGTTCGCCATCCGGCATGCGCAGCGCTGCGGCCTGACGCTCGTGGCGTTTGCCCGGCGTGAACAGCATGTGGTGTACGCCAACGGGCATCGCCTGGTGGAATAGTTTTTTTCAAGAGGGGCCTTTCGACATGACCGCAGCCATTGACCTGGACCAGCTGAAGCAGCGCGCCATACAGTTCGCGCGCAACACCTCGACGGAAATCTCGCCTCACGATGAGCCCAAGCTGGAATCGCTGGTCGGGGTATTACCCGCCGGCACCACGATCTATGTCGCGCATACACCCAAGGCGCAGATGTTTGACGTGATCCGGGTGGCCGCCAAGGTGCAGTCACTGGGCTTTCGCGCCTCCCCGCATTGCGTGGCACGCCGTATTCCCAGCGAGGAGGTGCTGCGTGAGGGCCTCAAGCGCGCGCGCGACGCCGGCATCGAGCAGGTGCTGCTGGTCGCCGGTGACCTGACGCCTCCGGCGGGTCCGTTCACCAGCACGCTCGAGCTTTTGGATACGGGCGCCATCACCGATGCGGGCATTACCCACGTCGGCGTAGCTGGCCATCCGGAAGGTCACCCGGCGGTCGACAACGAAACGTTGTGGAAGGCACTGGCCTACAAGCAGGCCTACGCGCAACGCACGGGCGTGAAGGTGCATATCGCCACCCAGTTCAGCTTCAACCCGGCGGCCGTTGCCGAGTGGGACCGGCAGCTGCAGGCCAATGGCATCAACCTGCCGGTGCACATCGGCATCGCCGGCCCCACCCCGCTCGCCAAGCTGCTGAAATTTGCCGCCATGTGCGGCATCGGCGCCTCGCTCGGTTCGTTGTGGAAGAACATGGGCAACATGACCAAGCTCGCCACCGGCATGGCCATGGCGCCGGATGAAATGCTGCTGGCGGTAGTGGCCAACGGCGCCGGCGCCCCTCCCAGCCGTCTGGTGCAGCCGCATTACTATGCCTTCGGCGGCGTAATGGAGACGGCGCAGTGGCTGCGTCACCTCATCGACGGCACGTTCACCATGGACGAGAGTGGCGAGAAGTTCACGGTGAACAGCTGATGGGCGCCTCCGGCAAGGCGTTGATCTGCGGATCGATCGCCTACGACAGCATCATGGTGTTCGGCGGCCGGTTCAAGGACCACATCCTGCCGGACAAGATCCATATGTTGAACGTCTCCTTTCTCGTGCCGCAGTTGCGGCGCGAGTTTGGCGGCTGCGCCGGCAACATCGCCTACAACCTGCGGCTGCTGGGCGATGTCGCTTATCCGATGGCCACGGTGGGGCGGGATTTCGCTCCCTATGCACAGTGGATGCGCGAAACCGATGTACCGCAGGATTATGTGCGCGTGGTGGATACCGAGCACACCGCGCAGGCCTTCATCACCACCGATCAGGACGACAACCAGATCACGGCCTTCCATCCGGGGGCCATGCAGCTGTCGCATCTGAATGCCATTCCGGCGCACGCCGGCATCACCCTGGGCATCGTCTCCCCCGACGGCCGCGATGGCATGGTGCAGCATTGTGGCGGATTTGCCGCGGCCGGGATCCCCTTCATTTTCGATCCGGGCCAGGGACTGCCCATGTTCCATGGGCAGGACCTGCGCGATCTGATCGAGCAGGCGACGTGGCTGACCGTCAATGATTACGAGTGGCAGATGGTGCAGCAGCGCACCGGCTGGTCCGCGGCGGAGGTGGTCCGGCATGTCAAGGCGCTGATCGTCACCCGGGGCGCCGCAGGCTCGACCATCTACACGCCGCAGGGGGAAATTGTCATACCGGCGGCCAATCCGGAAGCCGTGATCGACCCCACGGGGTGCGGAGACGCCTATCGGGCCGGGCTCATCCACGGCCTGCTGCGGGGCCTGGACTGGCACGTGACCGGGCGCATCGCCTCGCTCCTCGGGGCCCTGAAGGTCGCCACCCGCGGTACCCAGAACCACCGCTTCACCATGGAGGAGTTCGCGGTGCGCTACCAGCTCGCCTTCGGCGCGGACCTGCCGCGCTGAGGCGGCTGTTGTATTATATGTTTTTACCCAACCAGGACCTGCAGCCCATCCATGGCCAATAACTACGTATTCACCTCGGAGTCGGTGTCGGAAGGGCATCCGGACAAGGTTGCCGACCAGATCAGCGATGCGGTACTCGATGCCATCCTGACGCAGGACAAGCGCGGCCGCGTGGCCTGCGAAACCCTGATCAAGACCGGCGTGGTCATCGTGGCGGGCGAAGTGACCACTTCCGCATGGGTCGACGTGGAAGCACTGGTGCGCAAGACCGTGCTCGACATCGGCTACAACTCCTCGGACATGGGCTTCGATGGCGCCAGCTGCGGTGTGCTCAATGTCATTGGCAAGCAGTCCCCGGATATTGCCCAGGGCGTGGATCGCAAGGATGAGCGCAAGCAGGGCGCCGGCGATCAGGGCCTGATGTTCGGCTATGCCACCAATGAAACTGACGTGCTGATGCCGGCCGCCATAACCCTGGCTCACCGGCTGGTGAAGCGCCAGGCCGAGGTGCGCAAGAAAGGCAAGCTCACCTGGCTGCGTCCGGATGCCAAGAGCCAGGTCACCCTGCGTTATGAGAATGACAAGCCGGTGGGCATCGAGGCCGTGGTGCTCTCGACCCAGCACAGCGAAGATATCTCCACGCGCGCGCTGCGCGAGGCGGTCATGGAGGAGATCCTGATTCCCGTGCTGCCGAAGAACTGGATCGACAAGCGCACCAAGTTCCATATCAACCCGACCGGGCGCTTCGTGGTCGGCGGACCCGTGGGTGACTGCGGCCTGACCGGGCGCAAGATCATCGTCGACACCTACGGCGGCTTCGCCCGTCATGGCGGCGGTGCGTTCTCGGGCAAGGATCCCTCGAAGGTCGATCGTTCGGCGGCCTACGCGGCGCGCTACGTGGCCAAGAACATCGTCGCGGCGGGCCTCGCGGACCGCTGCGAAGTACAGGTCTCCTACGCCATCGGCGTGGCCGAGCCCACCTCCATCATGATCGAGACGTTCGGCACCGGTAAGCTCTCGCGCGAGGCGCTGACGCAGCTGGTGCGCAAGCACTTCGATCTGACGCCCTACGGGCTGCGGGAGATGCTGGACCTGGTGCGCCCGATCTACCAGATGACCGCCTCGTACGGCCATTTCGGTCGCACCGAGAAAGAGTTCACCTGGGAGCGCACCGACAAGGCGGACCTCTTGGCCTCCGAACTGAAGGGCAAGGCCCGCGCGGCCTAAGAAATTCTGCCGCACGTTTCGTGCGGCAGCGTCCGGCGCCTGAGGAGCGCTGCGACAGGCATCCGCAAGGCAATCCTTGCGGCCGCGCCTGCCAGGCTCAGGAAGCCGGACGCTAAGTGATACACGGCGCTCGTACTTCAACTGGAGCATTGAACATGAACGCCACACTCAAGCCCGCTGCGGGCTTTACCGACTTCAAAGTTGCTGACATGAACCTCGCCGGCTGGGGCCGGCGCGAGATCGCCATCGCGGAAGTGGAAATGCCGGCGCTGATGGCCATCCGCAAGGAATACGCCGCGAGCCAGCCGCTCAAGGGCGCGCGCATCACCGGCTCCCTGCACATGACCATCCAGACGGCGGTGCTGATCGAGACCTTAAAGGCCCTGGGCGCCGATGTGCGTTGGGCGTCCTGCAATATCTTCTCGACCCAGGATCACGCGGCGGCGGCCATCGCCGCCTCCGGGACGCCGGTGTTCGCCACCAAGGGTGAGACGCTGGAGGAGTATTGGGACTACACCCACCGCATATTTGAGTTCGCGGACGGCAAGGGCCCGAACATGATCCTCGATGACGGCGGCGATGCCACGCTGCTGATGCATCTGGGCGTGCGCGCCGAGCAGGACGCCTCCTTGATTTCCAAGCCGGGCAGCGAAGAGGAGACCTTCCTGTACGCGGCCATCAAGAAGAAACTCGCGAGCTCCCCGGGCTGGTACTCGCGCATGTCCAAGGAGATCCGCGGCGTCACTGAGGAGACCACCACCGGCGTGCATCGGCTCTACCAGATGCACAAGGAACAGCGCCTGATGTTCCCGGCCATCAACGTCAACGACTCGGTGACCAAGAGCAAGTTCGACAATCTGTATGGCTGCCGCGAATCACTGGTGGATGGCATCAAGCGCGCCACCGATGTGATGGTGGCCGGCAAGATCGCGGTCATCGCCGGCTACGGCGATGTGGGCAAGGGCTCGGCCCAGGCCATGCGGGCGCTGTCGGCGCAGGTGTGGGTGACCGAGATCGACCCGATCTGCGCGCTGCAGGCCGCCATGGAAGGCTACCGGGTAGTGACCATGGACTATGCCTGCGAGCATGGCGATATCTTCGTGACCTGTACCGGCAACTTCCATGTGATCACGGGCGCGCACATGGCCCGCATGAAGAACAACGCCATCGTCTGCAACATCGGTCACTTCGACAATGAAATCGATGTGGCGGCGCTGGAAAAGCTCAAGTGGGAGGAGATCAAGCCGCAGGTCGATCATGTGATCTATCCGGACGGCAAGCGCATCATCCTGCTCGCCAAGGGCCGGCTGGTGAACCTCGGTTGCGGCACGGGACATCCGTCCTACGTGATGAGCTCCTCGTTCGCCAATCAGACCATCGCGCAGATCGAGCTGTTCGCCAACACCGCGAAGTACCCGATCGGGGTCTATACGCTGCCCAAGCATCTGGATGAGAAGGTGGCCCGTTTGCAGCTGACCACGCTCAACGCCCAGCTGACCGAGCTCACGGGGGAGCAGGCGGCCTATATCGGCGTTTCGGTCAAGGGTCCCTATAAGGCGGATCACTACCGCTACTGAGACCGTAAGCCCCATAATCCCCCCCGGGAAATGTCTCGGGGGGGACTTCAGATGCTCAAGAAAGTAGTCGGCATTGTGCTCGCCATCATCGGTGCCATTGCGATCGGCGGCATCGCCATGCACCGCAATGAGCCGATCAACGCCCTGTGGCTGGTGACGGCCGGCATCTGCGTCTACATCATCGGCTACCGCTTCTACGCCGCCTGGATCGCCGCACGGGTCCTGACGGTGGATGCCACCCGGGCCACCCCCGCCGAGCGGCTCAACGACGGCCGCGACTTCGTGCCGACGCATCGCTGGATCGTCTTCGGCCATCACTTCGCGGCCATCGCGGGCCCGGGGCCGCTGGTGGGTCCCACCCTGGCGGCGCAGTTCGGATATCTGCCGGGGACCTTGTGGATCCTGTTCGGCTCGGTGCTCGGCGGCTGCGTTCAGGACATGACCATCCTGTTCATGTCCACGCGTCGCGACGGCCGCAGCCTAGGTCAGATGGCGCGCGATGAGCTCGGACCCTTCGGGGGCTTCGCGGCGCTCGTCGGCACCTTGATGATCATGATCATCCTGATCGCGGTGCTGGCACTGGTGGTCGTCAATGCGATGAAGGGCAGCCCCTGGGCGACCTTCTCGGTGTTCGCGACCATTCCAATCGCACTCGCCATCGGGGTCTACGTGCGCAGCGTGCGGCCCGGGCGGGTGCTCGAGGCCTCCATCATCGGCATGCTGCTGTTGCTGCTGGGGGTCGCGGGCGGCGGTTGGATCGATCAGAACACCGCGCTGCGCGCGATGTTCGACTACACCGGTCCGCAGCTGGCCGCCTTCGTGATCGGCTACGGCTGGCTCGCCGCCATCATTCCTGTGTGGCTGCTGCTCGCGCCACGCGGCTATCTGTCGACGTTCCTCAAGCTCGGCGTGATCGCGCTGCTCGCGGTATCGATCATCGTCATCCATCCGGAACTGAAGATGCCGGCACTCACCCGTTTCATCGACGGCACCGGTCCGATCTTCGCCGGCAAGGTCTTTCCCTTCGTCTTCATCACCATCGCCTGCGGCGCCATCTCCGGCTTCCACGCCCTGGTGTCCAGCGGCACCACGCCCAAGCTCATCGGCAGCGAGGCGGACGTGCGTCTGGTGGGCTACGGCAGCATGGCCCTTGAGTCCTTCGTCGCCATCATGGCGATCATCGCGGCAACGCTGCTGGATCCGGGCGTGTATTTCGCGATCAACACCGGCGCGGGTATCGTCGGCGCGGACCCGCACACCGCGGTTGCGACCATCACCGGCTGGGGCTTCCCGGTGACGGCCGAGCAGATGCAGGACCTGGCGCACCGGATGGGTGAGCGGACGCTGTTCGCGCGCACCGGCGGTGCGCCGTCGCTCGCGGTGGGCATGGCGAGCATATTCAGCTCGACCTTCGGCAACAAGCTGCTCGCGGCGTGGTATCACTTCGCCTTGATGTTCGAGGCGGTCTTCATCCTCACGACCATCGATGCGGGCACGCGGGTCGGCCGCTTCATGCTGCAGGATTTCCTCGGGCACTTCGCCAAGCCGCTGGGGCGCACCTCCTGGTATCCCTCGGTGCTGCTGTCGAGCGCCCTGATCGTGGCGGGCTGGGGTTACTTCCTGTACGTCGGGGTCATCGATCCGAATGGCGGCATCAATATCCTGTGGCCGCTGTTCGGTATCTCCAATCAGATGCTCGCGGCCATCGCGCTCAGCGTCGCCACCGGGATCCTGATCAAGAGCGGCAAGCTCAAATACTCGTGGGTGACGGGTGGCCCACTCGCCTGGCTCGCCATCGTGACGACGGTCGCCGCGTGGCAGAAGATCACCAGCACTGATCCGACGCTGGGCTTCTTCTCCGGGGCTGCGGATCTGGCCAACAAACTCGCCAGCGGCGCACTGCCGGCGGCGCGCGCCGCGGTGGCTCCGAAGCTCATCTTCAATCAGCAGCTGGATGGCTGGCTCACGATTTTCTTCACCGTGATCGTGTGGCTCGTGATCGCCGACATGCTGCGCGTGTCGATCCGCGCGGCGCGCGGCCTGCCGACACTGGCGAGCTCCGAGGCCCCGCGCGTGGTGCGCATGCCGGCGGTGGGGGGCGGATCGTGACCGCCGCCACCGCGGCGGTCGCGGCTGCCTGGCATGCCTGCTGGAATGCGCTGCGGGCCCTGTCGGGCGATGACGCCTACGACCGTTATTGCGTCCATCACAGCGCGACCCATCCGGAACTGCCACTGATGTCACGGAAGGCATTTTACGTTGACGAGCAGCGGCGCAGGTGGGGTACTATTAACCGCTGCTGCTAGCACTGATTGAGAGAGGCCATGTCGGAATTGACGGCGCACGGATCTGCAGAGGTGAGCCCCGCGACCGGGGAAGTTGACGACAGCCGACGCAAGTTCCTGTTGCGGGCGACCATCGGCATGGGCGTCGTTGGTGCAGCCTTTACGGCCACACCGTTCATCGAATCATGGTTGCCCTCGGAGCGCGCCCGCGCACTGGGTGGACCGACCGAAGTGGATCTCACCAAGATCGACGCCGGGCAGATGATCATCACCATCTGGCGTCGTCAGCCCATGTACATCGTGCACCGGACACCCGCCATGATGGCCCTGCTGGGCAATCACGATGATCGGCTCAAGGATGCGACGTCCGAGGACTCCGACCAGCCGGCCTACTGCAAGAATCCCATGCGCGCGCGCAACGCCGAATTCCTGGTGCTGCGCGGCATCTGTACCCACCTCGGGTGCCTGCCCAAGCAGCACTTCGATGCGGGCGATCCGCAGCTTGGCGCGACCTGGCCGGGCGGCTGGCTGTGTCCCTGTCATGGCTCGCGCTTCGATCTGGCCGGGCGGGTATTCAGTGGTTCACCGGCGTCGGTCAACCTGGTCATTCCGCCTTATTCCTATCCGTCGGCCGGGCAACTCCTCATCGGCGAGGACGGCACGACCACGGCGGCTTAGCGCCGCGCGACCCACTGCTCGGCGATCTGCACGGCATTGAGTGCCGCGCCCTTGAGCAGCTGATCGCCCGCGCAGAACAGCGCGATCGAGCGTCCCGAGGGGTCGCTCACGTCCTGGCGGATACGACCCACCAGCACGTCATCCTGGCCCGACGCATCCTTGGGCATGGGAAAGTAGTTGTTCGCCACATCATCCACGACCCGCACTCCCGGCGCCTGCGCGAGCAGCGTGCGCACCTGGTCCGGCGTGATGGGATCGCGGCACTCGAGCGTCAGGGCGACGCAGTGCGCCCGCAGCACCGGTACCCGCACACAGGTTGCGCTGACCCGCAGGTTCGGCTCACCGAAGATCTTGCGGGCCTCCTGCATGACCTTGGTCTCCTCCTCGTTGTAGCCGGTAGCCGGATCCACCCGCGTGTTGTGACTGAACACGTTGAAGGCGTAAGGATGCGGCAGCACCTTGTGCTGGTACTCGCGACCCTCCAGATGCGCGCGGGTCGCCTCGCGCAGCTCCTCCATGGCGGCGGCTCCGGCGCCCGAGGCGGCCTGGTAGGTCGCAAGCGTGAGACGCTGGATCGGGTTTTCGCGGTGGATGGGCCACAGCGGCAGGAGGGAGATGATGGCCGCACAGTTCGGGTTGGCAATGATGCCCTGGTGCGCACCAATCCGGTCGGCGTTGATCTCCGGAATCACCAGCGGCACCCGCGCATCCATGCGAAAGGCCGAGGAGTTGTCGATGACGAGGGCACCGGCGCGCGCCGCGATCGGTGCAAAGCGCTTGGAGATGCCACCGCCCGCGGAGAACAAGGCGATGTCCACGCCCTCGAAGCTCGCTTCCGTCAGCTCCTGGATCGCAAGCTCCTGGCCCGAAAATCGCTGGCGCTTGCCGACGGAGCGGGCGGAGGCCAGCAGGCGCAATTCAGCAACGGGAAAATGGCGCTGTTCCAGACAGCGGGCCATCTCCACGCCCACCGCGCCCGTGGCGCCGACGACGGCAACGACAAAGGATGGGCTGAGCGGGGATTGCTGTGCGGACTGTGAGGACGGCATCGAAGTCTCCAGGCAACTGAAATGAAAAGGCCCCGTCGTTTGCGGCGGGGCCTGCTTAGGGTCGTCTGCGAAAAACGCCGACTACCCGACGCACCCCGTGGTGGGCGCTTTGTGTAGGGTCACACCCGATTCGGCTACGGTGGCGACACGCGCCCGGCTACGACGCAGCCGCGGTGTATTGTCGGCGATCTTGCGGATGCTGGTGCCGCCGGGTGGCGCGACGATCAGCTGGTAGGAGATGGCGGTGCTGCCACACGCCGGACAACGATTGGCCCACGATGGGCATTCGCGTTCGCAGGCGCCACAAACTCGTGCATGTTGAACGGCCATGTTCCGGATCTCCTGCCGCCAGGGGGCCGCAAGTGTAGCCGAACAACGGCGCCACGACGAGCATCAACGCAAGCCTGGGGTTGAATAAGGGATGAAATCTATCAAGGACTTGCACTATTTTGGGGCGCGATCAAATCCGTATTTGGCAAACACGGTCTGCGCCGCCGGGGACGACAGGAATTTGACGAAATCTGCCGCGCCGCTTCGGGCGTGAGCCGTCACCGCTGCCGGATAGATAATCGGCTCGTGGGAGCTTGCGGGGAAGTCGGCGACGATCCGTACCTTCTTTTCCACCAGCGCATCGGTGCGGTAAACGATTCCCAACGGGGCTTCGCCGCGAGCCACCAACGCGAGCGCGGCCCGGACGTTATCGGCAGCGGCAATCTTGTCCTGCACTTCACTCCAGACGCCCAGGTTGGTCAGTGCAATCTTGGCGTACTTGCCCACCGGCACCGAGTCCGGATTGCCGGTCGCCAGGCGCCCGTCCCCCAATAGCTTTGCGAGCGCGAAGTGGGGCGCAATCTTGATGTGCACGGTGCTGTCGGCGGGACTGATGAGCACCAGGCGATTACCGACCACGTTGCGGCGGCTGCTCGGGTCGATGAGGTTGCGGGTCTGCAGATAGTCCATCCAGTCCGTGTCAGCCGAGACGAACACATCGGCGGGGGCGCCGGCTTCGATCTGCCGGGCCAGCGCCGAGCTTGCGGCGTAGGAGAGCTTGACGCCGTGATGGGTCGCCGCCGTGAAAGCCGGGCCGATCTCATTGAGCACATCGGTGAGCGAGGAGGCCCCGAGCACGATCAGATCTTCCGGCGCCGCGGCGGTCGCTGCCGCCTGAGCCCAGCTCCTGGCCGGCAGCGTGCTCACTAACGCGACGCACAAAACCGCGGTGGCGAGCAGCGCCCGGCGCGCAAGTGACTGGATTTTGTTCATATGGCTGCCTCGGCGCGACGTGTTGTATCCACAGGAACATAACGATAGGTCACGGGTCGCGGGCACGCAAGCCGTTAGAATGGGCCATGAGCAACTCAACTGCGATCATCGGCGTACGCCTGCGCGTGGACATCGCGCCGGAATGTTCCATCGGGCCAGGCAAGATCGCGCTCCTGGAGCAGATCGAACGCAGCGGCTCCTTATCGCAGGCCGCGCGGATTCTGAAGATGAGTTACCGGCGCGCCTGGTTGCTGCTGGAAGATCTGAATCGCACGCTCGGGCAGCCCGCGACCACCGCAAGCGTCGGGGGTGCGGGCGGCGGCGGCGCCCAGATCACGCCGTTCGGCAGACACGTGGTCAAGGCGTTTCGTGAGATTGAACGCGTTGCCACGGCCGCCGCCGCCGAGCAGCTCGATTGGTTGCTGCAATCCGGCGTCGCCGCCGCCGTCAAGCCGGTGGCGCCACGACGGGCGGTGACGCCGAAAAAACGTGGCCGCGCAGGGAAACAGCCTTGATCAATACCCACACCGGCTGACCCACCTGCAGGGCGAGCGCGGTGCGTGCGTCATCCGTGACGCGCACCATGAGCGTTGCACCGCCGCTGTTGGCGAATACCAGCCAGGTCCGCTCGGCGTCGGGTGTCAGATGCGTGATGGTCGCGGCAAGACTGTTGCGTACGCTCAGGCCGCTCGGCGGGGCGAGGGCCAGGATCAGATCGCGCGCCAGCAGCTGCACGCGCACGTGCTGGCCGGGGCGCAGGTCCGCGGGTTCCACCAGCAGCTGCCCGGCGCCGATGCGAATCGTGGCAAGCTCCGAGGCTGCATCGATCTGCTCGACGATGCCTTCCACCACGGCGCCCAGCGACTCCGCGCCAATGATGGCGCGCAGCACCGGTGACTGGCTCATCGTGACGACATCGCCGTGGCCGGCCACGGCGCCGTTCTCCAGCACGACCACATCGCCCGCCAGGCGCAGCACCTCCTCGAACTGGTGGCTGACGTACACCATCGGCAGACTGAACTGGTCACGCAGGTTTTCCAGATACGGCAGCAGCTCCCCGCGCCGCGCCACATCGATGGCGGCCAGTGGCTCATCCAACAGTAGCAGGCGCGGCTGCGCCAAGAGCGCCCGGCCGATGGCGACGCGCTGGCGCTCCCCGCCCGAGAGCCGCGCCGGCCGTCGCGCCAGCAACGGCGCAAGACCCAAGAGCGACACCACATCGTCAAACTTCACATGCTGCGCGCGGCCGCGGCTGCGGCGCGCCCCGTAGTGCAGGTTGTCGCGCACCGACAGATGCGGAAACAGCCGCGCATCCTGGAACACATAGCCGATGCCGCGTTCCTCGGCCGGCACATCGATGCCCTGCGCGGCATCGAACAGCACGGTGCCGTCGATGCGGATGTGTCCCTGGTCCGGGCGCAGCAGTCCGGCAATCATGTGGATGGTGGTGGTCTTGCCGCTACCGGAGCGGCCGAACAACGCGGTGACCCCGGGTGTGCTGCTGGTGAAGGTGACCCGCGCGTTGAACGCACCGCGCTGCTTGCGCACATCGATATCGAGCATTCAGGCGGTTCCGCGGCCGAGCTGATTGCGCAGGGCGCGCGCCAGCCACTCGGACAGCACCAGTCCGGCGAGCCCCAGGGTGAAGGAGGTGATGGCCAGACGCGCGGCGGTGGCATCGCCATTGGGGGTCTGCAGCGCCGTGTACAGCGCCAGCGGCAGGGTGCGGGTGACACCCGGAATGTTTGAAACAAAAGTGATCACGGCGCCGAATTCGCCAAGGCCCGCCGCGAATGCCGTGACCGCACCGGCAAGCACGCCGGGCATCATCAGCGGCAGGGCGATGCTGAAGAAGCGATCCAGGGGACCTGCGCCGAGCGTGCGCGCCGCCTCCTCGAGGCCCGCATCGACGCCTTCGAGTGTCAGGCGGATGGCACGCACCATCAGCGGGAAAGTCATCACCGCCACGGCGAGGACGGTGCCTGCGGTGGTGAAGATCAGATGGATGCCGAAGGTACGCTGCAGCCACCCGCCGATCGGCCCGCGCGCGCCGAACAGCACCAGCAGCAGGTATCCGGTCAGTACCGGGGGTAGCACCAGCGGCAGATGCACGAAGGCATCGAGCAGGGTGCGCCCGGGGAAGCGGCGCCGTACCAGCACCCAGGCCACGGCGATGGCCACGGGCAGATTCCACACGAGGCTCCAGGCGGCCACCTCGAGGCTCAGGCGCAGCGCCTGCCATTCATCGGCGTTGAGTAGCATGGGGTTTGTAGTGGAACATGTGCCCGGTGGAAGTCAACCCGGAATCACCATCATCGCCCCTGCCGCGCGCCGAGGCCGCGGCGCTGGAGGCCACCGCCGCGCGCCTGGCGCAGGCCGCCGGCACGCAGATCACGGCCGCCGTCAATGGCGAGCTGGCGGTCCACTTCAAGGAGACGCGTCCGCAGTGGGCGGCCAATTCCAATCCGGTGAGCGAGGTCGATCAATCCGTGGAGCGCTACATCCGCGCGCAACTGCTGCAGGCGCATCCGCAGCACGCGGTCATCGGCGAGGAGCAGGCGCAAAGCGGACCGCCCGATGCGCTCATCAGCTGGGTCATCGATCCGGTGGACGGCACCTGCAATTTCATCAACGGTGTGCCGCTGTATGCCTGTTCCATCGGCGTGCTGCACGACGGCTGGCCGGTGGCCGGCGCGATCTGGTGCGCGGCCTCGCACGCTGTCGGGCCGGGTGTCTATCACGCGCATGCGGGCGGTCCGTTGTGCTTCAACGGTGAGCCCCTGGTGCGCCGCAAGCTCGGTGGCTGGCGGGGTCTTGCCGCCGACCACGGCCGCTCATCGCGCTATGGTGCGCAGTGCGACCGTCGCGTGCTGGGCACGTCGGCCGTTGAATTCGCCTGGGTGGCCTGCGGGCTGTTGCAGCTGGCGCATATGCCGCGGCCGGGATTGTGGGACGCGGCGGCGGGCCTGTCCCTGCTGCACGCCGCAGGCTGCAGCGCCTTGACCTGGGAGCACGGCCACTGGACGCCGCTGCTGCGGTTCAAGCCGCCATCGGCTCGCAAGGCACGGGGCAGACTTGCGGCCTGGAAGCAGCCGGTGCTGATCGGGGCGGCAGAAGATCTGGCGGCGGCCTTGCAGGAGCGGCGGCCCCGCTAACCGCCCAGCAGCTCCCGGGTGTTGAAATTCAGCAGCTCGCCGATGCGCTCGACGGTCACGTCCGCGGGTGCGAAGCGCGCGATGGCCGCGGTATCGTGCGCGTAGTGTCCCTGGCGCGGGAACACCGTCGTGACACGTTCGTGCCATTGGCTGCGCAGCGAATCCAGGATGCGCAGCTTGTCATCGATCATCACGTAGTGCCGCGCGGGATAGCGCTGTTCCACGAACTTGAGCATCTGCTCCTTGTGGACGTAGATGAGCACCCGTCCCGCCACCGCATCCCAGATGCCCGATTTTTGAATCTTGCGCGGCTGGAATACGACATCGCCGTCGGAGAGGATGACGGTGGTGCCGAGGTTCTGCAGATGCGCCAGCACCTGCAACGCCTGCGGGTAGAGCCGCTCGGCGAACGGATAGTCGATCAGGAAGCTGGACATGCCGAGCAGGCCCTGGGCGTCCAGGTTTTCCAGGCGGTACTGCTGCAGGGCGCCCAGGTAATCGACGTAACCCAATTTGCTGCGCACGTCCTCCAGGATCTGTGAGTACCGGTCGCGGCTGGCCACGCCGTATTCACGGGCGATGTGCTCCATGAGGTCGCTGATCAGCCGATCATTGTCGAGCAGCGTGTTATCGACGTCGATCAGGAACACCAGGTCAGCGGCGCCGTTCACGCGTTGTTCTCATAGACCGGATTCGACAGCAGCCAGCGCGCCGAGTCAGCGCGCGCCTGATCGATGGGCTCATCGGGAATCGAGCTCAGCAACAGCTCGCTGCGTGCCGTCAGTACGTCGCGAAATTCCGGGTGACTCAAGATGAACAGGCGGTTGTGACGAATGCCGTCGAGCACGTAACCGGCGGCCGTGACGGCGTCCATGGCATGCAGCATGAACGACGGCGGCGGGCCACCGTGCTCCGGATCCGGCGCGCCGTAGCCGGACTCGGCCAGCTGCGCCGGACGGCTGCGGGCGCTGTCACCGATATTGGATTTCACGGGGCCCGGACAATACACCGACACGCCAATGGGTCGTCCGATCATGTCGGTGCGCAACGCCTCCGTGAGACCCACCACGGCGAACTTTGAGGTCGCGTACACGCCGGCTGACCCGAGCGCCGCAATGCCGCCAATGGAGGACACATTGACGATGTGACAGGGCAGGCCGCAGGCCAGCATGCGCGGCAGGAAAGTCTTCAGGCCATTGATGACGCCACCGACATTGACACCCATGACCCAGTCCCAGTCGGCGTAGCTTGCCTGTTCCATCAGGCCCAGCACGCCGACGCCGGCGTTGTTGATGAGCACCTGTACGGGGCCGCCGAAGACCCGTTCGGCCTCGTCCGCCGCCGCGCTGAAGGCCTCGCGGTCCGTGACATCCAGGCGAATGGCATGGACGCGCTGCCCGGGAACCTGCCCGAGCTGTTCCAGCGCCTCATCGCGGTGTGATTCCTGGCGGTACGTGAAGGCCACTTTCATGCCCGCTGCGGCCAGCACTTGGACCAGGCCCAGCCCGATACCGCTGCTGCCGCCGGTCACAAATGCGATTTTGCCGCCCAGTTCCTGCATATTCTTCGATTCCACGGAGTATTGGTATCGGTCAAGCTTCGCGCCTCGGGCCGGCCGAGGCAAGGCAGGCCTTTTACACGGCCGCCGCGCCCGGCCGACCGAGCGGTGGACATGGCAACAGCGGGACTTGCGCCCCAACCTTTCGGCCAGCCCGCAACAGGCCCGCGGGTCGTCAAAATCGCGTTGCGCCAGCGGAAACTCGGGTGCGGATTGTGAACCGTGACCGCCGGTGGGGGTACGATGCCCGGTAAGCTTGCACCAATACGGTTCGCAGCTGAGACATATTCTGGATCATGGACGGATCCGCCCTAAACCCTACACAGGCTGAGTCGATCGCAAGGATGGCCTCGCAACCCAAGCTGCCCACGATTCACTCCGTCCTGATCGTGGATGACAGTGCCGCACAGCGTGCTTACGCCGTCGCACTCTGCAACGAATTGGGGATCACTCACGTCCGTGAGGCCAGCAATGGCCAGGAAGCCCTGGCACTGCTTGGCGGACTGACCACACCACCGGATCTGCTGATCATCGATCTTGAGATGCCGACCATGGACGGGCCGGAACTGCTGACGCGCCTGAGTCAAACCGGCATCCGCTCGCCGATCATCGTTGCCTCTTCGCGCGAGCGCTCGCTGCTGCACTCGGTACAGGACATGGGCGGCGGCATGGGGCTGTGCCTGATCGGCGCCCTGCAGAAGCCGCTGCGGCTGGATGCGCTGAGCGATATTTTGCGCAACTGGGACAGCGCCGCGGAAAAACGCACGCAGGACGCGAGCGCGTTGTCGCTGGACCCGGAGGCTTTGCGCAACGGCATTGACAGCGGTGAGATCGTGGTTCACTACCAGCCGCAGATCGCGGTGCATTCCGGTGAGCTGCATGGCGTGGAAGCGCTGGCACGCTGGAATCATCCGACGCTGGGCCTGGTGAATCCGGACCATTTCATTCACCTCGCGGAAAAGCACGGGCTGATCCACAAGCTCACTCTGGAGGTCATGAATCAGGCCATGTTGCAGACCGCCATGTGGAATGCGCAGGGCATGGATTTGTCCGTCGCCATCAACCTCTCGCCGCTGCTGCTTGAGAGCCAGGATCTGCTGCAGGAGATCTCAAGCCTGCAGCAGTGCTACGGTTTGCGGGCCGAGCGCATTGTCCTGGAAATCACTGAAACCTCGCTGATGCGCGACCTCTCGGTCGCGCTGTCCGTGCTCACCCGGCTGCGACTGCGGGGTTTTGGTTTGTCGCTGGATGACTACGGCACCGGATTTTCTTCGATGCAGCAGCTGGCGCGCATACCGTTTACGGAACTGAAGATCGATCGATCCTTCGTACACGGTGTGCACGAGCGCGAAAGCGTGCAGGTCATGCTGCGCTCGGCGCTGGAGATGGCCATGCGGCTGGGCCTTAACACCGTTGCAGAAGGTGTCGAGTCATTGGAGGACTGGCGGCTGCTGCAGGAATATGGCTGCACCTTCGTGCAAGGCTGGCTGATGGGCAAGGCGATGCCGGCGCCGGAAGTGGCGGGCTGGGCGAGCTCCCATGAGGATCGCCGTCGAACCTTGCGTCCTCAGGATGGCGCAGTCGCTTAAGGGCATTCGCTCCGCGCCAGAAAGGTTCAAAGCGCCGGTAAAATAAATTCTGCCGCCGCGCAAACCCGGGACCGCTCGATGAGGCTACTTACGCACGAACGCAGCAGCGTGCGCGAGGCGGCCAATGGCGATTCAGGGACACCGACCGGTATTCATTCTGGTGGCGGCGACGCTTGTGCTGGCCTCGGTGCTGTTGGCCGGTTGTGCCGGAAACGGCATGGGATTGGATGCCAATGGCAATCCAATCGGCTTGGATTCCAGCGCGCCGGAGCCCCTCTCCGCGGATTTCCAGTCCATCCAGGACAATGTCTTCACCCCGATCTGCACCCGCTGTCACAGCGGGGCCAATGCGCCGGAAGGACTGCAGCTGGATGAGGGGCACAGCTACGCGCTGCTGGTCGGCGTGCCCAGCGCCGAGGTGCCGGGCGTGCTGCGCGTCAAACCCGGGGACCCCACCGACAGCTACCTGATCCAGAAACTCGAGGGCAGCAGCGGCATTGTCGGGATGCAGATGCCTTTCGGCGGCCCCTATCTGCCGCAGTCGACCATCGATCTCATCGCGCAATGGATCACGAATGGTGCGCCGCCAGCCACCGCCGCTGCCACCGCGGCAGCCAAAGCCATTGCCGTGACGGCCACCATGCCCGCCGACGGCAGCCGGGTCGACACCGCGCTTGCGACGATCGCGATCGGCGTGAGTAAAGAGCCGCAGCCCTCATCCCTCAATGCGGCGATACGCGTGCAGAACATCACGGCGCAGCCGGTCGACGTGCCGGTGCGGATCGCGCAGGCGCAAGGCAACGATGTGACGGTGCTGCTGACACCGCTGGCGCCGCTGGCACCCGGGTTGTATCGGGTGACGCTGCGCGGCGGCAACGCCGAGGGCCTGACCACCATGGATGGGGAATCCCTGCCCGCCGATTACTCCTTTACCTTCACTGTGGACATGCCCTGATGAGCAAGCGATGGGTGCCGATGATGGCGCGGTGCGCGCTGGCAAGCCTGTGCGTTGCGGCCGGTTGCGCGTATGGCGAACCCTACCTCGCCGTGCAGACCGGGTTGAAGTGCACCCAGTGTCACGTCAATCCCACCGGTGGCGGTCTGCGCGCGGTCTACGGCGATGTGTTCGCGCAAACGCAGCTGCCGGCAACGCATCTGGACACGGGGACGGATACCTGGACCGGAAGTCTCAGCAGTTTCCTGCGGGTGGGCGGGGATCTGCGCACCGAGGCGCTGACCACCGAAGTGCCGCATTCGAAGACCCTCTCGCAGTTTCAACTGGAGCAGGTTCGCACCTACATCGAAGCGCAGGTCATACCGGAGCGACTGCTGGTCTACGTGGATGAGCAGGTGGCTCCCGGCGGTGCGCTCAACCGTGAGGCCTATGTCCTGTACTGGTCGGCCGCTCACGACTGGTACGTGAAGGCGGGACAGATGTATCTGCCCTTTGGTTTCCGTCTGCAGGATCAGAGCGCCTTCGTGCAGCAGGTCAGCGGCATCAACATGACCACGCCCGATCAGGGGGTCGAATTCGGTTGGCTGCGCGGCCATTGGGATGCACAGCTGGATGTGACCAACGGCACTGCCGGCGGCCCGGTGAACGACTCACGCAAGCAATTCAGCAGCCAGTTGAGCTATGTCGAGTCGATCTGGCGCCTGGGCATCGCCGCCAATTACAACGACAAGCTCGGCGGCTCGCGCGGCGCCTATGGCATCTTCGGTGGCCTGCGTACCGGACCGATCAGCTGGCTGGCAGAGGCTGACGTCGTGGAGGACAAGAGCCTGGGGTTCGACCAGGGGCGGGAACTCGGGGCGCTGCTGGAGGCCAACTGGCTGATCGCGCGGGGCAACAATCTGAAGATCACCAGCGAGTACCTGGATCCGGAGCGCAGTGTTCAAAACAATGGCGAGACACGCTGGAGCGTGGTGTACGAGCTGACACCCATCCAGTTCGTGCAGCTGCGCACCGGCGTGCGCTATTACGATGGAATTCCGCAGGTCGATGCGCAGCACTCCCGCCAGTACTTTGTGGAGCTGCATGGGTTCTTCTAAAATGGCGCGGCAAAATGCGCTAGATTCCCGGGATGGGAACTGCGCGCCTTTGCCCGCTGCTGGTGGTCAGCCTGATCGGCGCGCGCGTCGCATACGCGGGAATCACCTGGGATGACTTCGGCGGCTCGCTGGCATTGACCAGCGATGATATCTATCACGGCATCTCGCAGACCTGCGGTGACCCGGCGGCGCAGGGCGATGTCCATTATCGAAGTTCGGGCGGCCAGTCGCCAACGGAGGCTTTTGCCGGCGTCTGGGGATCAGCGGGGCTCGGACAATCCGCCTGCGGCAAAGCGCGCGAAACCAATTTCTACGCCGGTTACAGCTTCGCGGCGGGTGCGGATTCCAGCGGCACGATCACCTATACCCACTATGGCTATCCGGGCGGCGCCTACACCATCGGGCCGCTGGCCGGTCTGCGCTACGACTATGACACCCTGGAGGCCCAATGGGCCTGGCAGGATCAGGTGTATCTGACTGCGGCCTGGACTCCCGATGCGCTGCGTTATGCATTCCATTCCGTCGTGCGCGATCGCACGGCGCTGTCCTATGGTCTGCAGCTGCGTCAGCCGCTGGCGCGCGGATTTTCGCTTTTCGCCGGCGTCGGCTACGACGAGATCGCCGATCCTTTCGGTACCGGTTACGGGTTCTGGAATGCCGGCTCGGGCTACGCCCTCGGTGCTGTACAGCTGCAGCTGGCGTACTTTGGGACGGCCGGGCGGGCCGAGCGGCTGTTCGGGACATATGTCGCCGGCAATCGCATCTCCGCCTCGGTGGTGTGGCGGTTCTAGGAAAGAAACGGCCTCCCCGGCCGGTCTAGCTAGAACCCGGCGGCTCCGGGAGGGGACATACGAACATGCATCAAGCCTCCGATCGGCGGCCCGCCACACCGGGGGCCAGCCAAAACACGCTGGAACTGGCCTTGCTGGCACGCATCGCCGCACGCGATGCGCAGGCCATGCACGAGCTCTACCAGCTGTATCACCGTCGCCTCGGCCGCTTCCTGATGCGCCTGACTTCGCGCTACGACCTGGCGGAAGAGGTCATCAACGACACGTTCTGGGTGATCTGGCAGCACGCGGCGGATTTCCGGGGCGCCTCGCAGTTGTCCACCTGGATTTTTGGCATCGCCTATCGTCGGGCGTTGAAGACCCTGAAGCGGGTACGACCGGAACTCGCGGCGGAGGACAGCGAGGCTCTCGAGCAGGTCGAGGAGCCCTGGCAGCATGCGGAGCTGCGCGAGTGGCTGGGCGCGGCGCTCGGCAAGCTGCCCCATGAACAGCGCATGGTTCTGGAGCTCGCCTATCACCTCGGACACTCCTGCGAGGAGATCTCCGAGATCATGCAGTGTCCGGTCAATACGGTGAAAACCCGGATGTTTCATGCGCGACGCAAGCTCAAGGGCCTGCTGACGGTATTGGGCGGCGCCCTCTAGGCAGGAGAGACAACGTGTATCAGGAAGACTCAGACATAGATCCGCACCAACGCGCCACGGGGCTGATCCCGTGGTACGTGAACGGCACCCTGGAGGCAAACGAGGCGGCGGAGCTCGGCGCGCACCTGGACCGCTGTGCGCCGTGCCGACGCGACTACGAAGCCCAGCAGCGATTGTTTGAAGCGATGCAGGCGGACACGACGCTGGTGTTCGCCGCGGAGCCGTCCTTCAAGAAGTTGATGGCGCGCATCGGTACGCACGAGGATGCCGGTGAGTTGGCAGCGGGCGGTCCTGCGCCGGTGCCGCCGAGCGCCAGTAAGCCCGCGCCGCGGCGCCGGTTCGCGGGCGCCACGCGCTGGCTGGCGGCGGCCGTGCTGGTCGAAGGATTCGCGCTGGGCTTTGGCGCCTGGGCCTGGCACGCGCACGGCGCGACTGCCGGATCCGCCTACGTCACGCTGACCTCACCGCAACCGTCCTATCGCGACAGTCCCCGCATCCGCATCGTGTTCCGCTCCGGACTTTCCGTGGCAGGCCTCGGCACGATCCTGCATGCGGCCGGCGCGCATATCATCGATGGGCCGACGGACGCCAACGTCTACACGCTGGGCTTCGCCGGTGCTGAGGTGACGCCGCTCATTGCGCAGCGCCGGGTTGCGGCGCTGCGCGCCAATGCGGATGTACTGTTTGCCGAGCCGCTCGGCACTGGCAACGGCAGCGCCGCTGACGACTCGAGATGAACCGCGCGCTGCGCATCGCCGCCGTCGCACTGCTGGTCAGTGTGCTGGCCACGGCGTGCACCACGGCCGCGACGCTGCAGGCTAACCCGATACCTGCACAGGCACGCGCGGATGCCGCACGCTACATCGTCGTGACGTTGCGCAACGAGCCGAGCCCACAGGCCGAGCATCCGGGCTCCACGCCGCGGGGCTATGATGCTGCCGGCCACTATGGCGTCACTGCCGGTGCGCGGCTGCAGGCCCGGGCGCTGGCGCGCGAATTTGGCCTGCGCGAAGTCTCGGCGTGGCCCATCGCCGCGTTGCACGTTCACTGCATCATGTTCCAGTTGCCGGGCGCCACGACGCGGGCCGCGATGATCTCGCAGCTGACGCTCGACCGGCGCGTCGAATCCGTGCAGCCGCTCAATGTGTTCACCACCGAATCAGAACCCGAGCCCCTGCGCGCGGGTGCCGATCTGGTGCCCGTGGTCACCCCGTACAACGATCCCTACGCGAAACTGCAGGTGGCACTGCGCGAGCTGTCAGTGGTCGCGGCGCAGCGGCGTTCCCGCGGCGCGGGCGTGCAGATTGCGGTGATCGATACGGGCGTTGATTTCGAGCATCCGGACCTGCAGGGACGGGTCATCACGCGACGCAACTTCGTCGATGCGGACGAGCCAAGATTTCAGCGCGATACGCATGGCACGGAGGTCAGCGGCGTGATCGCGGCCGTTGCCGACAACGGCATCGGCATTGTCGGGATAGCACCGGATGCGCGGGTCATTGCCTTGAAGGCCTGCTGGCAGGCGGGGGAGGGAGGCGGCGCGGTGTGCAACAGCTTCACGCTGGCGCAGGCCCTGCAGGCGGCGATCGCCGCTCACGCCAATATCGTGAACATGAGTCTGGCGGGACCCGCCGATCCGCTGTTGACGCGCTTGGTCAAGTACGGCGCCATGCAGGGCATGATTTTTGTGGGCGCGGCCGGGCGAACCGGAAGCGGCAACGATTTTCCCGCTGGCCTTGATGAGGTACTTGCGGTGGATGCAGCGGAGGACAGTTCCGGAAACCCGCGCCATCTGCTGGCACCCGGACGCGATGTGCTGACGCTGGTGCCCGGCGGTCACTATGATTTCGCATCCGGCAGTTCGCTCGCCGCGGCGGAAGTCTCCGGCATCGTCGCCTTGATGCTGGCTGAGCGGCCGCACCTCACCGCCAACGACGTACGCAGCCTGTTGCTGCGAAGTTCCCGGCGCGTGGATTCACCGGCCGGTGAGATTCTGGCAGTGGATGCCTGTACCGCGCTCAGCCAGGTGGCGGCGCAGACTGCCTGCGGACCGGACCTGCGGGCCGCGGCGGCGGGCGCGCAGCGCTGACTTGCGCCGGGGTGGCCTGTAGGGCCCATAATACGCGGCCTCATCCCACCACCGGAAAAAAGAGAATTCGACATGGTAAGGACACTAACGACGGTTGCCGCGGGACTCGTTCTTGCAGCAATGGGTTCGATCGCAGTGGCGCAGCAACCTCCCGCGGGCAGCGCGCCGGCGCCCCGTTGGACGCTCGTGCCGATGCTGATCGAGAGCAAGGCTTTCGACGATGGCGGCATCGTGCCGCTGAAGTACTCGTTCTACGGCACCAACACGATGCCGGACTTCAAGATAAGCAACTTGCCGGCGAACACGCAGACCATCGCCGTCATCCTGCATGACCTGGACGTAGCTCCGGCCTTCAATTCCGACGACAACCTGCACTGGCTCGCCTGGAACATCCCGGCCACCCCGCCCACCATGCAGATCGAGGAAGGCAAATTACCGGAAGGGGCCGTGAATGGCCGCGGCCGCCCCTACATGGGCATGGGCGCGCCGAATGGTCCGCGCTACCACCACTATGTTTTCGAGTTTTACGCCCTCAGCGACAAGGTCGACTTGCCCCCTACCGCAGGCCGGCCTGAACTGCTTGAGGCAATGAAGGGCAAGGTGCTGGCCAAGGCGGCTTATGTGGGCCGCTTCCGCAATGACACCAATGCGCGGCCTCCCGGCCGCCCCGGTGGTCCGGGCGGCCCGGGCGGCTCTGCGCCCCGTCCCGCCGCTCAGTAGACCCATGGCCTCCGGGTCACCCGCCGGGGTGATCCGGTGTGCCGATCGCGCCAGGAGTGCCGGGCGTGCGCGAAGTGCCCGGCGTGCTCGGTGTCACGGCGCCGTTTTTCGAGTCGATATCCTGATTTTGATTGATGCGCGGCTTGCGGGGCGTGCTCACGCTGCTGGGTGGGGCGCTGGACCCGGGCTGTTCGGGACTCGAACTGGTCGCCTGTCCCCAGGCGCTTACCGCGAGTAACAGACCGAGCGGCGCCGCTGCGAAGCGAAGGGTGCGAATAGCCATTCGAGGTCTCCTCAAGATCGCGGATTTCCAAAGAGGCGGGCTGCCTCAGCTGTGTCAGTGTGCATCACCGCTGCCAGCGGCTTTAGTCGTCGAATCCGTCTTCAGGCGGTAGGACAGACTCCCCATCCAGTTGTAAGTCTTTGATTATTGAGGTCGCCGAGGTCACCAATAATTGGATGTTATTGGATGGGCAAATGAACGGGCGGTGTAATAATAAATGGGTGGAAATGGAGGTATGAATGGCTGGCGAGCCGCTAACTTCACACCTGCGAGTCGGTGCGGAAGTGCTCAAGCCGTTAGGTCGCATCGATGAGTTCAAAGGACTGTGGCGGGCCATAGGCCGCATTGCGCCTGAAAGACTATCCGCGCTGCGCGGGATCGCCACCATCGAAAGCGCGGCATCCTCCACCCGCATCGAAGGCGCGAAGCTCACCGACCGGGAGGTCGAACGTCTCCTTTCCAACCGCAATATCCAGTCCTTCGCGACGCGCGACGAACAGGAAGTGGCGGGTTACGCAGAAGCGATGGAGACTGTCTTTGCGCATTGGAATGAGATTGCGCTGACGGAAAACCACATCCGCCAGCTGCATCGCGATCTGCTTCGGCATTCGACCAAAGACGAACGGCATCGCGGGTCGTACAAGACGCTTCGCAACGACGTTGCCGCTTTCGATGCACACGGGCACGAGATCGGCATCGTTTTCGAAACTGCCTCGCCCTTCGACACACCGCGATTGATGACCGGGCTCGTTGAGTGGACCAACCGTGCATTTGCAACAGAGGCCCAGCATCCGCTGGTCGTCATCGCCGTATTTGTCGTTTCGTTCCTCGCCATCCACCCATTTCAGGATGGCAATGGGCGCCTGTCGCGCGTGCTGACGACGCTGCTGCTGCTCAAGCGCGGCTACGCCTATGTTCCATACGCTTCACTCGAAAGCGTCGTGGAAAGTTCCAAGGAACGCTACTACATGGCGTTGCGACAGACTCAAGGAACGATCAACACGCCAACCCCTGACTGGACGCCATGGCTCGAGTATTTTCTTGGCGCCCTCGCCGAACAGAAGTCGCGGCTCGAACAGAAGATGCAGCGGGAACATCTGCTGCTCGGGGATCTTCCAGAACTCTCCGTCAAAATCCTGGAACTGTGCAAGGAACGAGGCCGAGTAACGGTCGCGGAGATTGCAAAGATTACAGGCGCCAATCGCAATACCGTGAAGGACCATCTCGCCGCCCTGACCAGGAATGGACAGCTCAGCCGCCATGGCGCGGGACGCGGTGCCTGGTATTCATTCGGCTGAATCGACCCGTAGCGCAAGAACGCCAATGACACGGAACAACCGTAAATTCAGTTGGTCATAACCTGAAAGCCTCAGGTCATGCATGCATTTCGCCGTCTCACGCGTTCGGGCTCGACTCACCTCGGTGCTGCTGGTCGTAGCCGCTCACATATTGGCATTCATCGCTATCTTGCAGATTCGCGTTCCTCCCGAGAAGGAGGTCGACGATAGCTTCACTTCGGTAATGTTCTTTATTTCCGAGGCGCCCGGCGCGCCTGCTGCTCCGGCAGCCGCGATCCCGCTCGGCCGGCGCTCAGGTGAGCGCTCTGCAACGTCGATGTCCACTGCGACGGATGATGTCGGTACGGCAATCACGCTACCGTCCCCGACAGCACCGCCTTCCACAGCGGCCTCACCCAAAACCGATTGGTATGGCCAGCTGGAAGGCGCGGCAGACGCAACGCTTGAATCCGTGAGGCAGCGGGAGGCGCAAGCTGGCGCGCTCACCCGCAAATATCGACTCGAGCCCGATCCTCGAGACCCGCACGCCGCGGGCACCAAGGGCTTTCGCTGGTATGACGCGGGCATTCACCGGATTGATACGCGCGGGTCAATTCCCGTATTGCATGTAAACGAGCGCTGTGTGCTGCTTGCATTCATCATTCCTGCCTGCGTCATCGGCCACATAGAAGCGCATGGCGATTTATTCGATGATGCTGAAAGGGCGCAGGGCGAACGTCTCGCCACAGCCGGACCCAATGATGTGCCGTGAACCGAAATCAGCTTGGCGGACCGCTCTGTCTAGCCTACGAGGAGCGCCGCCCAGCCAAAGTGCCAGAGCTCCGATACAGATCACGAAAAGTCCCGACGCCTGGAAGTGAGGCGACCTCATGCGGATCGCCTCATTGCCGGTACCATGGTCCAACAGATAATTCCTTGTGCCCTTGGTCTAGTACCCGTCAAGGAGCTCACATGGCAGCCACTCACCGAGAACGGAAGCCGGAGCAGGCCGAAGGTGCTGTATTCACGCTCGGGCATTCGACCCTGCCCATCGAGCGCTTTATCGCGCTGCTGCAAATCTTCGGCATCGAGCGCCTGGTGGACATTCGCGCGATCCCCCGCTCTCGCCACAATCCGCAATTCAATGATACCGCTCTGAGCGGTAGTCTGGGCGCGCAGCATATCGACTATGTCCCTATGCAAGCGCTGGGCGGCAGGCGGCACGCCCGCAAGGATTCATCCAATACCGGCTGGCGTAATGCAAGCTTTCGCGGTTACGCCGACTACATGCAAACCGATGCGTTCCAGGAGGCGCTCAATTCGCTTATTCAGATGGGCCGCGAGCAACGCGTCGCCATCATGTGCGCCGAGGCGGTGCCGTGGCGATGCCACCGCTCTCTCGTGGCCGATGCACTCCAGGTACGCGGCGTTCCCGCGCTAGAGATCCTCTCTGAGAGCAATGTCCGGATGCACACACTCACGCCATTTGCGCGGGTGCAGGGATTGCAAGTTACCTACCCGGCCGAACAAATCCCCTTACTGTAGTGCGTCATACGGTAAATGTGAGGCCTACACTAGTCACTAAGTGCTTGATTCTATTGGCGCTCCCTACGGGATTCGAACCCGTGTACTGGCCTTGAGAGGGCCATGTCCTAGGCCTCTAGACGAAGGGAGCGAGGTTTCAAGCTCTGGCGCGAGAGCGCGGTATTATAGG
>Ga0210391_10000197_pt1 | contig 71736 bp, 59 predicted proteins | sample IncBWC12OmetaG_FD_160573 | JGI IMG/M metagenome (GOLD analysis project Ga0210391, IMG submission 160573) | Forest soil microbial communities from Barre Woods Harvard Forest LTER site, Petersham, Massachusetts, United States - Inc-BW-C-12-O ...
TTAATCCGTCTTGGACCTCGACGCGGGCAGCGTTCGGCCGGTAGGTACTGAATTGCACTTTGATTGCGGTCTCGACGATTACGCGGCCTAAGTGGGCAAATGCCAGAATCGAAAGGCGAGATACCGAAGTTTTTGCGCACGAGTCCCATGAGCCTGTTGTGCCCGACTTGTATGTCGATGCCGGGGCGCGATTGCATCACGACTTCGGGCAAATTCGCGGCTGTCCACGTCGCGAGGATTACGGCAGCCGTGCTCGCTGACAAGCAGAAGACAAGCAAGGGAGGGCGCGAGTGAAAGGCGCCATTCACGTATGAAGCAGAGCGCGGCATGACACAAGACGAATTCAACAAGACAGTCATACGAACCGAAGACACGGGTAGCGAAATTTGGGACTTGCGTCCGTTCGAGGGACAACAAAGCAACGCTTTCGAATATCTTCTTCAAGACATAGACGCGCAGCGCAGGGACGGTACCCTTGCAACCAAGAATCGAATTATTGTGCTGCATGACAGCCGACTCGTTATGTCATTGCAGACTCTGACTTGGATTAAGCAACTACAAGCGCTAGGCGTTCCGCTGGACTTCAAGATTGAGGATTCGTAAAGCGGAGGCGATGCCCACTGAAGATTCCCGTCGTGCGTTTGCTGCAGGACGTGGCGCGCTCTACGCAGACCCGGAGCGTCGAGCAAAGTTCGCAAATCGCGCGGCATTGCCTGTTGACGATGCAGGAGCTACCGGTTTTGTGATTCTGCGTTTAACGACTCGCAGGGCTTCGGATGCTATCGGCATCGCGCTGAGTTCTTCGCTGTGTTGGGGACTGTGATTCAGTTCTTGTTGCCGCTTAAACATAGCTAACTCGGCTTCTGGCACAAGCTGGGCCAACTCTTCAGGATCTGTTTCACCCAGAGCTTTCAGTAATAATTCTTTCCAGGATACGAATTTGATGTCGCTCATGGCTATGAGCATAAACGGGCGGTCGTTCTGAAACTGTTCCCTTTTAGACGGTCTCGATACTGACCACTTGTTAGGACATTCTTCAGTTTCGGTGCTCATCCGAGCCACGGGCCGAAGGCTGCGTCTGGGAATCTGGAGCGTGCGACGGCGCGCGCGGATGGCGTGGTTACCGCTAACGGACTGCGCCCGCCATCCTAACGATTGGCTTGTGCACCTTGATTTCCGGCTTCACGTTGAGGGGGGCGGCATACTCTGACAGCGTGCCTTTATACGTATCGACGAAAGCAAATCCAGCATAGTTATATGAAAGACCTATGGAAGAAGGATTGCCCGCAAAACAAAGCAAATCGCGGCTCGTCAAAAACCTGCAGAGCCCTCCCACTTTATCTACGGATCAAAGTTCCAGCCGACGCTGCACCGGGCCGAACGTTGGCCGAACCGCCAGTCCGCTACTCCACCCAATCAAACGACCGCGCTACTGCCTTCTTCCACGACCTCAACAACACCCCACGCGTCGCGGCATCCATCCGCGGCTCCCAACTCCGCTCCACAGCCCAATTCGTCCGCAAATCGCGCAGGTCGCGATAAAATCCCACCGCCAAGCCAGCAGCGTAAGCCGCCCCCTGCGCCGTAGTCTCCTTCACCGCAGGACACACCACAGGAATACCCAGAATGTCCGCTTGAAATTGCATCAACAGCTCGTTCACCACCATGCCTCCATCCGCCCGCAGCACCGCCAGCGGAATGCCCGAATCCTTTCCCATCGCCTCCAGCACTTCGCGCGTCTGAAACGCAGTAGCCTCCAGCGCCGCCCGCGCGATATGGTTCTTGTTCGAGTGCCGCGTCAGCCCCGCGATCACCCCTCGCGCCGAAGTCTTCCAGTAGGGCGCGTACAACCCGGAAAATGCCGGCACAAAATAGACGCCGCCATTATCCGGCACCGCAGCGGCCAACGCCTCAATATCCGCACTCTGCTGAATAATTCCCAGATTGTCGCGCAGCCACTGCACCAGCGCCCCAGTAATCGCGATGCTTCCTTCCAAAGCGTAGCGCGCAGCCTCCGCGCCAAATTTGTAAGCAACCGTAGTGATCAAGCCAAACTTCGAAGCCACCGGCCGCTCGCCCGTATTCATCAGCAGAAAACTTCCAGTTCCATAAGTGTTCTTTGCCTCGCCCGGTTCAAAACAAGTCTGCCCCACCAGCGCCGCCTGCTGATCCCCCAAAATCCCGGTGATCGGCACATCCTTAATAGCTGCAAGCTGCGCCGAGCCGAAATTTTCGCTGCTCGAAACAATGCGCGGCAAAATCCAGGCCGGTATCCCGAACACAGCAAGAATCTCTACATCCCACGCCAATGTCTCCAGATTCATCAGCTGCGTCCGGCTGGCATTCGTCACGTCCGTCAAATGCACTCCCCCCGCCGCCCCGCCCGTTAGCTGCCACAAAAGGTACGTATCCACATTCCCGAACAAAAGTTCGCCCGCCTCAGCTCGAGCGCGTGCCCCGGAAACATTCTCCAGAATCCAGCGAATCTTCAGCGCGCTGAAATAAGTCGCCAAAGGCAACCCAGTCTTCCCCCGAAAACGATCCGCCCCGCCATCCCGCGCCAGCTCCGCCACAGCGTCCGCCACCCGCGTGTCCTGCCACACAATCGCGTTGCAAACCGGCGCGCCCGTACGCCGCTCCCACACAATCGTCGTCTCCCGCTGATTCGTAATCCCGATCGCCGCCAAATCGCTCGCGCTCAAACCCCCAGTCCGCATCGCATCCGCAATCACTTGCTCGGTGTTGCGCCAAATTTCCACCGGATCATGTTCCACCCACGCAGGCCGCGGATAAATCTGCTGGTGTTCCCGTTGCGCCGAAGCGACAATCCGCCCCGCGCGATCGAAGACCATAAATCGCGTGCTGGTAGTCCCCTGATCAATCGCCCCAACGTACGTCTTCATCCCCTTGCCTCGAACCCGCGCAACAGCACGTTACAGACACACCATATCGCAGCCGGAAAACGCGTGCCAATCTCCCCAGCGAGCGCAGCTGTCTGCAAAATCTAGTCGCGCGCCTGCGCGACTAACGAACGCGCGTCCGCAATTCCGGTTTGTGTACGTGAAAATGCAGGAAACTTTCGCAGATACTCCAGGCCAGATTCGCAGCTTCAGGATGGTAGCTCGCCCGCGCGTTGCAGAAAAATCCGTGATCCGCGTCCGAAATCTCCACGTTCACATAAGGCTTGCCCAGACGCTTGCATTCATCAATCACCGCGCGAATCTGCTCGTGCCCGATGTGCATGTCCTTCCCGCCCCAAAAAAACAACATCGGCGCATGCAAGCTCGCCACCTGCGGCAGCAGCCCCGGCGCAATCCCGCCCCCATAAAAAGAAATCGCCGCCTGCAGCGGCACCGTCGCGTTCGCCAAAAACGAAGCCCGCCCTCCCATACAAAATCCAATGCTCGCGATCGCTTCCTTGCGCACCTGCGGGTCGCCCGCCAAAAAATCGTAAGCCGCGCGAATATCCTGCGTCGTCCCCTCGACCGTCATCGCCTTCATGTGCGGCACAACGGTGGGGAAGTCATCATATTTCCCCTCGAACCCCGGCGCCGTGCGATGAAATAATTCCGGTGCAATCGCCACCACGCCCGCGCGCGCAAATCGCTCCGTCACTTCGCGAACGTGCGGGTTCACTCCAAACGCCTCTTGAAATACCAGCAGCCCCGGATGCGCGCTCCCATCCGCCGGTCGTGCCACATAAGCGTTCATCGCGCTTTCGTCCGCCACTTGCAGCACAACTTTCTGCGTTACGATCTGCGTCACCGCTGGACCTCTCTCGATTGCGCCTCGCGCCGAAGTCCCATAGGATAATCGCGTGCGCCCCAAATAGGAAACGATGTTTGCGCCCGCCCGCTGCCGGCCAAAACATCTTGCCTGGCGCGTCACTAGGATTAATGGAATCGCGCCATTCATGCGCCGCATCTAACTGAGGTCGCGGAGGAAACCGATATGAGTTTGACCGATTACATAACGCTAGGCCGTTCCGGATTGCGCGTAAGCCCGCTGTCGCTCGGCACCATGACCTTCGGCACCGAATGGGGCTGGGGCAGCGAGGAACCCCAAGCTCGCGAAATCTTTGACCGCTACACCGATCAGGGCGGCAACTTCGTGGACACCGCGAACGGGTATACTCAAGGCAAGAGCGAGCAAATGGTCGGCAAGTTCATCGCTGATAAAAAACTCCGCGACCGCATCGCCCTCGCCACAAAATTCACTTTCAACCCCGATAAAGGAAATCCAAATTCCGGTGGCAACGGCCGCAAAAATATCTACCAATCGCTCGAGGTTTCCTTGCGCCGACTGCAGACCGATTACATTGACCTGTACTGGCTCCACGCCTGGGACACGGTCACTCCCGTCGAAGAAGTCCTCGCCACCATGAACGATCTGGTCCGCGATGGCAAAATTCGCTACTACGGATTTTCGGACACGCCCGCATGGTACGTCGCCCGCGCGCAAACCCTCGCTGAACAAGAAGGCAAGGAACGCCTGATCGCGCTGCAACTCGAATATTCCCTCGTCGAAAGAAATATCGAGCGCGAACACATTCCCGCCGCGCAGCAGTTGGGCATCGCCCTCTGCCCCTGGAGTCCTCTCGCCGGCGGCTTCCTCACAGGAAAATACACGCGCGACGGAAATTCCGGCAAGGGCGTAGGTCGTCTGGAAATCACCAAAGCTTCCGGCAACCCGGCGTTCAACAAATTCAGCGAACGCAATTGGAAAATTAGCGATGCCCTCGTCGCCGTCGCAAAAGAAATCGGCAAGCCGCCCGCGCAAGTTGCCTTGAACTGGGTTATCACTCAGCCCGGCGTTACCTCCACCATTATCGGCGCCACAAAAATCTCCAGCTCAACGACAATCTGCAAGCCGCGGAAATGTCCATCCCGCCGGAATTACGCAGGCGCCTTGACGAAGTCTCCGCGCTCGAAGCCATACATCCCTACGTTTTCTTTAGCGGTAGCATTCAGGACATGATCACCGGAGGCACGTCGGTCAGAGCTTGGGCGCCCGCTCGCATCACAGGCGCGCCAGCAGCGCCTGCAGCAAATCCGAAAGCCAGCGCCGCCACCGAGAAGTAACGCAACTCAACTTGAGATGCCACTTTACAGCGGGCCCGTTTCCGACCACTTCGATGGTGAGCATTTTTTCAATCCGCGCGACCCCGCGTCGCAAGGGGGCATGCACGGTACCGCAGGCGTGCTCAAATGGCTGCTCACTCGCAGACCCGCGTCCTGGCGCAAATGGATTGACGCGCCGTCAGGTGCCACTCCGCCCGAACGCGTCGACGACGGAAAAATCCGCGCCACCTTCATCGGACATGCCACGCTCCTGATCCAGCTCGAAGGCCTCAACATTCTCTGCGATCCCATCTGGTCGCATCGCGCCAGCCCGCTCTCTTGGATCGGTCCGCCGCGCCACCGCGCCCCCGGAATCCATTTCGATCAGCTTCCCACAATCGACTTGGTCCTGCAGAGCCACGACCACTACGATCATTTCGACGTCCCCACTCTGCGCCGCATTTCCGCCCGATGGAGTCCCGCTTTTGCCGTCCCGCTCGGCGTCGGCGCGCGCCTCACCAGCAAAGCCATCGCGCAAAATTCGCAAATTCAGGAAATGGATTGGTGGCAATCCGCCGACGCCTTCGACAAAATCCGCGTCACCGTCGTGCCTGCTCGTCATTTTTCAGGCCGCAGCCTCACCGACCGCAACAAAACTCTCTGGTGCGGCTACGTAATCGAAAGCGCCTCTGGCACAATCTACTTCGCCGGAGACACTGCCTACGGCTCGCATTTCGCCAAAATCAAAGAACGCTTCCCCGAAATCCGTCTCGCCTTCCTTCCCATCGGCGCCTATCGCCCGCATTGGTTCATGGGCCCTGTGCACATCTCCCCACAGGACGCAGTCCGCGCGCACAAAGAAGTCGGCGCCGCCAGCAGCATCGCCATCCACCACGGGACCTTCCGCCTGGCCGACGACGGCGAACAAGAGCCAGTCACCGAACTTCAGCTCGCCCTAGACCGCGAAAAATCCTCGCACCGCTTCTGGGTGCTAGATGCCGGGGAGGGAAGAGACATCCCGTAATCGCTAGGCCGGTTGCGTAGACAATCCTGTCTGCGCTCCTTCTTTGGATGTCGCTTTTGAGCTTGGCCGAAAGAAAAATGCGCGTGTCATCCCGAACGAACTCCTGCAGTCGCGGGACGGACGCGGGACGCAGAGAGGGATCTGCTTTTCGCGGTCCGCTATATCACATCCAAACCTGGCTTGAGAGTTTGTGCGGGAACGGAGGCGTCTCTGCAGGCGTTTCTAGCTACGCGCCACCCATCACTAGCCACTGCCTTTTTCCCAAACCAAGCCATTTCACATCCAATCCAACCCCGCGCCCCCTACTTCTCTGCAACCACCACCGCATCAAAAAAGACCCCCAAGAGGTGCCGTATCTCCGGGTCCGCCAGCGACCTCGCATCCACCAAGTGCTCCAGCGACATCGCGTGAGAAAACGCCCCCAAAGCCGTAGCCGCCGCCGCATAGGAAATCGGCAAAGATCTCCCCAGCGATTTCATCACCCGCCGCAAAATATCTCCACCGCAAGACCGCAACCCTCTCTGCCGCGCCCGCAAACGCGCATGAGCCTCCGGATGCCGCACCGCAAAAAGTTTGAACTCCAGCGAAAGCAAAGCCAGCCGCCGGTCCTTTGCAATCTGCGCGTAATGCTCGCGAAGCGCCCGCAAACGCTGCTGCGGGTTGTCGTGCCTCCCCAGCAACTCATTCACTTCCGCAATCCGCTGCGCCACCCACTGCTCCAGCAGCGCGAAAAATATCCCTTCCTTGCTCTCGAAGTTCGCGTAAAAAGCCCCCCGCGAATATCCTGCCCGCGCCGCAATATCCTCCAGCCGCGCCGCCTCATACCCGTCCCGCGCAAAAGTCTGCTCCGCCGCCAGCAACAACTTCCGCCGCGTAGTCGCCGTGCGCGCCTGCTGCCGCGACGGGGCGACACCTGCCGCCTCTCTACCGCGTCCCGCTGGGGCCATCGCAGAGCTGTTCATGGATTGGTTTCCTTCACGCTTTTCACCGCTTTACAGGATACATACATGCATGTATATAATAAGTCATCCACACGATCAAGCGTAGGTGATTCCTGGCCACTGCCACCTTAACCGCTGATCCATCCTTCGCGATCGCCGCCTGGCGCCCGCGCCACAATCCCTGGCTCATCGCGCTCACGGTGACCCTGGCCACCTTCATGGAAGTTCTCGATACTTCCATCGCCAACGTCGCCCTTCCGCACATCGCCGGCTCCCTCGGCGCCAGCTCCGACGAATCCACCTGGGTGCTCACCAGCTACCTCGTCTCCAACGCCATCATTCTCCCCATCAGCGCCTGGCTAGCCACCCGTATGGGCCGCAAACGCTTCTATATGTCCTGCGTCGCGCTCTTTGCCGGAAGCAGTTTTCTTTGCGGCCTCGCTCCCAGTCTTGGCATGTTGATTTTCTTCCGCGTCCTGCAGGGCGCCGGCGGCGGGGGACTGCAACCCAGCGAACAGGCCATCCTCGCCGACACGTTTTCGCTTTCGAAACGCGGCATGGCCTTCGCCGTCTACGGAATGGCCGTGGTAGTCGCGCCCGCCATCGGTCCCACCATCGGCGGATGGATCACAGACAATTACAGCTGGCGCTGGATTTTTTACATCAACGTCCCCATCAGCCTCATCTCTCTCTATCTTACCCACCGCCTCGTAGAAGATCCGCCGTATCTAAAGCAAGAAAAAGAACGCCGCAAAGGCATTCGCGTTGACTACATGGGCCTGGGCCTCGTCGCCCTCGGCATCGGCACCCTGCAACTGGTTCTCGACAAAGGCCAGGAAGCCGACTGGTTTTCCTCGCACTGGATCACCGCGCTGCTCACGCTGTCAATTATCCTCCTCGTGACTTGGGTCATCTGGGAGTGGCGCCACGAACATCCCATCGTCGAACTCAAGCTCCTCAAAAAACGGAATTTCGCCACCGCCATGTTCTTCATGTTCATTCTCGGCGCCGTCTTGTACGGCACCACCGTCTTGATCCCCCAATATCTCCAACTACTCATGGGTTATTCCGCCGTCAGCGCAGGTGAAGCCCTCGCCGGCGGCGGGTTCATCATGATGCTCATGATGCCGCTGTCCGGCTTTCTCGTCTCAAAAATGGACCAGCGCGTCCTCATGTCCATCGGCTTCGCCGCCACCGCCGCCTCGCTCTATTACATGACCACCCACCTCACCCTTGGCATGGATTTCGGCACCGCCGCCATGCTCCGCGTCTATCAAGTCGCCGGCCTCGCCTTTATCTTCGTGCCGTCGAATATGCTGTCCTACGTAGACGTCCCGCCAGAAAAAAATAACCAGATTTCCAGTATGATTAGCTTCATTCGCAACATCGGCGGCAGCATCGGCATCGCGCTGCTCGCCACCTTCATCACCCGCGGCACACAGCAGCGCCAAACCTATCTCTCCGGCCACATGAACGAAGGCAACCCGCGCTTCCGCCAAATGATTGATGGCCTAACAGCCACCCTGCGCAGCCAAGGCCTAAGCCCGTCCGACGCCGCGCATCAAGCCTACGCGCGCGCCGCCGCGCTCCTGGCGCAACAAGCCTCGACGCTAGCCTACACAGATGTCGTCGCCGGCCTAGCGATCATCGTCGCCTGCCTCGCCCCCCTCTGCTTCATAATGAAGCGCCCACCCAGAGGCGCAGCCGCTCCCTCGCTGCACTGACCAAGCGACGAGCATCGTCATCCCGAGGCCGGCGCCTTCGCTTCATGACGGCCCCGCCGCAGGCGGGAACCCCCCAACCTCGCGCATTCCACCTCATCCGTTCGCAGGCTTGTCTGTAGGATAAGTAATCCGCAACCCGCGCACCCGAGCAAACGGCGTAAGCTCGTGCTTCTGCGCACGCGACGCGTTCAGGATGTCTTGCACCGGGAAATCCCTCACCACCAGCGCATCCGCGATCAAAGAACGATGGCAACGCCAAGGCACGGCCTCCGCGCACATAATCGCTGTCGGCCTGGTGACCGCCAGCTTCTCCAAACGCTCGAGTCCCACCAGGAACTCATCCGTCTGCATGTAATCCGCAAATCCACGGAAGCTGGCATTGTGCCAACCCAAATTCTTCGAGTCCGCCTTCGCCCGCCGCAAACCGCCAAGTTTTCTCAAATGCAAATACCCGATCCGAGCGGCCCGCAAACGCCGCGCCAGTGTTTCTCGATTAAATTGCGGATTGTGCCGCGACCGCGGAATGCTGCGAACGTCCACCACGCTCCGCACGCCATGCACCTTCAAAATCTCAATGAATTCCGCAATGCTCCGGGTCGAATGCCCAATCGTAAAAACCGTCGCCTGCAGTTTCTTGCCCCGCGCGCCCATACGATCCGCAGCTCCAGACGTCTTTCAGAACAATGCTACGACAAAAGTCTCTGCCCAGCGGTGCCCATTTGTGCGGTGATGAAATTCCTTCGGTCTGTGAGCGTTCGAAGAGATAATAGTCGCGTTGGCTAGCCGCGAGCCATCCCGCTCGACTGCTGGCGGCCTGAGGGAACTATGACCGAAATCAGCGCATTGTTCTGGGATAACGGCGGCGTAATTCTAACCAATGGCTGGGACCGCACCTCGCGCCGCGCCGCCGTCGAGAAATTCCACCTCGATTGGGCCGATTTCGAAGATCGCCACGAACTGATGCTTAACGCCTTCGAGACCGGCCGCGCCACCCTCGACGAATATCTGCGCCGCACAATTTTTTATCGCGAGCGCCCGTTCACCCCGGACGATTTCAAACAGTTCATGTTCGAACAATCCCAGCCCTTCTCTCCGTCGCTGGAATTCTTGGGGACCCTGGTCCAGCCACGTAGCTACTTGATGGCCTCGCTCAACAATGAATCGCTCGAGATCAACGAATATCGCGTTCACAAATTTAATCTGCGCCAATATTTTCAGGCTTTTTTCAGTTCCTGCTATCTAGGCGTGCGCAAACCGGAAGAACAAATCTACGAGCTGGCACTGAAAATTTCGCAACGCGAACCGCAAGAATGCGTTTTCATAGACGATCGTGGCCTGAACCTGGAATTAGCGCGTGAACTCGGAATGCACACGATTCAATTCCAGAATGTTGAGCAGTTGCGCCAGGATTTGGCGCAACTGGGAATCAGCGCGGCAGCAAAATAATCTCGCAGCACAAATTACGAAAAGCTTAGGCAAATATAAAATGAGGCGCAAAGTAAAATGAAACTCGACACTCGCGTATTCCCAGATATTGACGCGCTCAGCCGCGCCGCGCTCGAACAATTGCTCAGCGATCTGCGTGAATCCATCGCCCAACGCGGCCGCGGCGCCATCGCCCTGTCCGGTGGCCACACTCCCGAAAAAATGTACGCGCTCTGGGCCGCCACCGAAAAATATCGCAAGGAAACCGACTGGAATCGCGTGCATCTCTTCTGGGGCGATGAGCGCTACGTTCCGCAAGACGACCCGCTCAGCAATTACCGCATGACCAGCGAGGCTCTGCTTGCGCATGTGCCGATTCCCGCCGCGAACGTTCATGCCGCTCCCACGAATTTGCCGACGCCCGAAAAAGCCGCCGAAGTCTACGACCAGGAATTACGAAAATTCTTCGGTGCTGGGGCGCCCGCCTTCGACGTAACTCTGCTCGGTCTCGGTCCCGAGGGCCACACCGCGTCGCTGTTTCCGGATTCTCCCGCGCTGCTCGAAAAATCTCGCTGGATCGTGCCCGTCCAGGTCGCCGCCGTGCCGCCAAACCGCCTGACGTTCACGCTCCCCGTCCTGAACTCCAGCCGTAACACCTACTTCCTGGTAGCCGGAGAAAACAAGCGACCAATCCTCTCCGCCCTGCGCGCCGAGCCGGACACTCGCCCCAGCGCGTATCCCGCCGGACGGATCCGCCCAAGCGCCGGCCGAGTCCTGTGGTTTCTCGATCAAGCCGCCGCCGGCTGATAGAGCGCAAAATTTTTGTGAAGCCTTCCGCGTTGCGCTGCGTCTAAATGGTCGCTGGGGTGTACCAAAAAGACCGTGAGTGTCATAAGAATCGAATCGCCCGCGACCGCAACGCAGAATCTTGGCCGAATCTGCACGGCAGGCTGTAAAATAAAAGGAATCCCGGTCCGGAAATTGCCCGGAGCTGATACGCCAATCGTGCTGGGCAAGTGGATAGCCGAAATTATTCGCAGCGACCCATACGAATCATAATGCGACCGCAGAACATATTCATGCGCGCTGTCGTCGCGGTGGCTCTGCCCGCCACGCTGTTGTGGCTTTCTGCCTGCAGCACCAAGACTGCGGAAACAGCGCCGAACCTGGCCGTTCCGGTGACGGTAGCGAAAGCCGTGCAGAAAACGGTGCCGATAAATCTAACGGCGATCGGCACAGCGGAAGCCTACTCGACGGTATCCATCAAGAGCCAGGTCAATGCAATCCTCGAGCAAGTCCATTTCAAGCAGGGCGACTTCGTCAAGAAGGGCGATCTGCTCTTCACGCTCGATGGCCGGCCGTTTCAATCGGCGCTCGCGCAGTCCGAAGCGAATCTGGCGCGCGACCAGGCCCAGGCCGAGCTGAACCAGGTGCAATCCGCGCGTTACGAAAAGCTTTACGCCGCGGGAGTCGCGCCGAAAGAACAGTACGACCAGATGAAAGCCACCGCGGATGCGCAAGACGCGTTGGTTCACGCCGACCAGGCTGCCGTGCAATCCGCCAAACTGCAGCTGCAATACTGCACCATTTATTCACCCACCGACGGCCGCACCGGCGCTCTGCAGGTTTATCCCGGAAATCTTGTGAAAGAAAACGACGTTCCGATTCTCGTCGTGATCAACCAGATGTCGCCCATCTTCGTGGATTTCTCCGTGCCCGAACAGTATCTGGGCGTCGTGAAAAAATATATGAGCGGCGGACGCCTGCAAATTGAGGCCACCCCGTACGGTGAAACCGTCTCCGAAGTGGGTTATCTGACGTTTGTAGACAACAACGTGGACAACACCACCGGAACAATCAAACTTAAAGGGACGTTTCCGAACGAAGATCATCGCCTGTGGCCGGGACAATTTTCCGTCGTGTCGCTGCGCCTGGCGGAAGAAGAAAAGGCCATCGTCGTTCCGTCGCAAGCCGTGCAGACGGGCCAGTCCGGTGATTTCGTTTTCGTAGTGAAATCCGATCAAACCGTGGAATCGCATCCGGTAAAAGTAGCGCGCCAGCTCGAAGGCGAATCGGTGATTTCAAGCGGCATCGCACCGGGCGACACAGTCGTCACCGACGGACAACTGCGCCTGATTCCCGGCATAAAAGTTCAGGTGAAAGCGGCCAGCGCAGGAAGTTAGAAAAGTTCACGGCAGAAAAATGATCAGCATCGCCGAACCATTCGTTCGCCGTCCGGTCATGACCACTCTGGTTATGCTGGCGATTCTGCTGTTCGGAATCCTCGGTTATCGCGCGCTCGCCGTCAGTGAACTTCCCAACGTTGACTATCCGACAATTCAAGTGGGCGCCTCGCTCCCCGGCGCAAGTCCCGACACAGTAGCGTCGGCCATCGCTACGCCGCTAGAAAAGCAATTCTCCACAATCGCCGGCATCGATTCGATGACCTCCTCGAGCTCGCTCGGTGGAACTTCGATCACGCTGCAATTCGACCTAAGCCGCAACATCGACGGCGCCGCGCAAGACGTGCAGGCGGCAATCTCCCGCGCATCCTCACAGCTGCCGCCGAACATGCCCACGCCGCCGACTTACAACAAAGTCAATCCGGCGGACCAGCCTATCCTCTACATAGCCATGGGCTCGAAAACTCTGCCGGGTTATACCGTGGATCGCTACGCAGAAACTCTGATGGGCCAGCGTATTTCCATGGTGAAAGGCGTGGCGCAAGTCCAGGTGTACGGCTCACAGAAATATTCAGTGCGCATCCAACTCGATCCACAGGCCATGGCCACGCGGCAAATCGGAATCGACGAAGTGCATACCGCGGTTCAGAACGGCAACGTAAATCTGCCCGTAGGAACTTTGTACGGAGACCATCGCGCGTTCACGCTGCAGGCCGACGGCCAGCTAACCCACGCTTCGGTTTATCGTCCGCTGATCATCGCCTATCGCAACGGCTCGCCCGTGCGCCTGGAAGATGTCGGCAAAGTTCTCGACAGCGTGCAGAACAATCGCGTGGCGAACTGGTGGAACGACACGGACTCCGTGGTGCTCGCGATCGAGCGCCAGCCGGGAACAAACACCGTGGAAGTTGTGGATGCGGTAAAACAACTTCTTCCGCAGTTTCGCGCCATAATTCCGCCTTCGATTCAGATGGAAACGCTGTACGACGCCTCGGAATCAATCCGCAATTCCGTCGCGGACGTGAAATTCACGCTATTCCTCGCCATCGCGCTAGTGATTTTGGTTATTTTCCTGTTTCTGCGCAATCTCTCCGCGACATTAATCCCGAGTTTTGCGCTGCCAATGTCCATCATCGGCACCTTTGGCGTGATGTACGTGCTGAACTACACCATCGATAATCTTTCGCTGATGGCGCTGACGCTCTCCGTGGGCTTCGTGGTGGACGACGCCATCGTGATGCTGGAAAACATCGTGCGCCACATGGAAATGGGCGAAGGCGTGATGGAAGCCGCGCTGAGCGGATCGCGCGAAATCGGTTTCACGATTCTCTCCATGACGATTTCGTTGGCGGCCGTCTTTCTGCCCGTTTTTCTGATGGGCGGCATCATGGGGCGCTTGCTGCACGAGTTTGCTGTGGTCATCATCACCGCGATTCTGGTTTCCGGCTTCGTTTCGCTGACGCTCACGCCCATGCTGTGTAGCCGTTTTCTGCGGCCCGTAGGCGAACAACATCACGGCAGGATCTATATGGCGCTGGAGCGATTCTTCGACCGCCTGTTGCACTACTACGATGTTTCGCTGCAGTGGTCACTGCGCCACCGCGTATTCGTGATGGCGGTGTCCGGCGTCATCCTAATCGTCACCGTCTGGCAATTCGTGGTGATACCGAAAGGATTCCTGCCGCCCGAAGACCGCTCGCAGATTTTCATCTCCACCGAAGCGCAGCAGGGAATTTCCTTCGATTCGATGCGCGCGCACCAGCAGGAACTGAATAAAATCGCCCTCGCGGATCCCAACGTGCGCGATTTCTTTTCCGGTGTAGGCGACTTTTCGTCCAGCAATTCCGGAATCATTTTCCTGCACCTGAAGGACCGCCCCCAGCGCCCGCTGATCCCCAACCCAACGATGCTCGCGCTGCAGCAGAAATACAGCACGACTCCCGTGCTCGGCAGCGCGTTGCGTGCAATCTCACCGCTTTTCTCGCATCGCACCACCATTGATGAAGTGATCGCCGAACTCGGCGTGAAATTCGCAACCGTCACCGGCATGAACGCGTACATGCAAAATCTACCGCCCATTCAGGTAGGCGGCGAGCTTACCAAGAGCCAATACCAGCTCACGCTGCAAAGCCCCGATACCCAGGAGCTGTACCGCGAGTCCACGGCGTTTCAACAGAAAATGGCCAAACTTCCCGGCCTGCAAGACGTGACCAGCGACCTGCTGATCGCAAATCCGCAGGTCAACGTCAATATTGACCGCGACAAAGCTTCGGCGCTCGGCGTCACAGCCGAACAAATTGAAGACGCGCTCTACACCGCCTACGGCCAGCGCCAGATCTCCACCATCTATGCGCCTAACGACGAATATTGGGTGATCATGGAATTGCAGGACAAATACCAAAAAGATCCCGCTTCTCTCTCCATGCTGTATATCCGCTCCAGCAGCGGCACGCTCGTTCCCTTGAACGCGGTTGCCAGTCTCACCTCCAGCCTGGGGCCGCTCACTGTAAATCACTTCGGTCAGCTTCCAGCCGTCACGATCTCCTTTAACTTGGCGAACGACACGGCCATCGGCGACGCCGTGGATTCCGTGAAGCGGCTCGCGCGCGAAGAACTTCCCCCCACCGTGACCGCGCAATTTCAAGGAACCGCAAAAGCCTTCGAAGCTTCGCTCACCGGCCTCGGCCTGCTACTCCTGATGGCCATCCTGGTGATCTACATCGTGCTGGGAATCTTGTACGAAAGCTTCATACACCCGATCACCATTCTTTCTGGACTTCCATCCGCTGCTTTCGGCGCGCTGCTCACGCTCCAAATTTTCCATCTGAGCCTGGACCTCTACGGTTTCGTCGGCGTAATCATGCTGATCGGCATCGTAAAGAAAAACGCGATCATGATGGTGGACTTCGCCGTGGAACGCGAACGCACCGGACACAAGACCGCAGCCGAAGCGATCTACGAAGGCTGCCTGATCCGGTTTCGTCCGATCACCATGACCACCATGGCCGCGCTGATGGGCACGGCTCCCATCGCGTTCGGCATCGGTGCGGGGGCGGACGCGCGTCGCCCGCTCGGCCTGGCCGTAGTCGGCGGACTGATCTTCTCGCAGATGGTTACGCTGTACCTCACGCCGGTCTTCTATACATACATGGATACATTCCAAGGCTGGCTCGAGGACCGATTTGGGAAAATGACCGGAAAAAGGAACGCTGCTGTCGCCGACGGCCACGTTTCCGCAGATTAGCGACCACGCCACGCCGAATTTCCTCGCTTCGTAAATTCTTCGTCTGGTCGTCCACCGGCACAGATGTACATGCAAGCTGTACCAAGACCACCTGGCACTTCGTACCATTGACCGTACTAGTCCTGCTGTCTAGCATGACTTCAGGACGTGCATGCGTCCCGGAATGTGGGATTGCTTACCCGTGTTTCGTGCCAGCCTCGCGGGGAGTCAATCAGGATGCCTTTCACCCAAGACCTGCCAAGAGATATCAGAATGCGCCAGAAAAGGCGCGGTCCGCGGATGAATTCGCGCGTGCCGGTGACGATACAGTTCAACGGGCAGAGTGGGCCGCTCAGCCAGCAGCCAGCGATTACCCGGGTGGTGAATGCCTACGGCTGCCTGCTGGTCTCTCCAGAGGAAGTTGAATTGCAACAAAGATTGCGTGTGACGAACCTGGCCACGCGCCGCGCTGTCGACGGGCACGTCGTTTGGAAGGGAATGCAGCGCGCAGACGGATGGGATGTGGGGGTAGAGTTTATTTCGGCCGACCAAAACTTCTGGGGTGTGGAGCTTTGAAACTCGAACCGTTAAAGGTCCCTGCGGCAAGAACTTACGCATCGCCATTAAGAGCAGCGGTGGCGCCTGCGCGGGCGGTGGCACCGGCTACTCCGGCGCGCCCATCCAAACCCGGCCTGGGCAATGAATTGCAAACGGCTGCCGGGGAAGACCGGCGCCGCAGCCAGCGCGTGCTGGTGCGTGTGCGTGCCAACCTCCACGTCGCGCTTAACGGCAAGCCGACGACGTTTGAAACCGTGACGCTGAGCGTGAACTACTACGGCGCAATGATTCTTCTGAAGCAGGGATTGCCGCCGGACACGCGCTTCGTGCTGGAGCATTCCGGCACCAGAGAACGCGTGGCGTGCAAAGTGGTTCGCCCTTCGCGCGAAATGCCCGACGGATTTCAGATACCCATCGAATTCGATTCTCCAGCGCCGAATTTCTGGAGGATTGCATTCCCGCCGAATGATTGGCGGCCGCTGGACGATCTATAGTCGGTGAATGGCAGTGAAAAGTTTCAGTTGAATGTAGTGCTTCAAGCGAAGGGAAGTTTGCGCAGCTCCAGGTTTCCGCCTGAAAGAATGATTCCGATTCTTTTGCCCGCAGCCCCGATTTTGCGAAAGAGCGCAGGCGCGGCGGCCACGGCGGCGGAAGGCTCCACAACTAATTTCGTGCGTTCCCACAGCAGCAGCATCGCTTGCACGATTTCTTCTTCGCTGACCAGCGAGATTTCGTCTGCTTTTTCGCGCAGAATCGAAAATGTGAGCGGGCACAAAGTCGCGCGCAGCCCGTCGGCCATGGTTTCGGTCGTCGCTGCGGCTTCGATTTTTCCGGATGCCAGCGAGCGGTAAGCGTCGTCCGCGTTGCGCGGCTCGCCGCCAATCACGCGAATCGCAGGACGCAGACTTTTCGCGGCGATGGCAGTGCCGCTGAGCAGGCCGCCGCCGCTTGCGGGCGTGATCACCACATCAAGATCGGGAATTTCTTCGAGCAGTTCCAGCGCCGCGGTTCCTTGCCCTGCGATCACTCGCGCATCATTGTAAGGATGCACCAGATGCGCGCCGGTGCGCCGGATCACCTCGGCAACGACGGCTTCGCGCGCTGCCATATTCGGCTCGCATTCCGTTATTTGCCCGCCGTAGGCTTCCACTGCGCTCTTCTTTGCGGGCGAGGAGTTTCGCGGCATCACGATATAAGCAGGAATTCCGCGCCAACGCGCCGCCAGGGACAGCGCTGCGGCGTGGTTGCCGGAAGACGGCGCGGCGACGCCAAATTTCGCTTGCTCGTCGGTCAGGGAAAGTACCGCGTTGCTGGCTCCGCGAATCTTGAAAGAGCCCGTCTTATGCAGGTTTTCGCACTTGAAGAAGAGTTGCGCCTGCGCGATTTGATCGAGAGACGCGCAGGTAGTCACAGGCGTGCGATGGATGCGCGGCGCGATCAGGCGATACGCGGCGCGAATGGCGTGCAGGTTGAGGTCAGCCGCAGCAAGGTTGAGCGGCTCAGTCGCGTGCGGCTGGAGTCCGGTTGGTTTGCTATGAGCTGACATGGTGCAGGCCGTGGAACATTATGGCACATCTCGCGCAGAAACAGATTTGAAGCGCGCACAACACCCTTGACGTGCGGCGGCAAACATTAAAAATGTTGACGCGGTTCCGGGCAAGTGCCACTCTCAATATCCCCCTTCCGGCAGTAAGTTCGAAAACAATCCAGATCGCAAGCTCCCAGGAGGAGTCCATGTCTGACGACGAGCGCCGTATCGCCCCGCGGAAGTCATACGCAATCCCTGTGCGGTTTAATGTGATTACGGAGCAACGCGCGATGGTGGGTGCAGCGGCGACTGCGCCGGCGCGCCAGAATGCGAAAGTATTGACGACCATTCCGCTGCCGAAGCAGGGCGAAATCGTGAACCTGTCGGAGCGCGGCATCGGATTCAAGACGCGGCAAAATCTTGATGTTGGCGAAAACGTGGAAATATTTTTTACGCTGCCCACCGCGTTGACCGGACGGGCGCCGGAAGATGTGCGCTGCAATGCGCGAGTGGTGCACGTGGATAAGACCGGCGACGCGAATGGAATGATCGGAATCGGTGCGGCTATCAATCGTTTCGAGCGTAGTTCGATATCGCGCAGTTGGGATAACTAGCGCGCCGGCTACGGGACTTATCTGGTTGGTCGCGCAGCTACGGTAAGTGTCACTTGGGCCGCCGTGGTGTTTTCGAACCGATCGAAGATCTGCACGGCGATCGTGTGTGTGCCCGGCGCGAGACCCGGAAGTTCCAGCTGATAACTTTCCTTGGGCCCATCCGACAGTCCGCTTGCGGGGAAAACGATCAGCCAGTCGCCGGCATCCACGCTGTACAGCGCGCGCGTGATCGCCAGGCCTGAACTCACCCCCTCAAACGTAATTTTCGCAGCAGCGCCGCTGGTGTCCGGACGGAGATTTTCGATGCGCGGCGGAGTGTTTTGAATTTCCAGGCGGTCGCTGATGCGTTCGTTCGTGAGCGCCTGGCTGGGCGGATTCGAAGGCAAATCGGACGCGACAATTTTCAGGTAATACGCGCCGTCGGGCATGCTGGTGCTGTCCCAGGAATAAAAGCGCTGCGTCACTTTGTCTTTCAGCAGGCGCCAGGTCGGTTCGCCCTCACCGCGATAATAAACCGAGAAAACCAGATCGTCGTCGTTATCGTCGTGCGCGCTCCACAGCACGCTTTGGTAGCCTTTTTCTTCGAAACCTTGTGGAGGCACGTCCATCTTCAGCGACTTAGACGTGGCGTCCAACATCGCGCCGATGTTGGGAAACGAAGCTACGCCACCGGTGCGCTGCGGAGTCTTCAACTGCACGGGCGCTGCCGTTGCCGGACCTCCCGGAGCGGCTGCAAATCCCTGCACGCGGACACCGGGGTCCTGAATGGCGATGTCGTCCACCGCGGGCGCCACATTTTCCGGCTGGTAGGCGATGCTCACCCAGGAAACTTCCGGGGCATCGCGTTTGTCGGCGACCTGGAACTCGGCCTTCCACTGCAGGAAACGCGCCGGCGGACACCTTACGGATTCGCCGCTCGCGCTTTTGTACGGACCGGACCACGGACTCCATTCTTTTTCGGGATTGGAAGTGTTGCCCGAACGCACGTAGAACGAAACTTTCCCCTGCGTTGCGCTGTTTGCGCCCCACCAGGTCAGACGTCCCCATTGCGAAAAAATCTTGGCATCGAACGGATCGGATTCGAAGCTGCCTTGCGCTTCCTGCGCCGGGCCCAGCGTGAAGATTTTTCCAGGGTTGGCGGTGCCGACGAGGAGCTGGCCGTCGCGCCCGGCGATAAGGCTAGTTACTTGCGAGGATGCTGTCTTGGCGACGATGGAATAAATTCCGTCGCCCTGCAGTTCGATGATCGAGCCTTTGTTTCCGGTGCCCAGCAGGATTTTTCCGCTCTGCGAAAAGCCCATCGAAAAAATCAGGTCATCGCGTGAATTCCACAGCGTTTCGCGCGAACCTGTAGCGGAGATTTTCACAACTTGCGAGCCGCCGGTAGTGGAAGGAAACAGAGAGAACGCGGGAGCCGGTTGCGCGGCTGCGGCGGCCTGGATCGCCAATGTCACGGCGCCCTGTGCGCTAAGCGCCGGCGCGTTTGCTTGCGGCGCAACCGTTGCCGGCGGCGGATTCGGTGGCGCGGGACGTTGCTTTTCTCCGATGGCGGCGGCGTAGAGGTTGCCGCTGGAATCGGCGAGAAGCGAGGTCACTTCCTTCTTGTCCGTTTCGTACAGGACGAAAGATGCGCCAGCTTTCGGCGGAGCTTGCGAATCACTCGCACCGGCTGCGCTCGTAACTTCGATGCGCAGAATCAATCCATCGGGATCCGTACCGACCAGCAAATTGCCTTTCGCGTCGAAAGCGAGCGAGCGCGCGTGGCGTTCGTCACTTTGATAAAAAAGCTGGCCCTTGCCGTCGGGAGTCACGGCGAAAATTTCACCTTTGTCTCCGGTGCCGACGAATAGAGTCCCTTGCGCATCGAGCGCCAGAGCCCAGATATATTTCGCTTTGGGATCGAAGAAGACGGCTTTCTGTCCGTCGGGCGTAACTTTATAGACCTTGCCGTCGGGCGACGTACCGACGTAGAGATTATCGTGGGCATCGAATACGATGGTCTGCGCGGAAAGTTCCGGTGCTTCGAACACGGTGGTGGGCTTTGCGCGATCATCGAAGCGCAGGACTTTGGCGTCGGAGCCGCCTGCGGCGTACACGCGGCCGCGTGAATCGGTGCGCAACGCCCAGAGATACATCAAATTTGGATCGGAGAACGTGGCGAATTGCGGCGCGGGAATCAGCTTGCCATCGCTGCGAATGGCCACGCCTTTGGCTGTGCCTTTCTCGAAGTCCGAGTAATCGGATTGTCGCCAGAAATGCGTGTGCTCGGCGTACAAGAGCGCGGGCGCCAGCAGCCCCGTCGCCAGAAGGCACGTCAAGATGAGTCGCCGTGTCATCGCTGCCAATCTCCTTTACTGCTGGGCATCTTCAAGGCGATGCATTACTTCACCGTAATCGTCAATGTGCGCTCGCCGGAAATCACCTGATGCATTTCCACGGACCATTCTCCCGCGGTGGATTGATACAGCAAGCGCGCGCCGCCAGGAGTTTGCCGCTGATCCAACACATTGATTGCGGATGCTGGAGCATTGGGCATGATTTTGTCTTCCACCATCAGAGTGGGGGTGGGTTGCAACAGCGTTGCGTACAGCCGGTCGTTCTGGTGCTCGCGGTTCATCAGCTTGATCAACTCCTCGAGGCCGGGCAACTGCCCCTGGGAACTGGACGCGAGCGATTGCACGGTGCGATTCACCGTCTCCGCGTCGCTGATGACAAGTTGCAGCGGCCCGCGCGCAGCTTGCATGGGAACGGTGATGGGAAATTCCTGCACGAAAGCCGGACCGCGATAAGGACGCAGCTGGACTTTCACGTTCACGGTTTGACCGGGCCGCACTTCGTTCGCTTCCACCCAGGCATCGTCGATCGTCGCGGCGCGGCGCTCCGGCAGCGCGGTGACGCGCAGATGAATCCCGGCGACGTGCGGGATTTCGTAAGGGTTCGAGTAAATCTGCGAAAAAATCGCTTGAACGTCTGTCGCGACAAAAAATCCGCCGGGCACGGGCATGTCCGTCGGGGCGAACAGGTCTTTCAACGCGACCGTGGTGTGACCTTTAATCGCGATCTCGCCATCCAGTTGCAGCGTAGAGCCCTCGCCGTACGCCGCATTGCCCACGATTCCGTTATAGGTTGCCAGAGCCACCAGCACCGGGGTGAGTTGCGGGCTTTCGATCACTTCAAAATGAAACTGTTTTTGCGCGTCGCCAGCCAGCAGCGTCACGTCCACAGGAATCATCGGCGGGCCATCACCTAACCGGCCGCCGATTGCCGTGACGCGATCCTGCGTGAGCGTGCCGATGGTTCCACCGGTGGTGATAATTTTGGTGGACGCCATCGCCGAGGCAAGCGTGGTGAGAACGTGCGCGCGCGCCAGCGGCATGGAAACGTTGCCAAAGGAAAATATGGGGTGGCCGCAGGCGAGGATTTTGCCCTGGTCCACGGTGGTGACGGTGCAGCCGGGCGTTATGGAGAGGTCGCCGCGAATTAATTCCACGCCGACCATGTCTCCGGGTTTCAGTTGCGCGTCTTCGGGAGAGGCTGCGGCGGTGCCGCCCGCCATCATCGTCATGCCCCAGCCAGAGAGCTGCTTGCTGAATTGCGCGATCGTTTCCGGGTACAGCCCGGTGGAAATCAGCGGCGTCTCGATGGGCACCAGAAATTGCCCGCCACCCGCGCTCGTCTGGCGCGCGAAGTTCTCGGGGAGGGGAATGCGCGCCGCGGAGAACAAGTTTCCGGCATTCGTCGGCTGCGCGCTATTGGTTGGGGCTAACCCCGGCGCCGACAGCGACTTTGCAACAGGTTCCGGCGCTTTCTCCACATCGAGCATGTTTTCAATCGGAGTGACGCCGCCGATCGCTTCCTTGGTAAAGGCGCCGAGCTTAAGCGACAACGCGCCGACCAATTTGCCATCGTAATAGACCGGGCTGCCGCTCATGCCTGCAACCACGCCCGTGTGTTCCACTTTTTCGCCCAGCAACTGAACCAGGATGATGTCCTGCTTGGGACCGAGCGCGTTGTGCAGCACACCCAGAACCACCAAGTCCACTTTTTCGATCTCATCGCCGGTGAAAATCGTGTAGACAACGCATTTCATCCCCGGTTGCACCTGGCTGAGCGGGAAAATAGCGGGCGTATCGTCCGCCCGAGTTGGCGAAAGGCCGGTCAGTAGAAGCAGGGCGGCGAGGAATATTGGAAGCAAATTCCGGAGGGCCACGGGCATCAGAAGTTCATGATACCTGCCGCATACCGCGGAAGCAAATCGCGCCATGCTAGAATCTTGCGATGGCAAAAAAGACAATTTCGCCCGGCGGAAGCGTCAGCGGAGTGGTGGAGCTGCCCGGAGATAAATCCATTTCGCATCGTTACGCGATTCTGGCCGCGTTGGCAGAGGGCGTGAGCGAGATTCGCAACTATTCTCCCGCGGCGGATTGCGTTAGCACTCTGGAATGCATGCGCCGCTTGGGAATTGCGATGGATAAAAAGGGCGAGCAGGTGCGCATTGCGGGGAAGGGCCTCGACGGGCTGAAAGCGCCGCGCCGCACGATGGACGCAGAAAATTCCGGCTCCACGATTCGCATGATGTGCGGCGTTCTGGCCGGGCAAAATTTCACTTCCACGATTACGGGCGATAGCTCGTTGCGACGCCGCCCCATGCGCAGAGTGGCTGACCCTCTGCGGCAAATGGGCGCGGACATTCGCAGCGCCGATGGCGACCGCGCGCCGCTGGAAATTCGCGGTGGAAAGCTGCACAGCATTGACTACACGACGGCGGTGCCGAGCGCGCAGGTAAAGTCGGCGATTCTTCTGGCTGGTTTGTATGCGGACCGCGTGACGACGGTCCGCGAGTCAGTCCGCACGCGCGATCACACGGAACTGGCGCTACGCGAATTCGGCGCGAATGTTCTGGTGGCGAAAGGCGAAGCGCGTATCGAGCCACGCCCGAAATTACAGCCGCGGCAATTGAGTGTGCCGGGCGACCTGTCGTCGGCGGTGTTCCTGATCGGTGCGGCGCTCGTGCTGCCGGAATCGTCGCTGATGCTGCACAACGTGGGGCTGAACCCTACGCGCTCGCGAGTACTGGATTTTCTGATTTCGATCGGAGCTTCGATCAATCTGGCGTCGGTACAGTTGCGCGCTGGCGAGCTGATTGGCGACGTTTCCGTGCGCCACGCGCCGCTCGTAGGCGGCAGCATATCCGGCGCGCAGGTGGCCGAAATGATTGACGAGCTGCCGATGCTCGCAGCGCTGGGCCCGTTCACGGAGAAGGGAATCGAAATCCACGATGCGCAGGAATTGCGCGTCAAGGAAAGCGACCGCATCGCCACGCTCGCCGAAGGACTGCGGCAGATGGGCGCGCGCCTGGAAGAATTTCCAGATGGCCTACGTGTGGAAGGCCGACCGAGCGGCGTGGCAAACGCAAAGCTGCGCGGCGCGAAGGTCGATCCGCAGGGCGATCATCGCATCGCGATGGCCCTGGCAGTGGCCGCGCTGGGCGCGGAAGGCGAGACGGTGATCAAAAACTCCGAGTGCGTCGGTGTGTCATTTCCAGATTTTTTCAAGACTCTGGAGCGTCTGCGGGGCGGCGAAAATCAGGAAGACTTGCGCAGGTAAATGGTTCCGTAGCTCGTAGCGATGGAGATTTTCGGTCCCGTAGAGCCGATCTTGCCGCTGAGGCGCCCGGTGCCATTTTCATCGGCGGGCTGCAGTCCTGGCGCCTCGAAATCGCTTTGAATTTCTCCCGAGCGCGAGATTGCGGAAATTTCGAAATTCGATTTCGCGGGCAGCGTCAGGTCCACTTCCCCCGTTCCGTTCGCGATGTTGATATCTTCGCGCGGCAGTTGTGCGTAAGTCACCTTGATGTCCCCATGCGTCCCAGCGATGTCCAGGCGCCCCGCGACGTTTTCCACTTCGATGTCCTTGTCATGCGTGATGAGTTTGGCGAAGCCACCCACGTCCGACACGGCAATCTCTCCCGAATCCAGCTCTAGTCGTCCCGTCAGATGCGATAGCGTAAGATCGCCGGCCTGCGATGTGTAATGCGTGGTCTTGCTGACGTTGCGGATGCGCACCGGCCCGAAAAATTCGCCCTGCAAGGTCGCGTCGCCTGCCACATCGTTCATTTCAATTTCGTTGCCGCGGCCGGTGATGCGCACACTGCCGGTGATGTCGTCGATGCGCGCATCGCCTTTCACGAGCTGCGCGCTTACGTCGGAGCCGATGTCGTGCACTTCGATATCGCCGGTCTGGGTGGTAACGCTCACGGCGCTGGCCAGGCCGGAAACAGAAATGTCGCCATGATGCGAGTCGGCGGAAAGCGATACGCTCTTGGGCAGCGTCAAGTCGAAGTCCACGGTGACGTGCCCCTTCTCCATCTCTTGATTCACGGGATGAACGCTGTAGCCGTCACGCGTTTGCTCGATCACCACTTTCAGCGACTTTAGAAGTTCATCAGCGGCCGATTCGTTCGCAGCCTCGGCCGTTTCCGTGACGCTCACGCGCAAATCGTTGCCGTCGCCGACGTGCGCGGTGATGCTTCCGAGCGCCGTTGTCACCATCACATGTGCGCCAGCAGGAATTGTTTTCGGCGGGAGTTCCTCGCTCTGGGAGGTCTTGTGATTGAAAACGTCCAGGTCGATATTAAGGTCGGGATTCCTCTCGTGGATCTTGGTATAAATTCCCATACCTGCCAGCACGACGACCACCAGCACCAGCAGCGCCGCCTCGCTGCCCGTTAGCAACGGCGGACGCGCGTCACCAGCTCGCTGCGCGCTGAAATGATCCACCAACTTGGCGACGCCCCATAGAATGATCAGCACGGGCCAAAAACGCCAGAAGAGGTGCCAGATTCGCAGGTCCGGATGGAAACGCGCGAGCAGAAACAGGATTCCGAGAACAATCAGAAGCAAGCCAGTAAAGATCGAACTGCGTTGTCGCCCGCCGTTGCTCACGCGCACCTCACGAGCCGAGATGGCCTTCTTTGGAAGCCAGCGACTGCGCGGTCAACACAACACCCGCAACGATCAGCAGAAGCGGCCAAAGCTCCAAGAAACTGAAGCGCGTGTATTCGCCGATCAAGAAAAGCACGCCCACGGTGATGATCAGCAGCGGGCCCATCAGACCGCGAATTTTGCAGTGGGGGCAGTGGCAAACCGGTTGATTGGGATCGCTCATTCTGGCCTCCCCTAGGAATTTTTCTGCAGACGATCCCAGAGGATCCATCCGCCGACCAGGATCAATGCTACCGGCCAGCTTTTGGAAAACCACTCGCGCTGCAAGAGGCCGAAGTTCGCCAGCAGCACCAGAACGCCGATGCCGATGAGCACGAACGCGCCGATCGGTCGGCGCTCGTGCCCTTCGATCAAATTTGCCGGCTCGGGCTCTCCCTTCTTACGTGCCTGAGCGGTGCGATAGGCCTCGATGGGCATGTAGAAATAAAAGCAGCCGAGAGCGATGCCGAGAAATGCGTTGTAAGCGTCGGGCAGATCGCTACTGAGCGCCGCGATGAGTCCGGCAAAGATCAGTACGTGAATCAGGGCCTTCATGTACTGGCCGTTGTACACGGCGCCCAAGCCGGGAATGATGCCGAGCGTAGCGGCGAGCCCGGGATTCACCTCTGCCTTTCCGGGTTCCGGCGCCGCCGGACTTCTTAGCAGTCCCGCGAGGCAATCCTCGCAATAGAGCGCGCCGCGCACTTCGCGTGTGCACTGCGGGCAAAGCGCTTTCCCGCAATGGCGGCAAAAACCGGTGGCCTGGACATCTGTGTGCACCGCGCAATTCATCGAGGGCTCCTGGTGTTTGTACCAACCACGATTGCGCCAAAATTTTCCGCCCAATGGGTGTTGAGCAGAGACGCAAGCATCGTGCCGTTGCGCGACTGGCTGTGACCGGGATGCGGTGAAGTCTGGGATTTCTCCTGCGGATTCACGGAAGGCGGCTGCGAGTTTTGTTGCGGCGGGGGCGCCGGCGGATTGGAAGGAGAAGGCTCGGCATCGGGCTGCAGGCGCGTCTGAATCTCATACACTACGCGCAGGTCGTTCACGAATTTGGCGCCGCGCGCGTAGGTGAGGTGCACCTGGCGATTGGCGGTGCGAAAAACATTCGTGGGGCTAAGGTCCGCCTTCTTCAGTTTCGCCGGGGACATTCCGCTGGTGTAAAGGACGATCAATATGGTGGCCGCAACGGTGACGACGCCCATGGCGAAGCGCGGCTGCCAGAATTGCGGAATCCACGCAAACCAGCGTTGCCATCCCGCACTCTGCGCGCGCCGCGGGCCAAGTGTGCTTTCGAGGATTTTCGGAATTAATTGCGGGGGGACTTCCCGCGCATCGAGTGCGCGCATCCGATGCACCAGGCCGCCGACTTGCGCGACCAGCTTGCCGCAATCGTCGCAACTGCTCGCATGTGCGGAAAATTCCGCTGCTTCGGAGGGCGAAAGAATCCCGTCCAGATAATCGCTCAGCCTTGCTTCGGTTAGTGCGCAGTTCCAGTCCGTCATACTCTCACTCCCGCCAATCAATTCTGCGGCCGTAGCCCCATTTCTTCTAAAACGCGCGCCAGCTCGATGCGCCCTCGGTTAATGCGCGATTTTACCGTACCCTCGGGCACTTCCAGGACGGTTTGAATCTCGCTGTAATCGAGACCCTGCAAATCGCGCAAGATCACCGCTTCCCGCAATTCCGGCGAAAGCCGAGACAATCCTTGTTGCAGTTGCGCGCTTAATTCCGATGCCAGCGCCAGCTTGTCCGGCGTGCGCCCTGCGGATTGTTTGTTCTCCAGCTTGGGCATCGCGTCTTCGATCGAATCCGTCAGACGGTCGCGACGCGTGCGCCGGTAATGATCCACCAGCAGGTTGCGCGTGACGCTGGTGAGCCATGTCGGAAAAGCTCCGAAAGCCGGCCGGTAACTGGGCAGCGTGCGGTAGATGCGTAAGAAAACTTCCTGACTCAGGTCCTCGGCTTCGGTGGAGTTGCCGGTGAACCGGTAGCACAGATTGAAGACGCGCCGGGTGTGCCGGCGCACAAGTTCCTCCCAGGCCGGCCCTTCGCCCCGGAGACATCCCTGCACCAGTTGGGCGTCGGGCTCCAATCGTCTTTAGCCTCGCAGCTTGCATTCCCTTTCAGCCTCACAAGATGTAACGCAATCCGGGGCTAAAAAGTTCCGCGAGCCGGGCGACCTGTGGCGTCGAGCGGCCCTGTAGTTCCGCGGAGACTTGCATTGTGCCGCATCTTATCGAGCTTGGCGACGGGAACACAAGCGCCGTGATGGATTTCAGCCCGCGCCGCGAAAGAAACGCGAAGCGCAAAGCGCGAAATCCGAAACCCGAAACCCAAAACCCAAAACCCAAAACCCAAAACCCAAAACCCAAAACCCAAAACCCAAAACCCAAAACCCGCCTTGACACTCTTGGAAGCTTGCTGTTACGGTGCGAAATCAATGCTGCGCACTTCACGACGGATTTTCTTCCTGCTGCTCGCCCTGGTTGCGCTTGGCGGTTTGTGCTACAAGTTTCGCAATTCGATCACGCTCGAGGGGTTCCAGTGGTCCACGGTGGGGCAGTCGCTGCGCGATGCGCGGCTCTCCTTCCTGGTGCTCACGGTGGCGACGATCTATGTCTGTTTTGCAATTCGCGCGGTGCGTTGGATGAGGTTTTCGCGCACGCTGGGAGTTACGCATTTCGGCAGTGTGTATAGCGCCACGCTGATGGGCTTTACATGCACATTTCTGCTGGGCCGCGCCGGAGAGCCGATCCGTCCCGTGCTGATTGCGAAGAAAGATGGATTGTCCATCCCGCGCATGTTCGGCGTTTACGTCTTGGAGCGCGTGTTCGACATGGCTGCTACGGCCGTCATTGCGGGATCCGCGCTGCTGCTGTATGAGCAGCATGGTCCGGTGAGCACGCAAGACGAAGCGTTATTGAAACTGACGCGTTCGGCCGGCAGTTTACTTCTGGTCGCGCTGCTGCTGGCCGTCGGGTTTCTGATTTATTTTCGTTATCATGGCGCGGAATGGCTGGCACGACGGTTGAAAAAACCGTCCTGGCGCATCGGTTGGCGCGGGGAAATTATTTTGCTGCTGGAAGGATTTGCCGAAGGGTTGCAGGGAATCCGCACTTGGAATGATCTGGGCGCGCTGATCGCACTTTCGGCCGTGCATTGGTTCCTGATCGTGGTGTGTTATTGGTGGGTGGCGCACGCATTCGGCGGGAAGCTGGGTGAATTGACCCTGGCCGGTGCGGCGCTGGTGCTGGCGTTTTCCATGGTCGGGTCAGCCGTGCAATTTCCTGGAGTGGGCGGCGGAGCGCAAGTCGCCACATTTGTTGTGTTGACGCTGATCTTTGGAGTAGAAAAGGTGCCAGCGGCGACCATGTCCATCATGGTATGGCTGCTTACCTTTGCATCGTGCAGTCTGGCGGGTTTGCCCTTACTCTTCCGCGAAGGATGGTCCATGGGCGATTTGCGCAAGATGGCGACGGCCGCCGAAAACGAAGCCGAATCCGTGGCGGAAGAAATTGCGCTTGGCGCGCAACCTGTGAAACCGGGAGAAGAAACGCGGTGAAATGCCCCTTCTGTACGAACCTGGACGACAAGGTAGTCGACTCGCGCGAGGCGCGCACCGGCGATCTGATTCGTCGCCGCCGCGAGTGCTTGAAATGCAGCCGCCGCTTCACCACCTACGAGCGCATTGACGAAATTCCTTACATGGTCATCAAGAAAGACGGGCGGCGCGAGAAATTCGAGCGCGCCAAACTGCTGCAGGGCCTGCTGAAAGCTTGCGAGAAGCGCCCCGTGCCGGTGGGCAAGCTCGAAATGATCGTCGATGAGGCCGAGCAATTCGTCAGCGAGGCGCCGGAGCGCGAGCGCACCACAAAAGACATCGGCGAGCACATCATGCAGAAACTGAAGAAGCTCGATAAAGTGGCGTACGTCCGATTCGCGTCCGTGTATCTGGATTTCAAGGACGTGAAGGAATTCATGGACGAGCTGAAAGTGCTGCTGAAAGATCGGGTGAAGAAGTAACTCCGTCAAACCTGCCAGACGCCTGCGGCAAATTTCTTGATGGTGCGAAATCCCAGGTGTTCGTAGAGGCGCACGGCCGAGGTGTTGATGCTGGTTACCGTGAGCGAAAGGGAATCGTAGCGCCGACGGCGCAGCGCTTGTATCGAGCTTTCCATCAGAGCGCGTCCGATGCCGTGGCCCTGATATCCGGGCATCACGCAGATCTGTGTGGTGTGCCCCACGCGCTCGGCGACTGTGGACGTGAGCACCATACCGATGGGCCGCTCGCCCGTCGCGGGACGCACCAGAAAAGAAGCCTCTGGCAAAAATTGGCCGCAGCCGGGAAGAAGCACGATGTTGCGCAGGAATTTCATGCCGCCGGATTCCGTGCGGTACTGGTCGTTGATTTCTCCATCTACATGATCGGCATAAGCCAGCTGGATCAGCCGCGCCGCGGATTCGAACGCACGATCCGTCCAAGGCTCCAGGCGCAGACCGGTGGAAAGAGGCGTGCCGCCGAGCTTGGCATCGGCCAGCGTCAACAACATGAACTGCCGCGTATACAGTTTGAAATACTGCGAGAGAAATATGGGGTCGAGCTCGGTGCCGAAGGGCATCAACTGCGCTTCCACGCGTTCCAGGCGCGGCGTAGCGTGCAGCGCGGTCACCATCTCCATCACCAGCGCGCGGGTAATCGGCTCCTGCGAAAAACGCGAAGAAACGAATAGGCCACCGATCAATCCCTTGTGATCTTCCAGAACGTAGAAGCCATATCCGGCAGGATTGCCATCTTCCATGGCTACGTAACCGCCCAGCGACCGCGAATCAATAAACCGGCGAATCAGTTCAATCGAAGATCGATAGTCCCAATGCAATTCGTCGCGCCAATGGCGAGTTTCTTCCTGGAAGAGAGGGTCCAGCTTCCGCGCCTGAATTTGCCGGAGATCAACAATCTGCATGTGGGAAAGGAAACAACCCCCACGCCATTATAAACATGGGCGGCGGCAGAACCCAACTGGCGGACGTTGTCGGCAAGACGGTTACGACGCTCGCGCGCATTTCGGCGGTTGAGGGTATTTGTCTGAAATGTAACGTCCCCGACAATCAGCCTACCCTGCGCTTGCCGGAAATTGTGCTACCATGCAATTCGCCGAGGCGATAATTGCGTGCGCCCGCGCTTACCGGATGGCTTTCCTCTCAGAACTACGCTATCCAACAACGCGTATCGCCAAGCTCCTCTCGGGACTCTTCGCGATTGCGCTCTTCCTATTTGTGTCTGTGGCCGCTGTTTCCGGCTTCCTGCTGTATCAATTGCTGCGTACCTCGCATGCGACGGGCTCGCCCGTTGATCTGAACGTGATGATGGGGCATCCGGTAGGGTTTTCGTTTCCGGTTGCCAATGGCGGCACGCGCGACGGCTGGTTCTATCCGGGCCTGCGCGGCTCTCCCACGATCGTGGTCTGTCACGGATATCATTCGCAACGGTCAGACGTCCTGACTCTGGTCACCGCGCTGCAGGACCAACAGTTCAACGTGTTCCTGTTTGATTTCACCGCGCATGGCACCAGCCCCGGCGTCACTACGCTTGGTTATAAGGAAGTGGCGGAGTTGCAAGCCGCGATGCAAGCCTTGGCCACGCGCGACGATGTAGATCCGAAACATTTCGGGCTGTGGGGCGTGGACATGGGCGGATATGTGGTGCTGGAAAATGCCGTCTCCGATCCGCGAGTGTCCGCGTTCATCGTGGACGATGCCTATGCGGATCCGCGCGATATGGTGCGCATCGAAGTGAAACGCTCGGGCCTTACCGTGCTGCCTTACGTAAGCCAACTCTGCGACCTGGGTTTTCGCATGCTCAATTATCAATTTCGGAACCAGCCGCCAGTCACCGCACAGCTGATTCGAACCAAGGGGACTCCCAAACTTTTCTTTGTGTCAGACGACCGGCCGGATCTTGCCAGGGACATGACAGACCTGTTCACCCGTGCCCCGGAGCCTAAGCAGATGATTCGCGATCGCACCAGCTATCCGGATATGTCTGATGACGACCGCAAGAACTACGAGAGCCAGGTGGTGAGTTTCTTCCTGCTAAATCTGCCGGCGACGTCGCGCGCTCCAAGCAACTAGCGCGGAGCGGGCTGTATTGGAACGTAGATGATGCCTTGTTTTAGCGGCTCCTCGGCGTTGCGAAATCTTCCTGCCTTAACTATTTTTTCAAATCCCTCGCCCGAAGTGAGCACCAGCGCTGCGTCTGGATCCTGCGGCGACCATTCCGGTATTTCACGGTGGAAATAATATGCCAGACCGTAATTCCAGCTGCGCCTTAGCTGGTAGGTGAAGATTCTGTCGGGATGAAGATCGTTGCGGAAGAACGCCGCGTGAGATCTCGCTGATACGAACGGATCAAGCGCCGGCAGGACCAAGGTATTTGCGATTTGCAGCGTTGCGACGGCGCTGATGCCGCACAGAATCACGGCCAGAAGGAAATCGCTGCGCATTCCGGCGTAGAGGATGCCAGCGGCGAGGGCGATCGCGATTGGCAACGCTACTGCGGCGAGCGCGGGGATGATGGCGCCCGTCTCCGTGAATGGGAACTTGTGCGCCGCATGGAGGAAAATGGCGGCCAGCACAATCCATACCACGCCAATTCCCGCGCTGAGGATGATCGCGTTGCTGCGACTTCTTTGAAACGAGCGGCTGGCGCCGATTGCCGCGAGCAACGCCAGAGCTGGCACCGCCGGAAGAATGTAACTCGGCAGCTTCGATTGCGAAAAGCTGAAGAACATGACGGGGAAGACGGCCCAGCAGGCGACGAAGAATCCGGGGGAGTTCGTCAACGTTTTTTCGCGCCAAAGTCTCGTCGCTTCTTGCGCCGCGCCGATCAAGAACGCCGACCATGGCAGCAGCGCGAGAATTGTAATCGGCCCGAAAAACCAGAACGGCTGCTGGTGCTGGAACAGCGGAGTCAAGTAGCGTTCGAAATTGTGCTGAAAAATAAATACGTGCAGAAAATCGGGATTGCGTCGCGCGCAGAGTGCGTACCACGGCAGGGCGACGGCACAGAATGCCGCGATGGCAACCGGATGTGCCAAACGGAACGCGGCGCGCCAGTTGGATGTGACAAGCGCCCAAACGCTGACGGCGCCGCCCGCAAGTATTATTGCTGCTGGACCTTTCGCAAGGACTCCGGCGCCGAGGAATGCACCCCACAGCACGAGCACCGGCAGGTTGTGTTGTCGAATTTCCGCCTGCGCGTTGTTCGGGATGCGCAAGGCGCCCGCCCGCCTCAGGACGCTCGCCGCGCAGACCATCGCCAGCATGATGGCCGCGCTGAATAGCATGTCTGGAGTTGCCGCGCGCGCGAACCCGGTAGCCGCGACGCTCGTGGCAAAAATTACGGGCGCGAGCAGCGTCGGGCTCGCCAGCGAATCTTGGTCCGCCCCATAGTACCGCCGCGCAAACCAGGCGATCCCTTTTGCGGCCGCCAGGGCAGCGATAGCAGAGGGCAAGCGCGCCGCCCATTCCGCCGGCAAATGCATCCAGAATCCGACGGCCGCCGCCCAGTAATAGAGGATCGGCTTTTCGAACCATGGAACGCCCCATAGCCGGGGCGTAACCCAGTCCCCGGTTTCGGCCATGGCACGCGCGATCCATGCGTAGCGCGGTTCATCGGGACCGACCAAGCCGATAACGCCGAGGTTTGCGAACAGCGAGACCATGACCATCACGCCAGCGGTGGCGAGCGCGACGATGTTCGTCTTGCGCCGCGATTGTGCCAATTCGTGCAAAGCGCGATGAGTCTAACATTCTCGCCACCAATCTTGTTTCGCGAAGCGCGCGTACTGTGTGCCCGGCGCGACAGACCATCACGACGGATCATCGCGACGCTCGAATACAAAGGACAATTGCAGCGCCCAATCGCAATGCACAATCAGCGAACGATTGCTGGCATCCTCTCCGCAGGCTCTTGCATAATGGCCCGCTATGCGGGAATGGTTGGAATATGCCGTGGCCTGGACCGGGCTGAAATTATTGGGGCTGCTGCCGCGGCCAGCGGCGCGATGGGTGGGCGCGTCGTTCGCGTCCGTGGCGTATAGGTTTCGAACGCCGCTGCGACGTGCGGCGATGTTCAATTTGCATCTGGCGTTCCCGGACTGGAGCGAAGCGAAACGCAAGGACATCATCCGCGGAATGATCCGCCAAATCGGCTGGATGGCAGGCGAGTTCTCCCAATTCCCGCGCTATACACCGCAGAACATCCAGCGCATCGTCGTGATTGACGGAGCTGAAAATTTCGACACTGGGCAACGCCGCGGAAAAGGCGTGCTGTTCCTCACCGGCCACATGAGCGCCTGGGAGCTGTCGTCCTTCGCGCACGCGCTCTACGGGCACCCGTTGCATTTTCTGGTTCGGCCGATTTCGAATCCGCGCGTGGATGCGCTGATTAATCATTACCGGTGCTTATCGGGCAATCGTCCTATCGATAAAAATAAGTCCGCGCGCGCTATTCTGAAAGTTCTGGCGGACGGCGGCACGGTTGGCATTCTCTCCGATCACAACACCACGCTCGAAGAGGGAGTGTTCGTGAATTTCTTCGGCATACCCGCGTCTACCACTTCCGGTTTGGCGCGCATCGCTCTGCGTACGGACGCAGCCGTGGTTCCCGGCTTTCTTTTCTGGGACGATTCGCTGCGCAAGTACCGGCTGCGGTTCGAACCGCCCGTTGAGCTTGCGCGCACAGGCGAGGAGGAAGCGGATGTGCGCGAGAACACGCAACGTTTCACGCGAGTCATTCAGAATTACGTGTGTGCGCATCCGGATCAATGGCTCTGGGTGCACAAGAGATGGAAAACGCGCCCACCAGCTGAGCCGCCAATCTATCCGTTCTAGTTCCACTTTGGCGCAAGCCGCAACGCGCGTTTTTTTTGCGACGATTCATTTTTCCACACGAGGTGCAGTGATGATTCATACGGCCGGCGAACTTGCGGAATATCTAAGCGCAAAAATCCAGGGAGACGTGCGAATCCCGATCAGCGGCGTCGCGAGTCCAGAGAGCGCGAAGCCGGAGCATCTGATCTACGCTGACTCGTCGCGCCAAGCAGAACGCGCTGCGAGCTCGGCGGCGCGTTGCGTGCTCGCTTCCCCAGGCACGAATTTGTCTGGCAAGACAATCCTGGAAGTCGAGAACCCGAAGCTCGCCTTCGCGAAGGCGGCAACGTGGCTGCTCCCCGCACCTCCGCTGCGGCCGGAAATTCATCCCACCGCAATCGTCGCCGCGACAGCGCGACTAGCTCCCAACATTCGCGTCGGCCCCTACGTTGTAATCGAAGACGAAACGGAAATCGGCACAGGAACAAACGTCGAGGCATTCTGCTTCTTGGGTCGCGGCGCCCACGTGGGAGAACACTGCTGGCTGCATCCCCGAGTGACGCTCTACTCCGGGGCAAAGCTCGCAGATCGGGTGGAAGTCCACACCGGCGCGGTGATCGGCAGCGACGGCTTCGGCTATGTCTTCGGTGACGGTCAGCACATCAAGTTCCCGCAAATCGGCAGCGTGGAAATCGGCGACGACGTGGAAGTCGGGTGCAATACAACGATTGACCGCGGGTCACTAGAGGCGACCCAAATTGGAACCGGCGTCAAGATCGATAACCTCGTCCAGGTCGCTCACAACGTGCGCATCGGAAGAAATACGGTTGTTGCCGCGCAAGTAGGTATTTCCGGCAGCTGCACGATTGGCGCGCAGGTCCTGGTCGGCGGCCAGGTGGGTATCGCGCCGCACTGCACACTGGAAGACGATGCAATCATCGGCGCCCAAGCCGGAATCCCGAGCGGGAAGACCATTCGTCACGGTCAGACGGTTTGGGGCACGCCGGCAAGGCCGTTCGCGAGATTCAAGGAACAATATGGCTGGCTGTCGCGTTTGCCCGAATTGGCGGAGCGCGTCCGCAAATTGGAGCAAGCGAAAACGGGTGAGTGAAACGGCAGGCGAACGCCGCGAAGTTCGGTTTCTATTCGCTTTTCTGCCAGCCGTACCGCCCAGATGTGGAAAATTTCTAGCATATGTTTTGCACATTTTTCCCGCACGATTGCCTTTTTGAAACATTTAAGCAGCCATATGCCCTTGTCCTACATCTATATCGACTGGCAACGGGCTGCGCGTTTTTAGTTGACCCTAAGGGTAAACCCAAAGATAATATTAGCGTTAGCGTGATTCCTCTGCGATTTGGATGGCAGAGGTGGCCGATTTTCCGCGAGGTCCTTCGCGGGGCCGCTGCTCGGCACGGTAAAGAGTGGTCTGTCGGCCGTTTATAGATCCAAAGAATCATATCCCGCTGGATCGCAGCGACCCGCAGTTGCTGGATTCCAAGTTCGGGGAGCACCGGGACGCACCACAGCCGGCGCGAATGTAGTCAAATAGTACTGAGGGATTGATGACGCCGAAAGTGAGACTGCAGGTGGACGCCCCGAACGAAAGCAGTTCGCAGGGTACGGCCACTGTTCGCAGCCGAAACGTCGAATTTCAGGTCGAGCAGGCGATAGACCGCACTACCAGCTGGCTGCTCTCTGCTCAGACTCAGGACGGCTACTGGTGGGCTGAGCTGGAAGCGGACACCACGCTGGAATCCGACTACATTTTGTACCTGCACATTCTTGGCCAGTTGGACTCCGAAAAAACCGCTAAGCTCGCCACCTACATTCGCCGCAAACAGCTAGCCGACGGCGGGTGGAACATCTTCGAGGGTGGTCCTTCCGAGCTGAACGCCACGGTGAAGGCTTACGTCGCGCTGCGGTTGGCGGGTGACTCCGCTACGGCGCCGGCTTTAGTGCGCGCGAAGGAAAGGGTGCTGGAGTTGGGCGGTCTGGAAGCGACGAATTCCTACGTGCGCTTCTATCTGGCGATGGTGGGTGGCGTGGATTGGAGCATCGTTCCTTCGATTCCGCCGGAACTGATGCTCTTGGCGGACTGGTTTCCCATCAATATTCACGAGATGTCGTCCTGGACGCGCGGGATCGTGATCCCGCTGGCGATCGTTTATGCGTATAAGCCGGACTGGCGGCTGCCTGAGGGCGTCACGGTAGGCGAACTTTTCAAAACTCCAGGAGGCAAGCCGCAATCTTTTAAGTGGGACAAGCGTGTAATTTCCTGGCGCAACGTGTTCCTAGCGATGGACCGCGGATTGAAATTGCACGAGCGGTTGGGATGGAAGCCCTTTCGCAAACTCGCGCTGGAACGCGCGCGCCGCTGGATGGTGGAGCGGCTGGAACGCAGCGAAGGCTTGGGCACGATTTATCCGGCGATGATGAACTCGATTTTCGCGCTGCTGGCGGAAGGCGCCGACACAGAGGATCCGCTTGTCGCTCGCGAAATCGGTTTTCTCGAGCGTTATGAAATTGCCGAAAGCGATACCTTGCGCGTGCAGCCTTGCATTTCGCCCGTGTGGGATACGGCGATCGCGATGGTGTCGCTCGAAGAAGCTGGGCTCGATCCTGCGCATCCTTCGCTTATCGCCGCAGAGCGTTGGGTCGTCTCGAATCAGATTCTTGGCCCCGGAGACTGGCAGGTAAAGAATCCGAACGCCGCGCCGGGCGGCTGGGCCTTTGAGTTCAAGAATGAATTTTATCCGGACGTGGATGACACCGCTTTCGTGCTGATGGCGCTGGGCCGCGTCGCCGATCCTGATTCCGAACGCTTGCGCCGCTCCATGCAGCGCGGCCTCGAGTGGCTCGTCAGCATGCAGAACGAAGACGGCGGCTGGGGCGCGTTCGATCACGAAAACAATCTGCAGTTCCTGAATCACATTCCCTTCGCGGACCACAATGCCATGCTGGATCCTTCGACGGCGGACGTTACCGCGCGCGCCGTGGAATGCCTCGGCCAGATGGGCTGGTCGGCGAATGATCCCGTGATTCGGCGGGCGCGAGCTTTCATTCGTCATGATCAGACCGCCGAAGGTCCGTGGTTTGGGCGTTGGGGCGTGAATTACATTTACGGCAGCAGCAGCGTGCTGCGTGCTCTCGAAATGATTGGCTTGTCCAAGGGCGCCGATTGCCAGGCGGCGGCGAATTGGCTGCGCTCGGTACAAAATCCCGATGGCGGCTTCGGCGAGTCAATTCTTTCCTACTACGATCCGGCGCTGAAAGGGAAAGGGAAGAGCACGGCGTCGCAGACGGCCTGGGCGATTATTGGATTGCTCGCAGTGTGCGGACCGTATGATGCCTGCGTCGAGCGCGCCATTGCGTGGCTCGTGGCGAATCAGAACGAAAACGGAACTTGGGACGAAGCTGAATTCACCGGCACGGGATTTCCCTGCGTCTTTTATTTGAAGTATCACATTTATCGCAACGCGTTCCCGTTGTACGCCCTCGCGCGCTATGACAACATGCGCCAAGGTCGGCGCAAATTCGTCGGCGTGCAGATTCCTGCTGATGAATTGCAAGATCAGAACGGACAGCGGACCTAGGCGATGAGCGCGCCGCTCGTCGTAAATCGCCGCTGCGGCTTCCGCAGCGCGAGAATCTTCAATGCCACCCCAACCGCGGCTCTGTTGGTCGCACGCAGCCGCACCTGCAGAATTTGCTGGGAAATCGCGGCCCGGCTCGATCGGGTTTGCCAATCCTAATGACTACGCTTGTAACTGGCGCCACGGGTTTCGTGGGAAGTCACGTCGCGCGGCAACTTGTCGCTGCCGGCGATTCTGTACGTGTGCTGGTTCGGGCCACCAGCAATCTCTCGGTACTGGAGGGTTTGCCGGTCGAGCGTGTAGAAGGCGATCTGCGCGATGGCGCTTCGCTCGCTCGCGCGATGCAGGGTGTGCAACGCGTGTATCACGTGGCGGCGGATTACCGCTTGTGGACGCCACAGCCCGCGGAGATTTACGAAAGCAACGTGGAAGGCACGCGGCGGTTGCTTGCGGCTGCGCATCGCGCGGGCGTGGAACGCATCGTATATACCAGCACCGTTGCGACGATTGCTGTGCCGCGGCATGGCCCGCTTCCGAACGAAGAAACTCAGGCGGCGCTCGAAGAAATGATTGGGCATTACAAGCGCTCGAAATTTTTGGCGGAGCAGGTCGCGATTGACGCTGCTCGTGCGGGGGTGCCGGTCGTGATCGTGAATCCCACGGCGCCGATAGGCCCGGGCGATTGGAAGCCTACGCCAACCGGCCGCATCGTTCTGGATTTTCTGCAGGGCAAGATGCCGGCATATGTGGATACCGGACTGAACGTAGCTGCGGTAGAAGATGTCGCAGCGGGCCATCTGCTGGCGGCGGAGAAGGGGCGCATCGGTGAGCGATACATTTTAGGCGCGCGCAACATGACGCTGAAGCAAATTCTGGATGCGCTTTCGGCGATCACTGGACGTCCGGCTCCGCGCGTGCGTTTGCCCCATGCGATTGCGCTGGCCGCCGGCTATGCGGACGAATTTTATTCGCGTCTGGCCGGACGCGAGCCACAGATTCCGGTCGAGGGCGTGAAAATGTCGCGCCACAAAATGTTTGTGGAGAGCGACAAGGCGCAAAGGGAATTGGGATACAAGCCGGGAAAAGTGGAAGCGGCGTTGGAACGCGCGGTGCGTTGGTACGAAGAGCATGGCTACATCGCAAATCGCGCGGGCGGTAAACCCTTGGCACAACCTGCGGCCGCCTAGCGAAACGCAATGAAAATACTCGTCACCTTCGCTCTGGAAAATGAATTCGCCCCGTGGCGCGCGATGCGCGAGTTTCGCGCCGGCAAGTGGGCTGACGCTGATCTGTATGGCGCGCGAATTGGCTCCGCCGAGGTTGGCGTGATTTTGACCGGAGCGGGACCGAAGCAGGCGCATCTGAAAGCAGCGAAAATTCTGGGAAGCGATCCGGACTCGATCAATTTGTGTGTTTCTTCAGGGCTGGCGGGCGCGCTCAAGATAAATTACTCGGTTGGACAAGTTCTGGCGGCTCGCTCGGTGCGCACCGAAGCCGTGCGCGCGGATTTAAAGGACAATGTGCTGGATAGCAGCGCGCCGTTGCTGGCGTTCGCAGCGGAATGTGGCGCGACGGTAGTGGGCCAATTCTATAGCGCCGAACGCGTGGTAGGGCGAGCGGAAGAGAAGCATCATCTGGGCGAGCACTCGGACGCCGTGGAAATGGAGAGCTTTGAAATACTTCTGGAATCAGCTGCGTTTGGAATTCCGGCGATCGCCATACGCGCCATTAGTGACACGGTCAATGACGATCTGCCGCTCGATATGAACCGGATTTTAACCGACGAAGGGCAAGTGAGTATTCCGCGCGTGCTGGGACAAGTGGCGTTGCATCCCACGTCAGTGCCGGATTTGGTCCGCCTGGGACAGACCAGCAAGGCGGCGGCGGAATCGCTGGCGCAATTTCTGGACAAGTACATCGCGACTGTGTCGCAGAGATTCCAAACGCTGGAGCGGAGCGCTGGAGTGGCGGCGCCTTAAGCGGCGGCAACTCGAAACGAAGATGAGCCAAACTATCGAACACATCGGACGGCGGCGGGCGCACGAGCCCAAGCGCGGCCACATGCGCGCGGGAGTCTATCGTGGCAAGGGCCAGGTAGTCGTGGAGTCCGTGCCGATCCCCGAAATTGGCGACGGCGAGCTGCTCTTCCGCGTGGCGGCCTGCGGAATCTGCGGCACGGACATCAAGAAAATTCACCACGGTTTCGTTCCAGCGCCGCAGATACTTGGCCACGAGCTGGCCGGTACCGTAGTAAAAGTCGGCGCGGGCGTGACGAAATTCAAAGCCGGCGACCGCGTAGTCAGTTTTCATCACATCCCATGCGGCAATTGTTTTTACTGCGCGCAGAAACTTTTTTCACAGTGCGCGGGTTATAAGAAGACGGGCCTGACGGCGGGATTCGATCCCAACGGCGGCGGTTTCGCGGAATACGTCCGCGCGATGCCCTGGATCGTGGAACGCGGAATGATCGCGCTGCCCGCCGACGTCAGCTTCGAAGAAGCTACGTTCGTGGAACCAGTGAATACGTGCTTGAAAGCCGTGCGCAAGGCGCGCATTGCAAAGGGTGAGCAAGTTCTGGTGCTGGGTCAGGGGCCGATCGGCATGTTGCTGATGATTCTTGCTCAATATGCAGGCGCAGAAGTTTACGCGAGCGACCCGATGCCGGGACGCCGAACTGCGAGCCAGCGTTTTGGCGCGAAAGAAGTTTTCGATCCGACGAGCCAGAACTTGCAGCCGGAAATTCGCCAGCGCACCGGCGGGCGTGGCGCGGACGCCGTCCTGGTGGCTGTGCCCAACCCATCATTGGTGCCGGAAGCCCTGGCACTCGCGCGACCGGGCGGACGCGTGTTACTGTTTGCTCATAACGATCCGGTTCTCCAGCTGGAATTTCCGGCGGCCGCGGTGGGGGTGGAAGAGAAGGAAATCCTCGGGAGTTATAGCGCATCTATCGACGATCAACCGGAATCCGCGGCGCTGGTTTTCGAGCGGCGCCTGCCGGTGCGCGAATTGATTTCCCATCGCTTCCCCCTGGAGCAGATATCCGAGGCACTGGAATTGGCGGCACATCCGAAGGATAATACTTTGAAGGTAGTCATAAGGCACGAATGAGCGCTTATAGGCAGGGCAGTGGGCATATGAACGCCGCAGTTTTGTACGGCGCTGAAAATCTGAAGATCGAGACGGTAGATATCCCCAAGATCGGTGACGACGAGGTACTGGTCCGCGTCGCCGTGGCGTTGACCTGCGGGACCGATCTGAAAGTCTGGAAACGCGGATATCACGCGCGCATGATTCAGCCGCCGTCGCTATTCGGTCATGAGCTTGCCGGTGTGATCGAAGAAACCGGGAAGAACGTGAATGGCGGTGTACAGCCAGGAATGCGCGTGCTGCCGGCAAATTCCGCTCCGTGCGACACCTGTTTCTTCTGTCGCAAGGGCCAGCCGAATCTTTGCGAGGATTTGCTCTTCAACAATGGCGCGTATGCGGAGTACATCCGCATCCCAGGGCGCATCGTGCGCCAGAACATGATCGAGATTCCCGATGGCATTTCGTTCAAAGATGCTGCGATGGCCGAGCCGCTTGCTTGCGTCCTGCGCGGAATTCGCGAGACGGGCGTGCATCCGGGCGATACCGTGGTGGTGATCGGCTGCGGACCCATCGGATTGAAATTTATTCGCATTCTTTCGCAACGCAAAGTGCGCGTGATCGCCATTGGCAAGCGCCGTAGCCAGATGAAAGCCGCCGAGCGCCTAGGGGCGACAGCCGCTTTTGATGTGGACAAAATCGAAAACCCAGTGGAACTCGTGCGGCAATTGACCGAAGGCGGACGCGGCGCGGATTCCGTGATTGAAGCCGTGGGTCGCGCAATTACCTGGGAGTGGGCGCTGCAGATGGTGCGCAAGGGCGGAACCGTGAATTTATTTGGCGGCTGCCCGACCGGCACCGAAGTGAAAATTGATCCCGCGGCGCTGCATTATTCCGAGATCACCATCAAGTCCACCTTCCATCACACGCCTCAGTTCATGCGTGAAGCCATGGACACGATTGCCCGCGGCGAAATTCGCTCCAGCGACTTCATCACCGGCGAAGTGACCCTGGAAGGATTGCCGAAAGTATTTCAGGACATGAAGAACAGAAACGGCGAATTGAAGACTGCTGTAATTCCCTGACGTTTTTGCAAGTCAGGGCACCATGCTGCCCACACCGGAACTTGAAATCGCGCGCAATCTGCCGCGGGCCAATTGCGCTCCAGCAGAAGCCGAGCGCTACACGCGCTGGCTGGCGACGCACCACTACGAAAATTTCAGCGTTGTGTCGTGGCTCTTGCCCCGCGATCTGCATCAACATTTCTATAACGTTTATGCGTACTGTCGCTGGTCGGATGATTTGGGCGATGAAGTGTCTGATCCCGCGCGGGCGCTGCAACTGCTGGATGCATGGGAAGGCGAGCTGCAGCTGATCTACCAGGATGGCGCGGGGCCGGCGCATCCGGTGCTGATCGCTCTGCGGGAAACAATTCGCGCAAAAGATATTCCGCTGCGACCGTTCTGCGATTTGCTGCGCGCGTTCCGGCAGGACCAGACCGTACATCGTTACGCCACCTGGGACGAAGTGCTCGACTACTGCGTCTATTCGGCGAATCCAGTCGGCAGGCTAGTCCTTTATCTCTGCGGCTATCGCGACCAGGCGCGGCAGAAGCTTTCCGATTTCACGTGCACCGCGCTGCAACTGGCGAATTTCTGGCAGGACGTTTCGCGTGATTTGGAGAAGGGCCGCGTTTATATTCCGCTGGAAGCGCTCGCGGCGCATGGCTTAAGTGCAGAAGACATCGTCAACAAGCGCTTCGATGCTCGTTATGCCGACTTGATGAAATCGCTGATCGCGCGCACACGGAACCTGTTCCGCGCCGGCCGGCCGCTCGCGAACACCGTGCAGCGGTTTCTGCGCGTGGATCTGGAAATGTTCAGCCGCGGGGGACTCGCGATTCTGGATGCGATTGAAGCGTCGGGATACAACACGCTGGGGCATCGGCCCTCGCTCAGCAAATGGACGCAGGCGAAGCTTTTGGTCATGACATTGGCGCTCCGCGCATTTTCCCGCGCCGGAAAGTCGCAACAGGCGATCGCACCCGCGTCCGGTGCCTCAAACGAAGTCCCGGAAACGGCGTCGCGATCGAATGAAGGTCCGCACGACACAGTGTGGCGCGATCACACGGTTGTCAAGCTCGATGCGTATTCCGATGCGGTCCGCGAATCCTACGCGGAATGCAATCGCATCGCGCGCGCGGCGCACAGCAGCTTCTATGTGGCCTTTTTCGGGCTGCGCAAGGAAAAACGTAACGCGCTTTGCGCCCTGTACGCTTTCATGCGTCTAATTGATGATGTTTCGGACGAGCCAGCCGACCTGGAATCGAAGCGCCAGGCTCTGGCACGCTGGCGCGGCATGCTGGACCAGGCGATTGGCGGACAGACGAATGGCCACACTGTGCTTCTGGCGCTCGCCGACACCATCGAGAGCTTCCAGATCCCCACGCGATATTTTCACGACCTGATTCTCGGCGCAGAAATGGATCTAACGGTTTCGACGTACGCGACGTTTGATCGCCTCAGCGAATATTGCTATCGCGTCGCGGGTACCGTGGGCCTGACGTGCCTGCACGTCTTCGGATTCAGCGACCCGAAAGCGCCCGATTTGGCCGAACGTCTGGGGCTGGCGTTCCAGCTGACAAACATCATTCGCGATGTCGGCGGCGACTATAAAATGGGGCGAATTTATCTGCCGCAGGAAGATCTCGATCGCTTCGGAATCCGCGCGGAAGAATTGCACGGCCCGATCACGCCCAAGCTACAAGAGCTGCTCGAATTTGAAGCGGAGCGCGCCTGGCAGATGTACCGCGAAGGCGCGCCTCTGGTCTCCCGCGTCAATGCGGACAGCCGCGCTACTCTATGGGCGCTCGTTCGCACCTACAGCAGTTTGCTCGCGCGTATTGAAGAGCGCGAATTCGACGTATTTTCCGCGCGCATTTCGCTCTCCAGTGCGGAAAAAATCCAATATCTGCTGACGGCGGGCCTTGCGGCGCGACGGGCTGGCTGGTGGAAGGGTGATGTCCTCGCAAAGCGTTCTAGTAATCGGCGGCGGGCTGGCGGGCCTGTCGTCCGCCGTCGCGCTGGCTGAAGCGGGCGCGCAAGTCCGGCTGCTGGAAAAACGTCCGCATCTGGGCGGGCGCGCCACTTCTTACACGCTGCCCGACGGCAGCGAGGTGGACAATTGCCAGCACGTCACGCTGGGTTGTTGCACGAATTTGGCGGATTTTTATTCGCGCGTGGGCGCGAGTGAAAAAATCCGTTTTTACGATCGCCTGTATTTTGCCGACTGCAACGGCCAGCGCTCCGTTATCGAAGCCGCGCCATTGCCTCCGCCGCTGCACATGGCGCCGTCGTTCCTGCTGTTTCGCGCGCTGACGCTCGACGACAAGCGCTCGATCGCAAACGCCATGTTGGCCATTGCGCGTTCCGGCGGCAGCCCGCCGCTCATCGAGGGGATCTCGATGCTGGACTGGTTGCATCGCATGAACCAGACCGCCGACGCCATCGAAAGATTTTGGCGCGTGGTGCTGGTCAGTGCGCTCGATGAAGAACTGGCGCGCACCGACGCGCGCTGCGGCATCGAAGTGTTCTGGAAAGCGTTCCTGGGAAATAGCACGGGCTACCGCGTAGGAATTCCTACAGTGCCGCTCGCTGATCTTTACGAAGGTTGCCGCGAAGCGATTGTGCAGCAGGGCGGGGAAGTTCGCTTACGCTGCGGAATCCGCGAAATCCGCGTGAAGGGAAATTGTTTTGCCGGCGCGGTGCTCGATGATGGCCAGGAAGTTTTCGCCGATGCCTGCGTCTCCGCAGTGCCGCATGACGCGCTGCTGGACCTGCTGCCGCCGGAATGTACGGATGTGAATACGCCGCTTGAGGGCCTGCGACATCTGAAAACTTCGCCGATCACCGGCGTGCACCTGTGGTTCGACCGTCAAGTGATGCACGAGCCGTTCCTGACGTTACTGGACCACACCACGCAGTGGGTCTTCAACAAGACGCTTTTGTACCAGTCAGACGAAACGAATCACGCAGCGGCGCGTCCAAGCGATGAGCAGGGCGCCACGGTTGAGGGTAGCGGGCAATACCTGCAGCTGGTAATCAGCGCCTCCTACGATCTGATTCCGCGTTCGCGCCAGGAAATCATCGAATTGTGCCGTCGCGAACTCGCGACTGTGCTGCCGCTGACGCGCGAAGCGCAATTGCGCAAGGCCACCGTGATCAAAGAAGTGAACGCGACATTCTCGCCGGGACCAGGTTCGGATCATTGGCGTCCGCCGCAGCGAATTCCTCTCGCGAATCTGTATCTCTGCGGCGATTGGACGCGCACGGGCTGGCCCGCCACGATGGAAGGCGCGGTGCGCAGCGGATATCTTGCGGCAGAGGCGGTGCTGGCGGACCGTGGCGAACCACGCACATTTCTTCAGCCGGACTTGCCATTCGAGGGATTCTGCAAATTCTGGGCCAGCCGAAATGGTGGAGCGCGCTCATGACCAAACTGCGCGAGGACGAAGTCCTGCTGCTGATGGGTACCGCGAAGGGCGGATTTATTTTCAGAAGCGATGCGCGCCGCAAGAACTGGTCCGTCAGCGACCCCCTATTCAAGGGACTGATGGTCCATCATTTCACTTTCGATCCGCGCGACTGCGAATCGCTGTATGCCGCGACTTACTCCGAATGTTTTGGTTCGGATATTCAGTGCAGCCACGACGGCGGACGCAAGTGGGAGCGCACCGAAGACGGCCCGCGGTACGCCAATGATTCCGGGGTTTCCGTAAAATGTGTCTGGCACATTGATCCAGCACACGCCAGCGATCCGGACGCGGTCTTCGCTGGTGTTGATCCCGCGGGCCTCTTTCGCAGCGACGACCGCGGCCCAGCGCGGACGGAAGTCGAGCCGCTTACTCGCCACGAATCGTGCAGCCGCTGCAATCCCGGGAAGGGCGGGCTGAGCCTGCACTCCATCGTTCCAGACCCGCACGACAAAAGGAAAATGCATGTTGCAATTTCCGCCCCAGGGGTGTTCTATACAGAGGATGGCGGCCGCTCTTGGCAGCCACGGAATCGCGGTACTCGCGCTGATTTTCTACCTGATAAGCATCCCGATCTCGGCCAGTGTGTGCATAAGCTGCTCCCCGCGGCGGATGGCAAGCGCCTCTATCAGCAAAACCACTGCGGCGTGTATCGCAGCGATTCTTCCGCGGAGTGGTGGACGGATATCTCCAAGGGCCTCACCTCGCGATTTGGTTTTCGCATGGGGACGGACCCGAAAGATGCCGCAAGCGTATGGGTGGTGCCCGTCGCCAGTTCGGAATTTCGCGCGGACCCGGATGGCAAGCTGACCGTCTTTCGTTCGTGCGATGCCGGCCGTTCCTGGCAGTGCGCCGCGGAGTGTTTGCCGGACCGCAACGCGCAGCTGCTAGTGCTGCGTGAAGCGATGTCGGTGTATTCGGCCGATGCGGCGGGAGTTTATTGCGGAGCTTCCACCGGCCAGATTTTTCACACGCGCGATGAAGGGCGCCAGTGGCAGTTGCTGGCGGAATTCTTCCGCCGATTTATTCAGTGGAAGCGTTTGGACCGTTCGATTGAATCAGCGCGGCCGCCAGGCTTTTCCGCGCGGGATTCGATGAGCTTTCCACACCCGATTGTGAAATCGTCATGGGCACAAAAACATTCGGAGTATCATGAATTAACCCCTTAGGAGGTCCGATGGACCGGAAGTATAGGCAGAGGGGCTACAGCGACCGCGATTCCCAGGAAAAGAAAAGAGAAAGAAGCGAACGCCCGAGCGGCGAGCCGCGTCCCAAGCAGGATTCCATGGGCCCGCGCACGCCGCGCATGGTTGGCACGGTGATGAGGGCGCGTTGCTCCAGTTGCGGTGCGGTGCTGGCGCCCGGATTTGATCCCAATGCTGAATGCCCTCGTTGCCACACCGAATTGCATTGCTGCAAGCAATGCGTGCACTTCGATACCAGCAGGCAGTTTGAATGCACACAGCCTATTCCCGAGCGTATTGCCAAAAAAGACGCCAAGAATGATTGCACGTTTTTTGAATTTCGCATGACCGTGGAGAAAGACACTTCACCGGTGAGCTACGCCACCGCTACTCCGGCGCCCACCAACCCCGGACGTCCGAACGACGCGCGCAAGGCATTCGAAGATCTCTTCAAGAAGTGATGGTCTCCAACCACGCGGTTTTGCACATCGCTTTGGGCATCTGGACCAGTCAGGTCATTTTCTTGTCGCGCGTGCAGCTGCGTCTATTTCGGCGGCAGGGGGAACAGCGTCGGCTCGGCAGCGGGCTCGCTTGCGATCGCTTCCAGCTGCGGATAATGCGAGCGAAGGGTCTCGGGAACTTTCACTTTGTTTCCGCTCAGCAGATGAATCAACTGCAGCGCGTTTACAATCCCTTTCGCTTCGAAATGATTATTGGTGACAACAAACGTCGTGCGAGCATTTTCCGCCACATGCTCGATGCGTTTGGCCCAGGGCTCGAGTTCTTCCTCTGAATAAAGATAGTTGTAGCGCTCCGAGGGCGGTGAGGCCGGATCATCGCTGAACCATGTGTCGTAGCGCCGTCCGTGCAGGCGCACGTAGCCGATCGGTGAGGTCACGCGCTCGCTGGGGCGGATCGAGCGGCCGATCACCGGCTGATCAATATTGCAGAATCCCACGCCACTCCGGTGCAGCAGTTCGTAGAACTCTTTTTTCGCCCAGGATGCGTGGCGCACTTCCACCACCAGCGGGTACATGCCGAAGTCATCGAGAATGTGATTCAGCCGCGCCAGATTTTGCGCCGTGTTGTGAAAGGAGAAAGGAAATTGCAGCAGTACCGCGCCCAAGCGGTTTGCGACACTTAAGATTTCGAATCCTGCGCGCGCAATTCTCACGTCCTCGGCTGTCGCGTCGTCTTGATGCGTGAATTTCTGCCAAAGTTTCGCGGTAAAGAGAAAACGTGGATTCGCGGCGACGTGCTCGATCCACTGTGCGGCGAAATCCGGTTTCAACGGGTGATAGAACGAAGTATTGATTTCAATCGCATCGAAAAATTCCGCCAGGTACGTCGCTTCGTGAAATCCCTTCCCGCGCCGTGTGGGATACAGGATGCCTTTCCAGTCCGGATAGGACCAGCCTGCCGGCCCCACCCGAATGGGCCCAGGCTTCGGCTCCGCGAGTTTCGTTTTTGCAGCCATGCCCGCTCTTATTCTCCGCAGGATCGCTTCTTCGAGCGTATGACGGTGCCGCGAAGACTGTCAAATGCAGCGGCCGGCGCGCCACGCTACACAACGTTCCGTTGCGGAACGCCGCAATGGCACACGTCCCTGCCGCGTTTTTGGAAGGAGCCCGGTTGCAACGCACACTGCGTGGCGCTATGCTGCATGCGCCTCGATGCCAAGTCTCTTTCCATCCGCGAGCAGCGAAACACCAGGGTGCCCCGATGAAAATAACCTACAGTCACGTGGAAACCGAATATCACGCCATCATTGAACATGAAGTCGCGCGACACGCCGCAAAACTGAATCGCATTCTGAAGCGCTATTCTCCCGATCTGGTTGTGCTGCATGGTTCGCTAGAAAAAACGCCGCGCAAGACGGAATTTAATTTTTCGCTAAATCTGAATCTGCCCACCGGCACGCTGCACTCGACCGGCGTGGGAGCGGACGTGCTGGGCAGCGTCAAAGCCGCGTTCGCCGAGCTGGAACCGCAAATAACGAAGCATCAAGCCAAGTTGCGCAAAGATTACGTCTGGAAACGAAAACGAGCCATCGCCCCGCCCGCGCCACGCGAAGCGCCTTCTTCGGACTAAGCTAAGCAGCTAGCTCGGTGTCTGCGCGTCCGTTGCACTCGCCGAGCCGCTCGGAATCTGCCCGCCCACCTCAACTCCTCCTAGGCCCGTGAATTAGTTTCCGTGTCAGATCTTTAGACGCACGTAGGGGCCCAGCTCAGTCGTAGCGCAGCGGCCTTTTAAGCCACTTTTCCGCCAGCGTCACGACTTGCCTCGGCACACCGAGAGTCGCCAAGCCATGCCATTTCAACTACATCCTAGCTCGGCAAGATGCCCACCTGCGTCAGAGCATGCTCGTTTTGTCAATCGAACTGACACTAGAACTGACACCGGATTTTGCGCCAACAATCTCACAGATGCCCGTTGCTGGCCAACTCCCAGCTGACTAGCCCGAGTTTTTGCAGCACGACGAATGAGCGAGCTCACATCACGGATCGGACCGGCTTTTCTGTGCCAACTGTACGGTGAATTTTCGGCTGTTTGCATCCCAATGACATCGAGGTTAGCCGCGATTTCATTGGCGATTTGTGGGGGAGTCTTCTCACCCAGAGCCCTGTGAGGCCGACTCCGGTTCTAGTTCGGTCGGCCAAGCCAGGAATACTGCCACGCGACCGACACATTCTGATAATTCCCACCAAAGCTAATATATGTGCCATCGCTATAGCTGATCTTTATCGATTGGTGTTTGCTGATCGGGAATGAAGCCGTGCCACCGATGCGCGATCCGGTCTGTTTGGTCGCTAAGTTCCGTATGCCGCTCAAACTGGTAACGCCGCCCTCCCAAAAGTTACCGTCCAATGACAGCCACAAGCGTGGCCGGACGTCATAGCTCAAATGCCCTTCCAGCGAGAAGATCGGAGCTTGGCTTTGTGGCTGCGTGACCGGCCCGGCGAAAAAGGCCGAGTTCGTCGTGTAGAACCACGCTCCCACATAGCCATCGGCCGACCAATGTCCCCAGCATTCCGAATAGCCAAATTCCGGCTTGAATGCCCATCGATTGCCGCCCCAGTTTATCAATTTCGCGCTGCTGTACTGTCCAGTCGGCGCAATCACCTTGAGACTTACTCCCAGCAGCCTTTTCTGTTTCCACTTCGCCATTTCCTTCCTTTGCATTGCAGCGCCGCCCAACAGATTTACGGAAAAGCGAAACGTGGAATCCAGCAGGCCTGATCGGTAAATCGACTTGAATTGTCCCGAGACGATGCCCTGAAAATTCCCGACCGCATACGGCAGCGCAGCTGTAATGTTGGCCGAGCGGCCAAAGAAACTCAGTGCATGGTAGTAGCTGAAGATCGGCACGTAGTAGCTGCCCCGTGCGTTGCCGACCGGCACGGTGCCGTTGAAGTCCACGCCCCCGCTATAGAAGCCCCAGGAAATCGTAACCGCGTTCGAATGCACTGGCGTTATTACGTAAGCCCGAGGAGCCAAGTCTTGCGCGGCAACCTGAGCGGCCACCGCCAAAGTCGAAACTAGTAACGCGATGGCGAAGCGCAGTCGCATGCCAAGCAGCAACGGAAAGGATTGCCGACGCAAAAACTGAAGGCGATGAATCAGGATCAATCGCAATAGTGGCGGCCAAACCGGGAGTGCTCGCCCCCAGATAAAACAATAAGATCGCAACTCTCGCCCCGAGCCGAAGCGGCGATCCTCTACCGGGACCGTCCAGACCCAAGTGCGTGTAGTCTACCGGCACCCGTCGTCCCAGCAATTGGCAAAAGTGACAGTTCACAGGGAAATTTTATGGGCTGGTCGGGATCGATTCCCAGCCGCGCGGTATGCGGGAGTAATTCACATGACGGGGCCTAAAGCGTCCACGGGCTACTTCACAGCCGAGCGCGGTTGCGCCGCGACTGGAGGACGATTAACTAACTCACTTGCTAACTGACAAACTGCTTGCCCGAGATAACAGCTTCCACCGCGGCCAAGAGATGGCATTCAGCGCTTGTTTTAAAAACGTACCCCTGAGCGCCTGAGTTGAGGGCCGCTTGCACGACGTCAGTAGACCTTTCTTGGCTCAAGAAGATGATTTTGGATTCCGGGAGAAGTTTGCGAATTTGCTTGGCGGCTTCAATTCCACACAAACCCGGGAGGCCGATATCCAATAGAATCAAATCCGGCTTCAATTCTAGCGCTTTCCTGACTGCTTCAAGTCCATCCGACGCAAAGTCGACGACGTGTAGGATTGGATTTTGCTGAAGCTTCTCGAGAACATACTGCCTCCAAGCGTCAAAGTCGTCGACAATGAGAACGCGGACAAATGATGGATTGCTGATAGGTTTCTCCTGTGTAGAGCTCAAAATCACGTGCACAGATGGGCGCCGACAGACATGTAACCGCCAGCAAAGCATGGCATGCGGGATGGACGGTGTCGTTGTCCTGAAACAATCTGGCACGTGCTCTTGAGCAACCTCGGAAAGCAAACGCAAAAGGGCGATGACGGACGGAACGGTGGTCAGAGTTTGCGCAGAGGGAGTCGCTTGGGCTCGCAGAGCAAGATTTTACCGCGGCTCTTTTTCACTACACCGCTACGCTGCCAGGAGGCCAACAGCCGACTGGCAGTGAAAGGTGTCACGTTTGCGGCATTGGCCAATTCCTCGTTGCCGACATCGAGTTCGACGCCACCGGCAACCTTTTGCCCGACCGCCTCGGCCAAACTACCGAGCACACCGGCCAATCTTTCTTCAGCAGAGTGACAGGTCAACGCGACATGCGCGGCAAGGTACCAGGCTAAGTAGTCCGAGGCGGTGGACAATGCATTCTCCAGCAGGGCTGGATATTGAGCCACAAAATTTCGGATGGTGGCCCGGTCCCACGCTAACAGGCTGCATTCTCGTACCGCCTCCGAGCCGAGAAGGTACGAAGCAGGGTTTGCCAGCAATGTCATTCCGCCGATGAGTTCTCCCGGAGTGAGCCAGTGAAGGAGGATGTGTCGCCCTCCGTGCTCGTCGAAGAAATATCTGGCTCGACCTTTGGTAAGTAAGAACAAACGGTCGGCTGGGTGGCCCTGGTTGGTGATGACAGATTTGGCCGCGAACCGGCGAGGCGTCGCTGCGGCCAGGATTCTCTTGCGGTCCGGCAGGGCTAAACGGTCGAAAAAGTTCGATCTTAAATTATCCGGTAGTTTGAAATTAAGTAGCGCGAGAGCCAAAATGCTCTCCTTGCAATTATTTGTTCTTGCGATTTCCCCCTGCCCCGATAGCGAATATTGACAGCCCACGCGGTGGCGTCGTGTGCTAGCCGCATGCCCCCCGATCAAGAATTTCCCAGGAAAGGGTGAGGTATGTCTATCTCGTCTAGTCCACCGGCGGAACTTGTGCGCCGGTGTCTTTCTTGCCTTTCTGCTGCTCCGCCGGCGAACCGATATATTTCACGTGGACTTGGTTGATCTTGCCGTTGAAGGCGAAGGGAGCCTTTTCGAAGTAATCCACCGAAACGGGCGAGCCAAGGTCGGTGCCGATGTCGAGGCAGTCGTTGGCGGTAAACATGACAGGAACGCTGACCGGGACCTGCCCCTGGGCGACCTGCTGGCCATTCACTTTTATGACCACGTCAAGCGGACCGGCAGGCCTCTTGATAGCGTACTTGGTTTCCACTTCGATTTGCACTTTTCCGGCGGGTAACTTGTCTTTCGCACGAATGTGCGTGCGATTGATCTCGAAGAGGTTGTACTCGTAGGAGAGCACGCCGTCCTGGACATAGAGAGCCAGCCCACCTGAAAACGCACCGAGCGCGTACAGCACTCCGTTAGCGTTGTCGGGAATTTCGGCGTCAACGGTGACCACGTTTTCCTTAGTGCCGAGCGCCGGCGCGGCGAACTCCGGCATGCGCGTCATGTTTCCCGCAAACGTCCACTCGGTGTAGGGAGGGGAGATTTTCAGGTCAGGACGCACCACCGGAACCCACAGTCCGCCGCCGATCGGATAGCCCTGGTTCTTGGCAAACTCCGTGAGAAAGAGTTCCTTCATCTCGGCCAATTTCTGCGGATTCTTGGCCGCGAGGTCATTCGCCTGGGTCCAGTCCTCGTTCAAGTTATAAAGTTCCCAGGGATCGTTGTCTGGATTCCACAGCAGTTCGCCCTTCGGGCCGAGGACTCCCTTGGGCAGACCGGCTACCCAGGGAAGGCGCGGACCGATCGTGTCCGCAAACCAACCATCGTGGTAAATGCCGCGGCTGCCCATAATTTCGAAATACTGGGTGTGCTTTACTTCCGGGGCCTTAGGATCATTGAAGGTCGGGGCAAAGCTCACGCCGTCAAATGGGGTCTGCGTGATGCCGTTCACCACTTTTGGCGGAGTGATTCCAATCACGTCGTAGAGCGTCGGCACCACATCATTGACATGCAGAAATTGCGAGCGTGGCGTGCTGTCCGGCTTGATCTTCGCGGGCCAGCGAATCGCAAGCGGGTTGCGCGTGCCGCCGAAATGCGCCGCGACCAGCTTGGTGGATTTGTACGGCGAACTCCCCGCCCAGCCCCACCCGGCGTGATACATGTTTTCGGTTTTCGCGGTTCCCAAGGCATCGAGGCCGCCCAGCGAGTCGAGCGCCTTGATCTGCTGCTCGGTGGTAGTGGGAATGCCGTTCTGCGCCAGCAGTTCGCTGATTGTACCGTTCTGCCCTTCGGCGGATGAGCCGTTGTCGCCCCAGACGTACAGGATCAGCGTGTTGTCTTTGTCGCCTTCGCGATCGACTTCGTCGAGCACGCGGCCCACCTGCGCGTCCACGTGTTCCGTAAACCCCGCAAACACTTCCATCAGGCGGCGCTGAAAGGGCTTCTCGGATTCTGGAATTGAGTCCCACGCCGCCATGGTCGCGGGCCGCGGCGTGAGCTGCGAATCCTGCGGAATATATCCCATGGCTTTTTGCCGGGCGAAAACGCGCTCGCGGTATTTATCCCAGCCGTCATCGAACTTGCCTTTGTACTTGGCGGTCCATTCCGGCGGCACCTGGTGAGGACCGTGGGAAGCTCCGCTGGCCCAGTAAATGAAATAGGGTTTGTCGGGCGCGAAGGATTTGTGGTTTTGCATCCAGTTGATTGCGTCGTCGGCCAGGTCTTCGCTGACGTGATAGTAGTCATGGCCGCCCGAGGTCTTCGGCGGGTGAACGGTGTCGGTATTTCGGACCAGATTGGGTTCGTACTGCGAAGCTTCGCCGGCGAGGAAGCCGTAGAAGTATTCAAAACCGTAGCCGGTGGGCCAGTAATCGAAAGGACCCGCGGCGGTGGTCTGTTCGGCGGGCGTGTTATGCCACTTGCCGAATGCGGCGGTGCTGTAGCCGTAGTCTTTCAGGACTTCCGCCACCATCGCGCTGCTCTTCGGCTGAATTCCGGAGTATCCGTCCCAGTCGTTCGCGAGTTCGGCGATCTGCCCGGCGCTAATTCGGTGGTGATTTCTGCCAGTGAGCAACGCGCCGCGCGTGGGAGAGCACATCGCGGTGGTGTGAAACCGGTTGTAGGAGATGCCCTCACTCGCGATGCGGCTCAACGCCGGGGTGTGGATCTCGCCGCCGTAGGTGTCTGGGAGTCCGGGGCCGACATCGTCAATCAAGACGATGATGACATTCGGCGCGCCCTTCGGCACATGGTTGATCTTCGGCGCCGGGCTGTACGTCGATTCCTGCATCGTGCGCTTGGCGATGCTGCCGGAAGGCTGGGGAGGAAACGGCAAAACCTCCTGCGCCGCTGTAGGGATTACGCAAAGGATTAGAAAGGCGAAGGCCCCGATGAAGCGACTTTGTCGCATCTCACACTCCCGAAATTCGGTTCCGCGCCATGCGGCAAGGATAGTTGGCGCGGTAATCCAACCGCCCGGACGCTAACGCAAGAATCAGAACTCCGATACTGGCAAAAGTACCAATGGGACGGTGAACTTCTCGCGCGGGGCGAGACCCGACCGCAAAGAACACACGTAGTGCAACGTTGTCCGCTTTGCAGCCTTCCAGGGATATTGAGGTCTTGACGAATTTAGCCACGCGGTGTGCCCAAGACGTCAAGTATTGTCAAACAGCGGCTCGAGCAGGCCGCACGGCTCCCCTGTCGGAGAGTGATGATCCGTTGCCGCCGATCCGCGCTAGCGGATGCACAAACGCGAAAATCTCGCCAGAGCCTTACTTCTGACCGGAGCTCATCGGTGGCTCCGCAAGGGGAATGTCAACAATGAGGGGCGAGTGGTCCGACAACGGATCGTCGGGAGCGTCGTTCAGATCCTGCAAGGTACGGGCGAAATGCGGTGCGAACTTGTAGCTTCCGTCCTGCTTCTCCGAGTCCGTCGCGTAACCTTTGACGAAGAACCAATCTAACTTGTACTCCCCCACCAGACCGCCAAAAGTTCGCGCCAGAGCAAATGTGTATTGAAATCCCTTAGTGGCGCGCTGGTTTGAATCGCTGAGCGTTCCGCTCCTGTTTTCCGCGCTTCGGCCCTCTGCTCCGCGGAAATCAAACGTGTGACCGTCGTCGAAATGAAAATCATGGAGATCGCCAAAAAGCTTGGCTTCTTTTTTTCGAGAGAACACGGGAACATCGAAACCGGTCGGATCATTCTTGTTACGCATCAGATTCACGGGCAGCAGCAGGATGGTGGGAGCGCCGGTGGACCATTTGATTGCGGTCCTGGCCCAAGCGTGGGGATCTTTGACGCGATCCTTCAGCACCTTGGAAACCGATGTGGGTGACGAATCGGCGGCGGTGGTGTTCATGTCCCCCGCGAGAATGACCGGATTGGCATCGGCCTTGGCCCATGCAAGGATCTGCTGCATTTGTTTGCGTCGGCACTCGGGCTTGCACTTGTTTTCAAGGTGCGTTGCCACAACCGTTACGATGCCGGTAGGCGACTCGGGAACGGCGAGTTCGACGAACATGGCCATGCGCCCGCCGCGGCGAATCTCACGTGTGATTCTTTCCATGAACACCAGGTTGGCACCTGCCCGCTTACCCGATTCCAGCTTGGAAACCGCTTTTTTTTCGCCGTTGTACCAGTCGTAGCAGACGGTCAACGGCCGCACGGTTACGCTGCGAATCGGATAGCGACTCAAAACGGCCGTTCCATGCAAGCCCAGGTAGCGGTCTTTGTCGGGTTCAAATGATTTCTGAATGTCTGCCTGGGCGGCCTTGTCGTCCATTTTTACTTGCTCGAGTCCCAAATTCAGGGGATCGACTTCAAGAAACTCGACGCCAAATGCGTAGTTCATATGAAGTGATTGCGCCAGCTCGCGGGCGACGTCTCTATAATCAGTGCGAGTAACACCCTCGTCCACTTCGTTCAAAACCAATAGGTCCGTGGGCTGGAGGAGGGCGAGTTGTTCTTTTGCAACGGCCAGTTGTTCAGCCGTGAGAGGTTTCGCTTCAGGGTCCTTGTTCGAAGCGATTACCTTGTCGAACTGATCCGGCTGCGTCAGTACTATTTTTATCGAGTCCAGTTCGATTCCTCGCTCGATATTCCAGAGTGTCGCGCGAATAAACGGTCCCAGAGCCTCCGAAGACGGGCGATTGGGTTTCGCGCCATCTAGATAGGCTTCATTGCTCACGAACGGCGTGTGTAGCAGCTTGTCCATTTTATCCGCAACAGACTGTTCGGGTTTTTCGTTTTGCGACACCTGGACGAGCTCAAAAAATGAGAGTGCCTCCGGCTTCGAAGAGCGAACGAGCTTGGGCTCATCCGAGCTGGCTAGCGCGGCGACGGTGAGCAGACAAATCGAAGCGATCGCCATCGTCCAGCGCGATCGATCGGCCAGTCGAAGAGTCGCGAGGGCTTTCTTCAGGGCGGTAAAAATGGGCAGCTGGAGTCGGGGAAATCTCATTGCACCACCTTTCAGCCAAATGTGAACTTTTCGCAATGGTTTGTAACGGATTGGCCCAAGCCTTGGAAGTGTAAGAACTGCCAATCAAACGTGAAAAAAAAACAGTAACGGGAAACGCTGGCTCGCCGCGAATCGGCGAGCCAGAGCTGTTCGTAATTTAGCTCAAGACGAGCATGGCTCTGGACGCTAGACTGGCGCCGGCGATCAAGCACGTGCGCGATCGAGAGCCGACTGCCAGCATTCAGCCAGGCCGCACACGCTGTGCCGTCACCTGTGATGGGTGACTCTCTCGTCCAGCAACCTGATCAGGAAATCTGCTTCTCCAGGCTGTCCATTTTCGCTTTTGACTGGCCGTAATCGATGACATCGTCAATTTCATCGCTCAGGTCATTCGCAATGCGCGCGTTTGCCTTTAGGTATTCGGGATAGGGTGGGGTCGTCGGCCGCGACTTGCTTTTGCTGAGCTGGGCAATGGCAGCGTTCATATTCGTGGCCAGGTCATTCGCCAGCGACGTGATGCGATCGATTGCATCTTGTTGCCACGGACTCGCGATGGTGCGGTGCGATTGTAAGCCGCGCATATTCTGTTGCAGCTCATTCACGTCGGCCTTGATTTTCTCAAGTGCGGTGGAGTGTGTTTGCCAGCTTAACCCAGCGGTCTGCGAATACGATTCCATGGTAGCTGCGTCTTTCTTGATCTTCGCCAGAAGTGGCTTGGCGGCATTCAATTGGGCAGTGACACTGGGATTGTCTTTCGCATCTTGCGCGCTAGAGGTACCTGGAAGCAGGACGTACACGAGTACTAGAAGCAAACCACAGATTACTTTTCTTGCGTTCATGTTTGTTCTTCTCCTTGTTTTGCTTGCGGATTTGCGCGAGCCTAAAATTTCCAGCCAATGCCGGTCGTAACTCCCAGATCATTTCGTGGGGCATGGATCGGAGGCCGGCTGTCAAAGTTCTCGTAAAGATGAAAATCCCAATAAAAATCCTTCACCAGCTCGATGTGAAGGTTAGAGTCTGAACTGAGCCGGTAGCGTCCTGGGTCTGACAGGCTTGGATAAAACAACGCGGAGCTTCGGATGTCGAGGACCTTGAAGCGGAACGTGTAAAAATTGGCTCCGATCAGAGCCTCCGCGTTGTTTTGCATTGTCGTCGTCTGCTCTTGCGGAAAATAGCGTTCGCGGCTGAAAACAGTCCCGGCAAATATTCGTAAGCTGGTTCTTTCGGTGCGCAGCATGGTACGTCCGAAAACGGCACCCGCGGTGGTTCGCAAATCGAGTTGTTGTCGATCGCTCTTTAGGAGATCGATCAAGCCTCCATAAAGCCAACGCTCCGAGAGCAGGCGGAAATACTGTCCGTCGAAGGTATACCGGTTTGTGCTGGGTCCGTTCGATTGAGTATCAAACTGGGAACCCGTCGTGAGCCTGACCAGATCTTTGGTTCGCTGATATTCCGCCGCGGCACCCAGGGAGGAACTCAGCGCGCTGTTTCCGCTCGAATAGCTCAAGCCGTAGTCGATAGAGCCATTCACTTGACTCCAGAATGTTCGCTCGCTCTGCTGGATTCCGACGACATCCAAGGGTTCGATTTCCATCACTTTTCCCTGTGTCGCAAGACGTAGGTCCGCCCCAGCAGCTTTTTTGCCCCCGGTCTTGCCTATGACACCGGTGTATCGCTTCCCGCTTTTCAAGGTGATGAAGAATCGATCCTGACTCTCGAGCCGGTCCACTTCTGCCCAATCGAGTTGCACCGACTCCAACATATAACCGGACTTGAAGTAGAGTATTCCGTTCTCGAGCTTCTTGATTTCGCCCGTGAAGCGGTCTCCGTTTGTCATGACCACGAGATCGTCGCTGCGTTTTGCGAGCAGCGGACTCCCGCAGCTCAACACGGCTACGACGATCAATGCAATGTGAACTGCAGACTTTCCCATGCAAGAAGCGTCCGCGACGTGGTCTGGACGGGAATGCTGAATTTCGCACTCCAGACGGATGTGCACGGCTCCCACATTCGCCTCAACGATACAGCGCTCCACGGGGGTCTTGAGAATTGGCAAAACTCCCACTTTCCTGGGGAAAAAGTAACTCGGAAGCCCGGCACGCTCCTTTTTCGTCGCATGCCGCAGATTCCGGGTGGGTGTGTGATTTGAGTGCGAGGTGAACTCACTTGGGTATTCACACGCAGTATGAGCATACGGGCGCGACAGACCGCCCAAAGGCATGAATTGATGAGGCTGGATAAGGCTCCCCTGCACGCGCTTCGGTCATTGATATCACCCTTCCAGACTGTAAGTTTTGACAATACCGCCTCTCCTCGGGTTTCGCTAAAACGCCTGAAGCGAAGCGACTGAATCGTCGCGTAACCGGAAAAGTCAAATTGTCTGAAATCCACATCGATGGTAGGGGCGCTAATCGGGACTTGCTCAGATTCGCATGCACAAGCGCCCCCAAACTGGAGTATCGACTACGGTTCCCGGCTGGGCGCTATTATTTACGTCCTTATCGGATTACTCGGCGCGTCGGGCTGAGTTGAATAAAAAATTCGTATCCGTCTCGATGCCAGTCCGACTTTACGCCTCGCGTTTCGCAGAGAGCTTATGAGCGACCCAGCAAGATATTCGCCTCTCTACCGACGTGACGGTATCCAGCTACCCTGGGAGCTGGTCGACAAAAATGCCTGCCGTCGGTTGACACTGTTGATCGGAAAAACTGCGTTCATCGCTCTCCTGTACTACCTTCTGGTTGTGATCAGCATGAAGCTCCACTTTTCTACGTCAGGCCTGTCCCTGATTTGGCCCTCAAACGCGCTGCTTGCCGCAACGCTCGTACTGAGCCCGAAACGTCACTGGTGGTTTTACTTGCTTGCGATCGTTCCCGCGCATATAGCGGCAATGAGTCCCTATAACCTGGACCTCGGGTGGCTGGTGTATCAAATAGCATTTAACTCAGCGTTGACAGCTATATATGCGGCAATCCTTCAAAGGTTTAAGCCGAGAATACTTTATTTTGAGGCGCTTCGAGACGTTCTTATCTTTCTGGGAGTATCAGTCGCTGTTCCCGTTTTGATGAATTGGGCAGCGATCTATCCGGTCTTCAAGTTCTCACCGGGTAGTTCCGCTCTTCTCGCCCACAATTCGTCAGACGGTTTCTTTGCAGTGTGGACTAGCTGTTGGATCAATAACAGCGCGTCTTTCATAGCTTTCGTTCCTGCGATTCTCGTTTGCGCTACGCAAGGCAGCTCTTGGTTTCGAGGTTTCTCCTCACGACGAGTTGCAGAGGGAGCACTCCTGACAGTGCTCTTCATCCTGATGGGCACTTTCCTAGCATACGGACGCGTCGCCGCAAACGGCCACATGCTAGATGCCCTCTACCTCATTCCGATACCGCTCTTGCTGTGGGCGGCGGTTCGATTTGGTCCAGCTGGGGCAAGTCTGTCCGTGACAGCACTCGTTTGTATTTCAAGTTGGTGCGCATACGCTGGCGAGGGGCCCTTCCTGCGTTCCTCCTTCATCGACCGTGTCACCTCCATGCAAATAAGCTGGATCATGATTTGTGCTCCAGTCCTTGCCCTCGCCGCCGTTGTCCGAGAACGCAAGTTCGCCACATTGGCCCTTTTGAAGAGCGAAGGCCGATTCAGGAAATTCTTTGAGACCCAGCCGGAATCCTGCTACATGATTTCTCCAAGGGGCATCGTTCTGGACATCAATCCGGCAGCATGTGAAGCCCTCGGTTACACCAAAGAGGAACTGATCGGCAAGGCGGCGTCAATCATCTACGCTCCCGAGTCGCATTCCAAAATGCGCGATCTGCTTGAGAAGTGGAACAAGACGGGGCGGCTTGAAAGCGAAGAGATAGTCGTACGAACTCGAGATGGACAAAGACGGGTCGTGCTCGTTAACGCGGGATCGGTGGTGGATGCGGAGGGAAATCTGTTGCATTCCACAAGTGTGCACGTAGATATCACAGAACGCAAGCTGGCGGAAGAAGCGCTTTCTACGGTGAGTCAAAGGTTGATCGAAGCACACGAGGAAGAACGCACCCGCATCGCCAGGGAACTCCACGACGACTTCAGCCAGCGTTTGGCGCTACTGGCCATCCAGCTGGGCCAAGCGAGCCAGAGCTTACCTGACGCGGAGAAAGTGCTCAGGACAAGGCTCCATGCCATGTGGGAAAGAACCACCGAGCTCTCCTCCGACATTCACAAACTGTCGCACCAGCTGCACTCCTCCAAGCTCCAGCATCTTGGCCTTTTACCCGCTGCGAAAAGCTTGTGCGAAGAAATCGGCAAACAACACCACATCCACATCGAATTTCTACACCGGGATATGCCAGAAGAGATTTCGCCGGACATGGCCCTTTGCTTCTTTCGAATCGTGCAAGAAGCCCTCAATAACATTGTAAAACACAGCGGCGCAACGCAAGCGCATGTCGAATTCGTTGGCACCCCGTCCCTCATTCGGCTACGGATCGTCGACGCGGGCGCCGGCTTCGATCCGACGTCTATGGCGGCTCGGGGAGGTTTGGGATTGGCAAGTATGCGTGAACGGTTGCGCCTGCTGGGTGGCACGATAGCGCTTCAATCCTCGCCCATGGAAGGCACCGAAATTGTGGCCGAAGTGCCAATCAAGCACGCGCGCGCAGAGGCATTTCGGATGAACCTGAACGGACGCGATGCATAGGGGGTGCCATGACTAGAACACGCATTTTGCTGGCGGACGATCATGTTCTTGTGGCCGACGCACTAAAAATCATGCTCGAGCCGCTTTACGATGTCGTTGGCATCGCCAGCGACGGCCGCGCTTTACTGCATTTGGCGGAAACGTTGAAACCAGATTTGATCGTCGTCGATATCGGCATGCCCCAGTTGAACGGGTTGGATGCCGCGAAGCAGATCAAACGGATCTTACCGAGAGTCAAGGTCATCGTGCTCACGATGAACGAGGACAGCGATCTCGTGGCCGAAGCCTTTCGAGCTGGTGCATCTGGTTACCTTCTGAAACATTCCGCTGCAAAAGAGCTTTTGCAGGCAATCCAAGAGGTGCTCAAAGGGGCGTCATATCTATCGCCCCGAATCACGAGCGGCGCCGTTTCTGCGCTACTTCGAGGCGGCAACACGGAGTCGGCGAAGGCCCGGGAGCTCACGCCCCGGCAGCGGGAAGTAATCCAGCTCTTGGCGGAAGGCCGCTCCATGAAAGAGATTGCCGCCGTCCTCACAATCAGCCTCCGGACCGTGGCGGCCCACAAGTATCGTGTTATGGAGATGCTCGCCATTACGACCAACGCGGAACTATACCATTACGCTGTGAAACATCGAATTGTGAGCGTATAAACCCCTCAAATATTTCTTCCTCAAGCATCATTTCTACCAATAGCTATATTTCACTCGAATTATTACGGTGGATGCCTCACGCCTGTGGTCCAGATTCTTGGTAGGGTGCTGGGAGTGAGTTGGCCTGTGGCAGATAAGGAACGGGCGCCTATTCGAATACTGGTCGCGGATGACCGCTCCGAGGTCCTTGAGGCGGTCGTCCCGATGCTGGCAGCACATTTCACTGTGGTGGGAACCGCGTCCGATGGCCGGGCAGCGGTAGAAGCAGAGAAGAGACTACACCCGGACGTAGTCGTCCTCGACATTTCGATGCCGGTAATGAGCGGGATCGTTGTTGCCAAGCAGATACGTCAGAGCGGCTCTAAGGTCACCGTGGTCTTTCTCACGGTTCATCAAGACTCAGACATACTGGCCGCTGCAAAACGCGCCGGCGGGCTGGGTTATGTCGTCAAGGCCCGCCTGGGAACAGACTTGGTATTTGCCATTAAGGAAGCTTTGCAGGGCCGGGAATTCGTTTCACCGTTCCCAGAGGGATGAGGGTTATCGAAGCCGCCGATTCTGAGCGACTAAGATTCGGACTTGGGACGTACTCGCAGCAGCCAATGCCAAACTGTAACTACCGCAGACACCGCAACGATCAGTTCCGCCCAAATAAAAGTGACGTAATCGCTGAACGCGCCGACGGGCGGCACGCCAGGCTGGACATTCCTGAGCGCCGGCAGGCCAAAGATCAGTGAAAGTGACATCGAAAGGGGCAGGAGATCGGACTCTCCCTTCGCCGTTGTAATATGCAGCACCATCGCGAGCACGCTTACGGCGAGGCCAGTCATCATCGCGTTGATGAGGATGGACATGGCGATCAAGTTGTCTGCACGCCGCAATTTCAAATCAATCCCCGTAACCTGCGTACCCTGATCACGCGTAACGCTTCCTCCGAATTTGATACCAGGAATCTTTGCCGATACAGCAAGCGATAAAGGTATGGGCGTGTTACTTTGCAACGTGACTGCGCCGACGGCCAGTTGCTCCGTGTCGAGTGTTTCTTGGGGCTGGTTCTCAGACATTTTCGAAATCGGCGCCTTATTGGCTGCCGGTGGAAGAGTTATCAACAGCCACATCGTGGTTTCGTAATGGTCGAAAGGATAGTTGTTCACGTTGCCGTTCAGGGGAAAAACCGCGTCGATACGGTTCATCCTTTTCCCTGCGGGAAAATCGAACTCCTGCTGGCCCCTCACGTTGTTAATCAGCAGCTTCATGTTCACTGCAGGAGTAATCTCGTCGTGGGCGATATTCCCTGCAAGCCGGAAGCCGAACCGCGCAGTCAATTCTTGGGTTGCCGGATTCACATTGGTCACTGCCACGGACACGGTGACGCGATCTGGCGCCGAGGATTCATCGCGGAGCCGTAGCGACCTCCGCGTGCTCTCCGTGCTAGCTCGCACCAACACAGCGACATACAGAGCTATGATGGCAAAAATGAAGGCAATCTTCAGCCCGGTGGGTTTATTCCACATAGTGAACACCGCATCGCAGCAATCTTGATAGCGCCATTTTGACATCGCCGTAACTGTAAGAACTTATGCCTCCGCGTAAGAAAAAGAACCAACTGGCACTCGGCAGGGATTTTGTCCCTCCCGCCGTTCGCCGTGGTAGTTTTACTCACCTAGTCTGCCATTTCTTCCAATTTCAATCCTGACCCGCCCGCGATAAACAACTGTCCATTGCAAGAGTTCCGTTCAAACGAGGGAGTTTCTGAAATGAATCGTTGGATCATCGCGAGATCCGCTATCTGCTTTGCCTTGCTTTTGTTGGCCGCATCCGTCGTGTTGGCTCAGGTTCAGCCTGCGCAAAGCGCGCCTGGTCCGGCTCAGACGCCTGCCTGGTCTCCCGCGCAAACGATCGGGATGTTCGCCTTCCCGAAGAACGGACAGAGTGCGGATCAGCAGTTGAAGGACGAAAGTGAGTGTTACGGGATGGCGAAGCAACGCACGGGAATCGATGCCCAGGCGCCGCCTCCCCAGGGCCCAAGTGCCGAAGAGGTACAAGCTGCGCAGCAGCAAGCGGCGGCGGACGCGCCGCAAGCGGCGGGCGGGCGACTGCGCGGGGCGGCTCGCGGCGCGGCGGGTGGAGCGGCGATCGGCGCGATCGCGGGTGACGCCGGCACTGGCGCCGCTGCCGGAGCTGTAGCGGGAACGATGAGAGGTGGCATACAGCAGCGAAAGGCGAACGCGCAATCCAAGCAACAGGCAGCGGCGCAAGCCGCAGCGGCCCTGAAGAAGCAAACGGAAGAGCTGCAGCGCGAACATCAGCAAGGAATCGACACGTTCCAACGGGCATTCGCCGCATGCATGGATTCGCGGAATTACTCGGTGAAATAATCGCCGTGATGCGTTCGGTGATTCCGTGGGCAACCATCACGTATTGATGCCAAGGATAAACGTAAAAATGCGAATGCTCTCGAAAGTCGTTCTGCTCTACTTTCTCTTGTTTTCGATACCCGTCGCGACCCTCGCCCAGGATCAGAATCCGAACAAGACGCCCGACGCCCCCGACAAGCCTGCAGCAGCGGGGGACAATGCCGACGCGCTAAGGAAGGCGGCGCAAAACCCGGTAGCCAGCTTGATCAGCGTGCCGATACAGGAGAATTGGAATTTCGGCATCGGACCGGACAGCAGGATCCAGAATGTTTTGAACGTTCAGCCTGTGATTCCGATTAACTTGACGCAAAACTGGAACCTGATCGTCCGCTGGATTACGCCGATCATCTACCAACCCGTTGGCGTAGAACAACCTCCGGCCCCCAGCGGACCCGACACGGCGTTCGTCAGCAGCCAAACAACTGCTGCGGCCACGACCACCACGCCTGGCGTCTATGGATTCGGAGACATGCAACCCGCGTTTTTTTTCTCTCCGAAGAAGGGCAAAGTGATCTGGGGTGTCGGTCCGCAATTCCTGCTGCCCACGGCGACAAGGACGGGCATCCTGGGACAAGGAAAATTCGGCATTGGCCCCACTGCCGTCGTCCTGGTGCAACCGGGCAAATGGACATTTGGCTTTCTCATAAATAACGTCTGGTCGGTAGCCGGGCATTCGGATTTGCCGGATGTGAATCAGTTTTTGCTGCAGTACTTCATCAACTACAACCTGCCGAAGGGCTATTACCTCACCTGGCAGCCGACGATCACGGCTAACTGGGAGGCCACAAGCGGAGGCCGATGGGTGGTGCCGCTGGGCGGCGGCATCGGCCGCATCATGAGATTAGGAGCGCAGCCGGTTAACCTAGGGCTTCAATTCTATGGCAACGCTGTTCATCCGCCTGGAGGATCGCCGTGGAGTATGCGACTGCAAATCGCGTTCTTGTATCCGAAAAAGCCGAATGGATAGCGACCATTCGCGCCGTTAAGCAAGAAATCAGGAGGACCGCAAAGATGAAGACTGATCGTTCGAATGTGAGTTCGTGAGGACAGCAGACGAGATGACCTTGTGAAGAACGGCGAGGGCTCAGTCGACATCTATATTGGCCGAAGGCGCCAGCGGGCAAATAGAAGAAATGGCTCCAGACTGTGCCGGGGAAGATGTGGTACACGTATCTGCGTTTGTACGGTCCGCTGGAACCATGATTCGATAAGGCATGGAGACCCGGAGAAATCGAACTGGTTCAGCGACAGAGACAAATTGAGCTCGATGCATTCGTAACGTTAAATCCTAGGAGCGCTATGCTGAAACTTCATGCTTATGTCGCTGCATTCGCACTTGCCAGTGCGCTGATCCCAGGTACGGCTAATGCCCAGGCGCCGCCGAAAATGAAGATGACGACGCCGATCCCGCCGTCCATCACTACGGCGGATTCCGTGGACACCAGCATCGGCACGCTCAAGTTCTTCGACGGTTTCCCGGACGACGCGACAGTGCAGAAGGTTTACGACAACCTCGATTCTCAACGTGGAGTGCAGGCGTTCTTAAGCGGCATGCCGGGGGCGTCTCTTGCGGCGATGCGCACGGGTTTTGCCAAGCTGGGCGTTCTGAACAACAACATTTTGATTTACGAGAATCGCCTGGACTCCAAATCACTCTTCCTCACGGGCAACACTGACTCCGTCTATTTCAGTACCTGGCTCAACTTGAAAGACGGTCCCTTGGTCCTTGAAACGCCTCCCAAAGTGCTCGCGTTTCTCGACGACGCTTGGTTTCAGTATGTTACTGATATCGGCAACGCTGGTCGGGATAAGGGACAGGGCGGCAAGTATCTCGTCCTCCCGCCGGGCTACAAGGGGCCGGTGCCAGAGGGCTACCTCGTCGCTCAATCGCGCACTTACGGCTTGTGGCTCATGGGCCGCGGATTCAAAGTGAACGGCGACCTTAAGCCTGCCGCAGACGGCATCAAGAAAAACCTGCGCATATATCCCTTGTCGCAGGCCGCGAACCCGCCGGCAACGAAATTTATCAATGGCTCGGGCGTGGAGCTAAACACAATCCACTCCAATGATTTCAGCTACTTCGAAGAACTGAACGAGGTAGTACAGCAGGAACCAAGCGAGGCGCTCGACCCCGAAAGGCTGGGCTTGTTCGCATCCATCGGCATTGAGAAGGGGAAGCCTTTTGCCCCCGATGAGCGCATGAAGAAAATTCTCAGCGATTCGGCGGCGGTCGGCAATGCCACGGCGCGGGCCATGTTGTTCCGCACACGCATGAAAGACGCCTACTATTATCCGAACAGCGCGTGGTTCACGACATTTTCTGGTGGCTACGAATTTTTGTCGCAACCCGGCGTGCGCAATCTCGACGCGCGGGTGATGTTTCACTACTACGCAACCGGGATCACTCCCGCGATGGCTATGAAGATGGTGGGTATCGGCTCGCAATACGCCGCGGCTACGGTAGATTCCCAAGGCAAGCCGCTCGATGGTAGCAAGACCTACAAGATTCACCTGCCGCCAAACATCCCGGCGAAGGATTTTTGGTCGTTCGTCGTTTACGACAATCAAACTCGCTCGATGCTGCAAACCGACGAACAATTTCCGAGTATCGGCAGCGAAGATAAAACCGTCGTCGTAAACCCCGATACGTCGGTAGATGTGTATTTCGGACCGACCGCACCAGCAGGGCACGAAACGAACTGGGTTCAAACGATACCGGGTAAAGGTTGGAACGTTTTACTCCGGCTCTACGGTCCGTTGCAGCCCTGGTTCGACAAGACATGGAAACCCGGTGAATTCGAACTGGTGCAGTGAACGCGCGCATTGAACTCTGACGGAGGAAGATAATGAAACGGACGGCGCTCCTGGCGATAGCAATACTTTCTGCCGCACTAAGCACCACCACTGCGAATGCCCAAATCGCGACGACGACGACGGACATCCCGCCGTCAACCTTGAAGTCGGTCTCTACCCCCGACAAACTCGATACACCCATTGGTAAACTGACGTTCTCTGACGGCGTGCCGACCGGCGATACCGTAAAAACCCTCTACGACAATCTCGACCGCACGCGCGGCGTCACGGTCTATCTCGATAACCTCGGCGCCGTGGCGATTCGCGCCTTTCTTTCGAGCCTTGCCGCGCAGGGTGCCGACGCTCCCAACAAGGTCGCCATTTTCGAGCAGCTGATGGATTCCCAAGCCGTCGTTTTAACGGCGAATACCTCCACCCTCTACGCTTTCTCTCGCACCGATCTCGCCAAAGACGGACCGACCGTCATCGAGGTGCCGCCGGGTATGCTCGGCTTTCTGGACGACGATTGGGAACGCTTCGTCGCCGACCTAGGCGTCACTGGCGCGGACAAGGGGAAAGGCGGCAAGTATCTTGTGTTGCCTCCGGGCTACGATGGCCAGGTTCCTGACGGATATTTCCTGCTGAAGCCTCGAACCAATAAAAACTTTCTTTTCTTGCGCGGCGGGATTGCCAATGGCCTCGAAGCCGGCGCCAAGAACATGACCTTGGGAATCAAGATCTATCCTCTTAAGGACGCGGCCCAGCCCGCTCCTACCACCTTTAGCAACTTGTCCGGCAAATCTGTCAACACACTGTTCCCGAATACCCTCGACTATTACGAGTTCCTGAACGCTGTCGTTCAGGACGAGCCCATGGACGCGATCGATCCGTCACAGCGCGGCGCGATCGCCACCATCGGCATCGTCAAGGGCCAGCCGTTCGCTCCTGACGACCGGATGAAAAAGCTGCTCACCGAAGCCGCCGCAGTCGGAAGCGCCACCGCGCGCGCTATCACTTTCGAGCCGCGCATGAGCGGTGTATATCTCTATCCTGGCAGCGATAGCGTCTGGTCCGGATTCTTCGCCAACGGAAACGCTACGTTCGAGTTGGATGGCACGATGCAGCTTGACGCGGCTGTGCTGTATTACTTCAATGCCGGCGGCGTCACACCCGCCATGGCGAAGACGGCTGTAGGAGTCGGCTCCGATTACGCAGGGGCCTATTTTGACGCCAAAAAACAGCCGTTCGATGGGGCAAAAACCTACAGAGTGCATCTTCCGCCCAACGTACCGGTGAACAACTTCTGGGCCGTCACCATCTACGACACGCAAACGCGCTCGATGTTGCAGACTGGCCAGAGATTTCCGACAGTCGGAAGCCAGACCAAAGGAATTGAGAAAAACGCGGATGGTTCGTTCGACATTTATTTCTCGCCGAACGCGCCGGCAGGCAAGGAGAACAACTGGCTGCAGACCGTGCCGGGCAAGAGCTGGTTTGTGATCCTGCGCATGTACGGGCCACTGGAACCCTGGCTGAACAAGACCTGGCGGCCGAGTGAGATTGAGTTGGTGAACTAACAATGACGACACCTATGGGAACGTCCAGGATTTTCGTCCAATTCGAGTTCCACTGGTAGTTTTGACACTTTCAACGAAGCCGGGCCCCGGTGTAAATACCAGGTCCAACATACAATGTGAGCTCGAATAGGCCGGATCCGAGTGAGATGAAGTACCAGGAATTAAAGTGGAGGACTAAAGCGATGCCGACACGCGGGGTCAAGAGCACAAGTTCAGATTCCAGATACGGAGCTGCGCAGTCGAGTTCTGGTGCGCATTCGAATCCCAGATCGAACCACGTTCGATTTCTGGTGGCCGTTCTTTGCGCACTCCTCATTGCTCCGGGAGATACCTGGGCGTACGCAAGGTCAGCTCGTCAGGACGCTGCGCCGCAAGGGCAAGAAACTCCCACGATACCCAATGATCAATTGGATTCGCTGGTCGCGCCGGTCGCGCTCTATCCCGACCCGCTTCTGGCGCAAGTGCTCGCTGCTTCCACCTACCCACTCGAACTCGTTCAACTCCAGCAGTGGTTAGCGAAACACCCCGACTTGAAAGGGCAAGCGCTCACTGACGCGGTAGAAAAAGAGGACTGGGATCCCAGCGTGCAGGCTATGTCCGCCTTTCCGGACCTGGTGAAACAACTTGTTGACGGTATCAAGTGGACCACCGACCTGGGAAACGCCTTCCTTGCGCAACAGAGTGATGTGATGGACGCAGTGCAACGCATGCGCAAAAAGGCCAAGGATGCAGGAAACCTGAAATCCACCGAGCAACAGAAAGTGGAAACCAAAGTAGTAGAGACGAAGACTGTTGTAGTCATTGAGCAGGCTAATCCGCAGGTCGTCTATGTGCCGTCCTATAATCCGGTGGTCGTTTATGGACCTCCCGTGTACCCCTATCCTCCAATCTATTATCCGCCGCCGAGTTATTACGCAGCGGGTGTTGCGATTGCCTTTGGGGTCGGGCTTGCCATCGGTTCCTACTACCACGGCGGATGGGGATGGGGCTGCGGGTGGGGGCACAGCAATGTGAACATTAACATCAACAACAACTATGTGCGCCACTACAACAACACGAATATCAATAGGGGAAACATCAACACGGGCAATATCAACCGCCCCAGCACCCTGCCTGCCGGAGGCGGAAACAACTGGCAACACAATCCGCAACATCGCGGTGGAACCCCGTACTCAAATCGGGCAACCGCGACCCAATACGGCGGGACAGCTCGTGGGGATTCTATGGCCACGCGACAAGCGAATGCCCGGCAGACCCAAGCCCGGCAACAGCCTGCCTCAATGAACCGCGGCGGGGGCGGCGGAGGCGCCTCGACACGCCCCGGGGGCGGAGGCGCAAACGCTTCTACGCGCCCGGCGGGCGGCGGCGCGAACAACATGGGCACGAATCGCGGTGGTGGCAGTGGCGACCGAGTTGGAAACCGGCAAGTTCCCAATACTCCGAGCGCCACAAATAAGAACGCATTCAGCGGCGCGTCGAGCGGAGTGAGTGGCAGTGCAGCTCGTACCAGCACTCAGCGGGGGGCTTCCAGCATGGGAGCTTCCCGAGGCGGTGCGGCCAGAAGCGGCGGGCGAAGCAGGTGAGCATACTGATGAACAAGGAGAAAGCAATGAACGCAAAGTCAAAGAACGCCGTCGCACCTGCCACTCTTCTGGCCGCCGTAGTACTCGCCCTGTGCTGCTCGGTGGCCATGTACCCGCAGCCACGGCCACTTTCCGAACCCAGCGGGGCCGCGACCCCACAAACCACGCAGACAGGATTTGCGACGCCCCAAGAAGCGGCTGCCGCGCTAATCAAAGCAGCGGGAGACAATGACCTGCCAGCGCTGGCGGCGATGTTCGGTGCGGATGGCGAAGACATGGTGAGCACGGCCGACCCCGTCCAGGACAAAAACTACGCAGCTGCATTTGCGGAGCGTGCGCAAAAAAAGAATTCCGTAGTGGTAGATCCGAAGAACCCGAACCAAGCCACGCTCCTGGTGGGCGAAGAGGAATGGCCGTTGCCGGTTCCGCTGGTGAAGAAAGGCGGGAAATGGTATTTCGATTCAAAGACCGGCCACGATGAGATCGTTTACCGCCGCGTCGGAGCCAATGAACTGGACGCCATTCAAGTTTGCCGTGGCTTTGTGGAAGCACAAGAGGAATACGCCTCGGAGGTCCATGACGATTCCGGGATCAATCAGTACGCTCAGCGAACGATCAGCACGGACGGAAAGCGAGATGGGTTGGCGTGGAAAAATGCAGACGGAAGCTGGGAAGGTCCGGTCAGCGAGACAGTTGCAAAAGCAATTGAACAGGGTTACACGACCAGCGGCGAACCCTTCCATGGCTACTATTTCAAAGTTCTGAAGGGTCAGGGACCTGCTGCTCCGAACGGAGAACTTGACTACGTAATTAACGGCGTGATGATTGGCGGATTTGCGCTAGTAGCTTGGCCCGCCGAGTACAAGGTCACGGGTGTCCAGACTTTTATTGTCAGCTACAGCGGAATCGTCTACCAGAAGGACCTTGGGTCCGATACCGCAAAGATCGCGGCGGCGATGGAGCGCTACAACCCCGATAAGAGCTGGCGTCGCACGGACGACAATTGGTGATCGACGCCGGCGGATAACCTTCACGTGGTGCTCCTAGGAGGAACCATGAATGGTTACAGACCGCTATTAGCTATTTCCTTTTTGTTAGCGTCCGGCGTTTTCCCGTCAGTGTGTCGCGCGCAAGCTCCGGTCTTCGAGGTCACGCCGGTAGATAGCTCGATCAAGTTCGACGTGGAATCGTCGGTGGCGATAAAGGGAACTTTTAGCAAGTGGGGCGCGACACTAACATTTGCGTCGCCTGAACTCTCGACGGGCGTTTTAGAGATCAAAATTCAGGCCGAGAGCGTGGATACCGGCAGCGGCATGAAGGACGGCAAGCTGAAGAGCAAGGACTTCTTCGACGTCAAAGAGAATCCGCTGATCACGTTTAAGTCAACGAAGATTGTGCAGACCGGACCCGATACCTTTGAGGTGGACGGCGATTTCACGATCCGCGGAGTTACCAAACAGGAAAAGTTGGCGCTCACGCTCACTGGCAAAGGGACAGGCTCGGGCACGATCAAAGGGATCATGGCCTTCGACCGCAAGCAATACGGGATGAACAGCGGCATTCCCTTCATCAAGATTGCCGACCGTGTTGAGGTGAGCGTCGACCTTGCGGCAAAACGGGTCAGCGGGCCTCCGGTAAATCT